>AR_comb_assmDRAFT_10001200_pt1 | contig 15334 bp, 12 predicted proteins | sample ArasoioldDNA_FD_10543 | JGI IMG/M metagenome (IMG submission 10543) | reverse complement strand
TGCTCCAGATGGAGATCTTGAACGCGTCGATCGCTTCCTGTACGCGCCCGTTCCGCAGCTCGATCCGCCCAAGCAACAGGTGGGCGCTCGCCATGTACGGCGACAGGTAAAGCGCGCGACCGAGTTCGCGCGCGGCCTCGCGATCGTTCTCGCGCGCGTACAGACGCTCGCCGCTCTCGAAGTAGTAGCGCGCGAGTTCCTGCTGGTCGCGCCGCTCGCTCATCACCAGCTTGTCCACGATCTCGCGCCCTCGCGGCAGATCGATATCGGTCTTCAGGCGCTCGAGATCTTTCGGCACTGGTTCGGCCGCCGGCCGGCGATCCCACTGCGCGAACTCGGAGGACAGGCGGCGGGCAAGCTCTTTCTCGCGGGCCGACTCGACGGCGTTCCCGCCGGCCGCAAGCGCGGTCCCGAGCACGTAATGCGCGACGCCGTCGGTCGGACGACGGCGAACGGCCTCGCGAAGCCAGTAGATCGATGCCTGTGGATCGCGATCGACCCAGAACGCGTAGCCCAGGTTGAAGACGTAGTCGGCGTCTGCCGGATCGGCCTTGGCGGCCTCGCTGAAAAAGAACGTTGCCTTGCCGCCTTCCACGGCGGCAGCAGCGCCCCGCCGCAACTGCACTACGCCAAGGTTGTTGAGAAGAGCCGGCGCGGGTTTTTCGTCCGCGAGGGACTTGAACGACTTGAATGCGTCCTCGTACTTGCGCAGGTCGACCTGGGACAGTCCGGCGAGGAACCTGGCGCGGCGCGAATCCGGTGATTCGCGCCCGACGCCTCGCGCGATCGCAAGCGCTCGGTCGAAATCGCCCTGGTCCGTGTAGACGTCCCACAGCGCGAGACGCGCGCGGTCGAAGGAGGGCTGCGCCTTCAACGCCGCGTTCAGGTACTCGATCGCCGTCGTCGGCGTCTCTGCGAGCAGGCCCTTGATGTAGCTCTCGAACGCCGCTACCGGTGGCCGACCCGCGAGAATCGGGGGCGGCGCGGTCAGCTGAGGCGCGACGCGCGACGCCAGCCGTCCGAACGTGCCATACAGATCCGCGAGCCCACCATTTTCGGTCACATCGGCCTGGACGCGGCCCGCGTCGAGCGCGATGCTGCGCGCGCGGACGCGGATCGTCTCGCCCTCGAGCGTCAGCGTGCCGGTCACGAGCCGATCCGCGCCCACGAGCTGGCCGATACGAATGATCGTCGCGTTGGTGAGCGTGGCTGCCGGCGGCACTTGCAATCGCTCGAACGCCTGCAGGCGCTCGGCACGTGTAATCGGATGCCCGCCCCTGGCCGTGAATTCGTCAGTCAGGAGCACCGACGCCGCCTCGCCCAACCAGAACACACGCGCCTCGCGCTTGACCGTGTCGAAGGGCATCACGAGAATGCGGCCGCTCGATTGAGCGGCGGCTGACGCCGGAACCGACGCCCCCGCGATCGTCAGGACGATTGTCGCCAGCGCGCAGCTCCGCATCAGGCGTCGGACTCCGTTGCCCCGATCGTGCCGTTCTGAATCGCAACCTGCAGCACGCAGCTCTCGCCGCCGGTTCCGCGGCACGCCACGACGTTGGTCGACGCTCCGATGTCGAACATCACGAGCAGTCGAGTAAATGCCGCCGCGTAAAACCCGCACAAGGGCTGCGGAACCCGATCACGGACCGTGCAGAAGACGGATGCGCGGAGATCGACCTTCGCGTTTCCGCGACGGAACCTCGAGATCGCCCGGCTGCCCTGATACGTTTCGCGCACCAGGCGGCGTCCCCGCCGCATGAGGAGGCGCCGGCGCAGCCATGCCGGGGCAATCTTGAGCATGGTGCGCCGCGCGGGCGTCATCGACTGGACCGTCCACTCAGCCGCGTACTGACCGGCGCGCGTGGTGATCATCTCGTACGCGTCGCCCTCCTGACGGAGGAAGCTCAGCACCGCGTAGAGCGGCGCGAGACCGATCGTGCCCTCGCGCAGACCTTCGGCGTTCAGCCAGTTCTCGTAGAACGACAGGCGCGTCGGCAGGATGTCCGCGATGGCCTGGTGAAGGCTCGCGACGAGCACGCGACCGACGCCGGCTTCACTCATATCTACGGTAAGATTTCCCGGTGGTGCCGAGCGCTGCGATCCTGAACGGAGGCCGCGCGCGGCGGTTCGACGGCGTCGACAAGAGCGGACTGGTCGTCGACGGCCGACGCATCCTCGATCGTCAGGTCGACATGCTGCAGGGCGTTTCGCGGCTCCGCAGCATTCTGCTCGTAGGTGGCGCGACGATCCATCCAGTCGCGCGGCCGATCGCCGACCGCGTCGCCGGGTGCGGACCGCTCGGGGGGATTCACGCGGCGCTCGCCGCGGTTGCCGAAGAGAACGGCGACACGGTTTTCGTCATGGCGTGCGACATGCCGTATGTCACGGCGGAACTCGTGGATTATCTGCTCGATTTGAGCGGCACCGGCGACGCCGTCGTTCCCATGACCGAGCGGGGATACCATCCGCTCTGCGCGGTGTACACTCGCGCGTGCCTCGAGCCCGTCGCGCGTCGGCTGCGGGTGGGGCGTTTGAAAGTGACGGATGTCCTCGACGAGGTGAAGACGAGAGTCGTGCGTGAAGATGAGCTCGAACGGTTCGGCCAGCGTCATCGGCTACTGAGCAACGTGAACACGCCCGGGGACTACGCCGCGCTCGATTGCTTCCAGAGTCACCAACTGTAATCGTATCACGAACTTAGCGCACAGACCGCGCGCCACGCGACCCGTCCCATGATCCTGACCGTTCAACGACTCGTGCACGATGCCGTTGCGAGCGCCGTCACGCGCCACTTTGGCATCGCCGACGTCCCGTCCTTCGCCGTGGAGGTTCCGCCCAACCGCGCGCTCGGGGACCTCGCTGTTCCCGTCGCGTTTCAGCTCGCGCGGGCACTGCGCAAGGCGCCGCGCGCGATCGCGCTCGAACTCGCCGGCGCGCTGGAAAAGCCCGCCGGCATCGACCGCGTGGTTGCGACGCCCAACGGCTATTTGAACTTGTTTCTGGATCGCGCGTCGTTTGCCGTCGCTCGCGTTCGGAACGAGGTTCGGGCGGACGCGGCGGATACCGCGAAGACCATCGTCGAGCACACCGCCATCAACCCGAACAAGGCTGCCCACATCGGTCACCTGCGCAATGCGGCGCTCGGCGATACGCTCGGCCGCGTCCTGCGATTCCGTGGCACGCCGGTCGAAATCCAGAATTACATCGACGATCTCGGCGTCCAGGTGGCAGACATCGTCGTAGGCTTCCGCCAGCTGGAGAAGAAGGATCTCGACGGTGTGCGGCAGATCGCGGACACGACGCGGTTCGACTACTACTGCTGGGATCTTTATTCGCGCGTAACCGAGTGGTACGAGCGCGATAAGGCCAATCTCGACGTTCGTGCGGCGACGCTTCACGACCTGGAGCACGGCGGCAACGAGACGTCGGCAATCGGCGCGTTCATCGTGGACCGGATCGTTCGGGCACACCTCGCGACCATGGCGCGGCTGAACGTCGCATACGACCTCCTGACGTACGAAGGCGATATCGTGCGCCTGCAGTTCTGGACGCGCGCGTTCGACGTCCTCAAGGCGCAGGGCGCCGTCTACCTGCAGACCGAAGGCAAGCTCGCCGGATGCTGGGTGATGAAGATCGAGGACGCCGAGGGCGCGAGCGATGACGACGCAGGCTCCGCCGACGATGGCGATGCTGCCCGTGAAAAGGTGATCGTCCGCTCGAACGGCGTCGTCACCTACATCGGCAAGGACCTGGCGAATCAGTTCTGGAAGCTGGGATTGCTCGGCCGCGATTTCCAGTACCGCGTGTTCACCACGCAGGCCAACGGCCGGACGCTCTGGTCGACAACGTCGACCACTGGCGATTCGAATCCGCCGTCGTTCGGAGGCGCCGCGCGAATCTTCAACGTCATCGACTCGCGCCAGATGTACCTTCAAGCCCTGCTGAGCCAGGCACTGAGGACACTCGGGCATCCCCGGGAAGCCGAGAACTCGATTCATTTCTCGTACGAAATGGTGGCGCTGTCTCACGCCACCGCCCGCGAGCTCGGCTACACCATCGCGCCGGACGGCGAGGAAGCGAAGAAACCGTTCGTGGAGGTATCCGGGCGCAAGGGTCTGGGCGTGAAGGTGGACGACCTACTCGACCTGCTGGCAGCCAAGGCGACCGCGGAGGTCAGGAAGCGAAACCCCGAGTTTACGGCCGAGGAATGCGCGAAGGCAGGAATGCAGATCGCCGTGGCGGCCATCCGCTACTTCATGCTCAAGTTTTCCCGCGGCAAGCTGATCGTGTTCGACATCGAGGAGGCGCTCAGCTTCGAAGGCGAGACCGGGCCATATCTTCAGTACTCGGTCGTCCGGGCCGCCAATATCCTGCGGAAGCTCCAGGAGCGCGAAGGCGTGTCCGAAGCCGACGTGCTGGGGTCGCTCGACGGGCTCGCGTCAGACGAGCTGGCGGCCAATGGCTCGAACGAAGCCCACGACCTGTGGAGCCTGGTCCTCGAAGCGTCGCGTCTGGACGAGATGGTCGACCAGGTCGTCCGGTCGCTGGAATTTTCGACGCTCGCAAAATATGCGTTCGGGCTCGCGCAGCTCTTCAACGCGTTCTATCATCGGTATCCGATCCTCAACGAGGAGGACCAGGCTCGCAAGCGGTGGCGAGCGGCCGGGGTAGCGTACGTGCGGCGACAGCTGACAGCGGCGCTCGACCTGATGGGCATCGAAGTTCCGTACCGCATGTAGCGATGTAGCGGGCCGCGTTCGAGCGGGTGGACGAGACAGGCTATGGCAGTCATCGGTATCACGACGTCACGGAAACTCGAGGACTACCGGCAGGCGGTCCTTCACGTGGGGGGCGAACCCCGCGTACTCGAAGCCGCGACGGCGATCGAAGACGCGCTGCGCGGCCTCGACGGACTGCTCCTGACCGGCGGCGACGACGTGGCGCCGGTGCGGTACGGTGAAGCGGCGCATTCGACCGTGACGGAGGCGGAGCCCGGGCGTGACGAGTTCGAGCTCGCGCTCGTGACCGCCGCGCGCGCGCAGAAGCTGCCGATCTTCGCGATTTGCCGCGGGATCCAGGTGCTGAACGTCGCATGCGGCGGGACGCTCGTGCAGGACATCCCGTCGCAGGTGCCCGGCGCTCTTGCGCACAGCCTCCCGGTCCCGCCGAATCAGTCGTACTCGCTCGCGCACGAGATCTGGATTGACAAGGACTCGCTGCTCTCCCGCCTGATGCGCGACCGTCTCGCGGACGATACCTGCGAGGTCAATAGTCGGCATCACCAGGCCGTCAAGGACGTGGCGCCGGGGTTCAAGATTTCGGCGACCGCACCCGATGGGATCGTCGAGGCAATCGAGGATCCTTCGGCGAAGTTCTGCCTCGGCGTCCAGTGGCATCCCGAGAACTTCTGGCGGACGGGCGAATTCCGTCCGCTCTTCGAAGGCTTGCTCGCGGCTGCCGGCGGTGGGTGACACCGGAAATGCAAGAATGCAGAAATGCAGGAATGCAACAATGCGGAAACGTCGCAGCGTTCCTGCACTTCAGCATTTTTGCATTCTTGCATTCTTGCATTTTTGCATTCTTGCTTCGGTCTGACTCAGCTCTTTTCGAGGACGACCACCGTCTCCACATGCGGCGTGTTGGGAAACATGTCGAAGGCGTCCGCGCGGGTAATTCGATAACCGCCGGCAACCAGCGCCCGCGAATCGCGCGCGAGCGTCGCCACGTCGCACGACACGTAGATCAGTTTTGGAACGGCCAGCGCCAACACATCGCGAACGGCCGCAGGCGACATTCCCGTGCGCGGAGGGTCGACGATGACGGCGTCAAGCTTGTCACGAGCGCTCGCGTCCCGTACCCGGCCGGCCACGAACGATTCGACATCCGACGCCACCGGCTCCACGGTCCCGCCGATCCCGCCCGTCTCAGTCCGCTCGGCTGAAGCCTCGCGCTCCACCGGCCGTTCGGCTAACACCTTCGCGCTCCGCTGAAAGGCGTGAGCGTTTGCAGTCAGATCCGACGCCGCAAAGCGATCTCCTTCGACGCCGATCACACGTGCCCCGCGCATCGCGGCAGCGAGCGAAAAGAGGCCAGCGCCCGCGTACAAGTCCACGACACGGCTTCCGGCATCGACCTGCTCCGCGACGTGCTGGACAAGCTGGCGAATCAGGTACCGGTTCCCTTGAAAGAACGCCAGGACATGCCTGCGCAATCGCTGGCCGCCGGCTTCGCCAAAAATGTCGTCTGTCACGAAAGGACCCACCGTCAGGCCGTCACCGTGCGTTATGGCTTCCAGGGTCTCGCGCGCGCGTCTATCGACGGGCCGGGCGGTTTCCAAGTGAACGACGCGCTCGGTTGCCTCGATGTTCTCGGAGAGTTCCACTTCGCGCACAACGTCGCCGAGCGATCGGACTCCGGTCATCAGGCGATCGAGCACGTCATAGGTTTCAGGCAGCAGCTGCCGCGACGGCCGCGGATCGCAGATGTCGTGGGTGTTTTCGCGAAAGAATCCAAGCCGGCCGCCGCGAACATGCAGTCTGGCGCGCATCCGGTAGCCGTCCTCGCGTGACGGCGCGACCGCGATCGGCGACGGGATCTCGAGGCGGCCGATGCGCGCGAAAGCGTCAGCGATGACCTCGCCCTTCAGCACGAGCTGACGCTCGTACGAGATGTGCGCGTATCCGCAGCCGCCACAGGCGGGATCGGCCACGCCCGCGCGGCGGTCGTGCGAGGCTTCTTTCACCGCGACGGTGGACGCGAACACCACGCCGCGGCCAACTCGATCGATCCGGGCCTCCACGCGCTCGCCGGGGATGGCGCCCGTGACCAGCACGATCTGGCCATCCACGCGCGCGATCATGGCGCCCCCGACGGCCGGACGCTCGACGTCTAGCGCGAGCACATCGTTCGGCGCCGGCATGGTCACGCGAAACGAAGGCTCGGAAGCTGGAGCCGGTCCCGGACGAGACGCTGCACCGCGCCTTCCAGGGCACGTGCATACTCGTCCGCACTCATGGCGCCTCGAAACGACGCCAGATCGGCTTCCGCCTCCGCGCGGAGGGTCTCCATCCCGGGCGCGTCGATCGCCGCGGATCCAAGGGCCATCATCTCGACGTCGGCGGTGTCCAGCCTGGCGATCACCGCCGCCCGCGCGTCGCCGCGGAGTCCGCCGGTCTTCGAACGCGCGGCGTCGAGTTCAGTCGACAAGCGATCGATCAGCGGATCGAATTCCGGTCCGATCGCATCGGACGCGCGCGCGCTCGTCAGCCGCGTGACGGCACGCTTCAGATGCATCGGCAATGACGTCCTGGCCGCGTCCGGATGCTCCGCGCCGCCGGCATCCTCGTGATGCGACCGGACGCCCGTCGCGCGGCGCCATTCGTCGAACACATCGAGGACGTCCGCCTCGCAGAAATCGATCTTCACAGGCCGCCGGCGCGGTCCGCTGCGATAGTAGCGTTCGAAATAGCGATCGATGCCGGAGCAGGCGACTTTCAGCGGCACGCCACGCTCGGCCCATCCCGACACCAGGTCGAAGGACGGTCCGACGACGCGAATCAGGTGGCCGTCATTTTTCTTGCACAGATAGGTCTCGATTTCGCGACAGAACTCAGCGATCTCCATTGTTACGTTTCCACACGAGCCTCAGGCCGTGCAGCGTCAGATCCGGATCCACGTGCTCGATCTGCGGGATCTCGGGCGCGATCACGTCGGCCAGACCGCCAGTCGCCACGCAAATCGCGTTGCCGCCGAGTTCCTGCGACATCCGCTTCACGAGCCCTTCGACCATGCCGACATATCCGAAGAACAACCCGGACTCCATGGCGCCCACCGTCGTGCGGCCGACGATGCGCGGGGGTTTGCGGACGTCGATGCGGGGCAGCCGCGCGGCGCGCTGAAAGAGCGCGTCCGCCGATATCTGCACGCCCGGACAGATCGCGCCGCCGAGGTATTCGCCCTTCGCGCTGATTGCATCGAGCGTCGTCGCCGTGCCGAAGTCCACGACGATCATCGGGCGAGCCTTCGTCCGGCCGAAGCGCTCCCACGCGCCGACGCTGTTGACGATCCGGTCCGCCCCGACCTCCGCCGGGTTCTCGTACAGAATGGGCATGCCGGTGTTCACGCCCGGCTCGATCGTGAGGCTGGGCACCCCGAAGTACCGGGTCACCATCGTCTGGATCGTGCCCGTCAAGGGCGGCACGACGGATCCGAGAATGACACCGTGAACGCTCTTCTTCTCGATCTTGTCGTGGGTGAACAGCCCTTCGAACAGGAGGCCGAGCTCGTCCGACGTCCGCTCGCGAAGCGTCTGGAGGCGCCAGCTCTGGACGAGCGCGTCGCCGTCGAACACGCCAAGCACGATGTTGGTGTTGCCGACGTCAATCGCAAGCAACATTACGACCTCATTCCTGATTTCATCCTTCCCAGCGAAGCTCCCCTGCGACGATTCGCTCGACGCCGTCGCGTGTTTGAACGAGCAGCGCGCCGTCCGCGTCGATGCCCTCGGTCGTTCCGGTCATCGGCCCGCCGTTCGTGGTCCACGACACGCGCGCGCCGAGCGCCGCGGGCGCGCGGCTGCGCCACGCGTCGAGAATAGCATCGTACCTCGCATCGATCAGGTCTGCGTACCTGGCCGCAAGTGCTGTCAGCGTTTCAGCAAGGACGTGCAGACGGTCGATTGGCCTGCCGGCTTGCTGTTCGAGTGACGTGGCGCGATCGCCGAGCGCGGGCGGACAGGCGTCGCGCCCGATGTTGATCCCGTAACCCACAACGACGAGCGCTGCCGATGATCCGCCGGCCTCGGCCAGGATCCCGCCCACCTTGCGGCCGCCGAACTGAAGATCGTTTGGCCACTTGAGGTCGGCGCACAACTCCGTGGCGGCTTGAATCCCCTCCGCGATGGCGACACCGGCTGTGAGCGTCAGAAGCCTCACCGACCTGTCGGCATCGACCCGGGCGCGCCGCGGCGCAAGGACCACGGAGACGTAGAGGCCGCTCCCCGCTGGAGAAAACCAGGTGTGACCGCGCCGCCCGCGGCCCGCCGTCTGTGCGTCGGCGATCACGACGGCACCTTCGGAGCCGAGTGCCAGCGCGCAGTCGTTCGTGGACGAGATCGTCTCGAAAAAATGAACGGACGAGCCCAGGCTCCCGAGACGCGGCCTGATGCGGCTGAGCGCATCGCTCAGCGCCGCCGGAAGCGGATCAGATCGGTACGATTTCAAAGCTGATGTCGATGGCCGGCGCTGAATGCGTCAGCGCGCCGACCGACACGAAGTCCGCTCCGCTCGCCGCGAGTTCGGGCATGCGCTCGAGCGTGACCCCGCCGGAAATCTCCGTCTTGGCCCGGTGTGCCACGACCTCCACGGCCTCGCGGATCTCGGCGGTCGTCATGTTGTCGAGCATGATGATGTCGGCGCCCGCGCGAAGCGCGTCCTGAACCTGATCCATCGTTTCCGCTTCCACCTCGATCCGCATGCCGGGATTCCGATCGCGCGCCGCCGCAACCGCACCGCCGACACCGCCGGCCAGGCGAATGTGATTGTCCTTGATCAACACCGCATCGAACAGGCCGAAGCGATGATTCGACGCGCCGCCCGCGCGGACCGCGTACTTCTCCAGCGTCCGAAACGTCGGCGTCGTCTTGCGCGTGTCGAGGACGATGATGCGTCCGCCGGCGGCGTCGACGTACCGGCGGGCCGTCGTGGCGATTCCTGACAGGCGCTGGAGGAAATTGAGCGCGGTCCGCTCTCCGGTCAGGAGCGCCGCCGCGGAGCCGGAGACTTCGGCAATCACCGCGTTCGGTGCGCAGTGAGATCCGTCGGCCGCATGGACCGCGACCTCGAGCGCAGGGTCGACCTGACGGAGTGCGTCGACGGCCACGTCCACTCCCGCGACAATGCACGGCGCCTTCGCAAAGAACGAGCCCTTCGCCTGGGTGCCGGCCGGGACTATCGCGTTGGTCGTGACGTCGCCGCGGCCGATGTCTTCGGCGAGCGCGCGGCGGACGAGATCGCGGTAGGCGGACGGCTCGAGACGCGGAAGTCGTTCGACCTCAGACGGGTTCATAGGCCGCAACCAGGATCTCGCGCGGCTCCCCGACTGTGGCCTCGAACGCCTGCACGCGAAGCGCGGCGCGCAGGTCCGCATCCACAACCGGCAGCAGAGCCACTTCGGCCGCCGCCGCCTTGACGGTCACGAGCGAAATCGGCACCTTCAGCGGCTGCTTGGCTTCAGAGCGCTGCTTGCGCACTTCGAACAGCACCACCGTCGCGAACTGGTACGCCGCTTCGTCGCTCGAGCGCGTCGACTCCGCGTGGTCGCCGACGAGAGCAGTGAGTTCGGCCGACGTCGGCCAGGCCGCGCGATGGATCGAACCCTCACGCCACCACGACCACACTTCCTCGGTCACGAACGGCAGAAACGGCGCGAACAGTCGCAGCAGCGTGGACAACGCGGCCTGCAGCGCCGCGTTGGCGGATCCGGCGCCTTCCGCTCCCTGATCGCCATAGCGGCGGCCTTTCACGAGCTCCAGGTAGTCGTCGCAGAAGCGCCAGAAGAATGTTTCCGACCGCTGAAGCGCGCGCGTGTAGTCGTACTCCTCGAACGCGCGCGTTGCCTCGTCCACGAGCGATGCGAGATTCCGGATCATGGCCCGATCGACGGGCGCCGAGATCGCGCCCTTGGGTTCGGCGTTCGACAGGGCAAACTTGGACGCGTTGAGGACCTTGATTGCGAGCCGCCGGCCCACCCGCATCTGGTTGGTGTCGAACGCGGTGTCGCCGCCGGGGCGACCGCTCGCGGCCCAGTAGCGGACACCGTCGGAGCCGTGCTCCTCGAGCAACGCCATCGGCGTCACGACGTTGCCCTTGGACTTGGACATCTTCTTCCGATCCGGATCGGTCACGAAGCCCGAGATTGCCGCGTTCGCCCATGGCAGCACACCGTGCTCGAGGTGCGCCCGCAGCACGGAATCGAACAGCCACGTGCGGATGATGTCGTGGGCCTGCGGCCTGAGGTCCATGGGAAACGTCCGCGCGAAGAGATCCTCGTCGTCTGGCCAGCCGCAGATGACCTGCGGCGACAGCGACGAGGTCGCCCAGGTATCCATGATGTCCGGGTCGCCGACGAACCCGCCGGGCACGCCGCGCTGATCCGGACGATAACCCTCGGGAACGTCGCTCGAGGGATCGACGGGCAGCCGATCGTCGGCAGCCAGAATCGGCCGCGAGTGATCCGGCACGCCATCAGCGTTCAGCGGGTACCACACCGGGAACGGCACACCGAAGAACCGCTGCCGGCTGACGCACCAGTCACCGTTCAGGCCATTCGTCCAGTTCTCGTAGCGCGTTTCCATGTACCCGGGGTGCCACTTCAGCTCACGCCCGCGGGCAAGCAAGGCCTCGCGGAACTCGATGGTCTTGATGAACCACTGACGGCTCGTGACGATCTCGAGCGGCCGGTCGCCTTTTTCGTAGAACTTGACGGCGTGCGTAATGGGCCGCGGCTCGCCGACGAGATCGCCTGACGCCTTGAGCTGCTCGACGATCTTCGCGCGCGCTTTCGCGGCAGACAGCCTGACGAGCTCGTCGTAGTGGCGCTGCGCGCGGTCGACGTCGACCGACTCCCATCCGCTGGCGCCCCACTGAACGGATCGCAGGGTGCCGTCAGGCTGAATGATCGCGCGGACCGGCAGACCCAGCTCGCGCCACCAGGTCACGTCCGCGATGTCGCCGAACGTGCAGATCATCGCGATGCCGCTGCCCTTTTCAGGATCCGCGAGGGTATGCGCCCTGATCGGCACGCGCACACCAAACAGCGGCGTCACCACGTCGCTCCCGAACAGCGGCTTGTATCGTTCGTCGTCCGGATGCGCGACGAGGGCGACGCACGCAGGAATCAGCTCCGGGCGCGTGGTCTCGATCTCGACGGACTTGCGGTCCGCCGCGGTTTCAAAGCGGACGCGGTGGTACGCGGCCGACATGTCGCGATCTTCGAGCTCGGCCTGGGCGACGGCCGTCTTGAAGTCGACGTCCCAGAGCGTCGGCGCTTCCGTCTGGTACGCGAGACCGCGGCGAAGGAGGCGGAGAAATGCCAGTTGCGACACGCGCTGCGCGCGCTTGCCGATGGTCGCGTAGGTCATCGACCAATCGACCGACAGCCCGAGGAACCGCCACAGGCGCTCGAATGCCTTCTCGTCCTCGACCGTCAGGCGTTCGCAGAGCGCGATGAAATTCGGCCGCGACACCGACATCGGCGGCTTCGGTGGCTCGGCCGGCGGCTGAAACGCGGGATCGTACGGGAGCGTCGGATCGCACCGGACACCGAAGTAGTTCTGGACGCGGCGCTCCGTCGGCAGGCCGTTGTCATCCCACCCCATCGGATAGAAGACCTCGGCGCCCCGCATGCGGTGAAAGCGCGCGACGAGATCCGTGTGGGTGTACGAGAAGACGTGCCCGACGTGCAGCGAACCGCTGACGGTTGGCGGCGGCGTGTCGATCGAGTAGACCGCTGCGCGTTGACGGGTGCGGTCGAACCGGTACACGCCCGATTCGTCCCAGCGCGCCATCCATTTCGCTTCGAGCCCTTCGAGGGCAGGCTTTTCCGGGAGAGCCATCTCGCGATCGTATTACAACTTGTCGGCGCGGCATACCTGCCACGAAGACACGGAGACACGAAGGACAGCTTTCTCCGGACTCGGAGACCTGAGCGTTGTGAATTGAGCGTTTCTGATTACTTGATTGCGTTCTTGATCCGCTCGATCTCTTCGCGCACGAGCCGCTCGGTGGTGTCGCCGGCAATCGTGGTCACGGTCTCGCGGACGATCCGATCGGACATGCGATCGAGAACGCGCCCAACGATGCGATCGAGTTGTTCGTCCGTCATTTCGAGCGGCGCGGGCGGCGGAGGTTCGACCGGAGCCGGAGGCTGAAAGATCGGCCAGGCGGCGCGATCGGACGACGACTCGCCCGACTCGGCGGCGAGGATGGCCCCAAACGCGTCGGCGACGGACGGGAATGCCGTTGCCGCGACGGCAGGGGCTGCCGGCCCGGGGACAACGACCGGAGCCGTCACGTTCGGCGGCGGCTGAAGCGCGGGTGCGATCGCAGGCGACGGCGCCGGAGCAGGCTCCCGCTCCTCTGCTGGCGGTACGGACGACACCAGAACCGGTTCTACTGATGCTGCGGCCTTCGGCGCCGGCGCTTCGGGCGACAAGTGCAGCTCGGGGACGCTGCCGGCCGAATGCTCGGAGACGTAACGATCGATTTCGTCCGCCACCGACGCCGGTTCCTCGTGGCCGCCATTCGCACCCTGACGACCCGCGCCCGCCGACAGCTTCGCAAACGCGACATCGAGCCGGTCGAAGTAGTCGTCGAGCTCGGCTGGCGCCGGCGGCGTCGCCTCGGCACTCGGCCCGGGCTCGGACGCGGCCGTCGAGGCCGCCGGAACCTCTGACGAGAGCAGTTCCTTGACGCGGCCGATGACGAGCTGCGGCTCGAATGGCTTCGCGAGCACGCCGTCGCAGCCGACCTCGGCAGCACGCGCCTGATCGACGGGCTCGAACGCACCCGTCAGCAGGACGACCGGGATGTGGGACAGCCTCGGGGACTGTTTGACGTACCGGGCGACCTCGTAACCATTCTTTCCGGGCATGCCGATGTCCGCCAGGACGATGTCGGGTGGGGCGGATTCGAGACGGGCGATGGCCTGATCGCCGTCGCTGACTGCGACGACCTGGACGTCTTCGTCGGCGAAGGTCAGCTCGATGACGCGCTGGATGGTCACGCTATCGTCGGCGAGCAGCAGAGTGTGGGTCACGGTGCACTTATCGGCAACGACTGCCTAAAACTTCACATTTGCGCTTTACACGTTCGATTCCGTCCGCGACCGGGCGTTGGTATTGATGAAGTCGATGATCTCCTGCATGGGCGTGCCGGGCAGGAAAATCCCTTTGACGCCGATGGCCTTGAGCTTCGGGATGTCCACGTCCGGGATGATGCCCCCGATCACCACCAGCACATCCTCCAGGCCCTTCTCCTTGAGCAGTTCCATGAGCCGTGGCGCGATATGGTTGTGCGCGCCAGACAGGATCGACAACCCGATGACGTCGGCATCCTCCTGGAGCGCCGCGGAGACCACCTGCTCTGGCGTCTGCCGAAGGCCCGTGTAGATGACTTCCATGCCGGCGTCGCGCAGCGCGCGCGCGATGACCTTGGCTCCCCGGTCGTGGCCGTCGAGGCCCGGTTTCGCGATGACAACACGCAGTTTCTGCATCAGATGATCGGGACCTCTTCGTATTCGCCCCAGACCTGCCTGAGCGCGTCACACATCTCGCCGACGGTCGCGTAGGCGCGAACGGCGTCGAGGATCGGCGGCATCAGGTTGTCGGACGACGACCGGGCCGCCTCGCGCAGCGCGTCGAGCGTCCGCTTCACCCGATCGGTGTCGCGCGTCTTCTTCAGGCGCTCCAGCTTGCCCAGCTGGATTTCGGACGCCTTCTCGTCGATGTACAGGATCTCGATCGGCGGCTCGTCGGCCTGCACGAAGTCGTTGACGCCGACGATGACCTTGTCCTTGCGCTCGACGGACTGCTGGAACCGGTACGCGCTCTCGGCGATTTCCTTCTGCGGGAACCCGCGCTCGATGGCGGCGACCATCCCGCCCATCTTGTCGATGGCGTCGAAATAGCTGCGCGCGCCGCCTACCATTTCGTCCGTCAGCTGCTCGACGAAGTACGACCCGCCCAGCGGATCGACCGTGTTCACGACGCCGCTCTCGCTCGCGATGATCTGCTGCGTTCTGAGGGCGAGCGTCGCGGCCTCGGCAGTGGGTAGCGCCAGCGCCTCGTCGAGCGAATTGGTGTGGAGCGAGTTCGTCCCGCCAAGCACCGCCGACAGCGCCTGGAGCGCCGTCCGCACGACGTTGTTGTACGGCTGCTGCGCCGTCAGCGACACGCCGGCCGTCTGCGTATGGAAGCGCAGCTTCCACGACCGCTCGTTCTTGGCGCCATACCGATCGCGCATCGCCGTCGCCCAGAGTTTGCGGGCCGCGCGGTACTTGGCGATCTCCTCGAAGAAATCGCTGTGGGCGTTGAAGAAGAACGACATCTGCGGCACGAAGGCGTCCACGTCGAGACCCGCGTCCACGCCCCACTGCACGTACTCGAGGCCGTCCCTGAGCGTGAACGCCAGTTCCTGTAGGGCCGTCGATCCGGCTTCGCGGATGTGATACCCGCTGACCGAAATGGTGTTCCACTTCGGCGCCTCCGTCGAGCAGAAGCGGAAGATGTCGGTGATGATCCGCATCGACGGCCGCGGCGGGAAGATGTACTCCTTCT
>AR_comb_assmDRAFT_10100101_pt1 | contig 15335 bp, 8 predicted proteins | sample ArasoioldDNA_FD_10543 | JGI IMG/M metagenome (IMG submission 10543) | reverse complement strand
ATAATAAAACCCCGGGGCGCTGTTTGTTTGATAGATCAATAAGCCTGTGGCAGGAGTTTTTGATATAGCATCGCGCTGTGCTTTTGTCATGCGTGGTATAAGCATTCCTTTTGTGGTTGAAACCATGTCAAGGATAGAAGAGGCATCAGGTGTGGTGGTGCCAATACCTGCGCTGCCACTTGAAGGAAATATATTTTGTGCCTCTGTATAATGAATAAAAAATAGCAGAGCGGTGCTTAATACAAGACTTTGTTTGAACAGGTATTTCTTTTTCATCTTGATAGTTTTAGATTAAAGGATGATTACGCTTTGTAAAAAAACAAATGTTAACAGGCAGAAAACAATCACCAGATATGGTGAATTTGGAATGAAAAGTATCTGCTGTTTCTTTTGATCAAATAGGAAGTGTGCAGGAATATGAGGTGTCGGGATATTAGTTTATTGGGATATTGGGATATTGGAGCAGGTATTAAATAGATGAGGATAATTATACAATTTTATTTCGCAATGCCTTGCTTATGGCCTCATTCACAGAATTCACATGCAATTTTTGGTATATCTTTTTTACATGGGAGTGTACGGTTTCGTAACTGATAAAAAGTTTATCGGCGATGAGTTTATAAGTCAGCCCATCGACAAGCAGTGCGAGAATTTCCTTTTCACGCTCACTTAAATCTATATTCTCAACTGAATTGGCTTTTGGGTTTTGGTCTTTGAACATACGCAGCACTTTGGCTGCAATGGACGGGGTCATAGGCGAGCCGCCTTCAAACACTTCCCTGATAGCTTCGAGTAATTTTATGGGTGGCGTGCTTTTTAAGATATAACCGTTGGCACCGGCGCAAATAGCAGCAAAAACTTTTGCATCATCTTCAAAAACAGTTTGCATCAGCACAGGTAATTCAGGAAATTCCTGGCGGATGACAGCGGCCGCTTCAATACCTGACATGCCAGGCATTTGAATATCCATAAGCACTACATCCGGCTTGCTTTCATGCAATCGCCTGAGAATGTTGTTGCAGTTGGCGTAGGCGCTGGCACAACTGAAACCAGGGCTCGCATTCAATATTTGCTGCATGCCCTCGCGAAGATCTTTATTGTCCTCAAAAATGGTAACGTAAATAATTTGTTCTGCCATGATATTTTTCCTTGTGCAAGTAAAATATAAATATTCAGACCGTTTATCACCAGATTAGGTGATTTTACAGGTGAGCCGTATTCGTGTTCCTTTATTTTGTGTCGAACATATCTCAAATTCCGCGTTTATTTCTTCCGCACGTTTTTTCATATTAATTAATCCATTGCCATCATTTGGATGTTGTACATCGAATCCGTTTCCGTTATCGCAAATATTTAAACTTACTTCATGGTCTTTTGATGAAAAATCAATTTCTATTTTACTGCATTGTGCATACTTCACGGCATTGTGTACTGCTTCTTTGTAAATGAGGTACACATTTTTGCGTTGCTGCATATTGAGTTCTAATTTCCCGATTTCCTCGTTCGCATTGAACATGTATTGAATGTTTCTTTCAACCAGCATTTCAGCAGCGTATTGCCTCATGCGGTTGACCAGGTTTTCAGTAGTATCATTTTTAGGATTTATTATCCAAACAATATCGCTCATCGCTTTTACTGTATTTCTGGCGCTACCTCCTATTTTGTCAAGCATTGATTTTAACGGGGCACCGTCTTCTTTCAATTGCATTTTTACTAATTCACTATAATAAGAAATGCTGGTAAGGGTAGAACCAATATCATCGTGAAGATCACTGGCGATGCGTGTACGCATTTGCTGCAATTTTAAAACCTGGTCCATTTGAGCACGCAAAGCCTGCGTTTCCAGTTCGGAAGTTTTTTGTCGCAGCATGGCCAGTTGTTTCTCTTTTTCGGCCTGCTCTAATTGCAACCTGAACTTCTTTTGCACCCTCCATCGTATCAGAGCATACAGCATTGCAATTACGGTTACTACTGCCAGCATCCTGAACCACCAGGTGCTCCACCAGGGAGGTGAAATAATAATTGAAATGCTTTTATCAATCCATACACCATCCGGATTAATCGCCTTTACATGGAAAATATAGTTGCCCGGAGGCACATTGAAAAAATATGCTTTATGCTCTGTGCCAATGTCCCGCCATGCATTATCATAATTTTCCAGCATAACCAGATATTTTATTTTACCACTGTTGGCATAATCAGTAGTACTGAAATTGAATGAAAAAATATTTTGCTTATAATTTAGTTTGATCTTTTTTGCCTGCGATACAGGTTCGTTAACGTTAAAAACTGCATCCGGTAAAAGTTGCACCTCTTCGTCCCCAATTTTAAAACCTGTAAAATTGACAACAATTGTTTTTTTTAAATCAAGAGCAAGTGGAGAAATTAAATAATAGCCATTTGGATCACCAATAAGCAGTTGACCATTTTTTAATTTGTAATTATCACAATTGTAAAAGCCATTATAGTGTACTCCATAGTCCTTACTATATACATTAACAGAATTGGTTTTCCTGCTAATTTTTAAAATTGCGTTTGATGTAGTTACCCACAGATTATGCTGGTTATCTTCCAGTATGTGTAAAACATTTGCGATGGTTACAGGTGCATTCTGATTGATATATTCCGCAAACGAATTTTTATGAACATCAAAATAATAAAACCCGTTTGTTGTGCCAGCCCATATCATCCCATCTGTATCAATACAAATACTTAAAACTTCAGACTGTTTTAAATAATGCGTAAACTTATTTGTATTTTGATTCAGCCTGTCAAGACCTGTTGTAGTAGCAATCCATATGTCATTGTTTTTATCTTCGACTATATAACTAACAAAATTATTAGTTATGCTGTTGCTGTCTTCGTTGCTATGACTGTAATGTGTAATGGTCCCATTTTGAATATTCATTTTATCGAGACCGTGCCATCGAAATCCAAGCCAAAGATCTTGCTTACCTATATAAAGGTATCGCATAGTATCACCAGCAAGGCTGTTGCTTTTGTTAACGTCGTGCAGGTACCGGGTGAAAATATCGTTCTTCAGGTTTAATTTATACAGGCCTGTATAAGTAGCAATCCATAAATCGGAATCAGCATCAGCACGTAATCCTAATATGTCATGGTCAGGAGGAACATTACTGTTGCCATTTGCGTTTGTAATCCATATATCCTTCCCGGTTTTTATATTTCTTTTATCAAGACCTCTTGTACCGGTCGCAATCCATAATATACTGTCATTTTCTTCATAAAAAGAGTTTGCACCTGCTTCAATATCGTAATATGGAATATTCTTCGGCGGTTGGGTAATTTTATACAAATTGCCTTCATTCGCTACCCAGAAAGTTCCATCTTTTGAACAAACAGAAAAAATTCCATCATTTTCTCTAAAACCGGAAATGGTATCTTCTTTATAATATACAGGGGTGGTACGCAGTAATGTGTTTCCAAAATGAATTATATTCTTCAATACGGAATTATAACAGTTAATTCCGTGGTACAAAGATCCAATCCATAAATTTTTATTATTGTCTTCATTAATAAAAGTAACTACATCCCAAACTGAGATTTTTTTTTCAGAGGATAAAGGATCCGAATGATCAAAAGTAAAGGGAAAAGGATTCGAATGATCAAAAGAAATACGAATAAATTTTCCTGTTTTCCTATCCATGATATGAAGCCCGCTTCTGCCTGTGCCAACCCAAAAGTTTTCCTTACTATCTTCGAAAATCGTCATTACATTATTATTTATGAGGCTGCAGGTATCGCCTGGTTTATTAAAATAACGGGTAAATTTTCCTGTGGAAGGGTCAAGACGGTTTAGACCCCCATTCTTTTCACTCGTATCTCTAAATGCGAAACCACATCCTATCCATATGACACCCCGTTTATCTTCGTAAATAGTATTTATGTGGCTGCGGCTTAAACTTGAAGCATTGTTGTTGTTGTAATGAGTAAATTTTCCGGTGGTTCTGTCTAATTTGTCAGGACCACCATAAGTGCCAATCCAAATATTATCTAAATGATCTTTCGTTATGCAGGTAATGGTGTCATTAAGTAAAGTTGAAGCATTATTCGAATGATGGAAGGATGTAAATGTATTTGTAACTGGATTAAATTTTACAATTCCTGATCCATAAGTTCCAAACCAAATAATATTATCTGTATCAATTGCAAGACAGGTTATATAGCTTTTAAGTGATGAGTCTATGTAAGACTTAAAGTCAAGCCCATCATAACGATACAAGCCGGCGGAGGTAGAAATCCATATATAGCCCTGCACATCCTGCACTATGCCGGTAATGGTGTTGAAATTCCTGCCCTCAGGCGGCGGCACTTTATTAAATAATATTTGTTGGGCAAAAGACAGGCAAGGTTGCATGAACCATAGCAAAGCAATTAGTAAAAAGGTTTGCGGTTTCATTAAAAAAATATTCAAATTTATTACCAGCGGTTCAGGTGATTTTGCAGGTTAGCTTTATGTGTGTTCCTTTGCCTTGAGCTGAACATATCTCGAATTCTGCGTTTATTTCTTCTGCTCTTCTTTTCATATTATTTAATCCATTACCATCGTTTTCATGAAGTATATCAAAGCCTTTACCATCATCATGCACGCTTAAACTTAACCGGTGATCAGACTGAACAAGATTTATTTCTATATTGTTGCACTGCGCATATTTCACTGAATTGTGCACTGCCTCTTTGTAAATTAAGTATATATTTTTACGTTGTTGCATATCGATTTCTGTTTTCTCAATTGCTTCATTCGTATTAAACGTATACTGAATGTTTCTTGTACCCAGCATTTCTGCAGCATAATGTTTCATGCGGTTGACCAGGTTTTCAGTAGTATCATTTTTAGGATTGATGATCCAGACAATATCACTCATCGCTTTTACTGTATTTCTCGCACTGCCGCCAATTTTATCAAGCATGGGTTTTAATGATGCATCATCTTCATTCAATTTCATTTTCACCAGTTCAATGTAGTAAGAAATGCTGGTAAGCGTTGAACCGATATCGTCATGGAGGTCACTGGAAATATTGCTGCGCATCCGCTCAAACTGTCTTACCTGGTTTATGCGATAACGGTAAAAAGCATACAATAATGTAACTATAGCAACTGCTATTATCGCGTAAAACCACCATGTGTTGTACCAGGGAGGCTGAATTATAAGGGGTAAAAAATATTCCTGCCCATACCAATCGCCATTGCGGCTTTTACATTTTATATGAAGTTTGTATTTACCGGGAGAAAGGTTTGTATATTGACCCGTTGCTTTCTGCCCTGTAAAAGTCCAGTGATCTTCGAGACCATCCAGTTTATATGCGTACTGAAAATCGCTTTGAAGTGTGGGTGTAATTGCAGCAAAATTAAAGCTGATGCCGGATTGCGTATGATCAAGTTCAAGCGTGTTAATCAAACCCGGGTTAATTGCCCATTCTTTACCATTTACCCATAAGCCTGTCAATTGAATGAAAACACTTGCCGGTTGCCTGTTAAGAAGAGAATCAGGATTGAATATTTGAAAACCGCTATCGAATCCTACGTACATATTGCCTGATGCATCTTCATATGGATGGCTTTCACAGGAATTATTAAGCAGACCATTGTCTGTAGTAAACGTGATAAACTGTTTTGTATCGGGTTTAAACAGGCAGATGCCGTTTGAAGTGTAAAGCCAGAACCTGCCATGACTGTCTTTATACATATATCGCATGTAATCAGATGGCAAAGCATTAGCTGAATTGTAGAGCGTGATCTTTTCTTTATTTGTAAACGGATTTTCGAGAACGCAAAAGCCAAGATATTCCAGTATATACAAAATGCTCCCGTCGTTCGTTTCTGTAATTGAAGTACAATTCATTTCAGGATAACCACTATTTTTTGTCTTATCAAAATATACAATCTCATCAACGTCTCTACGATAACAGGCCAATCCTTCAACAACACCTCCAAACCATATATTGCCTTTCTTATCCTGGTACAGCGAATATATATTATCCTCTTTCAGTTGTTTTTTGCCTTTGGTTTTTGTAGTAAATACTTCTGTCGCGTCAGTGATCGGATCATAATGGATTAAACCAGTTGTAGTGGCCAGCCAGTGAGTGCCATCGCGGTCGTGTAAAACATCATTGCATTTTAGTTGTTTGTACAACGTATCATTTGTGAACAGAGCTTGTCGTGTATGTTTTGTTTTAGGGTCATACAGATAAATACCTGAAGCAGTAAGCACCCATATCAATCCCGCGCTATCTTTTGAAATGGTATATACTGACTCATCCCTGTTGGCACTTAAATGAATTATTCTGTTTACGCCTGTTTTTAAATTATAAGTACCAAAGTGCCCATTATATTTTGTACCATAATAAAGTGTATCATTCATGCGTAAAAAAGAAGATAAAAAATGATCATCATGTTTAGCATTATTTGAAAGTGATGTATATGAAAAAGAATTATTGAAAAGGGTTATTCTGAAAAAATGTTTTGTATTATTTGCCCATATCACATTGTCGGTAAATAATGTTTCCCCGACATAGGGGCCTTTCTGGGTTTCAGGTTTTCTTACTTCGGTAAATGTTTTGTTCTTTATACTAAATAACATAAAGCCGTTATCATAAGAAGCAACCCACAGATTTTTATTATCGCAATTATAAATACCTGTACTTATATTGGTTGTACCTGATATGGTTTGTTGCCAGCGATATTCATGAAATTGCCCGGAAACCGGATCGAATTCTTTAATTCCATGTGACCATGTACAGAGCCACACCTTATGTTGCGGGTCTAAATATAAATTGCCATATACATTGGAATGTGATTGTCTGTATGTTGAATCTATGAATATTTTATAATGCCCGTCAGCAGGAAAAAAATGGATCAACCCGTCGTTAGAGCTGAACCAAAAGCTGTCGTCAGTAGTGTCAATGATGCCATGTGTTACCCATGATGTGCTGTAAAAGTCACCGCAACTTTCAGTTGGGCATATTTTGTATGGTGTCATTGTACTGTCTTTATAACTCCATTTTGCAATGCCATAACCTGCTACGGGAAACCATAACTGTCCTTTTCCATCCTCTACCGGCAACTGAGGCTGGTACCGGTTTATATCAAATTGTTTTTGATTTTTATAAGTGAAGGGGATGAATGATCCATCTTTAATATTGAATCGAAAAAGGCCTTTATTAATTACATATACCCAATAGTTGCCTTTGCTGTCCTGGTAGTTATAATTAGCGAGGTTAAAAGGTAAACTATTGGGCTGGGACGGATTGTGCTTATAATTTTTAAAATGAATTCCGTCAAAACAATAAAGGCCATTATCTCCCCCTATCCAAATTAAGCCTTTATGATCTTGTGTTATATATCCACCGTCTGAAAATGATATGTAGCCATCTCTTTGGTCAAAACTTTTGTAATCGAAATAAAGATAATGCTGTGAAAAGACCTGAGCAGATACAAGTATTGCAAGATGAATGGGTAGAAAGAATAGATATTTGAGAATCGAGTTCATTTGATTTGCTATTACTCTGTCTCAGAACCATCTGGTAATCTCTTATTGTAGTGTTCATTTTTTTTATGAGGTGAGATTGCTCCCAAAAGTTAAATAATATTTTCCACTTTGCGTAATAAAGAATCGAATGATATAATTGACTGACACAAGAAGCTTAACAGAAGATTCTTGAAAAACAATAGGAGAACCATAATGTTTAATATTCATTCTCCGGTTCAGACAGGTAATTGAATCACAAACTCACTTCCCTCACCTTCTTTCGTCCCCACTTTTATCTCTCCGACATGCGCTTTTATAATATCATAACTCAAACTCAATCCTAATCCTGTTCCTTGTCCTACTTGTTTTGGAGTGAAGAATGGTTGAAAAATTTTATCTAATATTTTTTGAGGGATGCCAGTGCCGTTATTTTTTATATGAATCTCAACAACTATAGGCTGATAACTCATATCTGAAAGTGTTGCTTTTTCATTTATTGCATAAAATTCATATCAAACAAATTGAGTAGCTCGTTACAACTTCATCTGTAGCCAGCTTTGATAAAAGTATGCTGATCGTGGGAAAGACATCAGAAAAATAGCCACTATGGATACCACTAACTTTCTCATACACGACAAAATTTAAGTTTAAATTTATCGCACTAAAACCCACGCAGCCCATTTTACAGGTTCATTTCTGTATTTGTTTTTCATTTTAGTTTGGGCATGATAAAATGCATCGCTGATGGATTGATGATTGAACATATTGTTGTAAAAGAGTTGCATGAATTCTGCAGTTTCCGCATCAGGCACTTTCCAAAGACTCATTACCAAATTTTGTGCTCCTGCAATTTTAAAAGCCCTTTGCAAACCATATACACCTTCACTTCCCTGAATATCTCCCAACGCAGTTTCACATGCAGAAAGAACAACAAGTTTTGTGTTAGGTAAATACATGTTTGAAACATCATATGCAGTCACAATACCATCTTCAATACCAGTGATACTTTTTCCCTGCCATGCATTGTTGGCACCTGCAAACAAAAGCCCCGAACGGAACAAGGGATTATCTGATTGCTTAAAAACTTTACCGCTGCTTTCGAACATGCGCTGAATACTGTCTCTTTTATCTGCTTTTGGATCAGGAAAGAAAAAACCATGCGTAGCAATATGTAATATAGAAGGAGAAGTTTTTCCGTTTAATGCTTTAAAAGATTCTTCTGTTGCATTAATTCCAGATAAAACAGTAACAGGTATGTTTAGGTTATTTGCTTGTTGTCTTATTTCTTCAATCTCTTGCTCTGAACCTCTTAAATATTGAATAGTGCCGCTTCTTTCAAGGTCATCGGGAAGTGAGCGGGAGTGATTTTCATTGGATGAATGATAAGAAATCGCAACGGCCTTCAATGCAGAAGTATCAACATCGTATTCGATGCCACCATATAATTGAAGTTTATCAGATGTGGTAACAAAGCTTTCATTTTTATCCGCAACATTTGCTGTAGTGTTTAACTGAACGAGCTGATACTTATCACTCAACACCTGCTTATCATTTACAGGCAAAGCCGCAAAAGAAATATTAAAGAATTCTCCTGCAGGAGCAAAATATATTTTTGATATACCAATTAAATATTTTTCCAAAGGCTTCCATGCAAGGTTATAGAGGGCGATGTTGTTTGTGTAATGAGTGCTTACATCATCGGTGTCATTAAACAAACTATCCAACTGCTTTTTCTCAAAGAGTTTAATTAGTTGCGGTTGTGGTTTTTCTTTGCGCAAAAGCAGCGCGATGTAATAGATGCTGTCAATGTATTTTTTTCCGTTATAAAAATTAAAATCAACAAATTCAATAGCAGCTTCGTTTGGTTTAAGATTTTGCTGAATGGTTTGCCATGTAATATTGTTTTTTGATTGCTGATTTTTAAATGTTGAAGAAAGACGAGTAAGTTCTTTTTCTAAAGTGTTTGCTTGATCTTCCAGATCTTTTACATAATCTGGTCTTTCTGAAATGGGCTTTGAATACCAGAAAGAGAGTTGTTGTCTCGCAACAATCCATTTATTGTACTTGTTTTTAATGGATGTATCGGTTGAATTATTAATGGATTGACGAAGTTGTTGAGAAGAGGCGAGGATTAAATTGCGGTGGGAAAGAGAAACATTGTAAGCGGCGTTCTTACGCAATTGTACTCTATTTGTTAAGGCAAAAGAATAATAGTTATTATAGAGATCGGAAATTGTTTTCAAATAAGACTGCTTTTCGTTCTCTGAAGTAAAAGCAAGTATCTTTTTAATTTGATTATTCTCCGATTGAAATGCCTCTAAATAATAGTTATTTGCTTTTTCGACTTGTAAAGTATTCCAGCATATGTTGGCCAGACTCATATCGCTATGTATAGTTACTGTATGTTCCTTTCCCAACGCTTTTTCACTTATTTGTTTGGCTTCAGTAAGAAGAGATTCTGCCTTTTGGTACTGACCTGTCTCGTTGTATAGACCAGCAAGATTGTTACAGCTCTCAGCATAATAAGGATGCCCCTCACCAAAAACTTTTTTTCTTATTTCTTTTGCTTCTAACAAAAGGGCTTCTGCCTTTTGGTATTCACTCAGGTAGGTATAGAGGCTGCCAAGATCGTCACAACTGGCGGCATATTCGCCGCTTTCTTTCCCAACAGTTTTTTCAGCAATCTGTTTGGCATCCAGGAAAAGAGGCTCTGCTTTTTTAAATTCATTTAGCTCTGTATATAAGCTGGCTAAATCCATACACATCTTCGCATAATCAGGATGGTCTCTTCCAACAACTTTTTGCTCTATCTGTATCGCCTCTTTATAAAGGTCTTCTGCCTTTTCAGTTTGTCCCAAGAATTCATAAAAGTGACCGAGGTTGTTGCAAGATGCTGCATAGAGTACATGGTCACTACCCAAAGCCCTTTTATAAATTTCTCTTGCCTCTAAAAGAAGCGCCTCTGCTTTTTCATATTCGCCGGTTGCAAGGTATAGGCCAGAAAGGTTTGTACAATTAGTTGCATATTCCGGATGTTCTACTCCCACAACTTTTGCCTTTATATCTTTAGCTTCCAAATAAAGAGGTAATGCCTTATCGTACTCACCCATTTGCATATATAAGATGCCGAGGTTTTCGGTAAACATTGCATAATACCTGTCTTGATTCCCTACTTCGTGGATCGTCTCCTTTGCTTCTATATAAAGCGGTTCGGCTTTCCGGTATCGAGCTAATGTTCTGTATAATCCCCCAAGACTATTGCAACTTAATGCATATTCGGTGCTTTTCTTGCCACACACTCGTTCTCTTATCTGCATTGCTTCTAGGTAAAGCGGCTCGGCTTTTTCATATTTACCCGTAATTCTATATAAGCTGGCAAGATTTGCACAGACATTAGCATAAAACTTGCTCTCTTTACCAAAAATCTTTTCTGCTGTTCCTTTGCACTCTAAGTATGAGGATTCTGCCTTTTCATATTGCCCCTCATCTTTATATAAATTAGCAAGGAGTTGAGAGGCTACGGCATATTCAGGATGCTCTTTGCCAAGCAGTTTCTCTCTTAACTCTTTTGCCATTTTGCAGAAAGGTTCAGCCTTTTTGTATTCAACCACCTTATAGTACAATTCGCCAATAGAATAACACATTTGTGCGTATGTAACAGTTTCCACAGAGTCAGCGTTTTTTTCCAATTCAGCTTTTGCCTGTAGATACAATACAATCGCACTATCAACATTTTTTTTATCACTGTACATCTTCGCACTATCTGCATACTGTTTCCAAAGTTGACTGTATCCGCTGCTAAAAAAGAAAATAAACGCAACCAGTTGAACGGTGATTATAATCTTTTTCATAACTAAAAATTTAATTTCATTGTGATGTGTCTCATGATTGCAGAAGATCCCCGTTAGCCTAAGGAGTTTCAAAAAGATGTTGGAAAGAGGTTTGTGCTGAAGTGGTTACTCTGGATACGTGATATAATAGCAAAATATATGCTGCTACTGAAGAAAGTTATGTAATTCTTAAACTATGCAGTAATGTTAGATAGGATGTCTCTAGCCAATTTAAAGATTCGACTGCCAATCCTTTCCTGCTTATAAAAACAAATTACTCAAAAAAATTAAATGCGTTGATGATTTTCTAGTTATTTTTTACTTGTTGCCATTCGTGCAAAGCTTCCTTATTAAAACCATACTTTAGTAGAAACAATACATAGCTTTTTCGTAATGCAATATCATTGGGGTTATTATTTACCAGGTTTGCATAATAATGTAAGATCGGATATATCAGAGCTTTTTTTTCCAATTTGTCGATTATTTGCAATCGGCTCTCCAAAACTGTATCACCATTATTAGCGATAAGTGAAGTAACAAGTTTATCTTCGTTTTCTCTTGTCATCAGTTCAAAATAAGGCGGTATTTCATCTTCACATGTGCCATCGTTACTTTTCACTATCCAATAGTACTTGCCGGGTTTTGCCTCTGAAATTTGTCTCTTAACTATTAAACTTTGTGTATCCTTTACGTGCATCTTTATGACTTCTTTTCCTTCTCCATCGTAAATGAAAAGAGTATAACTTGATGATGGACTGGTTTGTAGCCATGTGAAATGAATAGTGTCCTCTGAGGTTTTTAAACCATTAACCGGAAAAATTAAATTGCCACAGTTGGAATTTCCTCGGGAAACACTTCCTGCCAATACCGTTAGATTTTCCTCTCTAAACTTGGTATAATCTTCATTTGGGTCTAATAATTCGCTCCATAAAAGTTTAAGATATTTAGCGGTTATATCGTCTGTTTTTCTTCTACTGCTAACTTTTGTAAGTGTGGAAGCCTTATAACTTTGAGGAGGCGATTTCAATAAAATAAAGTTAGCATCTTTATCTACCAAAGTTACTTCTGCACCCCGTGTTAAAGCGACCTCATCGTCATCATATATCAAATCGTGTTGCTTAATCTGAACTGGGTTGGCACCAGTTCTTCTTACGGTTACCGCACCTTTAACTAAATAAACATAGTAGTCCGGGAACTGAGCATAGCTAAAGAAACATTGAAAAAAACATAGAAGGCAAAATAGAAACTTGACTGGAAAATAATTGTATTGAGAAGGTTGAAAAAAGTAACACTTATACCTGCTTTTCAATTGCCAAATGCTCACTTTTATATTTTTAACAACAGTATTTTTTTTTGCTTGCGTCATATACTGTGTTTGCTTTTAAAGATAGTTTGATAATTCCATTTTTTATGTAACCATACAGCCAATATTTTATATAATTCAAACAACTCAACACATATCACTAAGGAAACAATGATAGGCAACAATGGAACTTTTAAACGAAACCCGTGATAGATTTGCAAAAGAAGATAAGAAACTATAATAATCACAATAAGTTGGATCAACAAAAACTTCAAATGGTTAGGATGTTTACGAATCGAATGCTCTTTTAGAATGTAAAATAAAAGGAAGAATGTAATTATATAAGAGCATACATAAGATACTATTTCAGGTGCAAGTGATGCATATTTTTGAGACAAAATCATGGATAAAATGTTTGCGTGAACAACAACCCCATAAATATCAGGATAAGTTTTGCCAACAGGCTGCTTATTAAGTGGTGAAAAATAGAGGTCTTCCAAAACTAGCGGTGGCTGCTTTTTAAAAAAACCCAGTAAAACAATTTTATTTCTAAATAAGTAGGAAAGCTGCCCTGTCGATTCATAATAATGCATTTCCTCTAATGAAAGCGCAGTATAATGTTCCAGATTTCCTGCATAATTAATAAGCTCTAAATTATTGCTCCGATCTTTCAATTTCTTAAATTTGGTCGGAGAATAAACCTCTGCAATGCGGGAGGTAAAAGAATAATATTTCTCTTTTTTGCATTCTGTAAACGGAACATAATTTCTGATCACAGAATAAGGCCCTCCAAAAAAATTGGTATAACCCGATGTGTATCGCTTTGCGTTCGTGTCGAAAAAATTTTTTACAATTGAGTCTTTATTAAATATGCGTGTTGATAAAACAATATTTTTTGCATTACCAATTGCGTGTACGAGGATACTATCTTGCAGTGAATTTTTATGTCGTTCGAAAATTGCATCAATACCTATCACGGAAGGATGCTGATTATTAATAATATTAATCTGTTTTCCTATAGAATCTCTTTCGGAAGCAAGTTCTACTAATACAATGTTACCATCTCGATGCGTAGGATCATCTCTTCCCGAATAATATAAATCGTAAATGTCAATATCTAAAAATCCTTGTCGTAAAACTTTAAGAAACTCATATTTAAAAGGAATAAAGCTGATAATAAATACAATCAGAAGTATAAAAATAGTTGCACACAAGCTCTCTATTATCAAATGTGTTTTTTGTATGGCTGTCTTATAAACCATATCGCATATATAAAAAAGGCTGTGCCGTAGATGTATTAAACAAATTTAAAAAATGCGATAACGGGAACACAGAAATTTTGATTCATGTTTACTGATGCGTTGTTGAGTATGATCGAAAATCATGCTTTACTTGTATTAATCCGTTATCTATAGTTTTAGACTAAAACGTTTTTTGCTTCTTCCTTATACGGCAGAGGGACAGCGCAGCATTTTATTAAATGTCCCTTTCATATTTTCTTCTGTATGATACAAACAATCTTTACAGATATATTTTTTCCAACTCAACCAATCAGCCCCATAATAGTCCGAGTGAAATTATGTTGATATGTGCATTTTCTTCCTAAGGAGCTTAATGTGATTGTCCATCAAGTATAATAGAGAATTGACAAGTTATCTACTAATCACTACTTTTTTTACCTCCCCTGTTTGCATGTTTTTCAGATAATATAAACCTGAGGGTAAATTGCTCACATTAATAACATCGTTGTCATGAATAGCTTTTGTAACCAAAATTTCTCCTGACTGATTTATCAGCGAAACTGTCCCCTCTTTCATCCTTACATACAAGCCATTTTTTACAGGATTTGGGTAAATTAAGAATAAAGCAGCAGCATTATCCTTTTGTACTTCATTCTCAGTAGAAGTAGCAATATTATTGTTCGGTGCTATATAATCAAGAGCCTTACTATAAAGCACCAATTTTGTAGCAATTGAATTCAAAACTTTTACATGGTAGCTTCCACTTTCTGAAGGATGAAATTCAGAATCGCCTACGATTGTTTTAACAGGCGTACTTACTGTTCCTTCACACCTATACCAAATGTACGTGTTGTTGCTTAATTTTCCACCGGCATAAACAGATAATGTATTTCCAATTTGATGAAGGGGAATGTTTTTCTGATGATTATATACAGCATTCGGAAATCTTGCAAATAACTCCATGCCATCAAAGGTGAAATGATTATTGGAGAGATTTAATTTAGCACGGGCAGGCAGATTTGCAACAGCTTCTGGAATGTTACCACTTAAATTATTGTGGCTTAAATTTAAAAATACCCAATTACGCCGACTTCCCAAATTACCAAAAGAAGACGGAATTTCACCTTCCAAATGATTAGAATCTAAATTTAAAAATTTAAGATTCACAAGGTTACCAAAAGAAGATGGAATTTGACCGGTAAATTGATTTTTACTTAAATCCAAACTGTAAAGATTACAATATTTCCAAAGGAAGAAGGAATATCACCACTTAATTTATTATTGCTAAAATTTAAATAGATAAATAAATAAATGGGATTTCCAATACTACCAATGGTTGAAGGAATGTTGCCAGTCAACTGATTAGAACTTAAATCCAAACTCCCAAGATCACGAATCTTTACTATGGAAGAGGGAATGCTTCCACTCAATTGTTGTTACTTAAATTTAATTCTTCAACGGATACAAGATC
>AR_comb_assmDRAFT_10059380_pt1 | contig 15335 bp, 11 predicted proteins | sample ArasoioldDNA_FD_10543 | JGI IMG/M metagenome (IMG submission 10543) | reverse complement strand
GAACCCTGGGCGGCGATGGTTTCGTTCAACTCCGGCGAAAGAATATTCGGCGCCGAAACACCCACGACCTTGGGATTGGCCAATGAGACCGAAGTGACCCTGCCTGGCTTTCCGCTGGGGCCGTTGCCGTCGTTGGCGAAAGCAGGTGAGACTTGCAGAAAGCTCGCCGCCACAGCCGCCAACATGGACATACCTTTTCGCAAACTTTGCTGCATAACTCTGCTCTCCTTAAGAACTCAAACGCGAAATATCTCGCGTGTGAGCGTGGTTTGTGAGGAATACAGCACAGACGCTGCGCAGCGTGTGCATGACCTGGACACGCCGCTAGCCTCGTCCGTCTGAGTCAGTAATAGGTCGCACGTGTTATTGGCGCATGAACGCCGCGTCAATTCTGGCCACTTACCGGGAAGGTGAGTACAATGCCCGCTCTTCCATGACACAGCAGACAAGACAACTGGCGCGCAATCTAGGCCTGCGGGACTATTTCGCGCTGGCCTTCGGCACCATGATCGGCGTGGGCTGGCTGGTGTTGATGGATGACTGGCTAGGCCGCGGTGGCCCGCTCGGTGCGATGCTGGCGTTTGGAATTGGCGGCCTACTGCTACTTCCGGTGGGTTACGTCTATGGCGAGTGGGTGAAGCGGCTGCCGGATGCGTCCGGCGAGGCGGCGTACACTGCGCAGGTGTTTCCGCCAGTGGTGAGCTACTTCACTGGCTGGATGATGCTGCTGGCGTACTTCATTGTTTGTCCGTGGGAAGCAGTGGTGGTGGGACGAGTGGCGGCGTACTTGCTGCCGTCGCTCAATTCGATCGAGCTGTATCGTGTGGATGGGCATCCCGTGTATTTGCCGCGACTGGCGTTAGGCATCGCGATGACGGTTTTCTTGGGCGTTCTGAATTATCGCGGAATACGGGGAAGCGCCACGTTTCAGGGCTGGGCGGCGGGCACCGTTCTGGTGTTGTTTGCGGTGGCGACGGCGATGGGCGCCGGGCACGGCTCCTTGACGAATTTTCAACCGGCGTTTCGCGCAGCGCCTCTGGTCTCGGTCCTGCTGGTATTGCAGATCGTGCCTTATTTCCTGACGGGATTCGAATCGGTGCCCAAAGTGGCGGAAGAAGCGCACCGAGGATTTCCTGCGCAGGGATTCTTTCGCGCGATTGTGATGGCGCTGTTTGTGGGCGCCGGATTCTATGTGCTGGTGGTTGCGGCGGTGTCGTATGTGGCGCCGTGGCAGACGTTGCTGGGGCAACGATTTGCGACGGCGGCGGCATTTGGCCAGGCGCTGGGAACGCAGTGGCCGGTGCGGCTGATCCTGATCGCCGCGATGTTCGGATTATTGCAATGCTTCAACGGTAATTTTGTGGCGGCCAGCCGCATGCTGTTCTCATTTGGGAGGCGAGGAACCATTCCGGCGCGATTTGGAGCGGTGCACGAAAAGTTTCAAACACCGTCGGCAGCAATATTGGGCGTGACCGTGGCAACGGCTGGCGGATTGTTCCTGGGCGACGCGCTGCTGGTGCCGGTTACGGAAGTCGGATCGATGGCTGCCGCGAGCGGTTGGTTTGCGGCGTGCCTCTCGTTTTTTCTGGTGGAAAAACGCGCGGCGCCGCGATCGATCGCTGCGCTTGGTGCGCTGGTGGCCCTTCTGTTGGTCGCCATGAAAGTGGTACCCGCGTTTCCCGGACATTTTTCGCGGCCAGAATGGATTGCCCTGGCCTGGTGGCTCGCAATCGGAGCCGGCTTGCGCTTGCTGGGCGGTCGAGCCGGAATGCGAGCGTCACAAAGCGCTCATGTATAATTTCGTTGAGGTTGACTTCACCGGAAAATGATCCCTTACCTGCACATCGGCCCCTTGACGCTTCCTAGCTTTGGCCTAATGGTGGCGACGGGCTTGCTGGCCGCATCCTATATTTTGCAAGCGGATCTCCGACGCCGCGGCATTCGGGCCGATGCGTTTTTGATCATCGGAATTGCCGGACTGGCGGGAATTGTCGGTGCGCGGCTCTATCACGCTCTGGAATCGCCGGCGGAGTTTTTTGCCGACCCCCGCTCGTTCATTTTTACCCGCTATGGATTCGCGTGGTTTGGCGGCTTCCTGGGCGGATTCGCGGCGCTGCTGATCTTGGCCCGGCGCGAACAAATCCCTGCGCTGACCTTTCTGGATGCGTGTTCTCCTGCGGCAGCGGTCGGCTACGCGATTGGGCGCATTGGATGTTTTCTGAGTGGCGACGGCGACTACGGAATCCCCACGAGCCTGCCGTGGGGAATGAGTTTCCCAAATGGAGTGGTACCAACGACGGAGCGTGTGCACCCCACGCCGCTTTACGAATTCGCGGCGTGGATGCTCATTGCGTACGTGCTGTGGCGGATCGGCGCCCGCTTTCTGCAGGAAGGCAAGCCTTCAGGGCGCGTGTTTTGTGCGTATCTGATTCTGACCGGCGTCGCGCGATTTCTGGTGGAACTCATCCGGCTGAATCCGCGATCCTTTTGGGGCATGTCCAACGCGCAGACGGCGAGCGTAGCGTCGATACTGCTGGGCCTTATTGTGGTAATTTCTCGCAAACCTGGAGCGTTGCCCGTGCCACAGGACAATCAGACCAGATGACGCCAAAATTGCTCTACAAAGACCATGCGTAGCTCTTCAGCCAGAACAGCGTTGATCGTTGTAAGTGGCCTTACGGCGGGCTTTGTGGCTGCCAGTATGACAGCGCTGACGCCGGTATTGCTTGCTCTCCTTGGTGTGCGAATTTTTAGCTACTTGGGCTGGACGCGCGCGAAAAATCTTGCTTTAGGCGTTTCCACTTACTACTCCGTCTTTCTTGTGTTGGGCGTGGCAGTAGGCTTGACAGTGTGTTTGCGTTTGTGGGGACGGCGCTTCCGAAAAGAATCTGATTCACCGCAATAGCCGGCTATTGCTTGTACACCACACCTTCTTTCATTACAAACGTAGCGTGCTCGAGTTGATGAATGTCAGCGATGGGATCTCCATCGACCGCGATAACGTCCGCAAATTTCCCAACGCGAATGGAACCGAACTGTTCCGGCTTGCCGATCAGTGTCGCAGCATTGATGGTCGCGGACTGAATGGCCTGCATCGGCGTCATCCCGTATCTGACCATGAACGCGAATTGGCGTGCGGCGGCATCATAGGGGCACACGCCGGCGTCGGTGCCGAACGACATCTTCACACCGGCCTTTACCGCTTTGGTGAAATTGCGACGCTGGATTTCGCCAAGGTCGCGGTCGTGTTCGAGAAAATCAGCGGGAATTTTATTGGTCTTGCCGGCCGACTGGATGCACTCATCATCATAAATGTCCATATCGAGATAGGTGCCATGCTGCTTGGCCAGGGCGATGCCTTCGTCGTCAATCATGGTGGCGTGTTCGACGGAGGCGACGCCAGCGAGGATCGCGTTCTTGATCCCTTGCGGCGAGTGTGCGTGCGAAGCGACGCGCAAGCCGAAATTGGAAGCTTCACTGACAGCTGCCTGCAGCTCTTCCAGCGTGAACTCTTGTGAGTTGGGATTGCTGCCGTGAGTCAACACGGCTCCGCTCGAAAGCAGTTTGATGTGATCCACGCCGTCGTGCGCCAATTGGCGAATTTTCTGGCGCACTTCCCACGGGCTATTCGCTTCGCCGTAATTGAAATCCCAGGGCAGCCTGATGTCGGGCGCTTGTCCGGTCATCGCGCCGGCGCCCCCGGTAATCGTGACGTACGCGCCTGCGACGAACATGCGCGGGCCGACGATATAGCCCTTGTTGATGGCGTCGCGCAGTGCGACGTCGTTCAGAGCGCGATACACGCCGACGTCGCGCACCGTTGTAAATCCTGACTCCAGCGTCATCCGCGCGTTAGGAACGGATTCGAGTACAACCTGCGACGCCGTGCGTTTGAGCTGTGACATTGGGTCGCCGTTGCCATCGTGCGCGCCGTCGGCGAGATGGGTGTGGCAGTCAATCAGTCCCGGTAGCACCGTCTTGTTGGAGAGATCAACGACTCTGGCGCCAGGAGGGATTTTGATGTCGCTGCCCAGAGCTTCGATTTTCTCAGCGCGCACCAGGATCACTTGCTTGTCGAGCACGCGGCCGTTTTCGACGTCAATAACGTGCCCGGCCTTGATCGCAGTGACGGAATCTTGCCCGGGTCGCTGCTGCTGAGCGCCAGCGTTTCCGACGAGAAAGCAGAGTGGGAAGGCAAGAAGAATCCGGCTGACGTTCACACGCGCCTCGTCTTGTTTCGAGAGTTATGCACAAAAAGTCTCGCGCATCATAAACAGGAGCGCCAGATTCTTCAATGGCGGAAAATGTGCCGTGCCTAAATCATTTGTCGCAGCACGTAGGTCAGAATGCCGCCGTGGTGGTAGTAAGCGACTTCTTCCGGCGTGTCCACACGCGCGATCGCGGTAAACTTCTTCTCGCTCCCATCTGCAGATTTCGCGCTAACGCCGATCGTGGCACGTGTCGAAAGGGAAGTGACTCCCGTAATTGCAAGAGTCTCGTGACCTGTCAGGCCAATTGTCGCGGCGGTCTCGCCCGGTTGGAATTCGAGCGGCAGGATTCCCATGCCAACCAGATTGCTGCGGTGAATACGTTCGTAGCTTTCGGCGATGACCGCGCGCACGCCGAGCAATTTCGGCCCCTTGGCAGCCCAGTCGCGCGAAGAGCCCGAACCATATTCCTTTCCCGCGATGATGACGAGCGGCACTCCCGCTTCGCGATATTTCACCGAGGCATCGTAGATGCTCATCTGCTCGCCATCCGGTTGGAAAGTAGTCCAGCCGCCTTCCGTTCCCGGCGCAAGCTGGTTCTTAAGGCGAATGTTAGCGAACGTGCCGCGGGCCATGACTTCATGATTGCCGCGCCGCGCGCCGTACGAGTTGAACTCGTGCGGCCGGACGCCGTTAGCGATCAGATATTTTCCGGCGGGCGTGTCCACGCCGATCGAGCCCGCAGGCGAAATGTGATCGGTCGTGATGCTGTCGCCCAGCACCGCCAGCACTCGGGCGCCATGAATGTCGGCCAGCGGTGGAGCGGTCTTTGCCATATTCTCAAAATAGGGCGGCAGCTTGATGTACGTGGAATGGGAATCCCACTGATACAGATCGCCCGCTGGCACGGCCATTCCTCTCCAGCGTTCGTCGCCGTCGTAAACCGCGGCGTATTGCCTTTGATATTGCTCTTGTGTCACCGCCTGGCGTACCGTGGCCTCAACCTCCTGCGGCGTCGGCCAGATTTCGCTCAAGAAGACTGGCTTCCCGGCTGAGTCGTAACCCAGCGGTTCGCTTGTAAGGTCCACGTCCATCCGTCCGGCCAGCGCGTAGGCAACCACCAGGGGCGGCGAAGCGAGATAATTCGCGCGCACCAGCGGATGAATGCGGCCCTCAAAATTCCGGTTGCCGCTCAGCACTGCCACCGCGACCAGATTGTTTTCTTTAATCGCGTGACTAATAGCATCGGGCAGAGGGCCACTGTTGCCGATACACGTCGTGCAGCCGTACCCGACAAGATTGAATTTAAGTTTGTCGAGATACGGAGTAAGGCCGGACTTCGCCAGATAGTCGGTGACGACTTTCGATCCGGGCGCGAGACTTGTCTTGACCCACGGCTTCACCTGCAGCCCGCGTTCCACTGCTTTTTTGGCGAGCAACCCGGCGCCAAGCATCAGCGATGGGTTTGACGTGTTGGTGCAGCTGGTGATTGCGGCAATCACCACCGCGCCGCTGGATAGCTCGAACGAATCGCCGTTGTTCTGCACGTGCGCTTGCTTTGCCGGTGCGCCCTCCACAATTTTCGTGAACGACGTTTTAGCCTGCCGGAGCGGTACCCGATCCTGCGGCCGTTTTGGTCCCGCGACCGTGGGTTCGACTGTGCCGAGGTCCAGTTGCAGGGTGTCCGTAAATGACGGATCAGGCGTCGCATCTGTACGGAACAATCCCTGTTCCTTGCAGTATGCTTCAACCAGCGCAATCTGCTCGTGCGGCCGCGCCGTGAATTGCAAGTACGCCAACGTCTCCGCGTCAACCGGGAAGAAGCCCATCGTTGCTCCGTACTCCGGCGCCATGTTGGCAATCGTCGCGCGGTCGGGAACGCTCAAGCTGGAAAGTCCGCTGCCGTAGAACTCCACAAACTTTCCGACGACTCCTTTTTTGCGCAGCATCTCGGTCACAGTCAACACCAGGTCCGTCGCCGTCGCGCCCTCAGGCAATTTTCCATGCACCTTAAATCCAACTACCTGCGGAACCAGCATCGAACTCGGCTGACCGAGCATCGCCGCTTCTGCTTCAATGCCGCCGACGCCCCAGCCGAACACGCCGAGCGCGTTCACCATCGTGGTGTGTGAATCCGTGCCTACCAGGGAGTCCGGATACGCTTCGAACCGATTACCGGAGGGCACTGCGCAAACCACGCGGGCAAGATACTCCAAGTTGACCTGGTGGCAGATTCCGGTTTCTGGCGGCACCACCTTAAAATTCTGAAACGCAGTTTGCCCCCAGCGCAAAAACGCATAGCGCTCCGCATTGCGCTGAAACTCCAACTGTGCGTTCAGGCCAAACGCATTTACGTTTCCGAAGCTGTCCACTTGCACCGAGTGATCGATCACCAGCTCCGCGGGGAAGAGCGGGTTGATGCGCTTCGGATTGCCGCCCATTTTCTTGACCGCTTCTCGCATCGCTGCGAGGTCGACCACCGCGGGTACGCCGGTGAAGTCCTGCAACAAGACGCGCGCCGGCATGAAGGCAATTTCTTTTTCCGCGGCCTTTGGCGTCCAGTTTGCCAGCGCCTGAATATCTTCTCTGTGAACGAACCGCCCATCCTCGTTGCGCAACAAATTTTCCAGCAAGATACGCAGTGAAAAAGGAAGCCGGGCCATGCTTCCCGAACTTTGCCGCTCGAGATGCTCGAGCCGATAGATATCGAAAGACTGCGCGCCGACGTTCAATTTGTCGCGCGTCCCAAACGAATTTGCGGCGGAGATGGCCATCTGCGGTCCTTTCGGGCGTTCCGAACCTCCTATAATAACCGAACTCGGAGTGTGCAGCGTGAGCGACGGCGCAATGTTTCTGGCTGTCGCGTTATACTGGGTGCGTCGTGAAGATCCTGCTGCTTGCCACTTATGAATTGGGCCGCCAGCCCTTCGGATTGGCTTCCCCTGCCGCTTGGCTACATAAACACGGACATCTCGTGCGTTGCCTCGACCTTTCCAGGCAATCGCTTGACGAAAATGCGGTACGCGATGCGCAGCTTATTGTTTTCTATCTGCCAATGCACACGGCCACGCGGCTGGCATTGTCATGGGTCGAAATCGTTCGCGCGCAAAATTCGCAAGCGACCCTTTGCGCATGCGGGCTGTACGCGCCGCTGAATGAATCCCGCTTACGTGCTGCAGGCTTTTCCTGCGTCCTGGGCCCCGAGTTTGAAGCGGACCTCGCCGTGCTTGCCGGGGACATATCGCGGCCGCAAATTCTGCCAGCCACGGAAAACGGCCACGTTCCTTTGCCGCGGCTGGCTTTCGAATTGCCCGATCGCTCGGACCTGCCGCAATTGCGCAAATACGCTCACGTCGTCCTTCCCGGGGGCTCGCATCGCACCACCGGTTACACCGAGGCTTCACGCGGCTGCAAACATCTGTGCCGGCATTGTCCAATTGTGCCGATTTATTCCGGGCAATTCCGCGTAGTCTCGCGCGACGTGGTTCTCGCCGATATCCGCCAACAGGCCGCAGCCGGCGCACAGCACATCACTTTCGGGGATCCCGATTTCTTCAATGGCGTTACTCACGCCATCCGCATCGTGGACGAACTGCACTCCGAATTCCCGCGACTCACCTACGACGCAACCATCAAGATCGAGCATCTTCTTCGCCATTCCGATGCGCTTCTAAAACTCTCGCGGACGGGATGTCTGTTCGTCACCACCGCCGTGGAATCACTCGACGATGAGATTCTGCGCAAGCTTGACAAGGGGCACACGCGCGCCGATTTTTTCCGCGCTCTCCAACTTTGCGAGGATGCGGGACTGACCCTGCAGCCGACGTTCGTTCCCTTCACACCATGGACAACGCGTGAAAGCTATCGCGATCTTCTGGAAGTGATTGCGGACCGAGACTTAATCTCGGCTGTGCCATCGGTCCAGCTCGCGATACGATTGTTGATATCGTCGCGTTCCCGGCTCCTCGAGCTGCCGGAAATCGCGGCCATGGTCGGCGATTACGATTCCGAGAAACTCGTGTATCCCTGGAACCACTCCGATCCCGTCCTGGACGATCTCTCCACGCGCATTTTTGCCATCGTTGCCAGTGCAGAAGAGCAAAAATCGTCACGCGCATCTATTTTTGAACGCATCTGGCAATCCGCGGCAGAGACCCTCCCCGGTGGCTCGTTTCCTCTTCCCGTCTCTCGCCCGCAGCGCACTGTCCCATTCCTCAGCGAACCTTGGTACTGTTGAGCGGAGCCCACCGGGGACCAGTTGGTTCCCATACAAGGATTTGCGCAAGAAATTCCAGCAAAGGAAGGGTTCATTTAGGCGCGCCTGCACCCCGCATGATCAGTCACGACCACAAAACCGTCTTACTGTTCGCCTCCAAACTCGGTTACCAGACGCGCAGCTTCGACGCAGCTGCCCGCCGCCTGGGAGTTCGTCTGGTGTTTGTAACCGACCGCTGCCACGAACTTTCCAATCCCTGGGGTGACGATGCGCTTGCGGTGCGCTTTGATGCGCCCCAGCACGCCGCGGGCCGTGCACTGCAGGAATTTCGCAAGCGCCATTTCGACGGCATCATCGCCCTTGGCGACCGGCCCGCCCTGGCTGCCGCTTACACGGCGCGTGGCCTCGGAATTTCAGCCAATCATCCGGTTGCCGTTGAGGCTTGCCACAGCAAGCTGCGCATGCGGGAAATCTTCCGCGAAGTCGGTTTGCCGACGCCTTGGTTTCGCGCGATTCCTCTTTCGCCGGCGCCGGAGCCCGCCTTGCTGGGCCTGCGCTATCCCTGCGTAATCAAGCCGCTCTCGCTTTCCGCGAGCCAGGGTGTGATGCGAGCAGACAATCGCGAGGATTTTCTTGCCGCAGTGCTGCGCTTGAAACAGCTCTTCGATCGGCCCGAACTCCGCTCGCAGCGAGAATCGGATTTTTCGCAAGCCCTCGCCGAGGAATACATCCCAGGAGCCGAAGTAGCCGTCGAAGGCATTCTTGTCAACGGGGCGTTCAAACTCCTGGCAATTTTTGACAAGCCCGACCCGCTCGAAGGGCCATTTTTCGAGGAAACGATTTACATCACGCCCTCGCGTCTCCCCGCCGCACAGCAATGCGCCATCCACCGCGCCGCCGAGGACGCGGCCCGCGCCGTCGGTCTGTCGCATGGGCCAGTCCACGCCGAATTTCGCGTAAACGAGCGCGGCGTCTGGCCGGTTGAAATTGCTCCGCGTCCGATTGGCGGTCTTTGTGCGCGTTCGCTGGAATTTGGTTCGCCGCAGCACCGGCATTTGATCGGTTTGGAGGAACTGATTCTTCGCCACGCGATTGGCGAAGAGATTTCCGGGTGGCAGCGCGAAGAACTCGCCTCCGGCGTCATGATGATTCCAGTTCCCTCGAGCGGCGTGCTTGAATCAATCCACGGCATCGAAGATGCTCAACACGTCCGGTGCATCACGGAAATCGAAGTCACGGCCCGCATTCGCGACACTATTCTCGCGTGGCCTGAAGGTTCCTCTTATTTGGGATTTATCTTCGCCAAGGCCGAAATGCCGAACCACGTTGAAGACTCGCTGCGCTCGGCTCATTCACGGCTTCGCTTTAACATCACGAAGGCGCTGCCGGTCGAACATCCAATCACCGGAAAAATTCTCACTCAACCAAGCTAGTCAGGGGTTCAGCCCTTGGCTTTTGGCGCCACGTAGCCTTCTGGCAACTTGGCCCCTTCCCCAAAAAAGAATTGTTCGAGCTGCTCTTCCATTATTTTCTGGGAATTGGGGTCCAGGGGATTCAGCCGGTATTCGTTCATGATCATTTTCGAGTGCTCGATCCACAGCTTCCAGGCATCTTTTGATACATTTTCGTACACCCGCTTGCCCAGTTCGCCCCGCCAGGGTACGCGATCTAGCCCCGGCAGCTCTTTGCCAAATTTCACACAGTGCACCATGCGCGTGCCAGGCGTCACCGGCGTATCGGAGGGTTTCTCCGGTTCACAGGAATCGTTCGCCACCACATCCTCCTCGAAAATCGCGTGAAACTTCACATTAGCGCAGTTTTGAATAAATTCCTAACTCACTCACTGTCTGCTTCGATTTCCCAACCGCCCGCGCCGCATTTTTTTTGGCACACTGGCTTGGCGACGTGCTGCTCGCAACTCGCCTGCTCGAGGCGGTAGGCAGCGCGCACCGCCAACCTCTGCCGCAGCCCAGGGTTGATTGCAGTAGAATCGTTTCGCCGCGGTTTTGTATGCCTCTTGTCGGGGGACTGCACATGGCACGCGTTACTGCCCTCTTTTGGGATATCGGTGGAGTCGTTCTCACCAATGGCTGGGATCGCAATTCCCGTAAAGAGGCCGGGGAAGCCTTTCATCTCGATTGGGAGGATTTTCAGGACCGCCATGAGCTTTCTTTCCCGGCCTTCGACGCGGGGCAGCTCTCCCTTAACGATTATCTCGATCGCACACTCTTCTATCGTCCTCGCAAGTTTACCCGCGAAGAGTTCGCCGCGTTCATGTTCGCCCAATCCAAGGAATTTCCGGCGGTTCGTGCGATCCTCGATCAATGCGTTGCCACCAACCGCTATTTCGTCGGTGCCATCAACAACGAGCCCCTCGAACTCAATCAATACCGCATCGAAGCCTTTAACCTTCGCCGTAGCTTCCAGGTTTTTTTCAGCTCCTGTTACCTCCATACGCGCAAACCCGAAGAAGGAATTTTCCGTCTGGCGCTTGCCGTCACGCAGCGGCGGCCCGAGGAATGTGTCTTTATTGACGACCGATCTCTGAATCTCGAAGCGCCCCGCCGCCTCGGAATGTCCGTGATTCACTATCAGTCACCGGATCAACTGCGCGCTGACCTGCGTAATTTACAGGTTGAGGTATAGTTCTTTTGAGCGTTGGCTTCATCTAACAAGCTGCCTGTTTCAAGGAGAGCGCATGGCCGCCGATTCGGTTCCTTCCAACATATCCTTTGGTGGTGCAAGCGAGCCTTGCGCTATCGTGCTCTTCGGCGCGTCCGGCGATCTCGCTAAACGCAAGGTAATTCCCGCGCTTTTTGATCTGGCTGCCCACGATTCGCTAGGCTCGCGATATTCCATCGTTGGCTTCGCCCGCACGCCCATGACCGACGAAAGTTTTCGCGCCACCGCCAGCGATGCTGCAAAGACTATTTCCGAGGGCGGACCCGTTGATCCCGCCAAATGGAATGAATTCGCCGCCAATCTTTTCTACAGTGCAGGCGACTACGGAGACCAGGAGTCTTACGCGAGGCTCTCTAAGCGCCTGACCGAGCTAGACGCCTCCCATAACCTCTGCGGCAATCGCATCTTTTACCTTTCCACGCCGCCCGAAGTGTATGCCGACATCATCGAGCAGCTCGGCCGCGCTGGCCTTTCCCGCCCCTGTAATCCCAAAGCGTGGGTCCGCATCATCGTCGAAAAACCGTTTGGCCGTGACCTCGCCTCCGCCAAGGAACTCAACCAGATTGTCCACAACGTTTTCGAGGAAAATCAGGTCTACCGCATTGACCACTACCTCGGCAAAGACACAGTGCAGAACCTGCTCGTTCTCCGTTTCGGCAACGGCATTTTCGAGCCGCTGTGGAACCGAAATTACGTGGACCACGTGCAAATCACGGCCGCCGAAACGCTCGGCGTCGAACGCCGCGGCGGTTTTTATGAAACCGCTGGCGCGCTCCGCGACATGATTCAGAGCCACGTGCTCCAGCTCACATCGCTCGTGGCTGTCGAACCCCCGGCCGCCTTCGACGCCACCGCCGTGCGCAACGAAAAACTGAAAGTGTTGCAATCCATTCGCCCTTTCGACCTGGAAGCCGTCGCACAAGCCATCGTTCGCGGTCAGTATGCGAAGGGGAGCACCAACGGTAAATCCGTTCCTGGTTATCGCGAAGAGCAGGGCGTCAGTTCGCAATCGCGCACGGAAACCTTCGTCGCCGCAAGAATCCTCATCGACAACTGGCGCTGGGCCAATGTTCCCTTCTATCTGCGTACCGGCAAACGCCTCGCCAAGCGCAGCACCGAAATCGTCATTCAATTCAAGCGTGCCCCGCACGTGGTTTTCCGCGGCCGCGAAGCTGAACCCAATCGTCTCATCCTGAACATCCAGCCGGACGAAGGCATCTCGATCTCTTTTGGCGCTAAGCGCCCCGGCACCGAAATGAGCATCGGCAACGTCAATATGGATTTCAGCTACAAAGAGGGGTTTGGCGAAGCTACGCGCAGCGCTTATGCCACCTTGGTCAACGATTGCCTGCGCGGCGATGCCACCCTGTTCGACCGAGGTGACAACGTCGAAGCCGCTTGGTCACTAGTAGATCCTATCCTCGATGTCTGGAGCGCCGCAAAAACTGCCACCGTCCCGCAATATTCTTCCGGCAGTTGGGGGCCACGCGAATCCGACGCCCTCCTCGAACGCGACGGCCGCAAGTGGTACACTCCCTGATTCGCGCAGCGCGCACTTGAAACGATTTAACTCTAGCGAGGGAACTCGTGATTCTGGCCGGTGACGTCGGGGGCACCAAATGCAACCTCGCGCTTTTCTCCGAGCGTGGCGGGCAACTCAACCCCGTTTTCAAGCAGCGCTTTCGCAGCAAGGATTTCGCCAAGTTCGATCTCATTGCCAAGGAGTTCGCGCGCGTCGCCGCGCCGCACCTGGACAATGAAAAAATTCGCGCCGCCGGCTTCGGCATTGCTGGCCCGGTGATCGACAATCGTGTCCGCGCCACCAATCTTCCCTGGACCGTGGACGCCGCAGTCCTCTCTCAGGAGCTCGACATCCCTCACGTCGCGCTGCTGAATGATCTCGGCGCCTGGGGCCACAGCATCGAATATCTTTCGTCTAGCGATTTCGCTGTGCTCAATCCTGGCACTCCGGAACCCGGTGGAACTCGAGCGCTCATCGCTGCAGGCACCGGCCTCGGCCAAGCCATCCTGGCCTGGGACGGTTCACGCTACCGCGTGGTTCCCTCCGAAGGCGGTCACTCCGATTTCGCTCCGCACACCGAACAACAGATCGAATTGCTTCGCTTCATGCGACGCCGCTATCCCCAGGTCAGCTTTGAACTTATCCTCTCCGGCCGAGGCTTTCGCACCATTCACGAGTTCATCGATCCGGGCGTCAAACATCCCTCCTTCGCCGATCCTGACGCCGATCCCGCGCCGGAAATCACCCAGAACGGCCTCAACAAAACCTGTCCGGTCTGCGTTGAAACTCTCGATCTTTGGACCGATATCTACGGCGCCGAAGCCGGCAACCTGGCGCTGAAGGTTCTCTCTCTCGGCGGCATGTACGTTGCCGGTGGAATCGCCGTAAAAATCCTCGAAAAAATGAAGGACGGAACCTTCTTCAATTCGTTCCGCGACAAATGGCATTTTGAAAAACTACTGCAGAATATTCCTGTCTCCGTCATCCTCAATGAAAACGCGCCGCAGCTGGGCGCCGCCTACGAAGCTCTCCGCGTGGTTCAGCGTTAGTTCGCCGGATCCGACCTGCATGCAGCGACCACCCTTGCGGATTACGAGAGCCGACTTCTCTCTATAGTCCCGATGGCTATGGCGACACGGTACGTTTCCTGCGGCGCCATCCGTCTGGAGCGCATGCAACAGGTTACTGCGCAACCGTGGCAACATCCGCCGTCTTTTCTTTCTGCCGTCGCCAGCATCGTTGCTACGCTCTAAGCCATGGAATGGACTTCCCTTCGTGAGGGATTTGCTGAGTTTGACGATTGGAAACCTGTCCCCCGCCCCGTCGCCTGGTTGGCACTTGCGTTTTACGTTCTGTTTCTGCTCTACGCCGCGTTTGATCGCACCGGCTTTCTGTTCCTCGACTACGCTAACTTGGCCATCCACGAAGCCGGCCATCCGCTGTTCGGGATTTTTGCCGAGGAGAATCAAGTTGGCTTCGGTTACACGCTGATGATACTTGGCGGTACCCTGCTCGAACTCATCGTTCCCGCTGTTTGCGCTTTCGCGTTTTTCTTTCGCCGCGAACTCACCGGCGTTGCCTTTTGCCTGTTCTGGTTCTTCGAAAACTTTCTATACATCGGCCACTACATGGCCACCGCCCGTACGCTGGATATTCAACTAGTCGGCGCGGGCGACCACGACTGGGAGATTCTCTTCACCCACTGGAACACCCTCGTCCACGACCAGCAGATCGGCCACTCCACGCAAGCCCTCGGCTGGCTCGGCTTGCTCGCCACTGTAGCCTGGTTCGCATGGCGCTCTCTCCGCCAACCTTGCAAGCCGCCGTCTTCCTAGCGGCCTCCGACTGAGGCGACTTCCTCGGTGTTGCCGTGTTGAACAAATCCCCGGACCACGTGAACGGTCTCGCTTGTACAAAACTCACCGGTCATGGATCTTGCTGTCCCTTTCTTGCCAAGCGCAGGCACTCCCGTTTTCAGCAACTTGCGCATTCTGTACCCAAAAAAGCCGGGAGTGTATGTTGACGTTTCTTGCGGCGCTACTTCTTCACCTCTACTTCGTGAGAGACTTTCAGCCATGACGACGAAACCTTTGCGGCTTGATGTGAATGAACAGATAGAGTGTGCGCAGACTCTGGCTTCGCGGTTCTATACCGATCCGCACATTCTGGAAATTGAGCGAGAGAAGATTTTTCGGCGGTCCTGGCAACTGGTGGGGACGCTGGATCAGGCTTGCGGTGAAATAAACGGCGTCAAACGCACAATCGCCGATCCGGAGAGTTATTTCACCATGGATGTCGCTGGTGAACCTGTGATCGTGGTGCGGGATAAGGTAGGCATACTACGGGCGTTCAGCAATGTTTGCCGGCATCGCGCCGGGCCGATCGCGCTAGGCAGCGGTTGCAAGAATGTTTTGCGCTGCCAGTATCACGGGTGGACCTACACGTTGGATGGACGGCTGATTGGGACACCGGATGTGGAGGGCGTGGAATTTTTTGATCGCAGCACCATGGGGATGGTTCCGCTGCGGTTAGAGGTCTGGGAAGACTTTATCTTCGTGTCCTTTCATTTTAAGCAAGATGACGGGACGCTTGAGTCGCTCTCTACATACCTGGGGAAGATTCCGGAACAAGCACGGGGGTTTCAGTTCGCCGGATTGCAATTGGCGGAGCGGCGCGACTACGTCATCAACTGCAACTGGAAGGTGTA
>AR_comb_assmDRAFT_10271877_pt1 | contig 15343 bp, 13 predicted proteins | sample ArasoioldDNA_FD_10543 | JGI IMG/M metagenome (IMG submission 10543) | reverse complement strand
AGTCCCACTTCTATGCCTTCTTTTCGTCAGCTTGCTGATTGCTCCGATGCTTGGATCAACGCCTGCCCCTATCGCTACCGTAGGCTTCTCGCTCGATTTTCCGCAATCGATTCCCGACCACTATGTGGTGACCGTTTCATCTGACGGACGCGCCAGCTACGATTCCACCGGCAAACTGACCGTCGACGCCGATCCAGGAGATGTTTTTCACCTGGACTTCACGATTTCCTCGGGAACGCGCGAACGAATCTTCGACCTCGCTGCCAGGGCCAAGTATTTCGAGGGCAAGGTGGACTCCGGCAAGCGCAACATCGCTTCCACCGGCGAGAAGGTCCTGTCGTACAAAGATGAGCAGCGCAATTCCCGGGCGGCGTACAACTACTCTCCCAACCCCGCCGTGCAAGAACTCACTACACTCTTTCAGAATCTTTCCACCACACTCGAGTTCGGGCGGCGGCTGGACTACTACTATCACTATCAGAAGCTGGCCCTCGACGAGGAACTCAAGCGGATGGAACAGATGTTGAAGGAGAGGAATCTTGAGGAGGTGCAGGCAATCGCGCCCATCCTGCAGAAGATTCTGGCCGATTCCTCGGTGATCAACGTGACGCGTGGGCGGGCACAGCGCCTGCTGAACGGCAGCGGAGTCACCGCCAGCCGATAGTAAGCCTTTGGCTACCTTAGGGTTAGACATTCCACGCGGCAGAGAAATCCGCGAAACGGTCCCTCAGAACGGGTTTTTCGAGAAGTGAACTCCCGCCGCGATGGTCGAATGTAACCGGAAACCCTAGCAACTAAACGCTTCAAACCATGTTCTAATTAGGTATCGGCAGATCCTTGGGGGTCCCCTATGTCGAAGCGAACCTTAGGCACGTTGCTCATTCTCCTGACCATCGCAACGCTTGTTTTGGCAGCGATGCCTGCCTTTGCAGACTCGCAGGTCCGCATCGTGCGTCTCAGCAATGTAGAAGGTACGGTCAAGGTCGACCGGAACAATGGGTCAGGCTATGAAAATGCCTTCCTCAACATGCCCATGGTGGAAGGCATGAAGCTGGCGACCAAGGACGACGGTCGCGCCGAAATCGAATTCGAAGATGGCAGCACCGTCCGCGTCACGCCTAAAACTAGCCTCGAATTTTCAGCGCTTTCGTTGCGCGATTCCGGCGCCCGCGTCACAACGGTGACCGTGCGTGCCGGTCAGGCCTATGTCAACTTTCTTGCTAAGCAGAAGGATGAAGAGTTCAGAGTCGCCTTCAGCAACGAAACCATTCCCCTGACCCGCGACGCTCATATCCGCGTGGACGTTGATTCCTCCGACGCCGTTGTGGCTGTCTTCAAGGGCGACATTCAGGTGCAGGGCCCATCCGGCACCGTCGATCTCTCGAAAAACAAATCAGCGACCTTCGATCTTCTGGCGGGAGACAAATACACGATCGCCAAGAACATCGAGGAAGATCCCTTCGATGCCTGGGACAAGCAGCAGACCAAATATCAGCAGGAGTACGCGCGCAAAGGCTCCTACAACGACTACCCGTACGGCTACGGCGTCAGCGACCTGAACTACTACGGCAGCTACTACAACGTCCCTGGCTATGGCTGGATGTGGCAGCCGTACTTCACCGGTGTCGGCTGGAGTCCTTTCGCCGATGGTGCATGGATGTTCTATCCGGGCTTTGGCTACACCTGGGTGTCAGCTTATCCGTGGGGATGGATGCCGTATCGCTACGGTAGCTGGGCGTTGGTTCCGGGCTATGGCTGGATGTGGGCGCCTGGCGCCTTTGCTGGCGGATGGTATACGGTCCCAAGGCTGACCAATCCTCCCAATCGATTCCCGGTTCCGCGGCCTCCGCAGCAGGGTAGCGCGACCGTAACCGTAGGACATCCAGTACTGACAACCGGCGGGCCCCAACGAGTACTGGTGCAGAACGGGTCCGCTGGCCTGGGCGTTCCGCGCGGGACTGTAAGCAATCTCGGCAAGGTCTCTCGCGAAGTGCAACGCGGTGGAACTGTTACGGTACGCACTGCGCCTCCATCGCGCGGCATGAGTCCGGTCACGTCCGGGGCGTCTGCATCAAGTGGAAGTCATGCAAGCGGCGGCGGACCCAGTCGGGCGACGGCCGGCAGCCACGTGAGCACCGGCAGCAGCAGTGGCGGCCATATGAGCACCGGCGGCGGCGGGCGCACGGGTGGTTCCTCCGGCGGCGGTCACTCCTCCCCACCCAGCCGTCCACGCTAGTTTTCAATTCAAATTGGAAGGGCGACCAAGGGTCGCCCTTTGTTTCTAGAAATGTGAATACTTTTTAAGATCTTGTCATTCCGAGCGCAGCGGAGGCAGGAGGAACCTGCTTTTTGCAGCGAAAGCACCTGATCTTCTCCGAGAATACTCGCTCACATTATTGGGATGTTCGCAATTTGGATGTTCGCAAAGAGACGATTCCATCTTTGCGCCCTTCGTGGCTTCCTTCGCGTGCTTCGTGGTTAAGCCTTTCTCCGCGCCCTCTGCGAACCCTCAGCGCTCTCTGCCGTAAAGTTTTTCGCGGCTACTTCAGAATCGCTACCCCCGCATACCCCACCACCATCCTGCGATCCCCCGAAACATCTCCTGAAGTCGCATAGCAGATCAGTTCCGCCCGCGTCGCGCCCAGCCGCCTCGTCGCAGTGAGCATCGCGACCGTCGGCCCAAATCCGCACATGCTGATGTCCTCATTCGTCACCACGTCGTAGAGACCGCGCGGGTTCAACGCAAGAATCTGGTCAATCGCCTTGTGATCTTTTACCCGCGTGACCTGATCCGACTCGTAGTGATTCATATCGCTCGAAGCCAGGACGAAGATCGAATCCTTCTGCGACGCTACGACGTCGCCGATCGCCTGCCCCAGACCTTCGAGCGCCTCGTAGTCTCGTGTGCCGATCGCAATTGGAACAAAACGGAGATGGGGACGTTTCGACTGCAGAAAAGGCAACTGAACTTCAATCGCATGCTCGGAACGGTGCGCATCGCTGTCGTCCGCCAGCAGAGGAAACTCAGCCAGCAGCGCCGATGCCAGTTCCGCATCGATGGGCACGGTGCCCAGCGGTGTCTCCCACGCCCCGTGACACATGATCGAGAGTGGCGACCCGAAACCCGTATGGTTCGGACACAGCAAGATGCACCGGGCCGGTATCTCGATGCGTGCAAACACGGATCCCGCCACGTGGCCCGAGTACATGTAGCCGGCGTGTGGCACCACGCAGCCAATCGCGTCGAGAGGTTTTGCCTGCGGGCTGAGATAAGAACTGATGTCGGCCGCAAGTGTGGAGGCGTTGCGGGGATAAAACTGTCCGGCGACAGCCGGATGACGAACGGTCGTGCCCATGAGGGACCTCCTTTCGGAAGCGGGGCTACTTGCCTGGTTGGGACAGGTTACCGTTGCTGGAAGCCAGTGCCCGGAAGATGGCAGCTTTTTTCTCGAGAGGCACGGCCTCGGCGCGCACTGCAGGTTTGACTCCGGCTTCCTGCAAGGCCGCGCGCAGGGATTGCTCAGGGTATTGCAACTTCAGGTTGTTCCACAGCGTCTTGCGTTTTTGTCCGAAAGAGAGCTTGAGGAATCGGACAAATTCCTTTTCCGGGACACCCAGCCTGTCGAGTTGAGGCGACATGGTAAGCCGCACCACCGATGAATGCACTTTTGGCGGGGGCGTAAATGCACCCGGCGGAAGTGTGAACATCCTCTCCACCTTGGCATAGAGCTGAGCGGTGGCTGAGAGCAAGCCGTAGTCGCGGCTGCCCGGCATAGCAGCCAAGCGGTCGGCTACTTCCTTCTGCACCATGACGATCAAACTCTCGAAGCACTCACGATACGCGAACAGGTGCAGCAGGATATCGGACGTGATGTAGTAGGGAAGATTTCCCACCACGCGCACAGGCTCGGGAATGTGCACCAGCCCAGGTCGCGATGCACCCGGCTTCGGTCCGAACAGCGTGCTGAAGTCAATGGCGAGTACATCGCCTTCGATGATCTCGATGTTCGGGTAGAGCGCAAACTTCATGCGCAGCTGTGCTGCGAGCACGCGATCCAGTTCGATGGCAATCAGGCGCCGCGTATTCTTGACCAGCAGCGAAGAGAGCACCCCGCGCCCGGGACCGATCTCAAGAACCGTGCTTTGAGAAGTATCGCCCAGGGCCTCGACGATGCGCCTCGCCGCAGAATTGTCCGTCAGGAAGTGCTGTCCCAGCTTCGGCTTGCGCTCGCGTTTTGTGCGTTGGGATACGACCTTCGGCACGTTGACCCTCTTTCCCGGGCCCAGATAGACTGACAAAGCTTAACCCGCGTTCTACGGCCAGGTAGGTTCCACTTTGTCTTCATTCATCATATCCTGCGCCGGGCTTCCGCGGCTTGTCTGGGAGGTTCGTCCTCATGCATATCGCCTTCGCGGCCTCAGAAGGTGTTCCTTATTCCAAAACTGGCGGGTTGGCTGACGTTGTCGGTGCTTTGCCGCGGGCTTTGGCTGCGCAAGGTCATCAGATCAGCGTGTATCTCCCGCGTTATCGCCAAACCAAGCTCACCAGGCCCCAGACGGTGATGCAGAGCATTACCGTCCCTTACGACGACGAGTATCGTTTCTGTTCGGTCGTAACCAATGGCGAATCTGGCGGCATTCGATACAACTTCGTGGAATATCCGCCCTACTTTGATCGCGAGGCGCTCTACGGCACGCCGACCGGTGACTACCCGGACAATGCTGAACGCTTCGCCATGTTTTCCCGCGCCGTCATCGAAGCCTCAAAGATTCAAGGCGTCCCGCAGGTATTTCACTGCCATGACTGGCAGTCCGCCCTTGTGCCGGTCATGCTGCGCACTCTGTACGCGGAAGACCCCGCCTTTCGGGAGGTGGGAACCGTCTTCACCATTCACAACATGGGCTATCAGGGCTTGTTTCCCGCTGAGATCCTGCCTTTGCTGATGTTGCCGTGGGACCTGTTCACCATCTCGAAGATGGAATTCTTCGGGCAAGTGAACTTCCTGAAAGGCGCTCTGGTCTTCTCCGACTACGTGACGACCGTGAGCAAGAAGTACAGCCAGGAAATCCAGACTACCGAGTATGGCTTTGGACTGGAAGGTGTTCTGCGCAATCGCGCCGCGACCGTGACCGGAATCCTGAACGGCGTCGACTACGACGAGTGGAGCCCGGAAACGGACAAGTTCATCAAGGCAAAATACTCGCCAGCTGACTTGGTCGCGAAGGGAACAGCCAAACAGGATCTGCTGGCGACCTTCGGCATCAAGAACGGTGACCCGAAGCTCCCGGTCATTGGTATCGTTTCACGCTTCGCCGCCCAAAAAGGTTTTGATCTGATCGCGCAGATCATGGACCGCCTGGCTCGCGAGGAGATGATCCTGGTCGTGCTGGGCACGGGCGACAAGGAATATGAGGAAATGTTCCTGCGCCTGCAGAAGAAGTTCCCCCAGAAGATTGCCGTGAAAGTCACGTACGACAACGCCATCGCGCACAAAATCGAAGCGGGAGCTGACATGTTCCTGATGCCCTCGCACTACGAGCCCTGCGGCCTGAACCAGATCTATAGTCTCAAGTACGGGACGGTCCCGATCGTGCGGGCCACCGGTGGCCTCGACGACACGATTGAACCCTGGGATGCACGCACCGGGAAGGGAACTGGCTTTAAGTTCAACGAATACAATGGGGAGTCGTTGCTGTTGACGATCAGGGCCGCGCTGCAGGCCTTTCGAGACGAAGCTTCGTGGCAGGTCCTGATGCGAAACGGGATGTCGCGCGACTTCTCCTGGGGCGCGTCCGCCAAAGAATATGTGAAGATCTACGAGCGGGCCCGTCAGGCCCGGGCAGCGGGAGCATGATGTGCGCGAGCCTGCGCGTTCGCTCCGTGGAGACTGTCATCCCGAGCGGAGAGAGGCGGCAGCCGAACGTAGTCGAGGGACCTTGCGTTCGCTGGAGACGTCATCGGCTTGACCTTCCTACGCAGTTGCCCAGATTTCTCGGTAGGGACGCCAGCTATTCGCCTCGAACCTACGTAACTCGACAGCTTGCCAGGCACGAAGCGGCGCAAGAATGGAGCCCGCGGCGTAAGCCGCGGATACAACGTGGGAAGTGACCGAGCCCCGAAGGAGCGAAAGAAACTCCTTCAGGATCGAAGCGTCGTGGTTCAAGGCCAAGCGAGGAATGCGTCCAAGCCGAAAAAACAATAACTCCAACAAGCACCCGCTGCGCGGGGTCCGCGTGCTGGTCGGCCGCGCGCGTCACCAGGCCAGCGCCCTGTCTGCCGGACTACGCAAACTCGGCGCCGAGGTCCTCGAAATCCCGTTCATCGAAATCCGCAAGCCAGGTTCGTTCCAGCCACTCGACACAGCGCTCAAAAATCTCGCGACCTACGATTGGCTGATCCTGACCAGCGTCAATGGCGTAGACGCGATGTGGGAGCGACTTTCCCACCTGCGTCTCACGAAAAGGTCTCTCAAACACCTGAAGATCGCGGCCATCGGTCCGGCGACGCGGAAAGCAATTACCAAGCGAGGCGTGAAGGTAGACGTCGTCCCCGAAGAATACGTAGCCGAGTCCGTAGTCAAAAGCCTGCGAAAGCAGGTACGCGGCAAGCGTCTCCTGCTGGTTCGCGCGAAAGTCGCGCGCGACGTCATCCCGCGCGAACTCCGCAAAGCCGGAGCCCAAGTCGACGTCGTCGAAGCCTACGAAACTGTGATCCCAAAATCCTCGCGCACCCGGTTGCGCGCCTCATTGAGCAGTCAGAACGGTCGTCCGGACGTAATTACCTTTACCAGTTCCTCGACAGTCAAGAACTTCGTGGAACTTCTGGGGCCTTTGCGGGGTGGGCGCCCCCGCCCGCGAATGCAGAGACCGCCACAACTCGCAGCGATCACTCTAGCCTCGATCGGTCCCGTGACTTCCGCCACTCTGCGCGAACTCAAGCTCGGCGCTGACCTCGAAGCGAAGCAGTACACCATCCCCGGCCTGATCCATGCGATCGTTTCCGCCCGATCTTCGCAGTAGCCCGCAAAGATTCATCTCGAGATAAGCGCCTCTCAAATCAATCGCTCCTGGCCTACGCCGACGGCGGCAACACCTTCACCAAAGTCCGCTATAACGGTGGATCGGTTGCGTCCAAAGTTGATCCGAAAGACTGGGGCAACAAGTTAACTGTTACGCCAGACAAGATCACTGTCGATTTCAAAGATGGACAGAAACTGGAAATTCCTCCCAAATCTGTGACGTCTCTGAGCTACGGTCAGGAAGCCCATCGCCGCGTGGGGACGATGATTGCCCTAGCGATTCTGGTGGCGCCTGTCGCACTTTTCGACCTTTTTCACAAGACCCGCCTGCACTACATCGGAGTACAACACTCCCGATGGCAAGAATGCCGGCATTCTTCTGTAAGGGGACAAGGACAACTATCGCGCAATGTTGGTTGCCCTGCAGGGCGTGACGGGAGCGCCGGTATCCGTGGCTGAGAAGGAGAGGGAATTCTTGCCGGTGGGTGTGACTACTGCGGTTGCAAAAGACAGCGGGGAAGGGGAAAAGCAAGCTTCGGAGACGGCGTCAGCAAAGACCGACACAATTGGGACCGTAAGTCTGGCAACCACTCCGGACGCGGCAGAAGTTTACGTGGATGAGCAGTTCTACGGCAACAGTCCGGCAACTCTGAAGTTGAAACCCGGAAAGCACACGATTCGCGCCAAGCTGTCCGGGTACAAAGACTGGTCGAGAGAAATTCCGGCGGACGCTGGTTCGGAAGCTCGCCTGGCTGCCACATTGGAGAAAGTAGACGAGCGAGTGACCGAGTAGATTGGCTAGGTTAGCCAATAGATAACAAAGCGATTAGAAGCCCTAGGGTGCATCGACGACCCTGGATGACCTTTTAACATCGCCTGGCATCCGAACCGCGCCCTAGACGCAAATGAATGGGTCTGGTGGCCATTCTAGACGGGATTCCAACCCGTGCCGGCCCCTGCTGAGCGCCCGTCACGGGTTTTCAACGACTTAGCTAATAGCGAATATAACAGTTTTCTTGACCCTGCTTGAACCGTAAAGAGCGGACGGCCGGGACGCCCGTCCTTCCACCATCGCGCTATGGCTTCAGTTCGCAGCTGCAATCGGCTGGCGGTACGTGCGACTTCAGGAAATCGGACACTCTCTTGTACGCATCGATCTGGTTTTCGACTTTCGAGAACCCATGTCCTTCATTCTCATAGATCTTGTAGTCGACGACTCCGCCCTGTTTCTTGATGGCGTCCACCACCTGCATCGTCTCTGATTTCGGACATCGCGGATCGTTCCCGCCCGCCAGCAGCATCAGGGGAGCCTTGATCTTATCGACAAAGAAAATCGGCGAGCGGTCTTCGAATCGTGCTTTGTCCTTCACCGGATCGCCCATCGTCGCCAGATCCATCTCGCGCAAAACCGGGTCTTCGTTCTCGATCTCGGTGAAATAATTGACGAAAGGCACGATCGGCACGCCCGCGGCCCAAACCTCAGGCGCCTTGGTCACCGCCATCATGCTCATGTAGCCGCCGTAGCTTCCGCCCATGACGATCAGTTTCTTCGGATCGACGTAGCCCGTCTGCTTGATCCAGTCCGCCGCCGCGAGGACGTCTTGCAAGTCCCCGCCGCCCATGTCGAACAAGTTTGCGTGCTGGAATTCTTTGCCGTAACCCGTCGAGCCGCGATAGTTCGGCGCAATCACGATGTAACCATTGTTCGCGGCGTGCTGGATGAAACGGTTGAAAGAATTGACTGTCTGCGAAGTCGGTCCACCATGCACATAGACAATTGCCGGATGCTGTCCGTTGCGTGGCAAATTGAAAGGCACGTATACGAAGGCCGAAATCGTCCACTTCGCGTCTTTGCTGGGATAGTGCACCAGATAAGGCTCGACCATGTCTTCCGGGCGCATTCCGGCAATCAGGGAATGCGTCAGCTGGTGCGATTTTCCTGTCGCCGCGTGATAAACCCACAAGTCGTTCGGTGAAGTGGGTCCATTGTGGTAGTAGAGGAATCGGGCACCATCTTTGCTGAAAGCGGTGAATTTCCCTGATGGTTCGTTCACGCCCTTCGGTAGCGGCAGGGAAGTCGTCTTTCCGGTCACAAGGTCGTGCACGAAAATGTCTGTGTTGCCGTCGACATTTGCCGTCCATGTCACGCGCTTGCCATCGGGCGAGAACTCGCCACCGTTGATCTCCCACTTGTCCTTGGTAAGCCAGGTAATTTTCTTGCTGGCGATGTCGAGCACGCCGACATTCTCGTAGCCGTTTTGAGCATTGGAACTAATCAGCAGCTTCTTTCCGTCGGGCGAGAAGTCATTCAGGCTGTAGATCTGCTCTCCATCGTGCTGCGTCAGGAGCGTGCTCTTTCCGCTGGCAACTTCGGCCACAAAGATGTTCGAATCCGTTCCCTTGGCCTGTGCCTGGGCGTAGGCGATCCACTTTCCGTCCTTGGACCAGACGGCTTCGCCGTTCATTTTGTCCTTCGGAGTGCCGGTCGTCAGGTGCTGCACCTTGCGCATCACCATGTCGAAGACATCGATCTCGTAACTGGAAGAGGTCTTCGGCTTGACCGTATAGGCGAGATATCGCCCATCCGGCGACCATGTCGGGTCCTCCTCTGCGATCTCGCGCGTGTTGGTGAGATTCACCACCTGCCCGGTCGTGGGTGACACGATGTGAGTGTCCCACTGCTCGTCGCCGTCGTAATCCGACTGGTAGGCGATCCACTTCCCATCGGGTGACCATGCCGGCGCCGTTTGCCGTTGATCGCTGACGGTTAACTGCATCGGCCATCCGCCCGCGGAGGGCACGAGCCACAGGTTGTTGCGCCCGCTGATGTTCGAGACGAAAACAACCTGCTTCCCATCCGGCGACCAATCGGCCCGGCCGACTTGCCGCGTCATGAAAAGCTTCTCGATGGACAGATTCTTTTCGACCGTTCCGTTCGGCTTGCTCGCAATCTGCTTGGGATCAGTAACTGCCTGGGGTACCGGTAACGTCTGGGCGGCGATAAGAGTGCTCATAGGAATGGCCAAGAAATATGCGATCAGGGTGCGCATGAATCTCCTCAAAATTGATGAAAAGAGCGAACCTCGCTGCTAATCGATTCCGCAGATCTTGCTGTCTCTAAAGCTCTGTCATTTGAGCGAAGTCGAAAGACCTTGCGTTCGTGTGCGATGGCAGAAGCATGACTTGTTGCTGCACTCACAACTTGCTTCAAAAATAGTGCCAGGAAGCACTAGCGGTCCTCAGGGGCTGAAGCCCACGTATTGGTTGGTGCTTCAGCGGCACGGCTGGAAGCCGTGCCCTTCCCGGATCATTTATGGACCACCACTCAAGGCAGAATGCTTACGCCTTCGCTCCCTTATGCACTTCAACCGTCGTCCACGTCTTGTCTTCCGCGTGACACAGCGGCTCAATCGGACAATCGACGCACTTCGGCTTGCGCGCAATGCACAGATTCCGCCCATGATGAATGACCTGGTGTGAGTACAGAATCCACCGCTCCTGCGGGATGACCTTCATCAGATCCTGCTCGATTTTGACAGGATCGTCGTTCTGCGTCAGTTCCCAGCGTCGCGAAATACGATGCACATGCGTGTCGACTACCACCCCGATGGCCTTTTTGAACCATGTTCCCAGCACGACGTTTGCGGTCTTGCGGGCAACGCCCGGCAGGGTCAGGAGCGTTTCAATCTCGTCCGGCACCTGTCCCCCAAAATCGCTCACAATTTTTTTCGCAGCTCCCACGACCGATTTCGATTTGTTCCGAAAGAAACCCGTCGAGCGGACGTCCGGCTCCAGTTGTTCGGGCGAGAGTGCTGCGAAGTTCTGCACGGTGGGATATTTCTGAAACAGAACGGGCGTAACCCGATTTACATTCACGTCAGTGGACTGCGCGGAAAGGATTGTCGCCACCAGCAATTCCCATGCATTGCGATGGTGCAGTGCGCAGGTCGCCTCCGGATACAGCTTGTCGAGGTGTTGCAAGATGGCGTTAATCCGCTCAGGCGCCAATGGATCGTAGCCCTTCGGCCTCCGCGGCCTGCCGTTCTTCGCCGCCTTGACCGACGCCTTGCTTGCAGCTCGGCTGGCCGCTTTGGAAATCGACTTCGGGAACTTCCTTCCCACAGTCGGTAATTTCGCTCCCCGACTGGCTTGTCCACGAGCAACGGATCGCGTTCCTTCATGCCGTCCCGACTTTGCCGGTTGCCGCGGACTTACACCTCGTGCCATGCGGTTCTCCTCAGCGCAAACGTAAATGGTAGCAAAAAGCGGTCGTTGGTCGTTGGTCGTCGGTCGTCGGCTGTTGTGACCGTCGGTTTGCCATTAATCGAAGATCGTAGACGCTTAGAGGTTTCTTTTTCTTCTGCCCATGTGCTCCGGGCTCGGTGAACCAATTCTTCCTCCGCGTTCTCTGCGGCGTTTCTCTGCTTCCTCTGCGGTCAAGCGCTTCTTCCGCAAAAGCGCTAACCGCAAAGCTCGCAAAGTTGACGCAAAGCACACAAAGAGTGTCTTTGCGGACTTTGCGAATCCTTTGCGTCCTTAGCGGTCAAGATCTTGTGACGCGGTTAAGATCTTTGGGGCGGCCTCTGGCATGCCGTTGCTCATAAGGGACCAGCTTCCATTGACGCCGCACCCCGGCCCCGATACTCTGGAGACGAAATCAAGGACAAACTGTGGCCGTCAAATCCATCCAACTCGGACAAGTCTGGCGTCAGGACTCGAATGGCCAGGACTATCTCATTACGAAGGTGTACAACGAAGTGTTCACCCAGTATGCCGTCCTGCGCCCCGCCGAAGTGACCGCACCCGACGCGCCCACCGTGAAAGTCAAAGTGACCAAAGCTTCCGACGGTGTCTCGCTTCCCGGCTTCACGTTCACGCAGGAAGGCTCGTTCTAGCGTGTGGAGCGACGGGCGTCGCCGCCCATCGACTGCGTAGCTGCCATGCGATCCGTGTTCTGAATACCGCCCATGACTGAAAAAATTCTCGCCGTCATCTTCGTTTTCATTAAGTCTGTAATCGGCTTTAGTGGCTATGCAGGCATCGCGTTGCTGATGGCGATTGAATCTGCCTGCATCCCGCTACCCTCCGAACTGATCATGCCCTTTGCTGGTTACCTGGTCTTCGAAGGCTCAATGAAACTCTTATGGGTGGCAACGGCCGGAGCCGTGGGCTGCAATCTGGGTTCGCTGGTTGCATATGAAATCGGTTATTTCGGAGGCCGTCCGCTGGTGGAAAGATACGGTCGCTGGATCCTGATGGGCCGCCGCGAGATCGAATGGGCCGATCGTTTTTTCCAGCGATGGGGCGAAGCCGCCGTCTTCACTGGCCGCCTGCTTCCGGTCATCCGCACTTTTATTGCGCTCCCCGCCGGCATCGCCCGCATGCCGCGCGGCAAATTCCACATCTACACATTCCTGGGATCGTGGCCCTGGTGCTTGGCGCTGGCCTACTTCGGCATGAAACTTGGAGAGAACTGGCGCAGCCTGGGGAAGTACTTTCATCAGTTCGATGTGGTCATCGGCATCGTGCTGGCCGCCGGACTGGTCTGGTTCATCTGGTCGCACTGGCAGAACCGCATGCGCGCGGCGGAATAAACGCGTGACGGAGTCTCGATTAGTCACGATTGGCCTACTGGAATTGAGACAACTAACCCACCCTCCCGCAAGAAGCGCGGGAAGGGTGGGGCACCCCATGTTTCGCGCCTCGCCGCAAGGTTGATCAGAGGGTCCCGGTGTCTCGCAATTGCCTTCGTGGAACCTTAGTGTCCTTCGTGGTTAAGGGTTTACTTTCGGGTCTCACCAACTGGGAGCCCACAATCTGCCATTTTCCTGCACGCTTCAAAACCACGTCCATGTAAAGATACCGCACGCTGAACCGCTTCCCGTCTGCTTCTACTTCGTCTGACTCCGCTCCGTGCACAATCGCCATGTCCCCGAACACCCGGATGCGTCGACCGGTCGACACGATAGACGGATACCGCACCGCACTCGTCCGCAGATTCTCGAGCACCTCTCGCTTCGAGAACGCCTTTCCCGAAGCGTCATACTGCACGTAATCGTCCGCGAAGATTTGCGACAGGACAGCGATGTCGGCGTTCATCAGAGCCCGATCGCCAGCCTCGAACAACGCGGTGATTTCTTGCTCATCGTCCCGCAAACCCATCGATCCCTCCAAAGGTTTTGACGTCCACCCCGCGCAAAGTGTACAAGCGTAGAACTCGCGAGGAGGCAGCATGAGCCGCATCCACCTGATCCCATCCCTTCTACTTGCCCTGGCAATGTTGGTCCCTGGCGCAACTCACGCGCAAAACGCTGCGCCCACGGACAAGCCCTTCGTCGTCGAGTACTACTACAAAGCCCGTTGGGGATACGCCGAAGAGTTCCAGAAGCTCTTCAAGAAAAATCACTACCCGCTCCTCAAGAAGCAGGTCGAAATGGGCCGCATGGTGAAAGTCTGGATGGACCAGCCGCGCTACCACACCACCGAAGACGGCCGCTGGGACTACCGCGTCACCATCATCTTCAAGAATGCGGCCGTGGCAAACGAAGCTTTCGATGAAGACGCCCTCAAGAAACAACTATTCCCCGATCAGGACACATATCAGCGCGAAGAGCAGCGGCGATTCACGATTCTGGAAGCGCACTGGGATTTGCCGGTGAAGACGGTGGACTTGGAGGCAAAGTAGTCCCGGCCCACGTCCTCCTTGCGCGTCTTTTCCCGCTGTTATCCCGACCGGAGAACTCCGATGCGTTTTGTGCATCGGAGTTCGGAGTGGAGGGACCTTGCGTTTCGATCGTGACACGACGGCCTGCAAGACTCTCCCGCCGAGCGCGGTGTGAGCTACGTCCATCCCATTGCCTCCGAACCGGTGTCTAATTAAGACAAGACGTCAGTTCCCAGGAGGATCCCCATGCGGCCTCTCATGAACGTCAAGCACCGCGACAATCGTTATTTCCACCCGCACCCCCTGCAGAGCACATTCGGTCTGATCGCCAGCATGGCACTGGCGGGCCTGATCGCCGTAGCCATCCTGCTTGCGCTCGCCCACTAGGGTCGTGTGGCTTGGACGCAAACACAAGGTCCCCCCACTACGAATTCCGATGCGAAGTCGCATCGGAATTCTCCGGTCGGGATGACAGAGGGAAAGAGATTGGGAAGACAAGGCAAGTTGAGAAAGTCGGGATGACAGCGTTTAGCGCTTTCCGCGAGGCGCACTTCACAGCGGTCTGAACACGCATCAGCCTCCATCTGCGCCCACTCGCACCCAGCGGGTTGCCAAAGATGCGCGCAATACGAGAACATATCCGTTTGCCTAAACATCCCAAGTTCTCATAAGGAAGTGCGTGATCTATGGCGAAACGCCTGACGTCTGCAAAACCGCGCCTGCGCGTCGAAGTGAAGGAAAGTAAGAAACAATCAAGTAATCAGCAACCTGCCAAAGGGAAGCTCGGCATCATGATCCCCGGCATGGGCGCCGTGGCCACGACGTTTGTGGCCGGCGTCGAAGCCATCCGCAAGGGAATCGCGAAACCGATCGGATCACTCACGCAGATGGGTACGATCCGCCTGGGCAAGCGGACCGAAGGCCGCTCGCCCAAAATCAAGGAATTCATGCCGCTGGCCGGCCTCGACGACCTGGTCTTCACTGGTTGGGACATTTTTGAAGACGACATGTATGCCGCCGCCAGCAAGGCAGGAGTGCTCGACCGGTATCTGCTGGAGCAGATCAAGCCGTTTCTCTCGTCCGTACAGCCTCGTAAAGCCGTCTTCGATCACAACTACGTCAAGAAGATCGATGGGCCCAACGTGAAAAAGGGCAAGAACAAGATGGACCTGGCCGAACAGGTACGCGACGACATCCGCGAATTCAAGAAGTCCTCGGGAGCCACGCGCCTGGTCACGATCTGGTGCGGCTCGACCGAAACGTTCATTCAGCCCACCGCCGCCCACCAATCTGTGAAAGCGTTCGAGAAAGCTCTCCAGCAGAATGACGAGAACATCGCTCCGTCGATGATCTACGCTTATGCCACTCTCACCGAAGGCATCCCGTTCGCGAATGGCGCGCCCAATCTCACCGTCGACATTCCGGCGATGCTGGAGCTCTCCAAGAAAAATGAGGCGCCCATCTGCGGCAAGGATTTCAAGACCGGACAGACGCTGATGAAAACCATCCTGGCCCCCGGCTTCAAAGCTCGGCTGCTGGGAGTGAGCGGCTGGTACTCCACGAACATTCTTGGAAATCGCGACGGCGAAGTGCTCGACGATCCCGGCTCGTTCAAAACGAAGGAAGAATCGAAGCTGGGAGTGCTCGACCACATTTTGCA
>AR_comb_assmDRAFT_10141435_pt1 | contig 15343 bp, 10 predicted proteins | sample ArasoioldDNA_FD_10543 | JGI IMG/M metagenome (IMG submission 10543) | reverse complement strand
GTCGAAAACGGGCGTCTTGCGGTCAAGGCGATTGACACCGGGGATGGCAGATTCGACGTCGTGCTCATGGATCTGCAGATGCCCGAGATGGGCGGGTTGGAAGCCACCGCGGCAATCCGCACGCGTGAATCCGGGACCGGCCGGCACCTGCCTGTCGTCGCATTGACAGCGCATGCGATGCAAGGCGATCGCGAGCGCTGCCTCGCTGCCGGCATGGACGGATATCTTTCCAAGCCGATTGACGTTGATGAACTCATCGCGACCGTGGAGGCGCTTGCAGATGGTGCGAGCAGCAGGCCGCGCGCCGAGCCCTCCCAGAGTGCGCTGGCGGTCTTCGATGAGAAGGCTGCTTTGGCCTGTGCCGGTGGCGACCGCGATCTGCTGAAGGAAGTGGTCTCCACGTTCCGCACCAGCTGTTCGGCGTATCAGCGCCGCATCGATGATGCGTTCAGCCGGAACGACGGGGAAGCGCTGCGGATGTCCGCGCACGCGCTGAAAGGAGCGATTGCCACTGTCGGTTCGTCGGCCGGGCGGGAGGCAGCGGCGACGCTCGAGCGGCTCGCCAGCGACGCCGACTTCGACGCGGCGCGGACCGCGTACTCTTCACTCAGTACGTACATCTCCGAGCTTGACCGCGCATTCGTCACCGCCCGGCTCATGCCACGGTCGCAACGGCGCGTTGTCACCCGCAGTCGCCGTCCCGCGCGCGGGAAGAAGAGACGATCATGAGCAGAATCCTGGTAGTCGACGACGACGACACGACGCGGCTGATCATCAGCAGAGTGCTCGCAAAAACGGGCTTCTCGGTGTCCGAGGCAAGAGACGGCGTCGAAGCACTCGAGATCTTGCGCAGTGATCGTTTCGATCTGATGGTGTGCGACGTATGGATGCCGAGAATGACCGGCCTCGATCTGCTCGTCGCGCTCCGAACTCTCGATCATGCCCCACGCGTCGTCGTGATGACGTCCGATGACACCCCGGACACGATGCTAAAGGCCGTGCGGGAGCAGGCGTTCAGCTACGTGCACAAGCCGGTCGAGCCGTCGAAACTCCTGACGACGGTCCGCGAGGCGCTCGACGCACCGGAGCCGCCTCGGATCGAGGTGCTCTCGGCGCGGCCCGACTGGGTCGAGTTGTTGGTGCCCTGCTCGCGCGAGGCTGTCGGCCGCATCGAGGCGGTGATGGCGCAGCTCGAGACTGATCTTCCTCTCGAGTTGCGGGAGTCGATCGGCTTTGCGTTTCGCGAGCTGGCGATGAACGCGGTCGAATGGGGCGGCAAGCTCGATCCGACGAGAAAGGTTCGCATTTCCTGCCTGCGCGCCAAGCGGATGATCCTGTATCGCATCGCCGATCCCGGTGCCGGCTTCTCGATCGAGGACCTGCCGCACGCGGCGATAGGTCAGCCGCCGGACGATCCAATCGCGCACATGGAAGTGCGTGAGGCCAAAGGGCTGCGGCCCGGCGGTTTTGGCCTGCTCTCGGTGCGCTCGATCGTGGACGAACTCCTGTACAACGAGCAGCGCAACGAGGTCGTTTTCGTAAAGTACGTCGACGAGGACGTCCGGCGTAACTCGTAGACGAACCGAAACCCTCAGCAGAAAGGTAAGATCCTTGACCAAGCACCTCCGTACGGCAGCAGCACTCCTCGTCGTCGTCACCGCAACCGCGTTCGCCCAGGCCGACAATCCTCTGGTCGGAACCTGGAAACTGAACGCCGCAAAGTCGAAGGGCATCGCATTCACGAGCGGCGGCACAAAGGTCGAAGCCGCGGGTGACGGCGTCAAGTTCACGGTTGAACTGGTCGGCCCGGACGGCACCTCGAATTGGGGTTTCACCGCGAACTACGACGGTAAGGACAATCCTGTCACGGGCAAGAACCCGTATGGCGATACCGTAGCGCTCACGCGCGTTGACGCCAAGACCACGCGAATCACAGTCAAGCAGGGCGGGAAGGTGACAGTCACGCAGACCATCGTCGTGTCTGACGATGGAAAGACACGCACGACTACCGTGAAAGGCACCGACGCCAAGGGCCAGCCAGTCGATGGCGTGTCGTTCTACGAGAAGCAGTAGCAATCCTTTTGGTTCGGCGCGAGCATCGCAAGCCTCGACGATGCTCGCGCTGGCGCCGCCCTGTACCAGTCAGCGCTCGTGCGCGACGACGCACCAGACGGCTCGACCATTACTCTCGAGCCATCCGTAAACACATCGGATTGAGGAGGGCAGCAGATGTTCGTTGGGCACTACGGCGTCAGTTTCGCTGCCAAGAAGCTCGATCGAACGATCCCGCTGTGGCTGCTCTTTATTGCGGTTCAGTGGCTGGATGTGATGTGGGCGCCACTCGTTCTTCTGGGAGTGGAGAGAGTGCGAATCGTTCCAGGCATCACGGCGTCGAATCCGCTCGACCTCTATTACATGCCATACACGCACAGCCTCGTCGCCGCGCTGCTGTGGTCGGCCGCTGCATATCTGGCGTACGGCTTCGCCGTTGGACGCAGAAATCCCATTGCGGCTATGGTCATCGCAGGAGCGGTGTTCTCGCACTGGATCCTCGACTTCGTCGTGCATCGCCCGGATCTGCCGTTGTATGACAATACCGCGAAGGTTGGTCTCGGCCTCTGGAACGTTGCCGCTCTCGCGTTTGCCGTCGAAGCGGCGCTGCTCTTCGCCGGGATGTACGTCTACTTTCGGATGGGTGTTGGCCGTAAGGTTGCGATGATCGTGTTCGGGCTCGCGATGCTTGGCGTGCATGCCGTGACGTTCTTTGGCGCTCCGCCGACGTCGGACCGCGCCGCGGCGATGGCGGCTCTCACCGCCTACGTGGCATTTGCCCTCGTCATCCGCTTCCTAGAACCCGCTCCTGCGTGACAGTTTTCCCGCGAACACGCCAGCCGCGCGAACATGCCTAGCGGCCACCTCAGCGACAGTTTCGAACGAGCGCCCGCGAAACTGTATTCCTGTCTGCTCCCTCGTCGCAGCCAAACGAAGCCGCCGCTGGAGTTCGGCCAGCGACGCCCTCGGCACTCGCTTTGCGTCGCCGGCGACACCGGTCTTCGTCATCCTCGTCAAACACGCAATCCGCATCCGCGTCGGCCAGGGCAGCCGACAGGAGACGAACATGTTCGAGCAGCTGTCTCTCGGCACCAAGGCAAAGAAGCGCACCGATGAACTGAACGCGATCGTCGTCGCCGCCCGTCACGAGCGCGATGCGATCGAGTCCATGTTTCGTCAGCTCGACGGGCGTGGCGGCAAGCTGGCCGAGGTGTCCACGACCGTCGAGCACGTCAGGGACAAGGCGGTCAATGCCTCCGAGCAGCTGGCGACGATTGCCGGACGGATCGCGGATCTCGACAAGCGACTGACCGGCTTCGAGGCGGTCGGCGCGCAGGTGCACGAGATGGCCGACATCGTGGCGCAGGCACAAGAGGCTGCCGCCCTCATCTCCCGGTCCGGTGGAGAGTTACAGAAGCACCGGGAAGCAATGGATCAGCTCGCAGCCGAATATCGGGAGACGCGGGCTGCGATCGAGGCGCTTGGAATCGAACGGCAGCGCGTTACCGAAGCGCAAGTCGAGCTCCAGCGGTCGCACGCGGATCTTCGCAGTGCCACCGATCAGGCCGCCGCTATCAGGCACGAGCTCGATCAGCTGCACGACCAGGCGTCGACGCTGGTGCACGACCAGGTGTCCATTAGCAAGACAGCGGCGCAGGCCCTCGAAAACACCACCGTCGTCAGCGGGATGGTCAATGAGATCGAATCGAAGATTGCGTCCCTTGGTACGCTCCACGCGCTTGCGTCGACGACCGAGGAACGGCTCAAGTCGCTGAACGCGCTCGCCGAGCACGTCAGCGTCAAGACGAAGGCGCTCGAAACGCAGCGCGTCACCATCGACCACGCCGCCGCCGAAGCCAGCCGGCTGAACGAGATGGTGTGGGCAATGGAAACCCAGATCGGAAAGCTCGAGGACGGAAACCGGCAAGTCGGGCGTGCCGAGCAAGTGCTGCGGCAGGCCGAAGAGCTCGCCGAACATGTGCAGGACGAGCTCGACGCCGCCACCGCACGGCGCGATCAGTTCACGAGGGAGACGACGAGAATCGAGAAGGACGGCACACAACTGATTCAGGCCGTGCGGGCGCAGATGGAGCGGTTGGCGATCGAAGGGAAGAGCTTCAATGCGAATGAGCAGCGTATTGCCGATCTGCAGGATGCTCTTCGCGTTGCCGAAGGTCAGCTCGAAGCAGTGCTCGGACGTCAGGAGGTGGTGAGCGCGCTCGATCGGAAGGTGGAGGCGCTTGGCGGGACCTTGGAGCAGCTCTCGAGTGAGCTGCTGGAACTGTCACGGCGGCGTGCCGACGTGGACGCGCTGGGGGAACGCCTTTCGCGCGTGGAGGTGGTGGGCCGCGAAGCGGAGGCGCGGCAGGCCCGGCTCGAGTCCGGCCGGCAGCAGCTCCAGGAGCTGCGCGCCGAATTCGAGGCCATTCACACCTCGCGAGCGTCGGCCGCGGAGCTGTGCAACCAGCTCACCGCCGATCGGGCAGCCCTCGAAACGGCTGGCGCCAGCATCGCACGTTTTTCAGTCGAGGCACCGGCCATCGAGCAACGGATCGACGCGGTTTTGCAGAAGTTCGGTGTCCTCGACGAGGCCGATCGCGTCGCGGAGCGCATGACGGAGACCGTCACGAAACTGGAGGCGACACTCGAACGCGCGAGCGAGAAGCTTCAGTTCGTCGACAAGGTGGAACGCCGGCTGAACGGACTGCACACGCTCAATACGGAGGTCGGGCGGCGCATGGAAGACCAGCTTCTGCGCCGGGCCGATTTGGAAGGGCTGCGGACGCGCACCGACGAAATCAGTCAGCACATCGGCGATGCGCACCAGAAGCTGGATGCCATTCGCACGGTACAGGAAAAGCTGCCGGTGATTGTGGAAGGTGCGGCGACCCTGGCGCACGATATCCATCATCTCGAGGCAAAGTTGAACGGTCTCCGACGGACCGACGCGGATCTCGTCGAGCAGGAACGCCGTCTCGAGGAATTCGTCTCGCGCATCCGCGACTACGATGCCGCGACTGCCGAACGGATGTCTCATCTCCAGGCGCTGGCGGAGGAATTGAACCGCGGCAGCGCTTTGAAGAACGAGCTGCTCACGGATCTCCTCCACGTCCAGGCGCAGCATCAGGAAACGGCAGCGCGCATGGCCGCGACCGAGGAGCGGCTCACACACGTCGACGCACTGCGCCAGCAACTCGACGACCGTCAGTCGGCGCTGATCGCTGCCGAACAACGGATGTCCGCCTTCGAGGCGCAGGTCGAGATCCTGGCGCGGCTATCGGCCGAGACCGACGTGAAGCTTCAGACCATCGCCGGGCGCGAGTTGATGGTCGCGGCGGTCAAGGCCGAAGTGGAGCAGGTGCAGCAGGTCGCCGGCGCCACGAAGCGCGACGTCGAGGCCATCATCGAGCGCCGCGAGGAGCTGCAGGCCCTGAAAGCACAACTCGATGGGCTTGCGCATGCCCTCGGCGACACCGACGAGCGTCTCGCGACGATCGAGTCCCGGCGCGGACTTGTCGAAGAGGTGCATTCCAGGACCGAGATGATTGCGAATCTGCTCGAGGACGTCAGCGCCAACCTCGATATGGTGGCGGCGCAGAAGGCACAGATCGAGTATGTCTCCGATCAGATTGCGAGACTCGAGTTCTCGGTGCAGCAGTCGCAGAATACGATTCGCGCGCTGCACGTCGAACGGGAGCGCGCCGAGCGCGTCGAGGACGCCATCCGCCAGCTCCGCACACGCGAGCGTTCGGGGCGTCCGGCCGATGCCGATGTGGCGGATAGCGTCATGTCGTCTTGAACCGCATCCAGCCGAGTGAGCGAAGGTTTTCGAGACTGCGCTGCAGTTGGTGCATCTCGTATTCAACCGTGGCGTCACCGGGCGCGACACGTTCCCACGGCGTGGAATGGTCAGCGTCGGCTTCGATGCGATGGTGTTGCAGACGGCCGAGTGCGGTCGCGAGCTCACGCGCCTCGCGGCGTCCATAACCGCTCCACCATCCGGGTTCGAACACGCGAATGTGGCGGGCGTCGAGCGCTCCGAGCTCGATGGAGGCCGTGAGAAACGGCGCCGCTGACGCGAGGATCGGGGCGATCTCCTGGAAGGGGACGCAACCATCGCCGACAGCGCAGCGCACGAGCCGGAAGCCTTGGCTGGTGAATTGCGCCTGGTAATCCTTCAGATGCACATGGCGGATTCGCGCCGCTGCGCGCCTCGCGAATTCGACTGGGTCTTCGCCAACCGCGAATGGGTTTCCCGTATCGAACGTGATGCCGACGTTCGGCCCCGCCTCCTCCGCGATGGCTACGAGCTCCTCGCTTCCGAGATCCTGGTGGTCTTCGATGGCCAGCGTCAGGCCCGCATCGGCCGCGTGCGGCGCCTCCCGGCGCAGCGTTGCGCGGGCGTGCTCGACCATATCTTGCCACCGCGAACCGCAATCCGCCCGCCGCCCTTCGAGCACGGGGGTGAGGTGAAGGCGGACGAGGGTAGCCCCGAGGGCCGCCGCGCACCGGATCGCCTCGGTCAGCGTCTCGGCACGCTCCTGAGACAACCAGAAGCTGCAGACAGGCGTCATGTCTGCCAGCTCTCCGCGAAGCCGACCGAGGTCTGCGTCGGCGAGCGGCGTCAGCCACCGCCAGTCCAGCTCGATACACTGCGCGCCAATCTGCCTGGCAAGATCGACGAAGCCTGACAGGCCGATCGCTCGCGGGTTGGCGCGCGACGTGCCCCAGCCCTGCAGGCCGACGGTGTATGCCAGACCGTAGGGGTTCAGTCCGATTCGGAACATCAGGAGCCGCCGGCCCTCGGCGTCAGCCGCGAAGACTAGTCCAGCTTCTTGCGCGCGAAGTGGTAAAGCGAATACGCCAGCAGCGCGAACATTGCCACAGCAAACAGGTTTGACGTCGCCAGCCCCGGCGCTATTTTCGGCCCGAACGCCAGCACGCCCGGCGGGATGACCTTTATGCCGAGCTCAGGATCGCCGAGCACATTGATGACGATGGCGATCAGCCCGAGGACGCCGCCGGCCGCGATGAGCCCGCTGGCGAAGAGCGATCCTGGACTGACATCGCTTTCGGCGTGGCCGCCGCTCGACTGCCGGCCGCGCTCGGCCGCCCAGCGCACGATGCCGCCGCAGAAGATCGCCAGCGTCGTGTGCAGCCCCAGGTAGGAACCAACCGCGAACGACAGCGACCGAATCCCGAGCAGCTCGACGGCGATGACCAGGAAGACGCCCATCGCGACCAGGCGCCAAGGCAGCCGCTGGTTGAGGATGCCGGTGATAACCGTCGCCATCAGCCGGCCCTGCGGCGCCGCCGCCTTGTCGCTGCCGATGCCGGTGATCCACTGGACCTCGATCTGTTTCGTGTCGGGATCGTACAGATACTTGCCGTCCGGCAGTTCCCGCGAGCCGAGCGCGTTGACGAGGATGTACTTCTTGTCGCGATAGGTTTGCGGATGCGGGTCGTCGAGTTCCTTTTCAACGCGCACGGCGGCGCCACGCAGGCTCTGTTCGGCGCGGACCTTGTCGATGTCGAGTGCGCGCTGCAGCGGACGGAACTCGGAGAGACCGAAGTTCATCAGCATCAGCGTGCCGCCGATGACGAACACCGATACCATGACGCCAATCATCAACGCCCACTGCTGACGGTACGGCGTCGCGCCTATCAAAAATCCAGTCTTCAAATCCTGCGACGTCGCGCCGGCGTTTGCCGCGGCGACGCACACCACGCCGCCGATGGTGATCGCGAGCGCCGAGTACGCCGGCGCGGTCCACCCCATGGCCAGGAACATCGCGCAGGTCGCCATCAGCGTGGCTATCGTCATGCCGCTCACCGGGTTGGCCGACGTGCCAATCAGCCCGCAGATGCGCGACGACACGGTGACGAAGAGAAACCCAAAGATCACGACGAAGAGCGACGCGACGATGTTCTCGAACGCGGATGTTCGGGCGCCGGCGATCGGGTTGAAGGTCAGCATCAGCCACATCGCGATCACGATCGCGATCGACCCGAGCACCACCCACTTCATTGCAATGTCACGTTCGAGGCGCCCCCCCGCCGTGGCGCCGGCCTGTTGCGATCGGATGTCTTTCATACCGCTGCGCAGGGCATTGACGATTGTCGGCATGGTCTTCATCAGCGTGATGAGGCCGGCCATGGCGACGGCGCCGGCGCCCATGGGGCGAATGTAGCTCTCCCACAACTGTCCTGGCGTCATGTCGCGAACAGGAATGGTGCTGGGATACAGCGGTTCGGCAAGCCCTTCGCCGAAGAACTTGATCGCCGGCATCAGCACCAGCCACGAGAACACGCCACCGGCGAAGATCGTTCCGGCGATTCGCGGGCCGATGATGTAGCCGACGCCGAGATACTCACTCGTGATCTCGGCGCGGAACGAGGCTCCGGGCAGCCACGTTGGTTCGTACAGCGGCCGCTGCTTCCAGAACTGCACCGTCGCCATCAAGAAGGTGTAGGCGCCTCCGAGGCCGAGCCCCCAGAAGACCCGGCTGGCGAACGAGCCCCCCTTTTCGCCGGCCACCAGCACGTCAGCGCAGGCGGTGCCTTCTGGATAGAGCAGGTTGCCATGCTCCTGCACGATGAGCTGCCGTCGCAGCGGAATCATGAACAGCACGCCAATCCATCCGCCGATCAGCGCCAGCATGAAGATGCGCGAATACTCGAAAGGAAAACCCATGAAGATGAGCGCCGGCAGCGTGAAGATCGCGCCGGCGGCGACGGACTCTCCCGCCGACCCTGCCGTCTGGACGATGTTGTTTTCGAGAATGGTCGCCTTGCCGAACGCGCGCAGCAGGCTGATGCTGAGGACGGCGATCGGGATCGACGCCGAGACCGTCAGGCCGGCGCGCAGGCCGACGTAGACCGTTACCGCGCCGAAGATGATCCCGAAGATCGCGCCAAACAGCACCGCCTTGAACGTGAACTCCGGCACGTCCGCCGATTCCGGAACGTACGGCCGGAATTCGCTCAGGGGAGCCGTCGAATTCCACGCCGTGTTCCTCGTGTCAACCTGCGATGCCTTCGCCACGCGACCTCCTTCAATGCCGATCCGTTCGTGGATGCTGTCGATCCGCCCGGACGCTCACGGCGCGGGTTCAGACGACACGTAGAATAGCCAGTTCTCTGGAAGAGCGCCAAGCCGTTCGGCGTCGAGGATTGTTGCTCGGCCGTGGCCTCCAGCCTGACGATAATGGACGCGAATCGTGCCCGATTCAATCGAGCGTCTCGATCATGACGATCGGCTCGCTCGACATCACCGACGCTGCAGTGTGTCGAGACACCGCGACAGTCCAACGGCCGTCGTCCGCTTGGCAGCGATTCGCGACGCTGACGTGACTCGTTCCTATCTCGCCGCCGGCTTGACCGCCGCGTTCATTCGTTCGCGCCGGACCGCCACAGCTCGCCACGCGCCGCTGTCTGCGCCGAGCGGATCGAAGCGGGTCGGGTCGAACTCGACGTAGAGCTGGTTGAAGAGTGCGGCGTCGGCAGCGGGTTCGGTGTGTTCTCCTGGCCGCCCACAGCTATCCGCCAGTCTCGTAGTTGCTGACGCAGACTGGCCGTCCGTGTTGCGTCGGTGTTCGATCGATCGACACGTTCGCCGACGTCGGTGTCGAGATCGAAGAGTTCCACCTCTCCGGTGTCGTAGTGCTCGACGAGCTTCCAGCGGCCATCGCGCATCGCGCCGGCAGGGCGGCTGCCCTGCTTAGTGTAGTGCGGCAGATGCCAGAAGAACGCGCGCGATCCAAACGCCGCTTTGCCCGTACGCAACAGCTGCGCCTGCTGACGCCGTCGAGGTCGCGAGCGGCCGGCGCGCCCGCTTCGGCGTTCGCACGACTGAGCAGCGCCATCAGTTTAGGTCAATCCTGAACCTCTCGGGCGCCGCCGATCCGCGGCCTGTGATTACATTCACACCATGACCGTGCATCTGCTCTGCATCGCGGCGGCCACGGCGCTGATCGTTCTCGTCACGCTGCTGCCGTTCATGCCGGGCAGCTACGATCCGTTCAGTGCGCCGCTATCGGCGATGGCCAGGGTGTTCGGCTTCGCCGGCCTCTTGTTCGTGCCGGTCGGCGCGCTCTGGACGGCGTCGGCCTACTGGCGTCGTTTTTCCGACCGCGAGTACGCGTTTGCGATCGCGGCCCTGATCGTCCGGGCGATTGTTTCGGGCATCCTGTCGATGGCTGCGTTCGCACTTGTCGGCCTGTTGCTCGGCGTTGTCACGCTGGCGTTCGCGGCATACACCGTGTCCAGCTTGAGACGGCGGATCGCAACGATAAGAACCGCCCGGCCCGCTCGGGGCAGGGCACCGGCTCTCTACCTCCTTATCGTGCCTGTCGCCGTGTTTCTGGTGCAGCAGTCACTTCTACCGCGGGCAGTGGAATTCAGCCGAGATCGCGCAATTCGCAACGCCGCGCCGCTCATCGCTGATATCGAACGGCACCGTGCAGCGCGTGGGACGTATCCGGCGTCAGTGTTGTCGGTGTGGAAGGATTATTCGCCCGCCGTCATCGGCATCGAGAAGTATCACTACGAGCGGAGTGGAGAAGCGTACAACCTGCTCTTCGAGCAGCCCGCGGCGGATCTCGCGACGCGGGAGTTTGTCGTCTACAACCCGCGCGACGAGCAGGTTGCCACCAGCCACGCGATGGACCTCCTGCAATACTCACCCGAGCGCCTGGAGCGCGCGCGCGGCTATTTTGCGGTTCATCAGACGCCGCACGCGCACTGGAAATACTTCTGGTTCGACTGAGCCCATCGGAGGCGCGGCGCTTGTCTTACAGGTGTGGCGAGTGTCGGTGCGGCCATAGAGCTGGCCGACCGCACCGAAGCGATCCGACACCTGCACCTTCTGATCGGCCGTGGGAAGCCCTGCACTCACAGTTGCAGACTGCCACTGCCGCCGGACGCGTACTTGAGCCACTTGCCATCCGGCGAGATGGCGCTGCCCAATGTTCCGGCGCACAGTCTCGACGCCCACCAGTCAGAGCGACGTCCACAATGTCGGCGTTCTGCTGTTTCATCTCCTCATCGACACCGGCTCGCCCATCATGTTGCTAACGGCGCACGCCATCGCGTTGGCCGTCAGCAGCCGCTCACCGCAGCAACTTCATGTAGGCGACGATGTCGTTCTTGTCCTGGTCGGTCAGCACCAGCCCCGGGCCGGCAGGGCCAGGACCGTCGGGATCGCTGACCACGAGGAAGAACTGCCGGTAGTGTTCGGCTACGTCCTCCAGCGTTTTCGCCGAATTGTCGTGGAAGTACGGCGCCGTATTCCTGACGCCCCACAGCGGCGAAATCTTGAACGCGTTCAGGTGATCGAACGATCCGGGCGGAAACGGAAAGAAGTCGTCGGCGCGGCCCGTGATGAGCGCGCGGCCCGGGTCCGGGCTCGGCACTTCGATGATGCCGTCCGGTGTGCCATCCGCGTTGGTTGTCGGATCCAGATCGTGCGGCTGGTTCTTGAAGACGAACGTCGTCACCGGATTACCCGCCGCGTTGAACTCCGACACCAGCACCGATTGAAAGCGCGTTCCCGGCGGAACCGCGAGTGGCAGGAATTGATTGGTCTGGTTCAGCATCGGGCCGCTGTGGCAGGTGGCGCAGGCGCCGGGTTTGAAATTCGGCGGATCGACGCTGAAATCGGGCGGGACGTCTTCGAAGAAGAGCCGGCCCCGCCGTTCGGACGCCGTCCGCCCGCGCGGAAGTTCCGGGGCGTGCTGATCGGCGAACGCGAAGGCCGCGAGCAACGGCGAGCTGAAGAACGTGCGGGTCTGCTGAAATCGGGCGATCAAATCCAGCTCGCGGGCAGTGACCACTAGAGTTGGCTGGGCGTGTTGGGTAATCGCGCCGAGCGCTTGCGCCTGCAGCGTGGGTTGACGCCCGTCCAGCATCAGAACGGGATCGAGCGCGGGCGTGTTCAGCGTCGTCGGGATCCCTCGCGCGACCGTCACTTCCCTAATCTCGGGATGGTCCTTCACCGACACATCATCGTGAAGGGCAATCCGCATCAGCACCGTGGCGTTCGCGAGCATCCGCGTGACGTGCGCGCCGTCTCCGAAGCCGTCACCGTCGTCGTCGTCGCTCCCGTCGTGGACGAAGAGCGCATCCTGGCTATCCGCGAGGAAGCGCCGCCGGGCATCGGCGGGCGACACGGTGCCGGTTTCCCGGCTGTGGCACGTCAGGCAGGTCCGGCCATTGCCGCCGAACGTCTCGACTTCGAAGAGTCGCTGCCCCTCGAGGAAGTCGCTCAGTTTCTGCGCCTCGGATGGTACCTGCTGAGGCGTGGCGGCAGGTGCCATCGCGCCACGTGCGGCTTGAGGACGCATCGGCACGGCGATCTTGCCGCGGGCTTGCCACCATCCCCTTGCTGGTGGTGTCCTCGATGCCGCAGGTTCTCCCGCCGTGGTCAACGCGAGGACGGAGGCCGACGCCAGACAGAACACGCCGACGACGATGACTTTCGATCCATGCACGTTGACCTCCAGTCGTGAGTTACGAAACGCGCACTGGTAACTAACACGCGCACGCCGACGAAGCGCAGTGACATCAGAGCTGGATGGAGTTCCGAGGCCGGTACTATACGCCCGGCCCACGGGTTTGCGGCGGAAATTTAGTAAGGCGCGAGGAGCGAGTGCCCCTGAAGTCAGCGCGCGATAGTCTCCGAGACGGAGGCCACTTTTGACGGACGCCGGTCAGAGCCAGAGGGGAAAGACGCCGATTCAGGTGACTAGAGAAACCTACCGGGAACGCGGACTGCCATCCCTCCCGATGCTGTTCGTGATGCGCGTGGCGCCAGTGCCGTCCCTGTTCATTATGAAGATCTCCGTATCGAGCCCAGTGCTCGGTCCGCGAGGACATGAAGTAGATCTCGCGTCCGTTCGTTGACCAAGGAAGGCGCCCTGCTGATCCAGTCGCTGTCCAAATCGTTCGGGTCTTTTGGCGTCAGGTTCCGTTGATCGCTGCCATCCGTGTGCTCAGGAACACGGAGATGTAGCCGGCGCGTGAGCTCATGAACGCTAAACTGTTTGCCGTCGGGTGACCACTCCGGAAACTGGTCAACGCCTGGATAGTCGGTCAGCCGCAACTGATTGCATCACGGTCCATCATGTAGTGCTCGAAAACGAAAACTTCCCCTCTCAGGCGACGCTTTCAGGATGGTTGCGATACGATACGGCACGCCCGTTCGCAACCATCGTCGAGCGCCTTTGGCGAACGTGCTCGCGTGCATGCACATGAGTCAGACCACAAAGCCTTTCACCGTCGACTTCATGATCGTAGGGGCGCAGAAGTGCGGTACATCGACGCTCAGCGACATCCTGCGCCTCCATCCGGCTCTGGTTCGCTGTGACAAGAAGGAACCGAACTTCTTCAGCAGGTGTGAGGATTGGCGGGCGGAGCTCCCGCAGTACGAACAGATGTTTCGTCGGCGCGAGGGGGCGCTTTATTTCGAGGCGTCTCCTACGTACACGTTTTACCCTCACCGCAAGCTCGATCTCTGGGACGACCTCCACAGCTACAACCCGGCTCTCAAGATCATTTATCTCGTGCGCGACCCGATCGAGCGAGTGACGTCAGGCTATATGCACTCGTACGAGCGTGGATACACCGAACTCTCGTTCGAGCGGGCGCTGGTTCGCGATCCGATCCTTCTCGATGTTACCCGTTACGCCACTCAAATCGCGCCGTTCATCGAACGCTTCGGACCTGATCGGGTGCGCATCGTCTTGTTCGAGGACCTTCTTCGTGACGCCAATAAGCTCGCGCGGGAGCTCGCGATCTTCCTGGGTATCGATCCAGACGGGTTCGGCGACGTCGGCGGTGTCCACGCGAACGAATCGATCGGCGGCCACAAACGCCACTACAAATACGACAATCCAGGTCGCATGCTCTCGCAGGTACGACGGTACGCACCGCCGCTCTGGCGGATGATGACTGACAATTCGTCGCGAGCGTTTCACGGCAAGCCGGTTCTGTCTCCTTCGTATCGGCGGCTTGTCCTGCGGATGCTGCGATCGGAGATCGACGAATTGGAAGCGATGACCGGTCGCGACTTGAGCCACTGGAGGAAACGCGACGGAGCGAGTGAAACCGGTTAACGCAAGGACCTGCCATCGCCGCATGGTAGTGGACGTGCATCGCGGCCTGGATCCCCGCGTGACGACGTTCTCCGCGATCCCTTGGGACGTCAGCTGCCCGCGGGCGATCCCGCCGCGGGTACCGCGCGCACGATGAATCGCTGCGGCGCCGAGCCCTGGTAATAGAACGGGTAGCAACCGACGAGCGTCACGGCCGGACCTGGCGTCGCGTCGATTACGCTGACGTCGGTCGGGATGGTGATCCGGATCCACTCGACCCGGTATTGCTCGGTCGCAACGGGCGTGTCCAGCAAGAGCGCGTCGCCTTCCTTGATGTCCTTCAGCACCCGGAAGAATCCGTCCCGGTGGGCCGCGATGCCGACGTTGCCCGGCGTCCCGGGTAGGGCCGTGTCCTCAATCCGACCGGCGGCGAGGTCGAGCACCGCGTCCGTTGTGCCGTCGTAGACCGGCACCTCGAGATCGAGCCGCGGGATGCGCAGGATGGCGAGCGTAGGTGGCGTCTCTCGCTCCAGTGCGGCTTTGTAGGCCTTCACCCGGACCGTCGACCAGAGCTTCATGTCGACCTTCTTGCTCCAGGTGAGCTCGCGAGGCGGCGGCGCGGGTGCAGGCGTTGGTGCAGGTGCAGGTGCCGGAGTGGCGATGGCTGCAGCCGCCGGTGTGCCGGCCGGTGGTGTGTCGCCACTGCGGCCGCACGATGCCAGTGTCGCCGCGAAGGCGAGCGTGAGGGCCACGACAGGAAAGGTGCGGTGCGAGCGCGGCTGGTGTTGGACCATCAGTACACTCCATTGCGGGCGCGCGGTCAGTCGAGCGCGACCTCTCATTATCCATTGAGACTTGGAGTTTGGGACCGAGCCCTAGTCGACAACGCGCAGACCTATTCGAGCCATGAACTCTGGGAATCGGGGATCCGCGTGGAGCGACCTGAAGGGTGGTGTCACGGTCAACTGTGGAAGCCATGCGTCCCGGGCCTGATACGCCTTCTCGAGCCACGCCAGGCTTTCGGGTATCTTTCCGAGGTTCGCGTAAACTCCGGCGATCTGAGTGGCCGGTATGTACCGCTCTTGCGACGCGCGCTCCAACTCCTCGACGATCTTCAAGGCGCCCACCCGATCGCCAGCTCGCGCCATTCCATAAGCAAGTGCGGCGAGAAAGTGCGGGTTGCGTCGCTCCTGATCAAG
>AR_comb_assmDRAFT_10059948_pt1 | contig 15357 bp, 12 predicted proteins | sample ArasoioldDNA_FD_10543 | JGI IMG/M metagenome (IMG submission 10543) | reverse complement strand
AGATCTCGGTTCGGAAAACAAGGTTTTCGTGGCCATCTCCTGTGCGTCGCACTTCGTCCTGTGGGAGAAACAGCACGGTGCAGTGCACCAGGCTTCGCGCGAATGGCTCGCTAAAGGCACGTTTAACGGGGAAACCCGCGGCATGTTTCGGATCGATCCGCAGGGACAATTTGTCACCCACTAATCCCGTTCGCAATCATTCGTCTTGCGTCACGTCGCCTTATAGGAGAGCCGCTTCATCTTTTGCGTATTCTTGCCTTCGATGCGAATAAGTCCTGTCGTCGTAACTCGTTTTGGCGAGTGCACATCCCCTTCGTTGTAAATATGCGCCATGCCGGGCTTCAGCGAGTAAACTCGGGCGCGCCGGACTTTGCCGGGCTTATCTTCAGCGGCCGGTTCAACAACTTCCCAGTCGCTCATTTCCGTCTCGCCGATGGCCTGCCCATAAATTGCCCAGGAGCTGCCGTGATCGTGGGGATTGGCTTCTCTAGCGCCATGGCTCATGTGCGCGCAGATGCAGAAGCCCAGCTCGGGATCTTCGTAAATCACCTGGCGATCCGGCGTGTTCTCATTAAGATAGGTGGCCAGGAATTTTTCATCCTTGAGCACCTCCTGCACCAACTCGCGAACTTTACCACGCCCAACGGGACTGGGATCCGCTTCGAGAATTCGACGACACTCCGATGCAAAGCTATCGAGCGTAAAATCCATCTTCCAACCCTCCTTTGTCATGAACCTGACCTTCCTTTAACAAAACATCCAAACCACCGTCAACCTATCATTCGTCTGTTGGGGAAAAAATAGCATGGCCGACCTGACCTCGTCCCTACGAGAAAACCAGTTTGCCATTCTGATCTCGAATCAAACCTCTTCCATCCATCGATGAGGGCATGTTCTCCGGACCTATCTTGAGGTCACTGACCTTGACGTGGCCATGAAAGGTGTCCACTTCAAGCATTTCCTTTCGCCGGCGATTGACACCCTTGGGGTCTTTGCCATTGGCAACATCCTCCATTGCTTTGTGCCATATTCTCCGCATCATGATGACACCGCGGTCGGAGGTGCCGAGATGCTCAAGCCGGCGCTCGGGAATCTCTCCCTGAGATTCCTGCAAAACCAAATCTTCGAGCGCCGGCACGCCTTCCCAGCCGGAATATCTTCGTTGGTCGTGGGCTTTTTTTTCAACCGTGCCTTTCAAGCCCGGCGGTAACGCAAACACGAAAGTTCCCGGAAAGTTCCCTTTGCGAAACAAATTGTAGCGAATGAGTTCGAAGTGAGTATCGTCGATGATCCGGATCATGCCGCCGCCTTCTTGGCGTTCATCGGTAAAATCAGGGGGGAAGCCGGATCGGATACCGGAAAACCTCCAGTGGATGGGCATGGCCAGGCTCCACGTGTTGACGAATTTTACTTCCGGATCGCCGGTATCGAGAACCGAGACGGTCTTCATGCCGTAGTCGGTTTCGACAAATTCGAGGGGCAGAGGCATCCAGTTTTTTATGCTGGTATCGCTAAAGGGTTTGAGCTCTTTCGGCAGATCTCTCACCACCAGGCCATGAAGCACTACGGCGTGACCCATGTCCGCAAAATTTTCCATCCAATTGAGGTAGCTGTAATTCCGGATGTCGCCCCCGACCAGTTTGACTTCGCCGTCTGTACGAGCAAGAACATCGATCTTGGGTAGCGGCGGAGGGTTCTCTTTCTCCGTTCCCATATAAGTCCAAACGACGCCTCCCCACTCTTCGACGGGATACCAAAGATGGCGGATCTTATCCTTCAAATCGCTGCTCGACGGCTCCAAAGGCGTGTCGATACAGCGCCCCTGAATATCGTATCTCCACCCATGATAGGAGCACATCAGGCCATCTTCCATCACTTGACCATACTCCAAAGACGCGAGCCGATGCTGGCAGCGAATCCCCAACAACCCCGGCCGTCCCTTGCCATCGCGAAATACCACTAAGTCTTCACCGAGCATTCTAACGGCGATCGGAATGTCCTTGAGGTCGGCCGATAAACAGACCGGGTGCCAATACCGCCGCAACATCTCACCGCCGCGGGTTCCCGGCCTAGTGCGCGGTAGCTCGTTCAGCAATTTTTGATACGCCGAAGGTGCAGTTTCCGACTTATGATCGGACATTTTTTCAAACCTCCATCGCGCTAAGCCGCTCGAAAGTTCGGGCTGAATTATTTTATCGTCGGAAAAGAGGGATCGACGAAAGTCTCCCAAGGCTCCCGCTTCGGGATCATCTGATCGGCAGCAAGCAACCGGATCATCTCGCTCAATCCGGCAACATCGATCGCCCCTTCACCGCGAAAGGCTTTATTCTCCGGAACCATGAATTTATAAGTACGCTCTGCGGTCGCTTCGTCAATTTTCAAGCGCTGCATCATGACTTCGATGACCCCCTTCTCATTGGCCGGGTCGTTTAGCCAGTGCATCGCTTGTCCCATGGCCCTCATGAATCGAGTGAACAAGGCCCGGTTCTGCGCCAGTGACTTGTTCGAGGCGAAATAGGCGGTGTAAAGTAGATTCTTGATCTCGTCAGAATAATTGAGCAGAACCTTTCTGCCCGCATCGATGGATCTGAAATTAAACGGCGGAGCCTCCGCCAACGAGGCCGCAACCTGCCCTGAGCTCACGGCTTGAAACCTTTCCGGACTTCCGCCGACAAAGAGCAAGGTGTAGGCCGCCGGCGAAATACCCTGTCTTTGCATCACATCTTTGAATATTGTCGTCGTGATGCTGGCCAAAGAAGCACCGGCAATTTTCTGTCCCTTAAGATCGGCGAGGGATTTCAATTGGGGTTGGCCGATGACCTGGTAAGGATAGCCGTAGTTCGATCCGCCAATGATTTTTATCTCACCGCCGCGTGCGGCCGCGATCAAGCCGAAGTGAGCGCCCGATCTCGATAGGTCTACCGCTCCGGCAAGCAACGCTTTGATCACCAGGTCGGGTGTCATGTAGGTAACATCGATCTCAATATTCTCCCGCGCGAAAAATCCTTTCTCCCTGGCGACGATTTGATCGATTTCCAACGCGGTGGGGTTGGTGGAGCTCAACGTCAACCGATCTGCTGCACGCGCAGGAGACCAAAGCGCGAGGCCCACGATAACGGAGACTCCTAGCCTCATGATTTTTCCCGTCGCCATTTTCGTCCTCCCTCCTATGCTCCAGCCGGATTAACGGCCCAACCAACTTGACCTTGTAGAAGATTAGGCAAAACCGTGAGCGAGCGTCAAGGAGAATCGCAACGGTTGCACAAACCATCCCCTGCGGCGGCGGGTTCTTTTCTTCTTGACACCCGGCGGGACGCTCACCTAGTCTCCGAATACATTCAGTGCCACAGGAGGCGATATGGGGCGATGGACAAACTTGACCGCTGTAGCGCTTAGCGCGGTTTTAGCCATACTCGGTCACTTGCGGTTCTCGCACGAACTTTCCGCCGCCGAGGTACCCAGCCTTCGCGGCGTCTATAACGCCCTGGGCGGGACCATGGCACCGGCTTGGATCGCTCAAGACCTTGGGCTTTTCACCAAACATGGACTGCAACACAGCCTCACCTACCTCGCCGCAACCACCGCGATCCAAGCCATCGTTGGCGGCACTGAAGAGATCGGTTTAGTCGGCAATCAGGGAATCGATGTGGCGTTGGAAGGAGCGGACACCGTCTATATCGCGAGTACGGCGCCGCGATTCATTTTTCACCTCTACGGCGATCCAGCCATCAAGACGGTCGCCGATCTCAAGGGGAAAGTTCTAGCCGCGACCCAGCCGGCAGCCTCGAGTGACTATGCCGGTCGCATGCTTTTGCGGCGGTATGGATTGGTGCCGGATAAAGACGTAAAGATTCTTTACGCCGGCAGTTCGCCCGCGGTGTTGACCACGCTCAAGTCGGGCAATGCCGCCGCCGGTCTCATGAGCGCACCGATAACTTTTCAGGCCCAAGAATTGGGCTTGAAGCATATTCTCAATGTCACCGACCTTAATATCCCGTTTATCTTTGTCGCCGTCGTGACTACGCGCAAAGTCATCCAGCAAAAGCCCGACGCGGTAAGCCGCTATCTCAGGGGTTACGTGGAAGCGATCTCCATCATCCATCGTGACAAAGAGACGGCTATCAAAGTGATGGCCAAGTACATGAAGACCGATAACCGACAGGCGCTGGAAGCGGTTTACGACGAACACGCGCCAGTTTTTCAGCGACTGCCTCTCATAACTAAAGAAGAAGTCCAAGCGGTCTTGGAGGTGGCGAAAAACCCGAGAGCGGCGCAAGCAAAGCCCGAGGACTTTTTCGACAACTCGTTTTTGCAGAAGTTGGAAGCTTCCGGTTTCATCAATTCGCTGTATACGCGTTGATACTTCATGTCCGTGCTTGTCGATTTACCAGAAAGGGGGCGTTTCATGGCGCGGTTTTCTAAATTGAGGAATTACCGCCGCTCATTTCGGTTTTGCCTGGTCGCCGCCCTTACGGTGTACACCTTTCTGGGTAAAGTCAGCTCAACCCAAGCCGCCTCCGCCGCACCAACCCGAGTTGTGATCGGCTATCCAAGTCCAACCCCTCGAGTCGCGCCGCTCTGGATCGCCCAGGACTTGGACTTCTTTGGCAAGTACGGCCTCACCGCGCAACTGGTCCTAGTGCGCAATAACCAGATGTTGACCGCGGGTCTCGCGGCCGGTGACATAGCCGTCGGCTACACGGGAGGCACCACCGTTCTTGGCGCCGCGGCAGCCGGCGTGGAATTGAAATTGGTCGCGAGCTTTGTGAGCCGCGGGCGGGGCTACCTGATCGTACGTCCGGATGTCAAGAAGGCGGCGGACCTGACGGGGAAACGCATTGGGGTGCAAAGCATCGGCGGAACCTTATGGATGTACGTCATGCTGACTCTCGAACAACTCGGATTGGATACTACGCGAGACCGGATTAGTCTCCTCGTAATCGGCGACCAGACCATTATAGGGCCGGCCCTGGAATCGCACGTCATCGACGCAGCGGTTTTGACCTCGCGCACCTACATCCCCGGCCTCAAGCAAAAGGGATTTTCCGTGTTCACAGAGGTGACACCGGCGATGGCGGCCACCGGAATCGTCGCTAAAAAAGCTACCCTGGAGAAAAATGCCGAAACTCTGGAGAACATCATGAAGGCGTTGATAGAGGCTGAATACTATGTCATGGCTCCCAGCAACAAGTCCCGGGTGATCAAAACTATTATGAGCAAGCTCAAACTTTCCGATCCGTCCCTTGCAGAGGAAGGGTATGCGGACGCGATCAAAGAATTTGAACCGAAGCCTTACCCTTCTCTCGAAGGACTAAAAAACATGCAACGACTTTTAGCGCTGCAGAATCCCCGACTCGCCGACGTTAATCCAGCAAATCTCATGGACACTACTTTCATCCGGAGGCTGGAGGAAAGCGGCTTCATTGCCCAGCTCCAGGCGCGGTATCGGGAATGACCGGAGTCTTGCTGGAACGTTAGAGCATCGCTGCCACGGCCTTCCAAGACCAGGATAATGAGCAAGCACTTGTCATCAGCTTTGACCGAATACGTGAAGGTTTGGGGTTTACTCGCGTTGATCGTCGTTCTGGGATTTCTGCTCGCTTATCAGTTTGTGGAGCCACCTCCGCCCAAGGCCATAAAGATTGCAACGGGAGGACAAGACGGAGCTTACTATGCCTTCGCTCAGAAATACGCACGTTCGCTCGCAGCCGACGGTATTACTCTTGAAGTAGTGTCGACCGCTGGGTCCATCGAAAATCTCGAGCTGCTAAAAACCGGTGCGGTTTCTCTGGCGTTGGTACAAGGAGGCATCGCCGCGGATACAGACACCGAGCAAGTGGAATCCCTCGGGAGTTTGTTTCTCGAACCGGTATGGGTTTTTTATCGAAGACCAACGAGGATAAAACGTCTCTCAGACTTGAAAGGAAGCCGCGTGGCAGTTGGCGCCGCGGGCAGCGGTACTTACCTCCTCGCCCTACGCCTTCTTTCGGCCGAGGGCATCTCGGAATCAAATACGACACTGCTCCGTGAGAATCTGGCCCAGGCTACCCCTTCACTTTTAGAAGGCAAGATCGACGATGCTTTTTATGTCGCTTCGCCAGAGGCACCGCTAGTTCGCAAGCTTCTCCAGGATCCCGCCATTGAGCTGCTGAGTTTCGAGCGTGCGCCAGCTTATACTCATGTGTTTCCGTTTTTAACTCCCGTCACTCTTACCGAAGGAGTGCTGGACTTGGAGCGCAATATTCCTTCCCGCGACACCAAGCTCGTGGCTGTTTCAGCTAGTTTGGTGGCGCGCAAAAATCTAAATGATAGTCTTATTCCGGCTCTCCTCAAAGCGATTACCGAAGTTCATCGAGAGGGAGGCGTGTTGGAGCAAAGAGGACAGTTTCCATCCATAAACTTCGTAGACATTCCGCTGAACGACGACGCCCGGCGGTATATCACAAACGGCCCTTCACTATTGTTTCGATGGTTTCCCTACAGGACCGCGGTGCTGCTGGACCGCTTAAAAATACTGGTGCTCCCTTTCTTGGTTTTGATTCCGCTGTTTCGGGTTGCCCCACCGCTTTACAACTGGCGTATTCGGTCACGGATTTACCGTTGGTATGCGGCGGTTCGCGAAATCGATGCAGTGATTGAGCAAGAGGATGCACGAGAAGCAGAAGCGGCCATGAAGCGACTAAACGAGATAGAAAAAGATGTTGCTTCTGTTTCGGTTCCACTTTCTTATACGGGGGAATTGTACCAACTCCGGTTGCATATCGGCTTTATCAAAGAAAACGCTGCAAAGCTTGCGAACCGGACGGCAGATGATTCTTAAAGGAGAAGTCGGGACCCGTTGCGTATCAAAGTCCAAAGGGGCATTCCATTAGGAGAAGTTATGCAGCTGATTACAAGAGCCTTGGGTTCAACCTGGCCCACTCTGTTTTTCCTGATCGTTTTTCTGTCGTTTGCTTGTCCGCACTCGGCGGTGGCTTTGGAAGAAGTCATCGTCTCTTATGCGGGTCCGACCGTCACTTTTCTACCGGCGGAGGTGGCACGTCAGCGTGGGTTTCTACGCGAGCAAAACCTCGACTCTAAGCTAGTGCTTACGAGGTCGGAGGTCGACCGCGCCGCCTTGATCAGCGGCGGCGTCGACTATACCCTCAGGGCCGGCTCGTCGTTCGTCTCCGCGGCTCGCGGCTTGCCCGTGCGGATCGTTCTTCTCGGGACGATGAGGCCATTCTGGGGCCTGGTCGTTCGACCTGAAGTCAAATCGGTCACCGAGCTCAAGGGTAAATCCATGGGGGTGCCCGGTTTTCTCGGATCGCAGCATGTTTCCGCGAAATTCATCCTGAAGCACTATGGCCTCGACCCGGACAAAGACATTGTCTATCGAATTGTGGATTCAGGAACGCGCATCGCCGCAATGTCATCGGGCGCCATCGACAGCTCCATGATGGATTATGGGGAAGCGCTTAGAGCGAAAAAGGCCGGTTTCAAGTTTCTCGTCAACGCCGCCGATCTACACGGCTTGTTGGCCGGGGGTCTCGCTGTCAACATCAGAAAGTTAAAAGAGCAGCCCGATCAAGTCCGACGAATGCTAAAGGCGATGACCCAGGCGTTGAAATATATCCAGGACGATCCCGAAGGCACGCAACAGGTGATGATGAGCTGGCTAAAAATCGACCGGGAAATGGCCGCCGACATCTATCAAATGGCAAAAAATAATTACACCAAGAACGGCTTGGTGGAGGAATCTATGTTAGATTCCCTCGTGACGGCGATGTTGGCGGAGGCCGGCATCAAAGGGGTCAACGTCTCCCAGTTGACGGATTTTTCTCTGCTTCATCAAGCACTGAAATGAGTCCAATCATCTTACCGAGGGTGCAGAGGTCTTTCTCTAAGTTTATATAAAGTGGAAGCCCAATCCGAGTGAAGTCTGTACCCATTTAGGTTAAAGATAAGTTCTCAGAACATTAAGGAGTAATTTTTATGGAAATGAACAAGCCCATCACAGTACCGGTCGAAACCGTCGGCCAGGCGTACTTGGAAATCCTCCGCGCGCGCGGCATCAAGTATTTCTTCGGCAACAGCGGCACCGACTTTGGGCCGATCGTCGACGGTCTGGCGAAGTTCGCCGCCGAGCGCAAGGAGCATCCCAAACCGATCACGGTTCCCCATGAGTTTGTCGCGGTAAGCATGGCTCAAGGCTATGCCATGATTACGGGCGAGCCCCAGGTCGTCATGGTGCACGTGATCGTCGGCACCGGGAACGCATCAGCGGCGGTGATGAACGCCTCGCGTCTCAACGTGCCGATGATTTTTTCTGCCGGCAGGACGCCGCTCACGGAGGAAGGGCTGCGCGGTAGCCGAACCAACTTCATCCACTGGGGCCAGGAGTCTTTCGATCAGGGCGGCCTGCTGCGTGAGTTCACGCGTTGGGACTACGAATTGCGCAATGGGGACCAGGTGGAAACAGTGGTCGACCGGGCCCTGGAAATGGCCCTTGGCACGCCGCAAGGCCCGGTCTACTTGACCCTCCCGCGCGAAGTCCTGGCGCAGAAAATGGACTCCGTCACCATCCATCCTTATCGCAAGGCTAAAGCCGAAGCCTTGCAGCCCAGCGCCGAAACGATCAGACGCACCGCCGACGTCCTCCGCCAGGCGTCGAATCCTTTGATTGTCACCGGCCGCCTGGGCTCCGATCCCACCGCCGTGAGCGCCATGATTTCATTTGCCGAAGCGCTGGTGGCACCGGTGGTTACGCCCGCAAGCCCGTTCGTGAGCTTCCCCAACACCCATGATTTTCATCTCGGTGTCAGTTCTGCGCCCTACGTCAAAGACGCGGATGTTGTCGTCGTGGTTGAGTGCGACGTGCCTTGGTATCCGTTCCAAGGCAAGCCATCGGAAAATGCGAAGATCATTCAGATCGCGCGGGACCCGAACTACAGCGGTATCCCGATCCGCAGTTTTCCTAAGGACATCTCTATTGGCGGCGACCCAAAAAGCGCTCTGGAGCTACTGGCTCAGGAATTGAAGCGCCAGCCGCGGAACGAAACTTTGTCAGCTGAGCGCGCGCAGCGGATTCGCAATCAGCACAAGCAGTACCGGGAACGATTGAAGCAGAAAGTCGAAAAGTCGAGCGGCGAAAGGCCCATCGATAGCGCTTGGCTGTCGTTCTGCGTCGACCAAGTGAGAGACCGAGATACCCTCATCGTCAACGATCATGGGGTATCGCAAGAACATCTTAACCTGAGCGAGCCGGCAAGTTATTTTGGTGGTTCCCCGGCCGGTGGTCTAGGCTGGGGTATCGGCGGCGCCTTGGGCATGAAACTCGCTCACCCCGAGAAAACCGTGATTGCCAGCGTGGGCGACGGAACGTACATGTTCAACAATCCGACTGCCTGTCATTTTGTCTCGCAGGCCTACGACCTTCCGATGCTCACGATCGTCTGCAACAATGCCATCTGGCATTCCACCAAGGCCGCGACACAACAGGTCATGCCAGACGGCTGGGCGGTAAGCACGGAAAACTTTCCGCTGTGTGACCTGAAGCCAGCGCCGCGCTATGAGATGGTGGTTGCCGCCCACGGCGGTTACGGCGAGCTCGTGGACGACCCGCAGCAGCTGCTGCCTGCTCTGAAGCGCGCCCTCAAAGTCGTCCGTGAGGAAAAACGTCAAGCCGTGCTCAACGTAATTTGCGGAAGCCATTAAAGGCTGGGATTACTTTTTCGTCTGCTTTTCGTTCACAACGTTCGTTAGGTAGTATTGGATTTATTGGCAGGATCGGCGAAAAGATTCACCAGTGACGCCCGGAAGTTCTCTGAATAGGCAGTCTGGCCAGCGCGATTGACCGGCGTTATCAGCCCCCGCACTTCACTTTTAAATTTTGGCGTGTGATTGCCTCTATTCGATGATAAAATACTGATCTAATGGCCCGTCGGAATCGACGGTATTTGGATTCAGAATTCATATCGTTGTCTTGTTCTCAGAGTTAATGGACCCAGCCTATAAATATTTAAGAGCGTTGAAAAACGTCGTCTTAGCGCTGCTTGTTGTTAGCCTCATACTTGGTGTACTTCATTTTCCCTATGACGTCGACGCGCCTTTGACTGCTGAGGAGGTCAAGGCCGCGCAGAAATACTATACCGAAGCCTATCAAAAACCCGTCACCGCAAGCAAAGAAGAGTCGGAATACGAGACAGCATACCTTCGTGTGGCGCAGTTCGCTGCGGAAGCCTATCATATTGAAGATCGGGTGCGGAAGTTTGTTAAGCGTTTTAATCTGACTGATCGCCCTGTCTTGGAGATTGGCTCAGGGCGCGGCTATTTGCAGGACATCGCGCAAAACTATACGGGACTGGATATTTCTGCTAGCGTAACGCGCTTCTATCACAAGAAGTTTGTGCTAGGATCAGCAACCGCGCTGCCGTTTCCGGATGACAGTTTTGACGGTATTTGGTCGATCTGGGTGTTCGAGCATGTTCCCAATCCCGAGCAGGCGTTTAATGAGGCGCGACGTGTCACCCGAGATAACGGAGTACTTTTTTTATTCCCGGCTTGGAATTGTGTATCTTGGGCTGCCGAGGGTTATGAAGTCAGACCTTATTCCGATTTTGGTTTGGGTGGGAAACTTATCAAAGCAAGTATCCCACTGCGCTCCTCGATGCCGTTTATATGGATGCATCTTATACCGAATCGGATTGTTCGCAGTCTCGTGTCTTTTGTGGAGCCAACCAGATTGAGATATCACCGTCTGACTCCGAACTATGAAAAATATTGGGTTCCAGATAGCGACGCGGTCAATTCAATCGATTATCACGAAGCACTGTTGTGGTTTCGGAGCCGCGGCGATGAGTGCTTGAACTGTGAGACCGCATCGGTATTCTTACAGTACATGCCGCTTATTATTCGTGTTCATAAATCGACAAAATAGCAATGGTGTCCAGGACCATGTGAGGAAGGCGCTAAAATCAGCGACCCAACAGGGCGGGCTTAAAACCCGCCCTACAAATAGCCACAAAGGTTCGTCTATAACCTCGCGTTTCCTACTCACTTCCAGTTTTGCGTTACTGGTTTGCACGACTGGAACGATTTGAACGGCAGAAACGCGACTGGAACACTATTAATTCACTTACGGGTAATTTCCTTGAGGAGCTTGTGCCATCCTTCCAGGGCTTCGTCGTATTGATCGAGTGTTCCGCCTTTTTCGGGATACCAACGCTTGAATCCATAGTCCTTTTTGGCGCTGCCAAAGTACAAGTCTTCAAGTAATTTTTGTCCCTCCGGGCTCAAGAGAAAGTCGGCAAAGAGCAATGCCGCGTGGGGCCGCTGTACGTTGGCATACACAGCCGCTCCTCCCGCGTTGGCAACCACCAAGTCCATAGGAACCCAGGCCACCGGAGCTCCCCTCTTCGCGGCAACATTTGTTGCGCTATAAAACTGGCTCGGGGAAGCAAAGATCTCTCCCGCGGCCACTAGCTGGGTTAAAGCGCTGCCCGCCATCATGTGCATCCTGATGTTCTGTTCTTTTAGCCGTCTTACGAAACCGTCGCCTTTGGTCTTCACCATCGCCCCGACGATTCGCGCACCCGTGTCATCCCCCGACAAGCCCATGTTATCCCGTAAGGCTGGCCGGGTCAGGCCATCGAAATTTTTAGGCACGTCCGCTGCTGCCAAGAAATTCTTGTTGTAACCGAGCCCAATAAAGGATTCGCGATCAATCGTCCAGTAGACGAGGTTCTTCGGACCTTTTTCTTTAGAGTCTTCGGGATATGTGGCGAGGTGCGGCGACGTGTAAGGCAATAGCAACTGATTGTCACGGAAAGTCAGTAAACCGGGGAGCGTGGTTTCAATGGCGTCGACGAGATGGCGCCGCGCCTTGGCTTCGGTGAGCACTCTCTGGGCCAGCGCGCTGGACCCGGTTCGGAACGTCTCGACTTTTACCCCGGGATACTTCGTCTCGAAGGCATTGGCGATTTGTTTATTCTGATCAGCGGCCAAGGTCGTGTACCAAACGACTTTGCCTTCCCGTTTCGCGCCTTCCAGCAGCAACCGCTCACGATCCGAACCAGCATAAGAAGCCAGGTCGGTCGGAGAGGATGGTTTGCTCGTTTGGCTCCATGCAGGAGCGATTATGAGAAAAAGGAGAGGCAGTGCAACGGCAAAAATCTTCATTGGTTAACCTCTTTTGTCTCTCAATGGCCGTCACGGTGTCGCAATGACCGGTACCGTATTTTGGTGACCGAAATTAGTGCAAAACTGATCGGCATGCAACTGTGTGTGGAGGCAACTCAGTGCGCTGCGATCAAACCTCAAACCCATGCATCTATCTTTCTCCTAACGATTTGAAGGGCTTGAACCGCTTGAACGTTTTGAACGTATCAGCGCCCGCGCTTGAATTGTGATCCGCTTAGAGTTCTGCTAATGAAACCCGGTTGGAACTCGGTTCCGGGAGGTAGATATGAGAAGGGCCTTTCACATCGTTCCGCTAATCGTGATTTGCGTGGCATCGTGGTTCTCTCAGGCCGCCGCCCAGGACAAAAAGTTGGAAAGGATTCGCATCGGCGGCGGTGCGGTGGGTGCGCCGCAGATGACGATGTGGTTCGCCAAAGAGGCAAATCTCTATGAGAAGCATGGCCTCGGGGTCGAGGCGATCCATATACCGGGGAGCTCCATGGCCTTACAGGCGATGCTTTCCGGCGAGGTGCCGATCATTCAGCTCGGCGGCACGGCTTCGATGCAGGCTAATTTGGCCGGCGCCGATACCGTCATCGTTGCGACGATTCTCAAGAAGTTTTTATTCTCTATCTTCAGCCGGCCGGATATCAGCAGGATAGCCGATCTAAAGGGTAAACTTTTCGGTGCCACACGCTTCGGGACGCTTTCCGACTTCGCCTCCCGTTTCGCTCTGGAGAAAAACGGCCTCAATCCCGAACGGGACATCACCATGGTGCAGACCGGCGGCCAGCCGGAGACCGTAGTCGCCCTCCTTACCGGAAAAGTTCAAGCCGCCGCGCTCTCGGTGCCCGCAACGATGCGCGCCAGGAAAGCCAATATGCGCGAGCTTTTGGATATGGCGACATTGGAAGCAACCATTCACCAGAACGGCGTGGTGACGACCCGAAAATATCTCAAAACCAACGAAGACACGGTGCGTCGATTTCTCCGAGCCTACATCGAGGGCGCTGCGCTCGCCAAAAAAGACAAAGCGTTTGCCACCCGCGTGATGGCCAAATATCTCGGCACAAAAGACCGCGAGATTCTCGACGACGCCTACGAGCGCGTCGTCCTCCACCTCGAGATCCCGCCGTACCCCAGCGTCGAGGGCGTATCCGTGTTGCTCAAAACTCTGGAGAAAGCGCAACCCAAAGCCCGAACGGCGAACCCCGAAGATTTCATTGACATCCGTTTGGTCCGCGAGCTCGACAAGAGCGGATTTATCGACCGCTTATAGCCGGTTCCAATCGAACAATAGCTGGCGGTGCCTTATTGCCCTCGACAACACTCGCATTGTCTTCGGCGCCGATGCCGGCAAAGCATTGACTCTAGACGTGAACCACGGTGATCATCTGGCCTTCCTTCGCGACTTACTTTGAGAGCGTTTGAAACAGCCCCTTTTGCTCCAACTTGCGAACGGTTCGGTCGTCGATAAGATCTTCGGCGCGCAGCCCGCGGATCTTTTCGTTGCTGGCACCCAGCAGTCGGATCGTATTGCGGACGCCGTCCGGGGTGGGATAAATCTTGCGCTCGTAAAGCGTCTTTATGACTTCATAGCCGTCGGCCGTGTCCTCGGGCTTGGACAAACGCAGGCCTTTCGCCAGACTGCGCATCACCGCGGCCTTATTGGCCGGGTCTTGGATAAAAGCGATGGCCTCGACGATGGCCGTCAAGACTTTCTCGGCGACGTCCGAATACTGGTTGACGAAGCTGCGTCGGGCGAAGACCGTCGTCCCCTGATAGGGAATCCCCAGGTCCGGTAGCTCGGCCAATATCCGATACCCTTGCCGTTTCAGCACCGTTGAGTATGAGTAGGTAGAAAGCTGCGTGGCATCGATAGTGCCGGTGGTAATTGCTTGCGCGCGCACGGCGTCGCTGCCGATGACACGAATGTTGATATTGTCGCGCTTGGGATCGAGTTTCCAATGTTCCAAAACCAGCATGGTGAACACCCAGTTGCCGCCGCCGATGCTGGTCACACCGATGGTCTTGCCTTTGAGATCCGCGGGCGTCTTGATGTCGGGAGCGGCGACGATCGTGCCGGTCAATTTGTTCACCAAACCGGCGATGAAGGCCAGATCCAATCCGCCGGCCATGGCGCCGAGAATCGCACCGGACGTAGATCCCGTATTAATTTGCGAGTCCCCATGGGCAATCGAAGCTAGAGCCACCGGTGCGTTGGCGACATAGACCAAATCCACATCGAGCCCCTGCTTCCGAAAAAAGCCTTGATCGCGGGCGACGAAGAGCGCCCCTTCGCGCTCACTCAATACTGCGTAGCTGATTACGATTTTGCTTGGCGCCGCCGCAGCCTGGAGAGATGGTGCCGGCAGCGACAACGATAAAAGTACCGCCGCTAAAAACACTAGAAATGCTTTTCCCATGGACTCAGTTTACCTCGTATAAATTAGTGCTGTGATCAGGTTACGCCTGGGCACCTTCTTTAATCCAGCTTGCGCGCGATGCGATCGTCGCGAGGCATTAGAAACGGTCACAATTGCAATGACCAAGATGCTCCAATAACTTTTTGTGAAAGGACCTCCCCATCGTGCGAACATGCGACAATCTCCTCCAACGCTGCTGCGAAAAACTTTTTTGCTATGAATGTCACGGTAGCTTGACCGGCCGTCGGTTTGCAAATGATCGGCCAGCCGTCCGACGTAGGACGTGCGCGAGAGGTGGCTGTTAGTAAAAGGCTAAGGGTCTTAGACCGATCGAATGTTTTAGAACAGCTTGAACGGCTGGAACGATTGGAAATATTGATTTATGCTGGTCGGATTGCTGATCCACCGATGAGTTCTAAGGTTCCTCGCCAATGAAGAAAACCCGCATCATCATCGCAGGTGGCGGCCCCGTCGGCGTCATTTCGGCACTGGCATGTGCGCAGCGTGACTACGCCGTGACCCTGCTTGAGGCCGAAGCCAAGATCGATGACAGCCCCCGGGCGGCAACCACCCATCCCTCGACCCTCGAAATGATCGCGCGCGTCGGGCTCATCGATCAGTTCATCAAAGAAGGTTTGGTGGCACGCTATTTCCAATTCTGGGACAAGCCGGCGCGGACCAAGATCGTCGAGTTCGATCACGACAGGTTGCGCGACGAGACACCCTATCCATTTGTCGTCCAGACGGAACAGCACAAACTTGCCAGAATGGG
>AR_comb_assmDRAFT_10014543_pt1 | contig 15358 bp, 13 predicted proteins | sample ArasoioldDNA_FD_10543 | JGI IMG/M metagenome (IMG submission 10543) | reverse complement strand
AGTCCCCTGATTTGGGTGCTTTCGTCGTTTAGAGCAGTTAAGAAAATGATAAGCGTATTTCTGAATGCTGACTGACCCCTGAGTACCTCGCAAACCTGGACCCCACTTTTCTTGGGCATCATGATGTCAAGTACGATCAGGTCGGGTAAAAAAATCCTCGCTTTTTCAACGGCTTCGTCTCCATCCTTAGCAGTTATCACCTGGTATCCCTCGTTTACGAGGTTATATTTGAGAATTTCAAGAATATCAGGTTCATCATCGGCAATTAGGACCTTTCTTGCCTTAGTTTCCATCTTTGGCTTTTGTTTGCGCAAACGTACATGAAGATTATTTCTAAAGAAAATTGCCCTTTTTGCATAACGGAGAGTTAATGAAAACTTAACCTGCCTGCTCGCCTTCGCGAAGCTGCAGCGGAGCAAGGCCGGGGGCGAGGCGTGAAAATGGGTTTTTGCTTGTGGTTTATGGTTTGATGTTCGATGCCTGCACAAAAGATCACTGGATAGAGGACTAACCATCAAACCATAAACAATTAATCCCAAAACAATGCAACCTTCAACCTTTAAACGTTTTCTTAAATTTGCTTTACGATCCTTATGATTTCAACACCCAGATACCTCATTCTCCTGATAGGATTACTTGCGTTTAAGCCCCTCATGGCCCAGGCAGAAGATCCGGATCCAGTCAAAGACCTTAAGCCACCGAAAAACCGGGAACTATTCCACGATTTCGTGGACAAACAGCAAAAAGACATCCTCAAATCAGATGGAAAAACAGACAACGAGTTCCGACCTTCGTCAGACGAGGAGATAAATTTTGTTCTCACGCGCGCCGTAACGACAAAAGTGGATTGGGTCCAGTATCACATAGAGAAGGACACCACTTTGAGCTCGCAAGCCAAGATCAAATACCTCAGGGGCCTCGAAACTCTTCTGAAATATTTTAATAATAATTGGCGAAGAGGTGTTGTAAATCCCACCCAACTGCCGATGATCGTTGATGAATACGAGGCTTGTATGAGAGCCGACGTGGCCAATGAGCCTATAGACGCTATCATAGATGCACAACCATACGAAATAGCAATGAACCTGGTCAGTGCGGGCATTTTTGACCGGAACCCCGGATACAAGAACTGTCAATTTATTCTAATTAGGAAATACTGTGCTAAGTATCCGTCCCAAGCTTTTTTAAAGTTGAGGAACAACACCGATGTCCCTTTCCGCGACAGTCTCATCAAGGTGGCCGCTTATCGCGACCCGGGCCAATTGTATGATTATGCCGCTGCAAGTGACAGGCTGGGGGCGATCATTCGTGGAATTGATGACCCACTCATCAAGGCTGTATCCAGGATGGCAACGAGCAACAGTGGACGCTGGTATTTTCCTTTCCTGGACAATATCATGAAAGGCAAAATGAGTATTAGCCAGATTGACGAAGTGAAGGATGATTCTGTAAAATATTATCGATTGCTGGTGAACACACATCTTGATTACATGGAAAGGGCTCTCAACAAAGACACTGCATACGGATACAAGGAACTCGAAAAAAGAATTGAGACGAAGGCGAGGGATGTTTTCGTGAACACCATTAATGCCCTTCACGAGGTTGACAATCCGGCGATACGATTTAGAATAATTCAACCGCTGACCGCCGAGGAACTTTATTACCTGGCAGTGACGACCGATGGAATTATTTACACCTCGAGTTTTGTGAAAGGTGTTTATCCCCTTATGATGGCAAGAGCGAACCAGCGAGGCGACTCAATTTTGATGCGTGTGAAGTTTGACAGGTATCGCAAGTTCATCAAGATGTGTGCTGGCTATAATACGCTCAGCAACTTTTTGAATACGTTCCAGCCAAAGAAAAACCCAAATGAAGAAAGCGATGCTGAACGGTTGATGCGGGCATTTGTGGGCAAGTTGGAGGAATCCGGCGGTCTTGAAGATGGCGTTGATGTCGCGGATTCGTATGCGAGCATCGCGGAAACCATCAAACCGCTTGCAGAGAAAATGCTGCTGAATGTTAAGGCAAATTACGATCGCAATCTTGTCACCAATAACAAACGAGGCGTGGTTATGTATAATTTGCTGTACAAACTTTTCCTTTCAGCCGATACAAACAACCACATTGATCTTTCAAAAGAATTTGGCATACCGCCAGTATATGGTGTTCCTTTTCGCGCCTTGGCCAATGATAGCAGCGGAAGGGTAGTGATGGAAGTGTTTTTCTATGGCGATAAGGATGGTAAATCAATTTTCCAGGGTTTCAAAAGAATGTTTGATCCCAAAGTATGGAAAACAACCACCACCAAATATTGGATTGATATCAGTTCGACCAAAGGCAAGCCGGTGTCCGTTTATGCGAACCTGCCTTTGCCAGAAGAGAACGACCAGGATAAGATAGCCCAGGACGCGATGGATTCATTTTTATTAAAGAATAATTTGTACCCAACGGTGGTGATACACCGCGGGCACAGTTATAATGCTCCTTATACCATTGAAAGAATATTGCCTTCCGCGAAAATTGTTTTCATGGGATCATGTGGGGGTTACTACCTGATCCACGATATCCTTAAGCATTCTCCCGACGCGCATATTATCACTTCCAAGCAAATCGGTAAAACAGCCGTGAACCAACCTTTCTTCAATTTGTTAATGGAGAAGATAAGAACGGGAAACAACATCGACTGGATCCCATTTTGGGAGGAATTAGAAAAGAAAATAAGAGTGGAAGGTTTTGAAGACTATATTCCCCCTTACAAAAACCTCGGTGCGATTTTTATCAAGGCTTACAAGATTGCGATGGGCGATGAAGATTAGTCGTTCGTCTTTAGTCGTTCGTCACCGTTTTATTAGCTTAGCTCAACATAGTAAATTTGTAGTTTCTATAAACGGAAAGAATTACCTTAATCGATGTCGAAAGCGATTGTCTCGAATTTTCGGATTTCGACATTCGGATTTCGGATTTAACTGATGCCGAAAAGCGATAACCAGGAACAAACATGTCGAATCCAGCATTAAGAAAAATATTTGATTTTGATAGCCTGAGAAGAGTTTTTCGGTTTGCCAAGCCATATAAAAGAAGACTGTATTTATCTATTTGGTGCGCATTGTTTCTCGCTATCATAACACCTTTGCGGCCGTATCTAATCAAAGTAACAGTAGACCGGTTGGATGAATTTGTCAAGTCCCAAGTCCTGGATTGGATCATTTGGATGACCGTTCTGCAAATTGGATTTCTTCTGGTTGAATGCGTCGTCCGCTTTTATTTTACATACATAACTGCGTGGCTTGGACAGACGGTGGTGCGTGACATGCGCATCAAAGTATATGAGAAGGTCGTGGGTTTGAACTTGAAGCAATTTGATCAAACGCCGATTGGGACCCTTACCACGAGAACGATTAATGACATCGAGGCCATCAACGATATTTTTTCTGACGGCCTCGTTCCAATCCTCGCAGATATGCTTTCGATCATCTCTATTTTGAGTTTCATGTTTGTCGTCGACTGGCGGTTAACGCTGGTTTGCCTCGCTCCCTTCTCAATTTTATTAATTGCCACCTATTACTTTAAAGAAAGTGTAAACAAATCGTTTATCAAGGTCAGGAACGCAGTTGCGCAGTTGAACGCATTTGTGCAGGAACATATCACGGGAATGCAGGTTGTGCAAGCCTTTGCCGCCGAAGACAGGGAATTCGAGAAATTCAAAAAGATCAACAAGGATCATCGCAATGCCAACATCAACGCAATCTTTGCTTATTCAGTGTTTTTTCCGGTTGTAGAGATTGTCCTGGCCCTGTCAACAGGTTTGCTAGTGTGGTGGATCGCAAAACGGGCAGGTGTTTCGTCCGTAGAGGCCCGAGAGCTTGGCGGTAAGATGATGATGTTTTACATGTGCCTGAATTTATTGTTTCGACCTTTGCGCGTCATTGCGGACAAGTTCAATGTACTTCAAATGGGAGTGATCGCGAGCGAAAGAGTGTTTAAAGTTTTGGATAATGATGATTTTATAAAAACGCAGGGAGACTATGCTCCTCAAAAAGTTCGCGGCAAAATTGCGTTTGATCATGTGTCATTCGGGTATAGTTCGGACCAAGATGTGCTCAAAGACGTTTCTTTCCGCGTTGAGCCTGGGGAAACACTTGCCATTGTTGGACATACCGGTAGCGGAAAAACAACCATGATCAGTTTGCTGAACAGGTTATACCATATTCAAAAAGGCAACATCAACATTGACGATGTTAACATTGACGATTACAAACTGGAAGTATTGCGAAAAAGTATTGGAGTTGTGCTGCAGGATGTATTTCTGTTCTCGGGGTCTGTGATTGATAATATTACTCTTCGAAATCCGGATATCCCAAAAGAAAGAGTGATTGAGGCGGCTAAAATGATCGAGGTTCACGATTTTATCATGCGGCTGCCTGGTGATTATGACTACAATGTAATGGAACGAGGTGCCACACTTTCATTGGGCCAACGACAACTACTTTCATTCATTCGTGCTATTCTCTATAATCCTTCCATTCTCATCCTGGATGAGGCAACGTCATCCGTAGATACGGAAAGTGAGATGCTCATTCAGAAAGCTATTGACAAACTAATTACTGGAAGAACTTCGATCGTAATCGCTCACCGACTGTCAACTATTCGGAAAGCAGATAAGATCATTGTACTTGATAAAGGAGAGATCAAAGAAATGGGCACTCATGAAGAGCTACTCTCGCTCGAGGGCTACTACTATAAATTGTATCAGCTTCAGTTTGACAAGAAAACGAAGGTGGCGTGAGAAGGAAATTAGGCATTAGTAATTTGGAATTAGGCCCTTAGTCAACGCTCAAATTGGTGCTCCCAAAATCCTAATTCCTAATTCCAAATTCCTTCCTTGCAAAAGCGGTTTTTCACCCTCCGACCCCTATCTTTGCGGCAAATTTCAAAAGGGTATGACCGTTGCACGTGTCAAATGCTTATTGGTCTTGATTTTCAGCTTGTTTTCGCGCTTAATATTTGCCCAGGGGGAGCCTAGCACGCAATCGGAGCCTCCCAAATCCTTTGATGCGGATGAAGTGATTTTCGGTCACGTTCTGGATGCTCATGAATTTCATTTTTTTTCTTTCCATGACGGAAATGGAAAGGAGCACCAGGCCATCATTCCCTTACCTGTTATATTGTATTCTCCACAAAGAGGCTTTTCGGCTTTTATGTCTTCCAAATTCCATGATGGAGAAGAAGACTACAAGGGATATTCCTTGATTACCGTTGAAAAACTGAAACGTCTTGGTGACAAATATCATATAGGACAAATCGTGCCTGTAAGAGGCGATGGCAACATTGACGAATCTGTAAAAGTGTATGACCTGTCGCTCACGCGCAACGTGGTACAAATGATCATTGCTTTGGCATTGCTGGTTTGGGTTATGATAAGCATTGCAAAAAGATATCAGAAAGGAGAAGGGGTTCATTCTGCGCCCACCGGTTCTCAAAGTTTACTCGAGCCCGTGATCATTTTCATTAAAGATGAAGTTGCAAAACCCAATCTCGGCCCCAGGTATCAGAAATATCTGCCCTACCTGCTAACTGTATTCTTTTTTATTCTCATCAATAATTTGGTGGGACTGATCCCAGGCACAGCAAATGTGACAGGAAATATTGCATTCACTTTTGTGCTTGCAGTTATTTCATTTATTGTTATCCTGTTTAGTTCGAATAAACATTATTGGGGGCATATCATCAATCCTCCCGTGCCTTTGGGCGTAAAGCCTATTCTAATTCCCGTTGAGATCCTTGGAATTTTCACAAAGCCGTTTGCATTGATGATACGTTTGTTTGCAAACATGATCGCCGGGCACATCATAATTATTTGCCTGGTCTCACTCATTTTTATTTTCGGAGCATTAAACACGGGGATCGGCTGGGGTTTTTCACCTTTGTCGGTGGGCTTCGTAATTTTTATCTATTTCATTGAAATATTAGTCGCCTTTTTGCAGGCCTATATCTTTGCTAACCTTACGGCAGTTTTTATCGGCCAGGCTTTCGAGGGAAGTCACGATGATGGAGAACATCACGAAGACGCAGTCATTGTTTAATTTTTTTATTAATTATAAACCAAGTATCATGATGATGGATTTACTGAACGTTTTGTTAGCCTCACCGATAGGAAATGCAGGTGGAGCAATCGGAGCAGGTTTAGGTGCAGTAGGAGCCGGCATTGGTATCGGTCAGATCGGTAAAGGAGCGGTAGAAGCTATTGCCCGCCAGCCCGAAGCTTCAAATGATATTCGTGCCAACATGATCCTTACAGCTGCGTTGGTAGAAGGGGTTGCCCTGTTCGCAGTTATCGTAGGTATCCTGGCAATGTTCATTAAGTAAACCCCCAACCCCCGTCCGACCGGTCATCCGGGCGGGCCCTAAAGGGGGCTCAGGGCGAACAAAGTGATCGGTTTGAAAGTTCTTTAAGAGGAATTTTTTTTATTTGGTCGCCGGCTGCAGCTTCCCTGCTCAGCTTCCGTTGTGTCACTCACTTGTGCTGACAGTAATTCTGCTGAACAGTGTTTGCGGTCGTCGATTTAGTTTTTAATACTCTCCCTTTTGGGAGATGGAGGGTTTATATGCAACTTCTTACACCCGGTTTAGGTTTGATCATTTGGACGCTGCTTGCGTTCCTGGTTGTATTTTTTATTCTTAAGAAATTTGCGTGGCCAGCGATTCTTGGAGGTTTGCGCAAACGTGAGCAAACTATTGCTGATTCTTTGAAGCAAGCGGAAAAGATTAAATCCGAAATGGCGCAAATGAAAAGCGAGAATGAAGCCATACTCGCCAAAGCAAGAGAAGAAAGAGCCCAAATGCTGAAGGAAGCCAGGGAAACAAAAGATAAAATTGTTAATGAAGCCAAGGAACAAGCAAAGATTAATGCCAACAAAATCATTAGTGATGCGCAGGCGGCCATCGATGCTCAAAAAATGGCGGCACTCACGGAAGTAAAAAATGAGGTTGGAAAGTTGGTAATTGAAGTAACCGAAAAGGTGTTGAAAAGAGAGCTGAGTGACAAAAAAGCCCAGGAAGAGCATATTAAAAGTTTGGTAGACGAAGTAAAATTGAGTTAAGGGAGCTGCACGCTTCAAGCTAAAACAAATGCCTAATCCCCGTCTTGCATCCAGGTACGCTAAATCAATAATTGATCTTGCTGTTGACAAGGGTCAGTTAGAAACCGTTTTCGCTGATATGCAATGGCTGCAGAAGTTGCTTAAGGCTAGTCGGGATTTTGCAAACCTTCTTAGAAGCCCCATAATTAAACCTGAGAAGAAGCAACAGGTAGTTGTAGCAATCATTAAGGGCAATGTGAGCGACATAACAGTTTTATTTGTTCGCCTACTGATTGCAAAAGGCAGAGAAAGCAGTTTGCCCGAGATCATAACCTCATTTATTGACCAGTACAAACACTATAAAAATATTTACACGGTAAAACTTGCGACGGCGGCTGGGTTAAGCGATGAGTTGAAAGACGCTATTATTAACCAGATCAAAAAAACCAGCACAATGCAGAATATAGAGTTGGAAACTACGGTAAATAAAGACCTGATCGGTGGGTTTGTTTTGCAAGCAGGTGATAAATTAATTGATGCCAGTGTTGCTTATAATCTTAAGCAAATCGCAAGGCAGTTTGAGAATAATGACTTCGTGTACAAGATTCGATAGGATGGTGAATGGTCAATCGTGAATGGTCAATGGTCAATGGTGAATAGTCAATGGTGGTAGTCAATGTAGAAGATCGAACCAATCCCGTAGGGATTGAATATTGGTAGCCTCTGATGAAATCGGAGGTTAAAATGTAGAACGTGAACAGAACCCGGAGGGGTTCAATGTAACGGAACCACATAGGCACATAGAAACATAGGTTCACATAGGGAGGTCAAAAATGCTGCATAGAATTACCGAACGTTGAAGTGAGTGACACAACGGAAGTTGATAAGAATAACTGCAGATGGCAACAAACAAAAATGTACGATTAATTTAGCTACGCGCTTTGCGCTTCGAGCTTGTAGCTTGCAGCGTGAAGCTTGCGGCGTAAAATATAAAACGTCAAACTAAGAAGATATGGCTGATATAAAACCAGATGAAATAAGTGCGATACTGCGGGAGCAGCTCAGTGGGTTTGATTCAGGTGTTGAGTTGGAAGAAATAGGCACTGTCTTGCAAGTGGGTGATGGCATTGCCCGCGTATATGGATTGGGTAATGTTCGTTACGGTGAATTAGTAGAATTTGAAAATGGCGTTCGAGCCATTGCGTTGAATCTTGAAGAAGATAATGTGGGTGTGGTATTGATGGGTGAAACCGGTAAAATAGAAGAGGGCGCAAAGGTGCATCGAACGGGACAAATTGCATCGATTAAAGTAGGAGAAGGCATGGTAGGCCGGGTAGTAAATACCTTAGGCGAACCAATTGATGGGAGAGGACCGATTTCGGGCGACCGTTATGAAATGCCATTGGAGCGCAAAGCTCCGGGTGTAATTTATCGTGAACCGGTAAAAGAACCATTGCAAACAGGCATTAAGGCCATCGATGCGATGATCCCGATCGGTCGTGGCCAGCGAGAGCTAATTATTGGCGATCGTCAGACCGGGAAAACTGCTATTGCGATCGACACTATTATCAATCAAAAGGAATTTTACGAGGCAGGTAAACCGGTTTATTGTATCTATGTTGCTTCGGGACAAAAGGCATCAAACGTTGCAAATGTGATGAAGACGTTGCAGGATGCCGGCGCAATGGATTATACAATCATTGTTGCAGCTTCAGCATCGGAACCGGCTCCGTTACAATTCTACGCACCATTTGCCGGTGCGGCTATTGGTGAGTTTTTCCGCGACACGGGCAGACCGGCACTGATCATTTACGACGACCTCTCAAAGCAAGCAGTAGCTTATCGCGAAGTGTCGTTATTGTTACGTCGTCCCCCAGGTCGTGAAGCATATCCTGGAGACGTGTTCTACTTGCACAGTCGTTTGCTTGAAAGAGCCGCCAAAATTATCAGCGACGATAAGGTAGCGAAGAATATGAATGACGTGCCGCCGACTATTAAGCATTTAGTCAAGGGTGGTGGTTCTTTGACCGCGTTGCCGATTATCGAAACACAAGCGGGTGATGTATCGGCTTACATTCCCACAAACGTAATCTCAATCACCGATGGCCAAATATTTCTTGAAACGAACCTGTTTAATGCAGGTATACGCCCTGCGATCAACGTAGGTATTTCGGTGAGTCGTGTAGGAGGCAATGCTCAAATCAAATCAATGAAGAAAGTAGCGGGCACGCTAAAACTGGACCAGGCCCTTTATCGCGAAATGGAAGCATTTTCCAAATTTGGTGGTGACCTGGATCCAGCGACCAAATTGGTTTTGGATAAGGGAGCAAGAAATGTCGAGATTCTCAAGCAACCACAATACGCACCAGTACCGGTAGAGAAACAAGTTGCTATTATTTACCTGGGAACACAAGGCTTATTGCGGGACGTGCCAGTGAGGAAGATAAGAGAATTCGAAGAGCATTTTCTATTGGAAATGGAGAACAAATTGCCAGAGGTGATGGCTGAATTCAAAAAAGGTAATCTTCCGGATGATGGTATGAAAAAGATGGTTGACCTTGCAAATGGATTGATTCCCCAGTATAAAGCTTAAAAAACACGCAATGACAAAAGGCGACCATTTAGGTCGCCTTTGTCTTGTTATTGAAAAAGAAGTTTTGGTTTACATTGTAAACTAGTTTATATTTGTGACCCAATTCGCTGTTTTTATGAAAAAGCTGTTGTGCGTATTTCATGTCTTTCTCCCAGTTTTCGTTTTTGCGCAGGTCACAATCTCCGGGAAAGTAGCCGACAAAAAGGGCCCGTTGCCCGACGTGAGCATTTCGTTAAAAGATACCTACGATGGGGCGATCACTGATTCCCTCGGACATTTTTCGTTCAAGACTTCTGAGAAGGGCAAGTTTACTTTGGTAGTAAGTTCCGTGGGCTACAAACCTTTTGAAGAAGAAATTACCATTGAAAAAACTAACCTTAGCTATAATATAATTCTTAAGGAGGCGATAACGGAGATGAAGGCTGTTGTCGTCACCGCAGGAACCTTTGAAGCGGGCGACAAAAAAAGAGCAGGCGTAGTACTTACTTCACTCGATATTGTTACTACGGCAAGTGCGAATGCTGACGTAACTCAAGCGTTGAAAACTTTGCCAGGCGCTCAGCAGGTTGGTGAACAGGAAGGACTGTTTGTTCGCGGAGGAACAGCGGCGGAAACAAAGATCTTTATTGATGGCACGTTAGTAAATAAATTTTTTTATAGCTCGGCCCCTAATATCTCTGGCTATGGTCGTTTCTCACCATTCCTTTTCAAGGGTACCGTATTCAGCACGGGTGGTTACTCCGCGCTGTATGGGCAAGCTTTATCCGCTGCAGTGATCCTGGAATCCATTGACATGCCAGACAGAACAACGGCAACGCTGGGATTATCTGTGCTCGGAATCGATGCGGGATATCAACATGTCAATAAGAAAAAGACGGTGTCCTGGGGTGCCGATTACAATTACACCAATCTTGGTCTTGCCTATTTAGTAATAAAACAAAAACAGGATTATTTTACTTACCCAGGGATCAGCGAGGGACACGCGAATTTCCGGATCAAGACATCGAAGAGCGGTATGCTGAAATATTATAGCGACTATAGCTTCAGCAATTTTGGATTTCGTGAGCCCAGCATTGACTCGATTGGCTATCTGAATCTTTTCAAACTGAAAAATGTTTTCATCTACCAAAATCTATCATGGAAAGAGAATCTAGGTCCAAAATGGAAAGTGAATATGGGTGTTTCGTATACCAACAACCAGGATCACGTTGACAATAGATTGCAGAATTCCGAATACGGCGATGTTTCATTCTTCAAGAATTTTTACGCCGAGCCAACTGGAATTTACTTCAATTCGAAGGCATACGTAGAAAGAAAACTCCGGGGTTTGAGCGCGATCAGGTTTGGAAGTGAATATAATTTCAGCAACGACAAAGGCGTCTTCACAGGTTTCCTCGGGACACCAACTAATTATTCGGTAAAAGAGAACATCACCGCATTATTCGCCGAAGGAGATGTTTACATAACCAACGGACTGGCCGCCAAACTCGGTACCAGGCTTGAGCATTCGTCCACTTTGGATAAGTTTAATATGGCGCCGAGAATTTCGTTTGCGTATAAGACAGGAAAGTCAGCGCAGGCATCGGTGGCATACGGCATATTTTACCAGACTCCGGAAGCAAAGTACCTGCCGTCGGCAAATCCACTCACTTTTCTAAAGGCTACACATTACATTGCTCAGTATCTCGTGCAGAGCAATCAGCGCGTTTTCAGAGCGGAAGTGTATTACAAAAAATACGAGGAACTAATTAAGACCGGTTTGATTTCCGGTCGTGACGCAGCAATAAACAACAATGGAAGTGGAGACGCTCGCGGTTTTGAGTTTTTCTGGAGAGACAAAAAAACTGTCAAATATCTTGACTATTGGATCTCTTACACGTACCTGGATACAAAAAGGAACTACCTTAATTTTCCTTATGAAACTACTCCAAATTTTGCGGCCAAGCACACAGCATCTATTGTAATTAAAACATTTGCGCTGCCTATAAAAACCGGGTTCAACCTTTCATATACTTATTCGAGCGGCAGGCCTTATTATAACATAATGTGGGATGGAGCAAAATATTATTTTTCCGACAAGGGTTTTACTCCGGATTATCATAATGTAAGTTTTAGTTTGAATTATGTGCCAAGCGTTGGCAAGCAGAATCCCAGGAGTTTTGTCGTGTATGTGGTTTCTATAAATAATATTTTCAACATCAAACAAACGTATGGGTACGAGTACTCTTACAATGGCGCCAGGAAAGAACCGATTGTTCCCCCGTCAAGAATGTTTGTCTTCATCGGGGCATTTTTCAGCTTCGGCACAGATCGAACACAAGATGCAATCAACAATAATTTATAACTCACAATTTTATCAACTGAAAAATCACAAAGATGAAAAAGATAATTTTTGCAGCGATCGCAACTCTGTTTGTGACAACAATGTCGGCACAAATGTCGGACAAGTTCATGGCCGCCATGCAATCGAAGGTTGGCATGGTAGACAGCATACGAGATGCAAATTCTTTGAAAGACCTGGCAGCAGCGTTTGAGCGGATAGGTGATGCGGAAAAAACGCAATGGCTCCCTTATTATTATGCCGCACTCTGCGAAGTGAATGCGACAAATATTGAAATGACCAATGGTGGCGCCGTTGACATGGGAAATCATTCAGACAAGACCGATCCCGCAGCCGACCGAGCTGAAGGCTGGTTAAATAAGGCTGAAGCTTTGAGCAAAGACAACTCGGAAATTTTTGTTGTGAAAAAAATGATAGCAACGCTCCGGCTAATGGGTGATCCGATGAACAGGTATATGACGTACGGACCTGAAGGAGGTCAGGCGCTTGAAACTGCTAAAAAATTAAACCCGGACAATCCGCGGATATATATTCTCGAAGCCTTAGATAAGTACTACACGCCCGAGCAATTTGGAGGAAGTAAAGACGAATCAAAACAACTTTTTCAAGAGGCTTTGAAGAAATATGACACATACAAACCGGAAAGTGCCATTCATCCAAATTGGGGTCGAGTTCTGGTGAACACCATGTTGGCGCAAATGAAGTAAGTTAGTTAGTGACTCAAACATGAGTCATCGCACTCCAGGACCATTACTAGTTTTCTTCACCGAATGATCAAATTGCCTGATATGGACGAGAAAAATTTAACTGAACACGAAAGCCTGCAAATTATCCGGCAGATGATAGAGACTGCCAAACACGAGCAGAAGGATGATGGCATAGGTTGGATTGCGTGGGGATGGACATTATTTGCAATATCCGTACTTACTTATTTCAATATCCAGTTCGGCTGGTTTGACGTGGCCTTCTTCTGGAATGCTTTTGGCGTGATGGTCGGCCTTTATTTTCTCTTTTATCTTTTCAAGACATTATTTATAAGAAAAACGCAAAGGGTAAGAACATATACCAAGGATATTTTTGACAAACTGAATGCCGGGTTTTTTATTTTTCTGATTCTTATCATTGTTTCCATAAATGTTGGAGTGCCGCCGAACAAGGGATTTATGCTACTCATCGGATTATACGGTTTTTGGATCCTGATATATGGAACCGCGTTGGATTTTTGGCCTTCTATCATCGGCGCATATGTGTCGTGGGCCATCGCATTTGCTGGTTTGTTCATTGACAAATTTATTCATCCGGAGCCTTTGAACAGTCTGACCGAAGATGCAGTTAGAGCTATTGGTCTCGAGCGTTTTCAATGGGTGATGCTCTTTCACGCCTTAGCTGTGTTATGCGGCTATATTATTCCCGGGCATATCGCCTACAAGGAGTTTAAAAAAATAAAGAAAGGAGATATTGTTCCTAGTGTTTAAAGATCTTGACCCGATATTGCACTCGCAGTTACGTTTGGCACTCATGTCTCTTTTGATGAGCGTGAAGGAAGCGGAGTTTACTTTTCTCAAAGAAAAGACAAATGCCACAGCCGGCAACCTTAGCGTACAAATACAGAAATTAAAAGACGCGGGATATATTGATGTCGTTAAACAGTTCAAAGACAATTACCCGCAAACCATATGCAAGGTGACGCCGGCCGGCATTAAAGCTTTTGATCAATATGTTAAAAACCTGCAAGCATATCTTACCAAATAAAAAAACCCTTCAGATGAAGGGTTTTGTTCTCTATTTAATAAACCAACGCCTAAGACTTTTTTCCGACTTTGGGATTTTTATTTTTCATGAGCCTGATGCCCTTTGATTGGTAGAGGTATATCAAAAATGGAACGAATAGAAATAGATAGAGCCATGAATCGCTACTGGCTATTAGAATTATACCGAGAAGCAAAAACAAACCAATAATAACCCAGATCAAATCATGCATATTAAGTAATATGGCATGAATCTGACTAGTAAAACGTTTTATTTGGTGTCCGACCTCAGAATTTTTATTTTTTACGAACCCGCAAACAGCAACCCAGTTCAGATCATGCATACTAAGTAGTTTACTCTGAATCTGCTTGGTGAAACGTTTTATTTGGTATCCGGCCTCAGAATTTTTATTTTTTATGAACCCGCCCACGACGTTCCAGGTCAGATCATGCGTGCGATGGAAAATGGCAGGAATCTGCTTAGTAAAATGTTTCGTTCGACGTCCGACCTGAAAATTCTTATTTTTCATGAACCTGATGCCCTTTGACTGGTAGAAATATGTCAAAAATGGAACGAATAAAAATAGGTAGAGCCATGAATCGCTACGGGCTATTAGGATGACGCCGAGAACCAAGAGCAAACCAATAACAACCCAAAGCAGATCATGCATGCTATAGAGGATGTTATGAATCTGTTTAGTAAAATGTCTCATTTGATGTCCGGATTAATGATGAAATTAGTCATCGCCGCGAAGTACTCTTCCCCAGACGAGGACTTAAAAGAAAGAACTCTTGACAATTTGACCTTTTTGTTGTTGCCTATGATTTTTAGACGGTAATATATTTTCCGGTTATCTGTCAGGAGATCAGGGAAAAAATAGGTCTCGTTTCCTTTTTTCTCACTGGCGAATATGAAACCGCCAGTGACAAAATTTTTCCCGTCATAACTTTTCTTTACTTCAAACACGGTTACTGCTTCGTTATCGGCTACATTCCACTTAAGCAGCAATCGGTTTTCGTTCATGTTACCCAAAAAATAAATCAGCTTCACTTTCCCTTCGTCATAATTAATGGGTGTTTCACTAATTGTTTCGTTTACTGTCTGTGATTTGCCAGCGAGGACAAATCCACTAAACAAGATCATAAGTAATTTGTGTTTCATTTTCCAGGGATTGAATGAATAAATTTTATTCAATTGCCGATGCTTGCGGTCGGCATCCTGACTGGCATGGCCACGTCAGGATCCCATAGAAAGTTGGATGTCTGTTCCTGATCTGTTTTTATGAAAGCCGATAGAACTTCACCGTCCTTCAATAAAATAACCTGGTAATCTTTAAAGAACTATTTTTATTGTTTTACAAATTTCGCTGCGTGTTTTACATCGCCATTCGTTACTTCAACTGCATAGATCCCTTTGCTCATTGAAGAACTCAGAGACAGGTTGAAAATGTTATTGCCCGACGAAATATTGATCGTTTGTTTCATGTGCAAGCGACCAGTTAAGTCGTAAACTCTAAGCTCTACCGGTTGGTTGTTAATCGAGTTGATGCTTATCGATAGCCGGTCACTCACAGGGTTATTGAGGATTTTTAAAGCG
>AR_comb_assmDRAFT_10864659_pt1 | contig 15361 bp, 10 predicted proteins | sample ArasoioldDNA_FD_10543 | JGI IMG/M metagenome (IMG submission 10543) | reverse complement strand
ATTTCTTCGGTTGATCTTTCGATCAGACGTGATTTCAAGGAAGTTCCGCCCAGAGGAATGCGTCAGTGCGAATTGAAGGTGATGTTGCGCACGACGTAGCGTTCTCCATCGAAATCAGTTACCACGTTAACCGTCGTGCCAGGCTGCAGGCGCTCATCCGGATTGATTGAAGACGACAGGTAGACCTCGTAAGTCTTGTGGTCAGTCGAAGAATTCAGGACTAGCAGTCCGGTTCGCAAATCGATATGAACTACTTGCCCCGAAAACGTGTATTGTGTACCTGGTTGGGCCAGGATGGAGATTTCCGTCGCTGTATTTCGCACGCCTCCTTCTGAACTGAAGCTGATTGAGACCAGAGAACCGGGAACAAGGGCACTGACAGGAAGTGCGCGGCCGCTTTGGACAACCCTCGTGGAAGGATTCACCCTCACCTGCACGGGATTCGGGGACAATGCATCACGGAGGACGAGGTCGCCGCGGTTACTCTGGAATTTGACCACCACACCTTGGCTTGTTCCGGTTGCGCGCGCTGCTGACAGCCGTATGGTACGGGCAAATACAGAGCTGCCGTCAAGGATCGTATCCAGATAGATCCTCTCTCCCTGGTGTAAGTCAGCGGCGGTAACGATTTTTCCTCCACGATAGACCTGAGTGCGCGGATCAAACAAGAAGGTCTCTTTGCCGCCTCCAAACACACGAATGGTGACTCTGTCGCGAACCAGATCGATTCTGTCGACCGTTCCACCCACCAGAGTTGCGTTCGCATTGGGGACAGGTGGCAACTCCGGCAGCAGTGTGGAGGGATCGACAGCTATCGAGGTGTCCTCAGAGTCTTCTGCGATCGAAGGCTTCCGGGGCTCAATGGCGGCGTCTGCCTTGACCTCTGCCTTGGGTGAAATTATTGCCGACGAGGAGGGTTCGTTAGCGCTCTGGGCGACGGCAGGGCTCGTGACAAGCCCGCATCCCGAGGCTATCGTGGCGCAAGAGAGTATGACGCGAATGCCAAATACAGGTTTCACGCCGCAATTAGATGCCGATCCCGGCTTTAAGGTAGTCAGGATTGGAACACGAGCAACCATACCCCACGGCAAACAAATCCGCTTGTTCGGCATCAAAACGTGGTCCGGCAGTACAACGCTTACATCCTATTCAAGGGGAAGACGATCGCATGCGTTCCAACCGGTGGCTACTCGGGCTAGCTCTGATCGCAGCAGCCGAATCGACTTCTCAACGCGTCCATGCGGGAGATATCAAGATTACGATTCCAAGGCATAGCAAACTCACTCCCGTTCAGCGGCTAAACCGCGAAGGCGTGGAAGCAGTCCGCAAGCATGACTATAAAAAAGCCGAGGAACTCTTCTACAAGGCATATTTGTTTGACCCCGACGACGCATTCACCTTGAACAATCTGGGATATATCTCAGAACTGCAAGGGCAGGTCGACCGCGCACAGCAGTTCTACTCGCTGGCGGCCGAGCAATCCAGTGATGCGGTGATTGACATCGCGAGCAAGAGCCAGTTGCGCGGTCAGCCCATGAAAGCGGCGCTGGCTGTCACAAACGAACCTCTTCAAGTAAACCACGCCAATGTCGAAGCGGTGCGCCTTCTGCAACAAGGACGTGCGCCCGAAGCGGACTTGCTTCTCCGGGAAGTGCTCAAGAGCGATCCTAAGAACGTGTTCACGCTGAACAACATGGGAGTTGCCAAGGAAATGGAAGGAGAACAACAGGAGGCCCTGCGATACTTCGACGAAGCCTCCAGAGCAGGTTCTGACGCAACCGCGGTGGTGACCGCCAATCCCGGCTGGAAGGGACGTCAAGTGAGCCAGATGGCACAACAGAACGCAAAGGCCTTGCGTGAACACTTGTCGCGCGAGCAAGACTTACCCGAGCAGGTCGCGGAGTTGAATCTGCGCGGTGTCTCGGCAGTAAATCGCAACGATCTGCGCACCGCCGACGCGGACTTTCGTAAAGCCTACGCCCTCGATCCTGGCAATGCATTTACTCTGAACAATATCGGATACGTCGCCGAACTCGAGGGAGACCGTGAGACTGCTGAGTTCTTCTACGAGCAGGCGCGACAGGCCGGTGGAGCTGACGCAACGGTAGGCGTTGCAACCAGTCGCACAGCCGAGGGCAGGAAACTTTTCGCAGTTGCAGAGGATAACGATGCGCGCGTAGAGGCCAAGGTCACGCAGGAACGCGACACGTTCCGCCGTCAACAAGGACCAGTCGCATTGCGGCGCCGCGACAACAGCATCGTGGAAGACTCCGTCCCCGTCGCGGCCCCGGGCTCAGTCCAACAAAAACCGTAGGTTCCTTCAGGAACCGCTTTCCAAGAAGCGCCCCAGGTCTGTCTCCGGATCGGAGAAGAGATGCCGCACGAGGTTGGTCAGGTACCGCGAAAGCGTGTTTACACTCGTCCGATACCAGCAGCAGCGAGTCATCGCAGGGGACAGGCCACAAATGAACCGGAAAGTTTCCAGTGCCGCGGGAGGCTGGGCGAGCATAGCAGCCGCCATCCGGTGATTTCCGTCCAGAATCGTTAACGGGCTGTGAGTATCCACTCCGATCAGTAATACGGTGCGGCTGACCAGACCTTCCTGGACGGGATTGCTGATACGGCGCAATTTGCAGAAAAACTCGTCATCGGGCGACTCTTGCCATTTCTGACGCAAGCACGTTACTACGTCGGTAATATAGAAGCTTCCTTCGGCGACCCGTCGCCACTGCGCGCGCGGAAAGAAGCGGATCCGAGTCAAGTCTTCACTGGTGAGCCTTACCTCGAACCATTGCGTGTCGTCTGGGAGCTCGCGCCACATCGCTCCGCGGCGAAGAAACAGCAGAGCTCGCCGCAGCGCGTTCTCGCGGTCACTTTGCAAATCTGGCGCTTCCACCAGACGGGTAAACTCGTGACGGTACTCCTCAAACTCAGGATGGTGAAATTCGCTTCGTAGAAACTCCGCGATCACTACTTGCTCGCTCAAGGGTCGAGCCAGCCCCAAGGGAGGGTGAACTTCCAGACTCTCTGCCGGTGTAATCTCTTTGCGCAAGAGAGGCAGAGCAACGACGACAAACAACACTACCATCAAAAACAGGCGCTCGTAGATGACTTGCGCAAGTGAATGATGCAGGGCCCATATTCCCAGAATCAAGGCGCTGCTGAACGCCAGTTGAACCCAACTGGTATTCGCAATCTTGCGCGACATTTCATAACTGATCAATACGGAACTCAGTGAGTAGATTCCGGTGGCGACCGCGTAAAGGATCAGTAATGTAGCCAGACCGCCGGAGTTGGCGACCTCAAAGTGCGCTCCAAACAGAGTCCTCCACAAGATGCTGGGAATGGCCCAGAGGCAAAGGATCAGCATGGACAATATGAGGAAAACCATGGTCAGCGACATGAACAGCACCGGCCGCGCCTCGCGATCGGTCGAGCGGGCAGCCGCTGAAACCGGAAACATTGTGTTCACCACAGACCACGCGAACATGTTGATCAGCCGCCCCACAAGGGAAACAGCTGCGTAGATCCCTGCCTGTGCCGGGACAAAAAAGTGGTTCATCAAAACAATATCGAAATTATTGATTGCGCCCTGTCCGGCGAAGAACACAATGGCTTGTACGCCCTCACCCGTCGCGATGGGGATCTTCAGTTTTGAAAACGATGCCAGTCTGGGGTGCGGTCTGGCCAGAAAATAGGCTGAGACGACGGCGATTACGCTGGCAAGCACCGCGCCTTCAACTCCGAGACCAAACTTGATAAGAAAGTAGGCTCCTCCCAGACGTACGAGTCCCTCCACCATGAAGTTCGCGGCTAAAGAAGTGAAGGCGTGAACACCCTGGATGTAACCCCGCCGTACGCCCAACGGAATGTAAAAAGCGGTTCCAACAGCGAGCAGGGAAATCAACTCTTGATCGGGCAAATTCAAGTATTTCGCGAGCACCCGGTTAAACAAAAACAAGAGCAGCCCGAGTCCCACGGCGGCCATCCACGACTTCAAATGCAGCGAGGAAAAGATCGCTGCCTTGTCCTCATAGGATTCATGACTCGCAACGTATTTTGCGCAGACCGCCTGGAATGACAGAGTAATTGCAGAAACCAGCATCAGCAGCGTATAGACCGCCGTTACGTGGGCGAACCCAGTCGGTCCCAACATTCGCGCCGTGACCACGTTGTAAACGAGATTCGCCACTCCCACCAGGCCCGATCCGGCCAGCATTGTCAAACTGCCGCCGAGTAGTTTTTGCCGAAGGGCTTTGGCTTGGGACTGGGGGGTGCCTGGAGGAGTACTGCGCGACGTGTCCCGTATTCGAAACTTCCCGACAAGAGTCATGGAGTGAGCAAAGTCGGTCTAGAACAGAGTGAGATGCACAACCGGAAGCACAGTGTTTCTGCTCGACCCCGGAAAATTGTAAAAGCTCTGCTGCTGTACGCCGATCGAGAGGCGCAGCGGGAAAGAGACCGGCGTTTCCATCGAGCCATCTTTCACGCGTCCCCGCAGAGGACGCACGTATGACACGAGGAACTGGCTTTGCACATTGTCGTAGGCGTGGAAGCCAGATCCCCGGGAGATGATTGCCGAGCCCTGCACACTCCAGCGTGGATTCGCTCGAAACTCGAAGCGCCCTCCGGGTAACAGTGCCTGGGCAATCGCATAGCGGTTGCCTTGAACCCGCCAAGAACGCAGATCCTCCGCAAGAACGGCAGCGGTCAGGCGGTTGCCGAACTTGTGTTGCAGGCCGGCGTAGACCGATGAATTGAAGTACTCCTCGATCCTTGGCCGGAAAAGCAAATCCCGAACCGAGTATCCAGTGATCAACGAAGTACGTCCCCACGGGCGCCCGACCGTAAACTCGATGTTGGCGAAGGCATCGCGAGAATGCAGGTCTTGATCTATGAACGGGCCAGTCTCCCGCTGAGCGCTTCCGGTAAACGAGATCCAGTTGAAGAACGAACTCGTGTACACGTATAGGAACTGCCGAAACAAGTTTTGATTCATGAACACGGGAGACACGGTATCGCGGCGAACCGTGAATTGAAGCCCTGCGTTGAACGTAATCGAGTTTGTCCCGAAGTGCAGGATCGGGTTGAATCCTCCGTTGATAATCGTGTCGTACGTATGACGGTCCTGAACTACTCCGACGCTGGGAAAGAGGAATCGTCCCGTGGTGAGGCTTTGACTCACAAATCCCGAGATCGCCGGAAGATTATCCAATTTCACTCGGTAGTGGGATTCGACCAAATTCCGAAAAGAATGACGCGGCGGCGGCAATAAAGTCGGATTCGTCACATTGAGAATCCGCGCGTCCAGAGTGTAGACGTTGACATCTTCAAGAATAGGAGCGGACACCGCCTCCGGAACGAAACTGATGTTGTCGCTGATCTGGCGGCCTTGCTGCTCGGCTTCGATGTATTGAGAGGCTTCCGCCACACCGTGATCTTCCGGTCCCGCGATCGTGCTGGCCTGCGCGAACGATGCGAGCGCATGGAGCGGGTCTTGACGCTGGCGGTAGAGATTCGCCGACGCCATCATGTAGTCGTAATCGTCGCGGAACTCGTTTGCCGGCCCAAGACTGGCGAGAGTCGTGCCTGCCTTCTGCGTATTCCCCTCGGCAAGATAAGTATTGGTGAGACCAATGGCGACTGCCCGGTTGTTCGCTCCTGCCATGTGAGCTCTGTTGAAATACTGCTCCGCCAATTCAAAGTCGTGCATGGCGAGAAACAGGTTCCCTGCATCAGCGAAATCCTGCCCGTTTACCGGGGAGTCCGGAATCATCCGAGCTTCCGCGAAACCAAGTGCGATTTGGCGACGTGCTTCATCTGCATTACCCTGGCGCAGAAAAATCTGGGCGAGCGCGAGCCGGATGCCGATTCGGTTGCCTCCAGGAACTTCGAGCGCCCTCGAGAATCGCTGCATCGCAGCGTCACGATCGCCCAACGTCAGCAGAGCATCGCCTGTAGCTGTCAGTATCTCCAAGCGATTTCCGCCCAGACGATCGGCCTCCTGAATATCCCGAAGTGTCTGATCCCGCTCTCCCTGTTTCGCATGGAGCTGTGCCCTTAAGGCGTAAATCGCGGGCTCAGAGGGCGCAAGCTTCAGAGCGTCATTCAGCGCAGCGATCGCCTCACCGTACTGGCGCATGCGATAGAGAACATCGGCGTAGGCCAGTTGTGTCGTCATATCTTTGGGGTCTTCCGCCAGCGCAATGCGGTACTCCGCCGCGGCATGCGGATAGTCCACTTCCTGGCGGAATGCTTCCGCTCGCGCCAGATGCCAAGGTCGCGACTTACCCAGGCTCTTTTGAGCGGCCTCCAGTTGTTTGAGCGCCGGCTTGGGCCGGTGCAACTGCAGATCAGCGTAGGCGAGTCCAAGATGCGCTTCGCCGTAGTCAGGCTGCAATTTCAACGCCGTTTGAAAATCCTTGGATGCTTTTGCCGCTTGCTTAAGATCGTTCCATACGAAACCGCGATTCACATATCCAGTGGCCATCTTCGGATCGAGCTCAAGGGCACGTGTGAAGTTCTCCAGAGCGGCCTGCAAATCGCCATTGCGCACATACACGTTACCCGCAATCAGAGGAAGGTCTTTATCATTGGGCAGGGTCGGTTCGTATTTCTTGGCTAATGCGAGAGCCTCATCGTAGCGGCCGAGGTAATAAAGGTCGTACGCAAGATAATCAACTCCCTCGCGATCGTTCGGAAGCTTGGCAATGACGCTTTGGCCGAGTTGGGCAGACTCTGCGTATTGCCCGCGGAAAGTAAGATACCGCTCGCGTTCACGCTGCACTTGAACGTTAGCGCTCATCTTTTCGTTCGCCCGCCCGAGCCAGCGTTGAGCCAGGTCCATATTGTGCGATTCCAGCGCGGCGTTTGTGCCTCCGGCCACAATCAAAGGATTACTTGGCATGCGCTCATAAGCGCTTTCATACTCCGCTTGGGCGGCACGGAAGTTCCGCTCGGCCGTGTAGAGATCGCCCAGAGCCAGATGGGGAGCGTGGTCTTTCGGATGCGCCGCAACTGCACGGGAGAAGTAGGATTCCGCCAGCTTCGTATCTCCGGCATCGCGTGCGAGGTATCCAAGACCTGACAGAGCTTGACGATTGTTCTTGTCCAACTGCAGAACTTTTAAGAACGTTTCACGGGCAGCACTTTTCTGGCGCATCTTCCACTGTAGTGTTCCGAAATTCATCAGTGAGTTCACATTGCCGGGTGTGAGAGCGAGCGCCTCTTTCAAGTCGCGGTTGGCAGCCTCCAGGTTTCCCGATGCGGATTCCACGGCCGCACGCAGGCGCAACATTTCCGGTCGAGCCGAATCAGAAACTTGAACCTGCTGAATAACGGCTGCAGCAACTTCCAACTGCTGTTTCGCATTGGCATCATCCTGTTGTCGGACGTAGATCTCGTAGAGATTCAGCCGCAACTCAATCGGATAGAGCGGCCCTTCTTGTACGCGGGCCGGCAAGTTACTCAGTGCAGTTTTGTACTCCTGCTCGGCTTCGGGAAGACGATCCTCAGATTCCGCAAGGGCCGCGAGAATCGCATGCAGACGATAGTTGTTTCCGTCGATCGCGCGCGCGGCATCGAGGAAGGGCGCAGCTTCTTCCGGTTTCCCCGCATGAATCAAAGCTTGAGCAGCACTTAGTTGAAATCCAATATTTCCTTTCGCGGTCTTTGCGACGCGCGCATAAAGCGTGGCGGCCTCTTGTGGATTGCCTGCAAGTTCATAGGTGTAGGCTGTTTCAGCTTGCACATCGGCATTCTTGTTCGGAATCGCCTGCAGGGTCGCAATGGCCTCGTCGTATTTCCCCTGATTTCTGTATTGCTCGGCCACTGCCCGCAGAACGTCCGGATCACGCGGGCCGCGGCTCTTGGCTTGATTGATGTAATGCGTTGCTTCATCCGGCTGCCCGAGCCTCTGGTAAGCGTGCGCAAGCAGCAAATCTCCGTGCACGGACGGTTGCAAGACATCAGCACGCTGGAGAAGAGTTAATGCGGACTTGGGATCCGTGCTGAGCAGCAACTCACCCGCGAGTTGTAGGCTGTTGGCGTCTTTAGGATTGGCTTCGATGACTCTGCGCAGCAGTTGCTCTGCTTCCTTGTCGCGACCCATTCTCACATAGGTCTGAGCCAAGCCCGCCAGCCCACGAACTGAACTAGGCTTGTTTTTCAATCCGCGGTCGTAGGCTTCCACCGATAACGGATATTGACCATTCAGTCGAGCTGCATATCCGAGCAAGAACCATAATTCCGCATCTTGGGGGGCTGCATTCACGGCCTGTTGCGCGTGAGCTACGGCGCCGGCGAAGTCATTCCGCTTGATCGCCTCGTCGGCGGCGCGTGCCTGTCGGGCGACTTCGATACCCGCGCCCCAACTGAAATCGGTACCGCTGGAACTTTGTTGGTCCGTCTTCTTACCCGAACCGAGATCATACGTCTGTCCAGCTCCCCTTCCCAGGAGAATCAAGACCGTAGCAAGCCAAAAGCTAGTGAGCGGAAACCGGCTTTTCAAGTAGTCACCACGTATACGAATGAAATCTGGATTACGTCCCGCAAATGGTCTTCCACGTGCGAAGTCCTGCGGCCTTCTTCAGATGCCACTGGAACGGTTAGGTTTGCCTGATGGCATGATGTGGAATCACGACGCGAGAAATCGCGCAAACCTTAAGGGCGGTTTATGAATCAAATTTGGCTGCCTAGCGCAGGAGTGTGTACTGAATGACACCGAACGCAAGCTACTCTCGTGCGATTCCGCTTCTAGCGATCGTGTTGGTGGCCCTGGCTGTGCACGGTCCTCTGTTACTCATGCAACTTCCGGCGGGTTCGTTTGACGCGAACTTCCACATATTTCTCGCATCGCACTATGCGCACCACTGGTTTAATCCCTGGAACGAGAAGTGGTTTGCGGGCTTTTCGCAGACGACCTATCCACCATTGACACACCAGTGGATCGCGCTCGTTTCGAATGTCGCCGGCCTGAAAATGGCCTATATGCTCGTGCAGTTGGTTGCTGTTTTGCTGCTGCCCGTCGGGGTTTTCCGTTTTGCCCGCATTTGGGTCAATGAGCGCGCCGCGTCGTATGCGGCGCTGGGCAGCATCTTTCTCGGCGCGCTCGCGTTCCTGATCTACCAGGCCGGGCAATTGGCTACCATCACTTCAGCGGCCCTCTATTTGAATGCCTTGCCGTATTTCTATGAATGGTCGACCCAAGGTTCGGGACGCGCTTTGATTAAAGGCGTTGCAGTGAGTCTGGCTGCCGCGGCAGCGCACCACGTGACGCTAATCTTCGGCACCGTTCTGTTTGCGGGGCCTGTGCTGTGGGTCGTCTGTATGGATGCCGTGGACGGCCGGACGAAAGGCTCGCTGATCGCTTCGGTCTCGCGCGCGATGTTCTTTGCTGCCCTCGTCGGCATTGGGGTAGGAGTCGTTCTGCTTCCGTATTGGGCGAGTTTGATCGAACATCCCATCCACCAGATCCCCATTCCGCACGATAGCCGCGCGAACTTTCTCCTCAACTCGATTACAGCAATCAACTATTTTGTGATTCCGTACGGTGCTTTGATTCTGGCGTTGCCATTCATTATCATCCGTGGCGCCTCAATACGAAGGCTGAGACCTCTCCTCTTCGGCTTCTGGCTCACGCTTATCTTCGGTCTGGGTGGCACTACGCCATTGCCTAGATGGCTGTTGGGCCGCGCATTTGAAATTCTCACGTTCGAGCGTTTCACGTTCTGGGCAACATTGATGGCTATGCCGATTGTGGGTCTGTTAGCGGTCGAATTGCTTGACCGTTTCCAGTCGAAGGCTGCCGTCGCGTTGTCACTGGCTGCCGTCGCGACGGTCGGAGCAGCGCTCGCCTGGCTTACAGCGAATCCATTCCGCCCGACGGCGACCATAAACGTGAATCCTGTCATCGCTTTTCTCAACCGTGACGGGCACGATGCTTATCGTTATCTCACCCTTGGCTTCGGCAGCGAACTCGCGAAAGTTTCAACCCATACCAACGCAAGTAGCGTCGATGGCGATTACAACTCCGCCAGACTCCTGCCGGAGATGACTCACTACGGGTCTGCTCAATTAACGAATGCCAAGTTCTATGGCTCTGCAGGTATGGCTTCCCTTCGCGCCATGCTCGAGCACGCGAATCGCTATGGACTGAAGTACGTCTTTGTGCATGACTCTTACTACGAGCCGCTTCTGACCTTTGTCGGCTGGCGCAAGACGGAGACCTTTGGCAATGGCGAGATCACCGCATGGTCGAAGGATGACGTTCCTCCTGCCCATCGCATCGACTCTGACGCTATTCCCACAGCTTGGATGGGCTTGCTTTGGGGAACGCTCCCCATCGGAGTCAGCGTGCTGGCAATCTTCCTCGTACTGTTTCTGCCTCCTGCACAGCACGTGCGAAAAGCGATCGAATCGCACAGAGAAGTTTCAGAACCTGCTCGTGATTACGTAGCTTGAGGAAATGAAATGAAACTAGCTCTGCCGATTGTTATCCTCATTGTTGCTGTCACAGTTGTTCTCATATTTGTCGGGTTGTCCACCGGGCGATCCTCTGGGATCCTTGGAGTAGCCTCCGGAGCGGCTCTGCCTGGATTCAGCGCCAGCGCTTCCACGCCCGAACAGGCTCTCAACAATTTCCTGCTCGACGTCCAACGGAGAAACTGGGACCGCGCGTTTTCCAGTATCGAACGCACCAGCGACAATCTCAATGAGCAAGCCTTTATCCAGGAATGGGTCGGTTCCAATGGCGGATTGCGCGCGTTCTCCGGTCTCGAGCGGTTCGACACGCGCCCGCTGCACGCCACAAATTCCGATGCGCAGATGCGGGCGCGCTTGCACTGGAGCACTCCAGTCGGACCCGTCGAGGATGTTCGCGATTTCCGCCTTGCCCGCCGCGGCGACGTCTGGAAAGTAATTTGGGATGAGACTCCGAAGCCAAATGTGCCGGCCCAAATTGTGCCGGTGAATTACCTGCGCTGGGATCTGGTTACCGGGACCGCAGGTGAGGAATGGGGATCGCACAACGTCGATGCTCCCAATGTGCGTATCGTCTCCATGAATGCAGTTGATTCCGCCGAGGGCGCGGTCGTTATGGGCGAAGTGGTGAACGAAGACACAATTCCGGCATTCGTCAATGTAAATGCCACGCTGGTCGATGGTTCCGGGAGCGCCATTGATGATGAAAACAGCTTCGACAAAATTCTTCACGTGCTGCTGCCTAAGCAAGTTACCCCCTACCGAATCGACTTCCCCCATGTCAGCCTGAGCAAGGTGAAAAATGTCCGGATGGATGTGAAGGCCACACTTGTCCCGGCGTCATCGGACCCGGTTATCGGAGTGATGAACCAGAAGCTCGAAACGGATGCGCAGGGCCACTCGGTGCTGCGCGGAGAATTGCTGAACGAGAGCGGACAGACAGTCAATATCCCGCATGTAATTGCGAGTTTCTACGACAACAATGGCAAGGTTGTCTGGGTTTCCGACGGATACGTTGAGCAGGCCCTGCTTCCACAATCCAGTGAATCGTTTGCAGTTGAGATTCCACAATCTGTGGCAGGAAAGGTTCAGAACTTTCATGTCGTTGTCAATCAATACAGCCTGCAAAAATCCTAGCGCCAGTAGCATTCTGGTCGTCGGCATTTTCATTTGCGTTACGATGATTGCAGCTGCACAAGATGCGCCACTCCGTGTTCCTTCCAACGCCGTTGCGGGGCAGGCAGCGTCGATCTCAACCACTGGCAGCGGCTCGGCCACGTTCTATCTCCGTGGTCCCTCAATCTCTTTAAAGCGAGATGTCCAACTAGGACAGACCATCGACCTGACCGTAAAGCAGCTTCAAGCCGCCGGCCGCTATGTGGCCGTTCTGTGCGCCGGCGATTGCAGTAGCGCCGCATTTTTTGTGGCTTCGGGCAAACCAGCCGTTCTTACGTTTCTAGTACACCCTTCGCGAGCCCCAGTGGGATCGAATGACGTGATCAGCGGGGTAGCGTTGCCATTCGACCAATTCCGCAACCTGATTCTGGCACCCGAGACGATTCAGTTTCAATTAACCCCCAAAGGTTCTGCTCCGACATTGCGCAGTGTACCGACTCACGACGGCGTTGCCTGGTTCCGTACTGGTTCGGGAAAGTCGGCTGGTGCTCTACAGATTTCGGCATCGCTTAGCGACATAGTCGCGCGTAGAGTCGTCCAGCAGGTCGCCTCTGATCCATGCAATCTGCGAATCAAGGGACAGCGAACTGCCAAGGGGATTCTCGTCGAGACCGAACCAGTTCGCGACTGCTCTGGAAATCCGGTTCCCGACGGAACGATCGTGACATTCACCGCGAAGAATGGCCAGGATGTCAGTTTCGTGGATGCTCCGGTGAAGCAAGACGTCGCACGAGCTATCCTGGCTGCCAAAGGCCCTGTCGTGGTCTCGGCTGCGTCGGGAGTAGCCACGGGAAATGAATTGCGCCTCGGCGGCCAGGAGTGAGATGCAATGATCTTCTGTCAATTGAAGTACCACGCCTGGTTGAGAGTCAGCGCAACTCCTGTACTTGTGTTGCTATCTTCGCTTGGCCTTTTCGCGGCAGACAATCCTCCGCAAGTCACGCTCGATGCGAGCAAAGCCAGTCCGCGGTCTGTTGAGACGCTGACTCAGCGCGCAATCATTCGCGACTATAAATTCGCTTGGACAAGTCTCGACTCCGCATTGGAATCGAATTCAGCTGGACCTCTGAGTGGACTTTTTGCTGGTACCGCCAACACATGGCTGCGGGAAGAAATAAGCAGCCAGCAAAGCAGCGGGATTACCTCGCACTACCTGAACCAGCACCACAAACTCGAAGCCGTTTTTTACGCGCCAGTAGGTGACGTGATCGAATTGCACGACACAGCCGAGTACGACTTTGAAATCCATGATGGCGGCAAGACGATCCACAGTGAACATGCGATCGTGCGCTATGTCGTCCTGATGACTCCCGGCGCGGACCGATGGGTAATTCGCCAACTCCAGGCAGTCCTTCAATTTTGAATAGTTTGCCGCCGCCAACCATGTCGTTTGGCGCTGCATCCTAGGTTCAGCGCCGGGTGGGGAAAGTGGAGTCCTTTCTTGTCAAACAAACTGCTGGCATTGGCGATCGTGTGCTTCATGGTAGGTGCGGGGTGCACCACGCCCGGCATACACCGCGCCACCCTGCAGCAAAATCTTCAGGCTCCTAATGCATGGCCCAAGCTCCTCGCCGTTTACATGCCATGGTTCGGCGACCGTCAGCACATGGACGTCGGCTACGCCAGCTACGATCCCGCAGTTCTGCGAAAGCAAATCCAACAGGCGCGACACATGGGCATCTCCGCGTTCGTCGTCGATTGGTACGGCGAGGGTGCCCCGTTCTCCGATCACAATTTCGCACTCTTGCAGGAAGCTGCAGATGAAAATCGATTTCAGGTGGCTCTGCTTTACAACGAGCCTGCGGACGATGACGCTCAAGCCACGGATGGCGCAATTTCAGCGTTAGACAAAGCCTATAGTTCCTACATCGGTCCCAGCGCGCCTCATCGCAGCGCTTATCTGACCTATGACAATCGTCCAATGATCTTTATTTTCCCGAAGCAGGGACATGTCGACTGGAATCGCGTCGTCGAGCACTGCCAATCATGGGAGTCCCCGCCCGTGCTGATCTACAAAGATGAACCGCCTGCGCAGTATGCGGCGGCCTTTGCCGGTATGTACGCGTGGGTCCAACCGGGACAAAAAGGTTGGACGCCAGATGGCAGCAATTGGGGTGAACAATACCTCAATAACTTTTACAAGAACATGCGCAACAAGCATCCTGACAAGATGATTGTCGGCGCTGCGTGGCCGGGATTCGATGACTCATCTGCGAAGTGGGGTCTCAATCGCCACATGCAGCCCCGCTGCGGCCAGACTTTCGAAGACACCCTTCACTTATACACTCGTTACTTCGACGCCGCTCATCCGCTTCCCTTCGTCATGATTGAAACCTGGAACGACTACGAGGAGGGCACGGCAGTCGAGCGTCTCAATTTTGCTAAATGCAGCCAGAACTCCTCCTCTGTTTCAGCGGGGAAATGATCTGAAACTCGCCTTGCACCAACCCACTTCCGGCGAGCCGCATCGAATCCGGCGATTCACCATAGCTTCAAACGGAGCTTCTCTCTAATGCAGACCGCGCGCCAACCTGAGACTGACTTTCACTTCCTGTCTGAACTTGTGCTCACCGATTCCGATTCACCTGCTTACGCAAATCGGATCGCCGAATCAGTGCGGGATCTGACTCCGGCGAGGTTTGAAGCGATCCTGGAGCTCGCTGCAAAGAACCATGTCGTCATTCGCGCGTTTTCACGGCTAAACGAGGCTCTGAGAGTGAATGGAAGGGCGGATCTCGCGGATCAGGTATCACTTGCAATCGAGGAAGAAAATTCTCGCATCCGCGAGGCCCTTGGATTCCTCGACCGCATCTGCACCAGCCTTGAACAGAACGGATGCTCCGTGACCGTGATCAAGTCGCTGGATCACTGGCCGGATCTTGGAAGCGATCTCGATTTGTACACGGATGCGGAGCCGGCTGATGTGGTGAACGTCATGCGCACGCGGTTCGGGGCGAAGGTCGATAACCGTAGCTGGGGCGATCGACTCGCCAACAAATGGAACTTCGTGGTGCCCGGATTGCGCGAATTGGTCGAAGTCCACATCGGGAGGCTAGGTCAGACCGGAGAGCAAACCGCCGTATCAAAATCGCTCTCGGGAAGAACTCGCGTGATCAATGTCGAACAATATTCATTTCGCGTGCTGGCTCCGGAAGACCGCATCATCATCAGCACTCTGCAGCGCATGTATCGGCACTTCTACATTCGACTCTGTGACGTGGTCGACAACGTTAGACTGCTGGACTCCGAGAACGAGAGCTTCGACTTTACATATCTTCATAAGCTGGGATCGGCTGCGGGGATTTGGGATGGGATTGCCACTTATCTCACAGTCATCTCCGGCTACCTGGAATCTTTTCGAGGCCGAGGTATCGCGTTCCCAGCTCTCGTAACTGGATCCGCTAAGTTCGGCGTGGATCAGATCCACTATCTCCGAGACTTCCTGCGGGTGCCTATCCTGCCGCATTCTTTCAATCTCTACGCCGGCGAGCTCAAGACGCTTCTGATGCGGGGCGAGGTTCGCAATTCGCTCCGTCTGAGCCTGCTGCCGGGTCTCGCGACTGCGGCCGCACTCGAACTGAAGGTCACCGGCAGTGATAAAGGGATTTGGTAGAAACACGCAACCAAGGCCCCGAGCCCAATTGTGAAACTCTACTGTTTTCACTGGATTGTGGCTCATCTGCTGCATCGCCTAGCTTGAGTAAAG
>AR_comb_assmDRAFT_10986295_pt1 | contig 15366 bp, 16 predicted proteins | sample ArasoioldDNA_FD_10543 | JGI IMG/M metagenome (IMG submission 10543) | reverse complement strand
TCAACCTCGGTAACGAACTGAATTGCTACCGATTTGGCGTAAAACAGTGGACGAGCGAGGTCTAGCTCTGAATACTCGACAATTCGAGACTGACCGACCGCTGTATTTAGCTCAGATGCGGGGTTAATGTCCACTAGAAGTACACAATCTTTTGTGGTAGGTGAAGTGTAACCGTTTTATCGATCTGATCGAAACTAGTTAGAGCAGTTTCGAAAGACTCAGCGGGTGCAATATTTATCGAATGTACGTGAGTAATCGATAGCGCTTGAGCCTCATTAGTCTCACTAGTTGTGCCAAGTTTCGGCACTCGTAGCGCAACAGAGTGGTTAGTTTCTACGCCTGGACCGAGATATCGACCAGCCGATAGCGGATTAGAGGTATCGCTCTCAGTGGCAACAGTCAGTGTGACTCTATGAATATGTGTGACACTGGCTGGGCGTGCTGTATCCGACTCTGTAGCCGCTTGTAGCGTTACCTTCGTCGTCTTGGTAAGTGGACGCGCCGTGTCCGTTTCAGAGGCAGGAGACAGCTTAGGACGCTTCAGCGTGCCCGCAGAATCAGTCTCGGTAGCAGTGCTGAGGGAGAGTCGATGGGCCGAAGTAAGTGTCTGAGCGGCATTAGCTTGTGTTACAGCGCCTAGCGACTTGATAATCGGCTTGGTGACGGTAAGCGTTCGAGCCGAATTTGCAGTAGTTGCAGGAGAAAGTGTCTTTTGCTTGGCGGCTGTTAGCGGTCGTGCTGTATCTGCCTCAATTCCTGCACCAATTGCCTTGTAGTTGCCTGTAAGGACTCCATTAGCAATATCAGTTGTAGTTGCCGCAGAAATAGTCCGGAAATGGATGAGCGTTATCGACTGAGCACGGGCCGAATCTACTTCTGTACCGATCCCAAGAGACTTCAGGATCGTCTTCGTGAGCGATAGCGCCGTAGCCTGCATAGAAACGACAGCTATACCCAGATGCTCGAAAATGTGCTGGGCACGGGCCGTATCTGTCTCGGAGGCCGGTCCAACAGTCTTCCGAATAGTCTTAGTAAATGTAAGTGGACGGGCAGAATTAGCTGTAGAAGCCGCAGTAAGGTTGACGGCCTGATGTTCACCCGCAGGCTGTGCAACATCTACCTCGACCGCCGCAGAGAGCTTAGGAATCTTTAGCGTTCCAGCCGTATTAGCTGTAGTTGCTGGCCCTATAGAGCGGTGCTTGTCTACATCTACCGCTTGGGCAGCGTTTGCCGTAGTAGCGGCGGTGATCGTCCGGAAGTGGACGAGCGTAATCGAAAGAGTTTGGGCTGCATTGGCGGTACTTGCAGCACCGACCGACTTAACGATAGGCTTAACAACCGAAAGTGTTTGAGCAGTGTTTGGTTGAGTTACTACACCAAGCGTTTTACGAATAGTTTTTGTAAAGGTGACGCTTTGCGCTGTATTAGCTGTACTCGCTGCACCTAGCGTTACACGGATGGTCTTCGTAAATGTGAGGCTTTGAGCCGCATTAGGTTGTGTCACCACACCGAGCGACTTGAGAATAGGCTTAACAACCGAAAGTGTTTGAGCCGCATTTGGTTGAGTACCCGGAGTAATAGTCCGGAAGTGAATTAAGGTATATGTAACCGCTTGGGCCGTATTTACATTGGTTGCCACCCCAAGTGTCTTGCGAATGGGCTTGACAACACTGAGCGTTTGAGCCGTATCAGTGGTTGTCGTGACACCTAGCGTCTTACGGATCGGTTTAACGACGCTAAGCGTTTGGGCCGCGTTAGCGTTAGTCGCAACACCAAGAGTCTTAACAATCGTCTTGGTTTTAGTGAGCGTCTGGGCAGCGTCGGTTTCGGTAGCTACGCCAAGAGTCTTGGTTTGGCCGCTCGGAAGAGTAAGTTGGACGAAATCTTCGTCAAACCAACCGAGGATATCCAGCATCCCGCCGTACATGGCTTAACCCATCTTGGTCAAGCGAAGTACAGAATCAGCCATAATCGAAGTCGATGTAGCCGTTTCTGAGGCGTGATAAAGCTCCAAGTTTCCGCCAACAGTACAAACCAAAAGTCCGCTGATCTGAATGAGGACATCGGCAGCAGTCGTATCTACACCTGCAATCGCGATCATCGTTGCAGCGGTGCTTTTGGCTCGCTGAGCCATACCTGCAATAACCGTAGGCGCGGCAGTCACGTCCTGATCCATAACGCCCGTGGAGTCAAGCGTACCCTGTGTGATGAACTGCTCAGTCGCCATAAAGGAAGTCACTGTTCCGGAATGGTTGACAGATAGTTTAGGTCCCACGGTCGCTGTTGCGGATTGGAAGCGTAAGAAATACTCAAAAATCCATGTACCAGGCCCACAAGCGAGGTCCATACCAGTGACCTTAGCCGCAGTAGTAGTGGAGTTAGAAACTGTTGAAGCTAAACGGGATACGGTGTACTGGCCGATACCAATTGGGTTAGTCTTTTCCAGGCCGTTAGCATCAATAACTCGCATTGGCACGTTTTCACGCCATGACGCCCGTTCGCCCGCAGCAAGAGGGAAGCTATCAACAATTGCCGTGCTCGTACCATCAGTAATTTGCAGCGTAAGAGTGTTAGACGTAGAGGCATGAATATTCGACATATTAATCATCTTAATACGCCGAACTTTTCCGCCCGTAGGTGAGCCTACAACGTCCGTAGTAGTCGCTGTACTAATCTTGGATATCAAGCGACCAGACGTAACACGATCAGTAGCAGGAGAACCGGCAGGGTCATAGTCATACCACTCTGCATACACATCCACATTTGCAGTAGTAGTTGTAACTATTTGTACTTTATCTGAAGCGCCAGTTAAAAGCATCTAGAACCACATGGTACCAACTAATTCTTCTCCAAACATACCTGCGGTAGCACCTTTCATAGTATTGTCAGCCTGTTGAGTACGAGCAGCATAGTGTGCTTGAGCACGCGCCAAAGAAAGAGCGCCTGAATAAACCGCTAAATGAGCCATATCTCCTGCTCCAAACAACGACGTACCGTTACGACTCATAAGATTTAATGTGAGGTTTCCGAAGTTACCCGTAATATTGTTAGTAAGGTGGGCATTTTCAGAAACATCAATACCATTTACGATAAAATTAACATCCTGTGTGCCTGAACCGCGCTTGAATACGATCACGACATGATGCCATTGGGCGACCGGCAGAACCGAGCGGGCAACATTCTCACCATGACTTGAACCGCCGCCAGTCGGCATGTACGCCTCAAAGTTGAACGTGGCCGACTCATTTGGGTCAATAACAAAGCCGCCTGTTGAGTTGGATGTTCCGTATTCCATCGCAAGGTCATCATCATTGGCATAGTTGTCCCATTTCAGCCAAAATTCGACCGTAATCGTAGTTTGGGTTGACAAGTCAATAGCTACCTGACCGAAATCATTTGAACCATCGAATGACCATGCTCCTGTATCTTGAGAAGTATCTAATGGGCCTAAACCTGCTGCAACTGGTGTGGGTCCATTAATCGTAATTCCTGTACCGCCTGCTTGCTCGTCCAGCGGTGAAGTATCTGAGCCATTCATTGTCCAATAGGCTAGCGGCCCATCTGCCATTACCTCTGTCGAATAAGAAAGACTTGGTCCGAAAGCCCATACAAAGATGTTCTTATATAACGCTTTTCCATTAGCCGTAGCCACGTCACCGCCCGTGTCGCTGTTGGGCGCTGTGGCGCGTTTTGCGGGAGCCGGACCCGTGTTGAGGGTTGCCCCCGCGTCACAAGCCATCAAACAAATACGTGAAGCAGTAGAACCCCTAGCTATCTGTATCATTCCACTGGCCGGGGTAGTTGTAACACCATAATTGTGTCCAGTTGAAAAGAGTGTTTCTGCACCAGTATAAAAACCAAACGGGCCTCGCGTAATTGGATGAGCGCTGTTCAGAACCGTCATTTGTGTCATTCCGGTATCTTCGCCGTCCTCACCACCTAGACCTAACTCAACATAGTTGCCTGGTTCAAATGTAACTACGGGCACAGCTACGGTGGCATATTTCGAGCCGAGTGTAGCCGATGCACACGATTCGGCAATCACAACACCATTCATGCCGGTAACATCTTCCGCTGTCTCGTCGCTGCGTACAGTCACGGTGTAGCCCAAGCCAGTCAGCAAATTCTGGTGAGCAGTGTCAACTGCTGTCATCGCCGCACTATCCGCGACTACCAAAAGAATATTTCTTGTAGAAGCAGGTTTAAATGCTGCGGCAACGGATACATTCGCAAGTGTATTTGACCATGTACCAGCAAGCGAATCTGTCCCAGACACCGAAAGCTTATCTATCAGTGTAATTGATCCTGATGAAGTCCCGCTATTAAAGTCATCTCGTTCAACGCCAGCAGATGGTGTGGAAGTGGATATAGTTCCATCGCCACCGGCACCTCCTATCAACGCATCACCAGCCGTGCCAGTGACGCTACCGGAGGCCCAGCCCGGTCCTGCACCTGAGCCAGCATTAAACGCTCTGATTGCCCCGGCAATACCTCCTGACGAGTCCACACCTAAATAAGAAGCGGCGGTAATGGTATAGTCGTTACTGTTAACTGAGCAGTTAACACCTATGCTAGTAGCTGAAGCGAGTCCCGAGGGTGCAAACGCTGCGACTAAATAAATTCCAATGTTGCCTGATTCAGACTTGTGAACAGTTGTCCACGTTAAGCCTCCACCAGTTCCGGTGATCGTCCCTGTGATGCCTCCGGTGTGGAAGCGGTGCGCCAGAATTACGATCATCGCGCCAGAAGCAACCGCCGCACTTGTGTTAAAAGTGTGGTTCTGCTGGGTTATGTTGGCCGAACCTGTACCCGTGCTACCAGCAGTAGGTGCTAGCGCGGCCTGATCGACCGTGATAGCCATTTCTTAGACGACTGGCGGGGTATACAGCGTGGAGAAGACCATTGCGCCCGCACGATCAGCCGAAACCTTCATGCGAACTCCGGTACGAGTCTTTGGGCCAGTATTAATCATTACACCCGGCGATGTTTGAGAGAACTGGCCTCCACTTGAAAGCGCACCCGTCAACAAATTAACGCTAACTTCAGCGTTATTACTAAGCTGCACTACGATTAGTGCTTGCAGCGGATCAGGGGCCGGGGAACCATCAAAGTGCGTATGCGTAGCATCAATCGTAATAGTATTAGCTGCGTCATCAAAATTGAGTGACCAGTCTAAACGGCAGTTATTACCGCCTGCACCAGCCGATGCGAAAACATTCGCCATAATTAATCCTTAATTGTTTAAACGCTTAGGTAGCGCGTAGGAAAACGCCCGAGTTGAGTACCACGTCGTTACCATCCGTAGTTACGGAGAACGTGTGGAACGTCACCGGCAGGAGGTTCGAGTCAGTACCCGCACCCGTGTCAGCGTCGTAATAAATCCCAAGCCCGGTTACGTTGTTGCTCGCGTTCACAGCGGTCCAAGTCACCGAAGGAACAGATACGTCATACCTGTTGTTGGTGTCGTCAGGAGCGGGGAACGCAGCTAGTTCCGCGTCTGTAAGCGTTTTACGAGGCCACTGGTTAGCGCCAGTAGCCGCTTGCGCGAAGTTGGCATCAGCCTCGACCGCAGCAGCATCGTCAAGGTCTTCGCCTTGCGCCTGCGTGCCGGAAGACGTGTATACGATCAGAACGAACGCAGAGGCAGCGGGATCATTATTCTCGACTCGATTGTAGAGTTCTACGCCTCTACCCTTTGCAATATTGAATACGAAATCAGCCATAAGTTAACATCACCCCCTCGCCTCACTATTAGTGTTAGCTGGATCAATGTTAACAGAAAAAGAGGTTCCATTACTGGAACGAGGCGAATAAAGTTCGCCCACATCCTGTCCAGAATTCCTCATTAACACGATTGGATAGAAGCCTTGCTTAACCGTATGCTCACTACCGTTAGGCATAAATAAGGCTTTCTCACCATTAAATTCCTTGGCACCACTAATCGCAGCAGTACGTGTAGCGTAAGTTTGGCCCTGCTTAGTGACATCACTACCGGGTACTCTGAGTGCCCAGTTCCATTTACCGTTCTTCAAACGGTATACCTCAATTCTCGCTTCCAATTCTTACTCCTGTAGATAGTCCTTTAAACACGATGCTGAATTGCAGATCGGTTTCTGCGTCCTCCGGGCCATATACACCCCTAGCCCAGAAACGGAAATTGTCGCCCCTGTAGACAGTCTGCTGAGTCACCCAAATAGGCATGCCAGGCTGTGCCCAAACACCAGGCTCACCCTCTACGTCTTCAGCAAGCTGAATTTGCTCAATGCCATCCCCTTTAAGATGGACTTGAAGTTCTCGAATGTGTGTATCTCCTGTATTTCTGCCGTAAATCGGCATCGGAGCACTAAAAAGAAGATCATCGAATTCTTCCGGAGCCACGACCTCCGCTAGTTCGATCATCTCAATTTGGTTCTCACGAGCCGGATCGCTATAGATAGAAATTTGAGCACCCATTAAATATCCTCCTCGTGTACTTCGGTAATAACACCAGTTTTCTTGTCTCGAATAAATTTCTTTGACCGAGGAGGTACCTGCACTGTGACTTGAGGAGTGACGTGGATCACCGGAGGTGGCTGATTTCGCTGAGCGTCAGCCATCGCCATTAAAGCCTGTGCCATCTGCACTTGGCCTTGACTCATCTCCTCTTCAATTACATTGAGTTCCAGCATCTCAGGAACATTTTCGATCCCCAGTGGCTCCTCATCAGAAGCAGCAAGTTTTTCTCTGCGCGCGGCAGCCGACTCCAAAGTTTGTTGATCGACACGACGGCCCAAGAAGCGATCAATGGCCTTCGCTGGATGTCCAAGCGCTTCTACTCGATGGGCAACATCGGCGATCTGATTTGGGTCAAGTTCTGCCAGCAGCCCCTTAATGTGGCCGCGAGAACTGGTAACCCGAACACCCTTATTAGCAAACCCAGTACCGCGCAGGCGAGTATCAATGGCGTCCACAAGGTCATTCATGCGCTGTTGCTGCACCATATTGAGGAATCCTTCTGCGTCAACCTGACCAGGGTTATCCACCTGACCCTTGAGCCATTTCTGGATTTCCTCTACACCAGTCTGCCCCTTCAGAGTACGAGCGGCAAGGCGCACCTTATCAACCATACGAGCGAACGCCATAGCGTCCGCGTTAGGTGGCTTAGGCGCTCCACGGCCAGAGCCTTGTCCGCCGCCCTGTCCAAACTTTCCAGAACGAGTGTCGTGGCGTGGGTTTCCTGACTTCTGACTTGGGGCTACTCGGCTGACTCCTGATCCTGGGACGTTGGCTAGGAGAACTTCCTCGCCGTTAAAGTCGAATTGCTTCATCAACAACCTTCTTCAGAATCTTGCGGCGAGCCTCATCAGTCACAATGCGATTGATAGTTAGCTCCACACGCTCTTCATCCCAATTGGCAGCACCCTCAATGTCTGCAAACTGAATCGAAAGCTCTGCTGGCACTGGCCTCCAAGCCAGAGTGCCGTTAGGATGTTCGTCTTCTTTCCAGGCCGCAGAGATCGTGAAAATTTCTCCATCTCGATCTTCACAGCCCTGGTCGGTGTCTCCGTGAATAGCGTCTAGAGCCTGTACTCTACGTAGCCCGCTTTCCTCCGCAGCCAGTAACGTGCCCGCGTTGAACACATCTCGGGTTTCAGTACGAGCAATACGGCTGGCCTTCCAGGTTGGGAAATCGGTGAAGTGCTCTCGCACTCTCTTCGCCAATTCCTGCTTCGAGGCGACGCCTTCCCGAAGTTGCGACGCAACAAATTTCTGGACCTCTTCTCGCGTAGTATTGGCAATTAGAGGAATAACTTTCTCAAGGTGATCGTTGACCCACGCCTCAATAGTGTCATCATCAGGCATCTTGCCGCCCTTAATGTCCTTCACCTCACCACGAGCAGCCCGCTTCATAATCGCTTTCAAAATTTCTTTGGTTCGGCGAATAGCACCTGGCCAACGAGACGAGTCCTTCCACTTTTTCAATAGGTCTGTGGCCTTCGCAAGCTCAACTATTTCGCCAGAACCAGAAAGCTCGACAGACTCAGAAGATTTCTCAATTGCAATAGCAGCCTGCTCATATTCGTCTAGTTCTAGCTGACGGTACACATTATGTAGCTGGCGGGCGAAGCCCTTAATAGCTTTGTCCTCATAATGCTTCGTGTTGGGAAGATTTTCAACAAAATCCGTGCCAGCCGAAAGATGTACTGTGCCTTCGGAGCCACCAGTTTCGTAATAAGCACTGAATCCTGCTGGCGTGATGGTTACGCCAGTACCCCCAGCAGTAGACGGTGCCGTTACCGGAGCTTGAGCCGCAGCCGCAGCCTCTTCAATTTGACGCTGACGACGTTGCTGCACCTCAAAGGAGGCAAGCGGAATTCCTGCGTCATCAAGCAGCGCCTCAAGGTCAGCGAGCTTTAGAAGCTCGGCAGAACCGGCCTCCTGCTGGCCAATAAGCTGAATTACCTGCGTAGTGAAGTCTAAGTCCCTATCAGCAAAGCCCCCAATAACTAGCTTCGCGTTACCGCCCTGCTCTACGTAGTCTGCATAGTTAACTGCGAGCCATTGCGGGATTACCCAGCGGTTAATGTGGTCCTCAATCTGCTGAGAGAGGACAGCCTGGGACTCGATGAAGGAGGAGCCAAGCTCGGCGGCAACATTTCTGGACGAGGTACCTCCGCCGCCTTCGATGAAGGCAAGCTCAGGAATCCACAGAGAACGAAGTTTTTGGACCTGCATGTCCTCAAGAGGATTATCGAACTGGGAGAAATCTACGGCCTCTTGGACGTACTCGAATTCCCACTTACGGATAGTTCCGCGACCGTTGATGTCTTCCCACGGCTCGGAAGGCAGAGCCAGAGAGCCACCGGAGCGCACACGGTCTGCAATTGCCAGCGCGTAGTCTGCATAAGTTACTTCTTGTCCTTGATCGTCAATGAATGAACCTTCAGGGTGGAAAATCTTGGTGCTCGGATCGCCCTTTCGCTCGAAAGCTCGGTCACGAATCGTCCAGATAAACCAGTAGCTCCACCAATAGCGGTACGCATAACCAAGACGCGGGTAGCCCCACAGTCGGTTGAAGTTAGCTTCACGCTCGTTGGTGACCCACAGCGAGTGGTACAAATCGATGTTGAAAGTATCCGTCTTTGTGGCCGTAGACTGAATTCCTGCAATAGCGTTAGCGCCCTCAGTGGAGTACGCAATACCATTGAATTCTCCTTGGCCCGTCCACATTGGTTCCACAATGTCTGGGGGTAGAGGCACAAAGGGCTTCCAACCAATCGCTGCAATATTTCCTTGATCCCATACCGGCTTCTCGGTCTGCTCACCTGTCTCTGGATTTGTTTCGATGAACGTCGCTGGTATCTGTTCCTTCTCTACAAACCGCTTTGCAATAGCTTGGAAACCGTAGTCGAGTGAGTTCAGGTAAGCAGACACGAGTGGGCCGTATATTTCACGCAGATCATGGTCGAGGTGCGCTGCAATCTGAGCGTTAGCTCCTTCGGGTCCTCTGGCGTCAATGTGCCACTTAGCCCTCATGTGAGGGGTCTTAATGAAAGACAAACCGAATGCCAGCATCGGGTCACGACGCATAGCATGTAGCTTCGAGAGGGGTATCCTCTCAACTTCGAACGGCGATCCTAGGGTGTCGGCTGCTTGTCGCCAACCGCCGAAAAGCTGGGTCTGTGCCTGGACAGATGGTGCCTGTTCTTTGGAGGCAACAGAAGCGCGAATCCGGGCAGCCTCTTCTGGCGAGATAGACCCGTTATCAACTTGACCAGCTTTCCTAATACCAGTAGGAGCCAAAATTTAGTACCTGTTATTGCGAACCCGAGTGACTGGCTCTCCTAGAGATTTACGCCAATCAGCGAATTCGTCACGCGCGTTACTTCTCAATGATAACGGTCCTTTGGGCTTTCGTGTATCAATAATGTGAGTTTTTCTCTCAATTTTCTCTGCTTTAGGTACACGATTATCCGTTCCTAGTATCTTACCGCGTAAACGTAACAGGTTAATAACCATATATCGGAAGTCTGCCATGGCGTGATTTAGACCCTCATCTAGCTCCTTGCCGGTCTTCTCATCACGTCGCCAAGCCTTCGCTTCCTTGATCCACATATCGCAACGAATGTCAACTCGGAAAAGGTCATCATCACAGACCATTTCCCTACAAGCATCAAACTGAGGTTCCGCTTCACGACTGGCATGCCAGGAAGTTTTTAGCTTCATGTCTCGCCATGTCAGTGCAGCCATCTTGCCCTGCGGGTCAGCAAACCGCTCGGATACACGGAAGGGCCTTTCAAATCCCGCCTCCTCGCATGCCCGCTGCCACTTAGCTTCACGCGCCTTGACCATTACGCCTAACTTATCTGGCCCAATCTCTGCCATGTAAATTTCATCGAAGCAAACTAGAGTGCCTGCTCGAATAGTTACGGCTTTCCCACGGAAATTAGTTACTTGAATGTCGTATTTAAGTAGCTGATACCAGTGAACTGAGTGGGGATCGGTCCCTCCCCAGTCCGTAGAGGTGAAGATAGGGCCGTCACCAGGATCAGGTAGGAAATCACGGATTACATGGTCTTCCTCACTGAAAGTAGGGAGGTAGTGCCACTTCATTTCAGGCTTCCGGCAGAGAATCTGAGCCTCGTAGGTCTCTACGTCATTTTCTCTGAAGCCCTTAATAAGGTCAGCTTGAGGCTGCCAGCCACGAGAACGAAAATAGTCACCGCCACAGACATCAGCCAGTGTTCGGCGAGTTCCATCTTCGTTAAATCCTTTACCTATTTTGTCGCAGTTGCAGAGGGAACAGGGGTCCTCTCCAAGTTGGAGGAGGCGAGCTTTTCTTTCCTCCTCTGGGGCCTTTTGGCAATTAGGCACTTCCGAAGCCGTCTCCTTCTGGCACCAGATATAGAGCTTTCGAGGCGGTTCCATTCCTTCTTTGATGGCGTCATCAATTTCATTGATGAGTTGTTGTACACGTCCGTTAGGACCCTTCCGAGTTGAGGTTGATACGTCCTGCGGCAACATCATTAGACCGTTGTTTAGCTGCTTAGCTACGGTCATGTTCCTTGACTCTCGCCAAGTATCTTCGTGCATCAGTTCAATCTCGTCGGCATGAGCCAGCATTGGGTGAGGACCGTTTACCTGTTCTTTGGTCGTTCCCAACACAGAAACTCTCGAACCATTGCGGAAAAAGGTGTCCTTCTGAAGAGAAGAAACAATTTCGGGCTTCAGATTTCCTTCACTATCCAGAATCCAGCCCTTAAGGTGGTTATACGCTACGTATGACTGATTCTCTACAGCACCGAAGGTGAGACCCCACGAACCAGGCTTGAACCTGGCATTCAGCCAGTGGAGCACAGCGACCATGAAAGTTTTTCCACCTCCTCGTGGACCAACTCCCAGTGCGGCATTAACTCTTCCGAAGTAAAGATCGGCTAGGAACTGGAAGGGTGCGTCATGGTCAGGACAGACAGCAACCGTAGGGATAGCTAGTCCCAGGTTGAGACGAATCCAATCGTGTAATTCTTTGTCGTCTCTCGGGCCATGCTTCTCCCAGTCCTCTTCATACTGCTTGTTTAACTCTAAGAGAGTTTGTAGCTGGTCATCTGACATATCTGCCAGGAACTCAGCCATAGCCTCCGGGTTAGACGGAATCTCTGTCTTCTTCAACTGCTTCCTTTGTAATCTTTTCTGCGGCCATTTGCATAATCGCCGCACATATCAGGTCGTGCAGACGCGGATTTTTGGCAAGCGATGCCTTGATGCGCTCAATAACTACATCATCAGGCAGGAAAGTCGCCATCTTCTTCTACTACAGTTCCGTCAATCACGCCTGCCTCCAAGCGTTCACGAATGGCGGCACCGGCAGGACCATCCGTTAACTTCTCAGCAAGGAGCGCGATAATTCGTTCACGATCAAACTGCTTCGCATCTGCCTCGACCTCTTGCATAGTGAGCTTGGCCTGCTCCTTCTGAGTATTAAGCCAGGACTCAGCACCACGAAGACGAATAGCCATCGGCTGATTATCTTGGACGGCAGCTTTGAAAACCTCTGTAATAAGTTCATGGTTTTCATTCGCTGCTTCCGCAACGCTGTCTAGAGCGTGACGATCAACCTTCTTAGGGCGACCGCCCATCTTGCCATATTCTGCTCCACCAAACTTGCCCTCTTTGTGTCGTTGGAGAGCTAGTTGGCGTAGCTTCTCGCGTGTCTCGGGAGCTATTTCTCGTTTACGCTTCTCTGCCATAGCAGAGATTTTAGCTTAGTTACGATATAGCTCGGGATAAAGTTGTGAAAGGTGTGGACCGTTAAAATGGACTAACACCATATCGACCCACTCTGGATCAACTCTGGTACGCGAGCCTGCCAGGATACGGGTGATCTTTTCCGGGTTCGGCACACCGCTGTTTTTGATTGCGGTGTAGCCTCCGCCTTCTGGCCACGCATCGTTAATCCATTTCACGAACGGACCCGTATCCACAATCATTCCGCTCTTATCACTACGCTCATCCACATCCCTGCCGAGGCCAATGCCTTTACGACGCCGGTACATCCTGCTCCACTCACGCTTCTTGGCTAGATAAGCCTCTTCACCAATACGTTCGCGGTACTTACGGGCTACTTCCCGCTTCTTTTCGCGTACTAGTTCTGGATTCTCTTCACGACGCTTCTTAAGACGCCTTCTATTCTCTGCGTTCTTACACTCTTTGCAATGGGAGTCTGGGCGTAAGTAGATGGCGTGCTTATATCCAGCCGCCTCCATCTTGTACGCCTGATTCTTCCGGATATGGAACTCACTGATGTCGCGTTGCTCTGTATTGAAATACTTCATTTCTTTACAAATAGAACAACGCTTCTTACCTTCCTTTACCGGAGGGTACTTCTTGTAATATTCCTCCCGCCATTCCATAGACTGTTTAGACGAGCCACTCATTTCAATTTCCTTTCTAGTACAACTGGTCCTGCTAGTGCTGCTGCTGCGGCGTCAGCTTGATCTTGTCCTCCCAAATCCTGACGCTTCCATTTAAATTGAGGATACTCAGTTTTTAACAAATCATATACTTCGTCTTTTTTAACTTTCTTATCCGGCCACAAGATAGATCGAATCTGAGTGTCCTTTGCCGTTACTACTTGTGCGCCACTTACCATCCCGGCAACTATAGCAACAGATTCAGCACGAGCTAGCGCTCTCATAGTTGTCATATTGCGGGTGTAAGAAGATTCTGCAACGCAAATAAGATCGGGCTGGAAGGCGCGGCAAGAAAAGGTGAGGAAGTTAGACCACTCCACTAGGCGGCGAAATTGAGACTCCTTCTTATCGCCCTGCCATAGAAACACACCGCTGAGACGTTTATCCTCAACGTGCGCTACTGCGGCCAACATTGTTGCTGGGTCAACTCCTAGAACTCTCATCTTTATCTACATATTCCAGCCAAACTAAAGCTACGATAATAATTGCCAACGCGGCAAATATATCACCGGCGTCCATTTCTTTCTGCCTCCTGGTGCCTCATTGTCTCCAAACGACTGAGCATATCTACCTCTCGATAAAGTCCATCTCGCTGAGAGCGATAGGCTTCAACGTTCACCTCAAGCATATTCTCTCGCTGTATCCAGCGTTTCAATTCCTCGTTTTGCTCAATCTCTGAATTGATGTCGGCATTAGTTCGTTGATGATTCTGCTCATCGTATTTTACAGATTCGGAAAATAAAAATCCTCGAAGCTCCTTCACAGCCAACTTGGTTCGACGTAATTTTGCTTCTTCAAGCAATAATTTATAGTTGACTCGATAGGCCAGCGCATTGTAAGCGCCATAGGCTTTTTGCAGGGCTTTGTCGCTTAACTGCGTGAGGTCGAACGGCAAATCGAGGTCCTCAGAATGTGGTTCAGGCGGGACATGCAAGATGAGCTTGTTTACTTCAACTTCAGCATCCTTGACAAGCTCGTCGTACTGGTCTACTCCTCCACCTTCATCTTCAGGTCTCTCGCTACTTCCCTCGCTTCTCTCCTCTGCTTCCTCTCCTCCTGAGTCAGGTAGCTGTGGGGCTGCTTCCTCAGCTTCCCCCTCAGGCGCTTCCTCTCGCGGTGGCTCTTCTTCCTTCTCGGTCTGTCCGTGTTCCTTCGCAAGTTCTTCCTTTCGTTTCCTTACATATTCAAGTACACGCTTACGTGGACGTGCAGCATCCTCTTCATACATCTCAATGAATTCAAGCTTGTCGTCTACCTCTCCACTCTCAATACGTACCTTAAGCTCAGTGATACGTAATCCATCATACCCATCCCATGGAACAGTAGGAGCGTGTTCAAAGTTGTAATAAGGCTTACTTGCTAGCTCAACAATCTTTGCAATCTCTGGCGTCATTTCCTCTGGATCATAAGATGCCTTGATCCCTTCGATTAGCTCTTTAGCTTCTACTAGAAGCTCCTGCTCATCCTCTGGTGGATCGTTCGGATATAGCTCTAGCTTCTTACCTAGTACGAGAATTTCTTTAGCCGCAACAGCATTTACTTCACCATTCTGAGGTTCGCGCTGCATCTGGGCTGGTACCTTGCTCCAAATACCATCTCCGAAAAGCTCATAGCCTGCGGCCTCTAGCAACCTGTAGCCAGGCTTGGCCAGATGACCTGACACGTAGGCTTCAAGTGCTTGAGTAACAGCCGCATCAGGCATTGCCTTTACACCAACTTCGTTTAAATATTCCTGCACATCCTGCGTTTCTTTTTCAGTCAACTCAACTGTCATTCTTATCCTTCCATCGCGCTAAGACCTTGAGCCTAGCAGTTTCAGCATCGTAATCCTCGCGGATACGTCCTGCCCGATACACGGCTGTAGATTCTTCCAGAGAATCAATACCTTCCTGATGATCGCTCTGGCAGGATTTCTTAAAGGGGCACCATTGGCAGGGTTGGTAGCTCCATCGCCAACCCATCGGGTGCCTCTTGGTGGGATTGATCGAGGGCAGTACACCTTCCTCAAACCAGGCTCGCCACTGTCGGAGCTTTTCAATTCCAGCGTCAAAGAATTTCTCATCCAGGTCTACTCGGAACTCAGCGGTCTTGGTCGGATCGTTCCGCGAAGCGTAGTAGAGGAAGCCGTGAGTGATTGGCTTCTTATCCGGCCAATCGTTCGATAATTTGGCCATAGCAATCTGGACCTTTAACTGAGAGATGTGCCGTTCATCTGGACCGCGTTTACCAACACGCATCTCTTCTATATGTTCAGCGCTCTTAGTCTTTATCTCTACGGGTACTGGCCTTCCATCGATTTCAATAATGGAGTCAACACTTCCTGTCAGCCAAACCTCGGGGAATTCAAATCCAGTCTGCACCTCCTCATCGGGAGGAGCCGATAGCAGAATCCCTGCCTCGTACCAAGCCTTAACAA
>AR_comb_assmDRAFT_10142582_pt1 | contig 15393 bp, 13 predicted proteins | sample ArasoioldDNA_FD_10543 | JGI IMG/M metagenome (IMG submission 10543) | reverse complement strand
CCTGTTGGACATGCGCTGGACGATATTTTGCTGCTAACGGCGGTTCAGTTCGACAATGTGGCCTCCACGGTCAGCGGCTATACGCTTATCGCGTCGCAGACCAACGGAGCCAGCATGACGACTAGAATCTTCGCTAAGCGCGATAACGGGTCTGAGGCGGCACCAACGCTAACGCATAGCGCGGGCGGAGTTGTTCATTGCGTTATTACCGCGTGGTCCGGGGTCAGTAATACGCTTGCGGTCGCTACACCGGGCGTCGGATCGGTATTCCGCGCTGCCCAGGCTAATACGGGCACCACTGCTAGTGAGACCTTTCCAGCCAATACAGGCGCAGTTAATGGCGATATGCGGGTTGTGCATCTGGCGCAGGCGGGAACTGATACGTCTGGTGCTGCGACGAACAACTGGACAAATCCGCCAACGACGTTTACTGAGCGGTTTGATACCGGCCGGATTTCGGCCACTTCAGGGCACGTTGTTGCCGAGCTTTCGTCCGTTCTTTCTACCGGAAGCGCCGGATCGGGCCTCAATACAGGCAATGCTACCGGGTTTGCAGGTACTCTGAACTGGATTGGGTATCAACTCCTGATCTCTTCGGACGGAACCGTAATTCCGTATGCTTTTCCTACGAGAATCCCAAACCCCAACGTCGGGCCTATGGCTCTTCGGCACAACTTCCGGCAAGTTAGCAAGCCACTTCCACAAGCCACCACCTCAATTTTCCAGGTGAGCATGACGGCAACAGCCACCACCTCTGCTTCTATCCAGAAACAGGTGAACAAACTTGTAACGGCTACTTCGACTACTTCAGCCAGTATCCAGAAACAGGTGAACAAACTTGTTACTGCCACCGCTACCACAACCGCCAGTATTCAGAAACAAGCCAACAAGGTTCTCGCGACCACGGCCACCACTACGGCCAGTGTCCAAAAGCAGGCCAACAAGGTTCTCACTGCTACAGCAACAACAGCGGCGAGTATTCAGAAGCAGGTAAACAAGTTTCTTACAGGAACAGTCACCACGCTCGCTACCGTCCAAAAGCAAGTGAACAAGAAGCTAACAGCTACCGTCACCACTACAGCTTCGATGATCACTGGTACGGTTTTCCAGAAGGCGCTAACAGCCACTGTCACTACTACCGCCTCTATTCAGAAGCAAGTAAACAAGGCGCTCACGGCAACTTCTACTACAACGGCCAGCATCCAGCGACTTGTCAGTAAGTCTCTTACGGCTACCGCGACAACTGCGGCTAGCGTAACCAAACAGGTTAACAAGTCGCTCACGGCCACTGTTTCCTCTACTGCTTCAATGGTGACGGGTTCTGTATTCCAAAAGGCGCTGACGGCCACGGTCACCACTACTGCGTCCATGCAGAGGCAGGTGAACAAGGCATTGACCGCCACAGCAACGACGACGGCGGCAATGCAGCGCCAGATTAACAAGACCTTGCAGGCTATATCAACAACCTTGGCGATAGTTAACAAGACTATCCCGGTCCGCCTAACAGCTACAGTTACTACCACAGCTTCTTTGGTTGGCACCTTTATAGCTGCTGGGGGTTCAGTAGTCCGTCGCGGAGCAAAGTTCTTCTTTGGTAAGCGGGGGTACTATTAATATGGAAGATGTAATTGTAGATGCAGTAGGTGGTAACGCCTTTAAGCCCGAGGATAGGAAGCTATCGGATGAACAATTCGCTGCTCGCATTACTCCATTTGCTTACAAGCTTTACTGGTTCCTCAGCAAGGGCTACGTACCACACTACCGTCAAATGCTCTTTCACACCATGCGGTTCGCCGATAAAATGGTTAGATTCCGACATTTGGTTGCTGGAAGACGTGGAGGGAAAACACTCTCCGCTGCATGGGAAGTGCTCTTTTATGCCCTTCATCCTGCTCAGTTCCACCTCGACGCCCACAACACGGAAAGTGACGCACCGCTCCATATCTGGGTACTTACTAAAGACTACCCGATTGGCCGTACGGCATGGCGGACTTTCGAGAATTGCCTGCGGGAAGCTAAACTAGAACTCGGAGTAGACTACAAGCGCAACATCGGTGAGAAGTTCTTTGAGTTCAACGACGGCTCCCTAATTGAGTTCAAGACAGCGGACGATCCTCAGACCCTCCGAGGCGCAGGTCTGGACATTCTGTGGATTGACGAGGCAGCTTTCATTGACAATGAAGAGGCGTGGGTAGTGGCCCGTCCAGCACTTTCAGACAAGAGCGGCATTGTTATCACCACAACGACCCCGCATGGTAAGAATTGGTTTTACAGGGAGTTCTTTAATGACAACGCTAAACTTACCGGGGCTAACGGTTACGTGGAGTACTGGTCGATCCAGAATCCCTACTTTCCTAAAGAAGAGTGGGAAATTGTTAAACGCGATTACCACCCACTTCTCTTCAAACAAGAGTTTAAAGCCTCTTTCGATAGTATGGCAGGGAAAGAGCTTCAAGGGGACTGGCTGCAGTACTATGAATGGGATGATATACCGCGCGATCCCCAGACAAAGAAGTGGAAGCTACGACTTTTTATGGGAGTGGACCCCGCCATCAGTCTCTCAGACCGTGCTGACAGATTCGCAATGGCAATTATCGGAGTATCGGATGGGGGACAAGTTTACCTCATTGACCAATATGTGGACCGCATCCCATTTCCTGAGCAGGTATCTAAGATCATTAACTGGTACGCGCAATGGCGGGACAAGGGACTGGAAATCATCGGTATCGAAAGCAATGCGTTCCAGGCCGCGCTGTCCCAACAGGTCCTACAGCTAGGGCCAATCATCCCGGCAGTTGAAGTCCGCTCCGAAGGAAAGAAAGCTGAGCGCATCATGCGTATGTCGCCACTTTTCCGAATCGGAAAGGTCAAGATTCGCCGGGATCACCGAGACTTCATTGGTGAGTGGATCGATTACGACACCACCTTGAAGAACGCAGAAGACGACTGTTTGGATGCAGTGCAGATCGCACTAGAGTTGGCAGGTTCATTGATACCGCAACATCCAACCAGAGAGTTCAATCCCGATAGACCATCGGGAGATATCAACGAACTAGCGCGTCGTTCGATTCCAGGCGGGGATCTATCGCACCGCCGACAGTCGTTTGACCCGGAGTTCGGGGAGGATTTCTAGTGGAAATTGTCGGAAAAGACTTTCGTTTGGATGGCGGCGGATACTGCACAATTTGTGAGGGTTCCATCGATCATCCTCGTGAGAAAGCAATCGATACAAAACGAGATTTGCACCTTTTCGCAGGACCACACCCCCTAGAGGGGCGGAAGTATGTCTGTGAAAGCTGTGCAAGAGAGATCGCTGTTGTCTCGGGATACATCAAGGAAGAGCGAGCAGCGGCTCTAAGCGAAGCAGAAGTGGAAGCAAACACTAAGCTAACTGCAGAGCTACTGAAGCTCATGCCGTTGATTGAACGAGCCACACACAAGGAGGAAGACAACAGTGCCGGACGAGAAGAAGTCAGCACCGAAGGCGGAGGCGAAGAAGTCGGACGAGTCAAAGTCCGAAGAGCCAAAGTCGAAAGCAACTCCTAAGGGAGAGAAGCGTCGGGTTGCCGTCTACGGTACGGAGCGCGAAGAGTTTGAGCATATCTACGGTAAGCTCGAAGTCGATCCTCGCGATGCCCGTTTCGTGCTAGTGGACGCTGAGACCGAAGAGAAGATTCGTGCGCTACCGCCTGGGGTTCCACCCACGCGTGGGCAGGATCTGGAGCAGGTTAAGCGGATCAAGGAGTTCATGGAGGATGCCGACAAGCAGAACGAGAAGAAGTCGGACTAATGCTCTCCAATAAAGACAGAGAGTTTCTAGTTAACCAACTCTCTGACTTAACGGTTAAGGTGGGGGTGCTGGAGGCTAAACTCGATGAACGAGACAAGCTTCTAGCACTCCACACCGAACTGATTAAGTCGTTTCAGAAACTGCAAGACGACTACAGCGACGGACTCGCGCGTGCGCGTGAGGTTATTAAAGATTTGGAAGAGCAGGCAGCACAAGAAGCTAAAGCTCCTGCGCCAGACTGGGAGAGTCGTCCGCTCCATATGAGCGAGGATGAAGAGGAACTGGAGTTCCTTCGCGACCAGGGCATTCTCACACCGGATGCCTACCAGGAAGCACTCAAAACGTTCCGTAACTCCTAAGGAGGCAAGATTTGGCCGGTGCTGAACAGCAAGACACAAGCACTACCAGCATCGCCCGTCTTGACACCGCTCAAAAACTTCAGAAGAAGTTTGACGAACTCAAGGGTGGGAGGCAGACACTAGAGCGCCAGTGGCGCTTGAATCTTGCTTTCTACAAGGGCAAGCAGTGGAGCTACATTGACCCGAACCTGGGGCGCATTGTTAGCTATGGCACTGATGAAGGGGAGAAGCCTCGGCATCGTGTCCGCATCACTTCTAACCAGATTATGTCTGGTGCACAATCGCTGCTGTCCAAGTATACCAAGACCAAGCCGGTAATCACCGCCTCCCCAGGATCGTCTTCTGACGCCGATGTTAAGGCAGCGCAGATGGCCGAGTCCCTCATGGAGTACTGGTGGGACGAGTTTGCACAGGAAGACCTATTGGGCGAGGCTCTCCTTTGGGGGATTATTGCGGGCCAGGGCTACTGGAAGATCACCTGGGACCCGCTTGCCAGCAAAGCTCTGAAGTTCGTCATTGACCCCGAGACAGGCCAGCCCGTTGTTGACGATGCTAAAGCTGAGCAGATTCGTGCTCAGGCCCAGCAGATGCAGCAAGAGGTACCCGAGCAGACGGTCTATCTTGGGGATATCAGGATCGAGGCTATGTCGCCATTCGACGTATATCTCGACCCATCAGCTAATACGTTTACGGATTGTAAGTACGCTATCTGCGTACACAGTTTGTCGATGGACGAGATCGAGGCCCGTTGGGGGAAGAAAGGATTTAAGCCGGATGCATCACCAGCCGACGCCGATGTTCGACTTCCTTTCATTGGTTCTTCTGACAGCCCTTCACCGACACTTAAGAAGGTCTATGTGGGCTATTTCCTCCCGCAGCCGTCCCTACCGAAGGGCCGGTATGTGGTGTGGACCAACAATACCCCGACGATCCTTGAAGACGGACCATGGCCTTACCCTACTAACGAACTTCCTCTTGTCAAGTTCCCCGGAATGCGAGTTCCCGGCAGCATCATGGACTCTTCTGTTGTCGAGCACGCTATTCCGATGCAGAAGGAGCTTAACAAGACAATCTCCCAGATTGTAGAGTACAAGAACCTCACAATCAAGCCCCGTGTATGGGCACCTGTTGGATCAGTCAGACAAAGGATTACCAATGAAGCCGGTGCAGTGTACCAGTTCACGCCGATTGCAGGAATGCGACCTGAGATTGAGAAGCTGCCCGCGATGCCGCCGTATGTTTTTGAGCACCTCAAAGACGTCACCGCCAGATTGCGAGACGTGTTCTCCCTCCAGGAAGTTACAGAAGGGACGGTGCCTCCGAACGTTGAGGCCGGAGTAGCTATCGATCTGCTCCAGGAAATGGCTACAGATCGTTTGGCTCCGACTATCAAGCTGATCGAGCACTGTCTCGCGCGCGCAGGTCAGCTGATGCTTACGCTAGCCCAGGAATACTACATCGAGCCTAGGTTGCTCAAGATTCGGGGGAGTGGTGGATCAGTCCAAGTCCAGAAGTTTACCCAGGCTGATATTGCCGGTGGAATCTCTGTGGCGGTCGAAGCTGGTTCGGGGCTGCCCAGGACTAGAGCGGGTAGACAAGCCAGAATCCAGAGTTATGTGGAAATGGGCGTTATTAAGCCTGATCAAGCCTGGAAGCATTTGGATATTGCTGACCTCAAAGGTATCGCAAAAATGTTCCAAGCGGACGAGGATATGGCGTATCGAGAGCACGACAAGCTCATTAGAGGAATTCCTATCAATCCCCAGGCCGCTCAGAACGCCATCCAGCAGGCGGCTACAGGCATGAACCCACAGACCGGACAGGCCTTCACCGACGAAATGGAAGTCATGGACTTCATTGAAGAAGCTGCATACAGCCCGCTTCCTTTCGAGAACAGTTCTGCTCATGCAGACACTCACGGCCTGTTTATGAAGTCTGTGGAGTACGAGGCTCTTGATCCCGAGGCGCAGCAGCGGTTCCAGATCCATTGGCAGAAGACCAATGAGAAGCTGCAGAGCGAGCAGCCTCCAGGTGAGGGCGTCAAGTCTACGCTCCAGCTGAAGGGCACCATCGGGCCTACGGGCGCAGCTGAGATTCTTAGCAGGTTGGGCAACCAGGGTATCACCCCAGAGGTCATGGCGGAACCACCGCTTGAGACCTGGGTCACAGACAGCATGGACAAGGCAGACGCCGACTCCGCTGGAAATGACCCTTTGACTCCTGAAGAGCAGGCTAACGCGGCTATGACGGAGACGATCAATTCAGCCGACGCGCATGTGTCGGATCAGATACGCAAGGAACAAGCACACCAGCAGAAAATGAGACAGTCTGAAGAGTTGCACAAGGTTAAACTGGCGCAGGCCAAGAAGGGACCGGCCAAACAATGAGGTTTGTACCGGGTAAGAAACTAGACACAGGCCAAGTAACCGATCTGCGCCCCAAAAAGGGCGAAAGAAGCGCCTATAGGTACCGCGATCGCACTGGTGCACTTCATACTCAAACAAGACCGTCAACCACTTACGACAAGCAGGTTGAAGCACGTGAGAAAGCTATTGACGCCAAGCGTGCAAGAATGAAGAAACGGTGGGCCGGTAAACGAGGAAAGATAGAAAGGGATGCTCCCAGCTAATGGCTAAAAATCGTTATACGGACGAAGACAAGGCCAAAGGCCACCTAGCCCTCCAAGTCAATGCTGGCAATGTTCTTCGTTCCTCAAGAGACACAGGAATTCCCGAGGCTACTCTCCGAGATTGGAAGAAGTCCTGGGAGAAAGACGGTGTACCCATTGAAATTCTGGAGTACGCTGAACAGTTTGCGTCGGATTTTGTCGAGGATGCTACGCGCGTCCGAGACCTTGCGCTGGCGGAACTGGAAAAGGCCATCAGGAGCGGTGATCTGAAATCCGAAAAGCTGATCACTGTTGTTGGTGTGCTGGAAGATAAAATCCGGCTAGGCAAGGGTCTAGCCACGTCTCGCCATGAGACCGTACAGAAACTGCCTGACGCCAGCGAACTACGCGAGGTGTTGGGTGGATACATTGCTGAGACAATGCGAGATGCGGCTCAGCGTGAAGACGATATCAACGAAGTCGAGGATGAAATAATCCCAATTAGGGAACTTCAGGCCAAGACGGGAGGCTAGAACTTTGTCTGAACAAATGACAGAACAAGAAGCGGTAGAAGCACTCCAGGCAGCAGCAGCGGAAGACGGCCTTGATTCCTCACAGTCCAGGGATTTTCGCGAAGCCCAGGCAGAGGTCGCTAGGGAACGTTCCGGGGATACTGCCAGTGAGCAAGCGGACACTAGCTCGGAGACGGCTACTGACGAGGGAACAACCGAAGAGGATTCCTTTCTGCAGAGGCTTGATCCAAACGAATTGCCGCCCGAACTACTCCCCTATTACAAGTCAATGCAGGGGGATTACACCAGGACCAAACAGGAACTGGCGGAACAGGGACGGCAGTTTGAGGCTCTGGAACAGTACGGGGGAGTTGAGACCGCAACCCAGGCACTTGAATGGATTGCTGGTCTTGAGAACCCGGACAATGCTAAGGCTCTGTATATGGACCTTCGTGACGCTCTGACAGAACGCGGTATTCCTCTTGAGGAAGCCAGTCAGATGGCGGCGGAGGGAGTTGCAGAGGCTCAGGATGATTTCGGAGTTGACGAGTCAGATCCTCGCTACAGCCAACTTGAACAAAAGTTCAATCAGCTGGAGCAGGCTATGGCCGAGCGGGAAGAGCGTGAATACCAACTTTACCTAAAGGCCGAACTGGATCGCCAGGAGGCTGAGGTTATTCGTAACAATCCCGACTACACCGACGATGACATGGAAGACATTATGAAGCTCGCGTATGCAACCAACGCAGATCTGTTGGCAGCCGCGGACGTTTATAACACCATTCAGCAGCGGACTATCGGGAACTACATTGACCGTAAGGGCAAGGTGGCGAACGTCACGGACCTTCCTGCAACAGCTTCGTCTGACGAGCAGGAGAGAATCTCCGACTTGAATGATCCAAGGCTAGAGAAGATTGTAAATCGTTATCTGGCCGAGGTTCAGGCAGACGAACTGAGCTAGTTTCCTCTTACTGACCAATAAGGAGTGAGTAATGCCCAGTACTGGTGGAACTTCAATTACCATTCTGGACAAGGTACTCAAAGACTTCTTTCTGCCTCCGGTTGTCGAGCAGCTGAACAACGAGATTCTGCTTCTGCAGCGTCTTGAAGCTCGCGACCAGGAGATCAGCGGACGGCAGGCTATTGTACCTCTCCACACTGGTCGGTCAGGAGGCATTGGAGCACGCGGTGAGTATGTCCAGCTGCCAGAAGCAACGGCACAGGCGTACGACCGCGCTGTGTACACCCTCAAGTACCTCTATGGCGTTGTGCGGGTCTCTGGCCCGTCCATCGAGCTTACGGCTTCCGAGGCTGGATCTTTCGTCCAGGCTCTCAAGTCTGAGTTGGATGGTATCCGCAATGACCTCAAGAAGGATACTTCCCGGCAGCTTTACGCCAACGGTGACGGCATCATCGCCACCTTTGCTGCGAACGCGTCGGTGAACGTTCTTGTTGGTCAGACCACGGGTGCCAACCCCATGGACCAGGCAATCGCTCACGGTTGGATTTACGTGGGTCAGGTTGTGGACGGCGGGACAGTCGCATCCCCGCAGACGCGTTTCACGACTCGCAACGTGACGGCAGTTAACTCGGCTACTCCATCGGTTACCATCGATGGTGCCGCGGTTACTACCTCCGCAGGCGAGATTCTGACACGTCAGGGATCGAACTTCGCCAACGGTACCTACGAAATGTCTGGTCTGGGGCAGCTTAACGGCTCCGCAGCCAACACTTTCGGTGGGATCAATGCTTCGACTAGCGCGTACTGGGACAACCAGAGGGACACGGCGGGAACGGCCATTACGGAAGACCGCCTTATGCGTGGGTTCAACAAGGTTCGGGTTGCTGGTGGAGAGGTTTCCGCCATCGTCACGGGCTTTGCTAACCAGCGTGTCTTCTGGAACTCCCTGCTTACTCTGCGTAGGTTCAATGATCCGATGAAGTTTGAGTCTGGCTTCCAGACCTTGGACTTCATGGGCAAGCCGCTGATTGCGGACATTGATTGCCCGTTCAATGCGATCCATCTGTTGGACGAGCGGTTCATCAAGGTCTTCACCAATCGTGACTGGCACTTCCTGGATCAGGACAACTCTACGCTTAAGTGGGATGCTTCCTATGACGCGTGGAAGGCAGTGCTTACGAGGTATATCAACCTCGGCGCTAGCCGTCGAAACGTGCAGATGCTCCTTACGACCGATCAGGTCGTGGGCTTCTAAGACCGACGAAAAGAGTGGGGGATCATCATTGGTCCCCCACTTAACTACTAAGGAGACACATGGAGAACGGAGTTCAGGCACCGGTCGAGATCCTGGTTCCAGGAAGGGGGCTAGTCAATGTCGCTGCCATGCGTGCCGATGAAGCAGCACGGGAATACGATGAAAGACTTAACTTCGGCTATAACCCTGTCCATCGGGATTGGTGCGTGTTTATTAAGCTTCCACGTGACTACGAGTATGCCCCCTATTTCATTGAGGGCAATCCTGTGGCTATTGTTCTAGGCTTCGGCCGGGACAACATCCCATCGCCGGAACAGGTGAAGAAGCGCCTGTGGGAAACTGATAGTCTTCGCCACGGAGACCAGCTACTCAAGAACCTTAACGAGGCTAATGAGAAGCTCCGTAAGGAGCGAGAAGAGAAGTACGACGAAGAGACCCAGGAGGCGGCGGAGCGGGCCGAACACGCTCTGCGCTATATGGGTCAGAGTCCGGTCAAAAAGGTGTTTTTCCAGAATGTGGGAAGGAGGCGGGGATATCGTGTTGGCGAGCGCAATGATGCAGGAAATTAAGGATATCGGATACGACAACCTCACCGATGCCACTCTCCTGGAGTACATCAACGACGCCTATCACGAATTCTGCGGGAGCGAGCCATGGCCCTTTTTGGAAAAGACCGATTCAAGCGTAACCGTAGACGGGGTAACAGGACAGATCACAGACCCAACGGACATACGATCTGTAATTACTATTGTGGATACCACGAACGGATGGAAGCTACGCCCTGTCCGCAGAGACCAGCTTACTACAGGCTACCCGAAAGAACTGGGGAAAACTGGTAACGGGCTGTTCTACTACACAGTGGGTAACAACTACTACATCTATCCTGCACCCACGGGAATTGCATATGTCATCGATTACCTACAGAACGAGCCGGATCTGGCGGGAAGCGATGCTCCTATCTTCCCAGCAAAGCATCATCGTATTCTAATCCATCTGGCGCTTGAGAAAGCAGCCACAGGCGAAGATGATACTGCTCTGGCAGCGGACTATCGCGCACAGTACGAGCAGCGGTACGCCAAGATCAGAGACGACCTCTGGTACAAGAACTACGACGAAACTGAAACCATCCAGGACGTTTATTCGTCTGATGATTGGGATGGCGATATCTACTAATGCCTAGTAAGCCGTCGTACAGTATCGAGCCTATTAGGGGCGCAATTGGAGGCATGGACTGGACTAGCTCTATTGACGCGATTGCAGACAATAGGGCTAGATACATCCAAGATGCCTGGGTTAACGAACCACCACTTCTTAATAGAAGGGGGCCAATAGCCACCCCGGACTCCGTAGTGTACAACAAGGCAGACCGCCCTATGGGATTTGCTACTACCTTGAATCCCGCGGGAGATCGAGTTTCAGTGGCTATAAGAGCACATACAGCTATCGAGTTTGCAGTGTTTTCTGCGGATCTAACAAGTATTACTCGGTCGTTCGATGTGGGGCCGAGTTTTGTTAGCGCTTTCGTCAACCCAAACTTTGATGCAAAGCCTATGCTGGGCGGGGGCTATCTTTTCGGTGTCTCAGACGGCTTTACTTTTACAACTGGTAGTTCTAGTAGTACTAGTATGTTTATGTGGAGGGGTGGACAGCACGGGCCATACCAAACTGGAACTGCTACTTCAACAGTGGGGAGCAAAACTGTTACTGGCTCGGGCACGTCCTGGTCAGCTAATGTATCTCCAGGGATGTTTGTTCTTAACAACGCTAACAACCTCATTGGGGTAGTTTTTTCTGTTGATAGCAACACACAGATTACTTTGGAACAGCCTGCTGCAATTGCTATTTCGGCAGCTGCGTACACCATTCAGACTGTACGGGGTTTCAACCCCCGCATTGCTTCAGGAGTTATTAACGTAGCCTCTGGCGCAACATCCGTTACTGGCGCGGACACGGCTTTCCTGGACGAAGGTGTGGTGGTTAACGCTAGGCTCTACAAGGCCGCGGATTACACCTTTATCGGAACTGTATCTGCTACGCCTACAGACAATTACGCCTTGACGCTAAGTTCGGGCGCAACTGTAGCAATGAATGGTGAAGAATACTTCATTATTAATGCTAGCCCCGATTACACCACTTCCGTTATGAACACTTCCTTGGTTAAACCGGGAATGCACCATGCAGTATACGCCGGACGGCAGTGGTACGCGAATAGGCCCGTTCCTGACGATGCGGGAGGCTCACGTACGCAGCGGGTGTGGTTTTCCGACCCCAACAACCCCGAAAATGTTAATATGTCCCCCACCAAGGGATCGTATATCACGGTTGGCGACGACAGCAACAACGAGCCAATCATCGGGTTGGCGGCCACCCGGTCGGCGCTTGTTGTATTCAAGCCGGGATCAACCTGGGGTATTTTTGGAGATAGCCCCGATAATTTCTCCGTTAAAAAGATTAGTGAAGATGGTTGTCTAGCAACTATGACGGTCGCTAATCGAGGCGATGGTATTATTTGGGCAGGCAAAAACGGACTGTGGTCCTGGGACGGAGTAGAGCCTGAAAATCTGCTAGACGGAACTATGCAGGACTATTGGGTTGCTTCCTTTTTGAAGTACAACTACAACAACCACAGGGCGTGGGGCACCGTCTACAGGGACCACTATCTCTTCTCGTCAGATTTCTTTACACCGCCTGCCCCGCTCCGAAAGAATTTTAATCAAACTCCCGCTAGCTTCGGACTTAGTGTGTATTTGCCCACGAAGGGGGCGTCTCTTCTTAGTAATTTTGCCTTTAGGGCGTCAGCACATTTGCCCAGTTCAACAGGCTATGAAGACTGGTACATGATCCAGCAGTGGATTAACAATAGCGTTAACCCCGACTTTGAAACTAATATTACCGGCTGGGCTATTGGGGGCGTTGGCACAACCCTTAGTAGGGACACTACACTCGCCTACCACGGTACGGCTTCGATGCAAATTGCTGCTGGTGGTGTCGCCGGGGGATGTGTTGCTAGTTCTAATGAGTCGCTGGCTAGCCAGGGCGTATTTGTTCAGCCTAGTGTATGGGTATATTCTCCTACTGGCGGGGAGCAGGTTCGTATCGGTTTCGACGAGTACCAAACCATCACATTCAAACAGACTACATTTGCTGGATTTCAAACTCTTGTTGCGGGATGGAATAAAGTTTCTCCCGGCCCGTTGGCGGCACAAAACGCATCAACAACTGCTGTGCGTACACGTCTAGAAACTCCCGCCAACAGTGTTCTCAACGTCGATGATTTTAGGATCTACCGTGTCAGTCCCTATCTCACAACAGGCAGTTGGAACGCTATTGTTTGTGACTTCGCCAAGTTGTTCGATACTCAAGGCTTTGATATTGTACAAACTGGGATGGACGATTGGGGACCGGATTTCTACTTTGAGAGTCGCGGACTAGACGCCCAAGACCCGGGCAGGCGCAAGCGCTTTAAAATTCTTATTGGCAACTGGAACATGAATGCTCTCGGGACTAACTCCATAACCGATGTTCTAAGAATCAGCACGGTAAAAGGTTTTGAAGAGACAGGGGTAATGGTGTCTACCGGTCTACCCAGCACCCTGGGAGTTTTTACACCCAAGCGGGTCAAGGTTTCTGTCCCTACCCAAGTGTTTAGATTCAGAGTGTGGCAGCCTTCTGCCCGGATTAGCAAAGTTGTTATGGGGCCGCTCGACGTGGCCTACAGTATGCAGCGGATTGGACGAACCTAATGGCTGAACTAATCGGTGGTTGGGACGCTAACAAGCTGGCTAGGTTCATTGATGGGCGTATTCCTACGACAAATCCAGTTAACCATAAGAGCGTGAACGATGTGAGTGCTTTTGTTAAACTCACAGAGGTTACTCTCACGGCTGCAACAGCCACCATAGACTTGTCAGGGATTACCCCCGAGTACAACCATCTGTTGGTTATCGGAAAGATCGATAACGTCACAGGGGCTGCGGGCATGGACATTAGATTCAATGGCGATACCGGAGCCAACTACGGGGGAGAGGAACTTTCTGCTGTTGGTGTGACATTGGCTGGAAGCGAGAATGCTGATGGCGCAGGCACACCGCCTAGATTCGCAGTTAGTTACAACACTGCTAACCTGTTTACTTCGTTCATTATCTTTCTCCCCTGGTATGCCAAGGGGCCAGCTACAGGTTCTCGGTCTTTTATATCTCTCTGTTATGCACATGATGGTACGCATAACCAAGTAAGAGTGTTCTCGGGTACGTGGAGCAAGAACACCCCTATCCAACGAATCGAACTTTTTACAGCGGGCGGGGCCAATGTCAAGTCCGGCTCTGCTGTTAACGTCTACGGGATTAGGTAGAAAGGAAATCAATGGCTAGACGAAAACCACCCGCACATCTTATCGGCTCTGGCCTCATTCCGGGTACCTATGACACGCAGTACGCGGACGTGCAGCATAACTACGATACCCAGATGGGCCAGTATGCGGGCCAGGAGCGTGATCTCTATAGAGACTACGGAATGACAGGCTCCATCGACCCGACCACAGGACAGATGACTTACTCTGTCGATCCTACTGCCCGATTCGGTAAGTTCCAGGACTGGCTACGCGGGCTAGCGGGAAACCTCGCAGGAGCGCGTCAGGAGGCTGTGTCTAGGGGGCTTACCGGAAAGGGCGGTCTTGCTCAGGCGCGAGAAGGGCTTACTCGATTCGCTGCCTCGCAGGAACAGTCCAATATGTTTAACCAGATGCAGAGTGCGGCTACGGGCATCTACAATGCGCGTACACAAGCAGCAATGGATCGCGACCGCGGCTTCCATGATACTGAAGCGCAGGCACAGGCATGGTGGGATCAGTATGGGCCAGAAGATGATTCTGCCCCAGATGGCGCACAACCGCCTCCAGGAGCAAAGGGGAAGCCACCTCGTGGAGTTTATAAGTGGCAGCACAACCCCTACCAGAGAGGATATGAGGGCTAATGGCGACAAGATTCGATAAGTTCGGCCACCGTATTCGGAAAGCCTCTCAACAGCCAGGCGACCGTATTAGGTCTCCTGACGACCGGGCGTACTCTCGCGCTATTCACACACGTCTCAACCAGAACAGTCCGCCCGCTGGGGCGCTTGGTCCCGCGCGGAAACGAACTCCATCGGTTAGCGATATTCAGTCGCACCTACGCAAACTAGGGTACAACGTAGCCGTTGATGGCGATATGGGTCCGATTACTCGCTCGGCTATGGCCGCACACGCACACGATATAGGTGCCCACGCGTGGAATATGCGTAATGCCCAGGTGGACGACGCCAACCACCACAATACCTCTGTGAACGAGAACAACCAGCGCAACGTGGCTACTCGTCCTGCACGGACCATGAAGAACGGTCCAAATGTCCACCCTGTGTCTGTTCGCTCGGGTAAGACAGGACACACGGTTATGAAGGGCGGGAGCGGTAAGAGCCAGGGTATGAGCGCCACCGACTATGTGGATGCCATGATGAACGCCCAGTATGGGCCAATTCTTGCCGAACTCCAGCGCCAGGAGACTTCTCAGACCAACATCGGGCAGAACAAGATGGCCGAAGAGAAAGACATGTACAACAACTGGTCTAGTGATCTAGCAACCAGGGCAGCCCAGGCTGCTGCAGACCGGGAGAAGAACATCAAAGCTATCGAAGCCCCTAATTTCGCAGTTGGCATGGACCCCGCAGTAGCGGCTGAGTTGGCCGCTCGCAGCGACATTTCAGCTGACACAGCGCGAACCCTATCGGCGGGGGACGCAGCTTTCGATCAGCGCATGATCGAGGCAGCCAAAGCTGGCGGGGTCTTTGCCGCAAGTCAGGCGAGCCAGGATATGCAGAGCAAGATCAAGGATATCCAGGCGCAGCGGACAGACGTACTCGGGCAGCGTGGGCAGGC
>AR_comb_assmDRAFT_10713632_pt1 | contig 15395 bp, 14 predicted proteins | sample ArasoioldDNA_FD_10543 | JGI IMG/M metagenome (IMG submission 10543) | reverse complement strand
GGCCTCGACGTCGGCGCGGGCCGACAGCGAGGCCAGCGTCTGGCCCGCGGCGGTGCCGTCGCCGAAGGCGAGCGCCGCGGTGCTGTTGTTGCCGACGAGGTCGGCGAGGGCCTCGAGGTCGCGCGTCAGCGCCTGGCGGTAGGTCGCGAGATCGTAGACGACGAGCGCGGCCGCAGCGAGCGCCAGCGCGAGCGCGCTCGTCAGGGCGATCGTGAGGGTGAGCTGACGGCGGATCGACGGGTGCTGGCGGCGCATTCCGAGGCACGGCGCGCGGAAACCGCACCGGGTGGCCTCGGGTGAGGAATCGGCAGCGGCCGTGCCGGCGTGAGCACCGTGAACGAGCACGACGGGGCTCTCGCCGCGCCGGCCGCCGCCGATTGCCTGATCGGCCCTCTGGTCCGGCGATCGGAGCGCTTCTGCCCGATCGTGCATGCTTCGCGCCCGTCACGCCGCGCCCGGACCCTTCGCGGGCTCTGCCTGCCGCTCGCGCTGCTGGCCGCGGTCTGCACGCCGCTGCGCAGCACGGCAGGCTCGTTCGACGACGCGCAGGTCAAGGCGGCCTTCCTCCTCAACTTCCTGAAGTTCGTCACCTGGCCGGATGCCTCCGCCGACGCGCCGCTCGACGTCGTCGTGCTCGGCGCCGACGACGTCGCGAAGGCGCTGGAGCAGTCGGCCGGGAAGCAGGTGGTCGGGGGCCGCGCGGTCGCCGTCCGGTCGGTCCGGGCGGTGCGCGACATCGGCGGCACGCCGCACCTGCTGTTCATCGGCGCCGGCGAGCGCGATCGCCTGCCGGCGCTGCTCCGCGAGTACGAAGGGCGCCCGGTGCTCACCGTCGGCGATGGCGCGGGCTACGGACGCGCCGGCGTCGTCCTCAACTTCTACGAATCCGACACCCGTCTCCGCTTCGAAGCCAACACCACCGCCGCCGCGCGCGCGGGGCTGCAGATCAGCTCGCACCTGCTGCGCCTCGCCCGCATCGTCGGCTGACACACGCGCATGTCCATCACCCTCCGTCGCGCCCTGCTGCTCCTGACCGTCACGACCCTGGCGGCCGCGCCCGCGGCCGCGCAACCCGCGCCCGCCGCCGATCCGCCGGACGCGCTCGCGGGCCGGAGCCTCGAAGACCTCCTATCCGTCGAGGTGGACACGGTGTACGGCGCGGCGCGCCGGGAGCAGCGGGTCACCGAGGCGCCCTCGTCGGTGACGATCCTCACCGCGGACGACGTGCGGACGTTCGGCTGGCGGACGCTCGCCGACGCGCTCGCCAGCGTGCGCGGCTTCTACACGACCTACGATCGCAACTACACCTACGTCGGCGTCCGCGGCTTCGGGCAGCCGAGCGACTACAACAACCGCGTGCTCGTGCTCGTGAACGGGCACCGCTTCAACGACAACGTGTACGACCAGGCGCTCATCGGCAACGAGTTCCCGATCGACATCGCGCTCGTGGACCGCATCGAGGTCATCCGCGGGCCCGGATCCGCGCTCTACGGGACGAGCGCGTTCTTCGCGGTGATCAACATCGTGCTGCGCCCCGGCGGGGCGGTCGGCGGCAGCGAGTCGACGATCGACGTCGGGAGCTACGAGACGTTCCGCGTGCGCACGAGCTACGGCCGTCGGTCGACATCCGGCGCGGACACGCTGCTGTCGATCTCCCACACCAGCTCCGACGGCCGGGACCTGCTCTACTACCCGGAGTACGACGAGCCGATCACGAACTTCGGCCTCGCCCGCCACGCCGACGGCGAGTCGGCGACGAGCCTGCTCGGGGCGTTCCGGCGCGGACGCCTCTCGGTGCACGGCGTCTACTCGAGCCGGAAGAAGATCGTCCCGACCGGCTCCTACGGCACGACGCTCGACGACCGGAACCTGACCGTGGATTCGCGCGCGTGGGTGGACGCGATGGTGACCGGCGCCTTCCGCGGCGCCGCCCTCAGCGGCCGGGTATTCGCCGACTACAGCGGCTATCGCGGCGACTACGTCTACCTGCCGGACCTCACCCTGAGCCGCGACACCGCGGACGGCGCCTGGGCCGGCGTCGAGGGAACGGCGGCGAAGCGCCTCGGCGCGCGCCACCAGGTCTCGACGGGGGTCGAGTACCGCCGCAACATCCGCCAGGACCAGGCGAGCTACTTCGTCGACCCGGTCGTCTACAACGTCGACGCCCGTTACCGCTCGAACCAGGCCGCCGCCTACGTCCAGGACGAGATCCAGCTCCACCGTCGTGTTTCGGCGACGGTCGGCGGGCGCTACGACTGGTGGGGACTCACCGGCGGGACAGCCACGCCGCGGCTCGGCCTCGTCTACCGCACCGACGCGAACACCGCGATCAAGGCGCTGTTCGGCGGCGCCTATCGCGCCCCGACGGTCTACGAGACCTACTACTACCCCGATCCGCAGGGGCGGCCGCTGCGGCCCGAGCACCTGCGCACGTCGGAGATCGTCTACGAGCAGTACGTGGGCGGCACGCTGCGGCTGACCGCGACTGCCTACGTCACGCGCGCCAGGAACCTGATCTCGCAGGTCCCGAACAGCGTGGACTACTACTTCCTGAACGGCGACCGGGCCGACTCGCACGGCGTCGAGGCCGAGGCGGAGCGGCGCTGGTCCTGCGGCGTGCTGGTCCGCGGCAGCATCGTCGCGCAGCGGACCGAGAATCCCGTGACCGACGTCGAGCTGTCCAACTCGCCGCGCCACCTCGGGCTCGTCCACGTCGCCGTGCCGATGTGGGACCGCCAGCTCACGCTAGCGGGGGAGTCGCAGTACGTAGGCGAGCGGTTTTCCTCGTTCGGCAACCACGTGCCGGGCGGCTGGCTGACGAACCTCAACCTCACGTGGACGCGGCCGCACCATCCGCTCTCGCTCGCCGCGCGCGTCACGAACGTCTTCGATCGCGCGTACGCGCACCCGGTCGGCTTCGAGTTCCGCCAGGACGTCATCCCGCAGGATGGCCGGGCCGTGTCGGTCCGCGCGACGATTCGCTTCTGACGCGCCACCGGTGGGCGTCCGCCGCCCCTTCCTGAGTCGCGGCCTTCCCACTCGCACCGGCCGAATCACCGTGCGGGCTGGCACGCTGCGTGCTCCAGCGGATGGGTCGACCAGCCGCGCGCGTCTGACTGCGCGTGGGTCCGGACGACCGGATCATCAAGGAGCGAAATGACCATGGCACAAGCAGGAACCCTCCACGACGCGTTCATCGACGAGCTGCGTGACACCTATGACGCCGAGAAGCAGCTCGTGAAGGCGCTGACCAAGCTCGCGAAGGCGTCGAGCTCCGACGACCTCCGCGCCGCCTTCGAATCACACCGGACCGAGACCGAGGGGCAGATTCAGCGTCTCGAGGAGGTGTTCGCGACGCTCGACGAGAAGGTGCGCGGCAAGCACTGTGACGGCATCGCCGGCATCATCGAGGAAGGCAAGTCGATGATGGAGGAGGACTTCGACGAGGCGGCGATGGATGCCGTCCTCATCGCGTCGGGCCAGCGCGCCGAGCACTACGAGATGGCGGCCTACGGGACGTTGATCGCGTGGGCGAAGGCGATGGGCCACGACGACGCGGTCGACCTGCTCCAGCAGAACCTCGACGAGGAGAAGGCGGCCGACGAGAAGCTCACGGCGCTGGCGGAGGGCGGGATCAACCAGGAAGCGGCAGGCATCGCGCACCCGGAGCAGGCTCAGGCCGCGGCCGGGTCGAAGGCCAAGGCACCGGCCAAGGCGATGGCCGCCGGCGCGGGCCGCCGTGGCGGTAACGGCCGTCGCTAGCGGCGGAGTGCGCTCAAAGGGGCCGCCAGACCAGCTATACCTCGGGCGTCAGCGCGTCACGCTGGCGCTCGAGGAACGCACGCTCCGCCTCGCTGCCGACACAGGCGATGGCGGCGTCGTAGGCGTGCGCCGCCTCGCCGTGACGGCCGAGACGCGCGAGGAAGCTCGCGCGTACGGTGTGGTAGAGCCGGTACCCGGTTAGATCGAGGTCCTCGATCAGCCGTAGCGCCGCTGCCGGGCCGTCCACCTCGGCGACCGCGACGGCGCGGTTCAACACGACCACCGGCGTCGGCGTGCACGCCATCAGCTGGTCGTACAGCCGCACGATCTGCAGCCAGTCGGTGGCCTCGGCGGTCGAGGCGTCCGCGTGGACGGCGTTGATCGCCGCCTGGATCTGGTACGGGCCCGGACGGTTTACCCGCAGGCAGGCGCGCACGATGCCCTGGCCTTCGGCGATCTGCACCTGGTTCCACGCGCGGCGGTCCTGATCCGCGAGGAGGATGGGCGCGCCACCCGAGCCCAGGCGGGCGGCCCGCCGGGCGTCGATCAACAGCATCAGCGCGAGGAGGCCGAACGCCTCGGGCTCCGGCAGCAGCGAGGTCAGCACGCGCCCGAGCCGCAGGGCCTCGGCGCACAGCTCCTCGCGCACGAGCCGATCGCCTGACGATGCCGAGTACCCTTCGTTGAAGATCAGGTAGATCACCGCGAGCACCGCGTCGAGCCGCTCGGAAAGCTCGGGCGTGTCGGGGACGCGATACGGGATGCCCGCGTCGCGGATCTTCGCTTTCGCGCGGACGAGCCGCTGCGCCATCGTCGCTTCGGGTACGAGGAACGCGCGCGCGATGTCCGGAGTGGACAAGCCACCGAGCAGGCGCAGCGTGAGCGCCACCTGCGCGCCGCGCGCCAGTGCGGGGTGGCAGCACGTGAAGATCAGGCGCAGGCGATCGTCCTGCACGGCGTCCTCCTCGGCCGGCTCGTCGCGGGCGTGCAGCAAGGCGGCCTGCGCGTGCCGATCCTCGCGCGACGCCTCGCGCCGGAGCCGATCGATCGCGCGGTTGCGCGCGGTCGTGATGATCCACCCCGTCGGGCTCGGCGGCAGGCCCGCCACCGGCCAGCGCTCGATGGCGGTCGTGAACGCGTCCTGCACCGCCTCCTCGGCGATCGCGATGTCGCCGAAGACCCGCGTCAGCACCGCGACGGCGCGGCCGTATTCGGCGCGGAACACCGCCTCGACGTCGGGCGCGGGTGACTCCGACACGATCAGATGCGCTCCTTCACGGGCCGCACCTCGATCGGGAGCGGCAGCGCGCTGGCCATCTTGCGCGCCCACGCCAGCGCCTCGTCGAGGTCCGCGACCTGGATGATGGTGAAGCCGCCGAGGTGCTCCTTGGCCTCGGTGTACGGCCCGTCCGTGACGAGCAGGTCGGTGCCGCGCGACCGGACGACCGTCGAGGCGCCCGGGCGCTCGAGGCCGGCCGCGAACACCCAGACGCCCGCGGCCTTCATCTCGGCGGTCAGCGCGTGGACGCGCGCCATGATGGGGCCGAGAACCTCCGGCGGCGGCGGATCGTTGTCGGGCTGGTGCATGGCGAGCAAGTACTGCTTCATGTGCGCCTCCTACCCACTAGACGAAAACCACCGGGCGGGATCGACACCCGCGCGTCCCTCGGCCGCACGGAAGACCGGCCGGGCCGGCGGCCCCGCCTTTGCAACACCGGGCGGGGTCGATCCGGGATCCGGCGCCGGACCGGATCGCCGACTGGAGTGTGGCATGGGAGTGGTCAGGTACGCCGTCGTCGGCCTCGGTCACATCGCGCAGGCCGCCGTCCTCCCCGCGTTCGCGCACGCGAAGCGGAACTCGCGCCTGGTCGCGGTGGTCAGCGGCGATCGCGCGAAACGGCGTGAGATCGCCAGGACGTATCGCCTCGAGGCCACCTACGACTACGACGAGTATGAGGCCTGCCTCGCGAACGTGGACGCCGTGTACATCGCACTGCCCAACTCGCAGCACGCCGAGTACACGATCCGTGCCGCGAACGCCGGCGTCCACGTGCTCTGCGAGAAGCCGATGGCGGTGACCGCCGACGAGTGCGAGCGCATGATCGAGGCCTGCAGCGAGGCGCGCGTCAAGCTGATGATCGCCTACCGGCTGCACTTCGAGGAGATCAACCTGCGGGCGATCGATCTCGTCCGCGCCGGGAAGATCGGTGAGCCGAAGTTCTTCAACTCGTCGTTCTCGCTGACGGTGCGCAAGGGCGACATCCGCACGAAGCAGGCGTACGGCGGCGGGACGCTCTACGACATCGGCGTCTACTGCATCAACGCCGCCCGCTACCTCTTCCGGGACGAGCCGAAGGAGGTCGTCGCGGTGTCGGTCAACAGCGGCGTGTCGCATTTGTCGGAGATCGACGAGTCCACCGCCGCGATCCTGCGCTTCGACGGCGAGCGCGTCGCCTCGTTCGTCACGAGCTTCAACGCCGCCGACGTGGCCGAGTACCGCGTCGTCGGGACGAAGGGACAGCTCCACGTCGATCCCGCCTACGAATACGCCGAAGGGCTCAAGTACACGCTGACGGTCGGCGAAAAGACGGTCCGCAAGACGATCGGCAAGCGGGACCAGTTCGCCCCGGAGCTGCTGCACTTCTCCGATTGCATCCTGGACGACCGTGAGCCCGAGCCGTCCGGCGAGGAGGGCCTGCAGGACGTCCGCATCGTGCAGGCGCTCTACGAATCGGCCGAGACCGGCAAGCCGATCCAGCTCCCGCCCTTCGCCAAAGCGCGCCGCCCGTCGGGGCGGCAGCGCATCACGCGCCCGGGCGTCCGCAAGCCCGCGCTCGTCAAGGTCCAGAGCGCCAGCACGTAGCGGCGCGTCGAGGCCGGCGTTCCCGTAATTCCCTGGAGATTCCGCATGAAGACCGCACCCGCGAGCGAGCTCGACACGTTCTACGCCCTGGTCGACGACCTCGAGACGGCGATGATGACGACGCGGCGCACCAACGGCCACCTGCGCTCGCGCGCGATGGCGACGCAGAAACGGGCCCCTGGCGCCGACCTGTGGTTCGTCACCTGCGAGGGCAGCGCCAAGCTGGTCGATCTCGCCTACGACCCGCACGTCAACCTGTCGTACTTCCGCAACCGCAACCGCGAGTGGGTGTCGGTGTCGGGCGTGGCGACGATCACGCAGGATCGTCGCATCATTCGCGAGCTCTATCAGCCGGACTGGAAGATCTGGTTCAACGACGAGGGCGATCCGCGCCACGGCACCGCGGACGACCCGCGCATGGTGCTGGTCGGCGTGACGATCCACGCGGCGGAGTTCCTCGAGGTGAACAAGTCGCAGCCGGTACTCCTCTACGAGCTGGTCAAGGGGTGGGTGACCGGGAGCGAGCCCGAGCTCGGCAAGATGCACGCGCTCCACATGGAGCACCATTCGTGACCCGCTGGATGCGGCCCGAGGGCGACGGCGGGCACCCGACGCCGCTCGATCCGGATCGGAAGAAGGATCGGAAGCGCAAGGACCAGGACCACGACGAGGACGACGAGGCGCCCGAGACGCCGCCGAGCGATCCGCCGCCGGTGCCGGTCCAGGATCCACCGTCCTCGCCCGGGAAGCGCGGACCGTATGTCGTGTAGCCGAGGCCGATCATGACGAAGCGAATCGAGACGCGCGGCGGCGTGAGCCTGTACGTGAAGGACTGGGGCAAGGGCAGGCCGGTGGTCATGCTGCACGGCTGGCCGCTGTCGTCCGACACCTTCGACGATCTCGCGATGGCGGTGGTGGACGCAGGGATGCGCGCGATCGCCTACGACCGGCGCGGGTTCGGCCGCTCGTCGCAGCCGTGGGGCCCGTACGACTACGACACGCTCGCCGACGATCTCGCCGACGTGCTCGAGGCGACCGGCGCCACCAGCCCCGCCCTCGTCGGCTTCTCGATGGGCGGCGGCGAGGTCGCGCGCTACCTGTCGCGCTATCCGAACCACGGCGTCACGCACGCGATCCTGATCGGCTCGGTCGTCCCCTACATGCTGCACACGGCGGACAACCCGAACGGCGTCCCGCAGGCCGTGTTCGACCAGATGGCGCAGGGCATCGCGACGGATCGCGCGGCGTTCTGGAGTGCGTTCTTCGCCGGCTTCTACGGCAACGGCGTGCTGCGCCACCCGGTGAGCACCGAGGTGATCGAGTGGTCGCGGCAGATCGCCATGCAGGCGAGCCTGAAGGCCACGCTCGCGTGCGCGCAGGCGTTCTCGTCCACCGACTTCCGCCCCGACCTGAGGGCGTTCACGATGCCGACGCTCGTGATCCACGGCACCGCCGACGCCACGGTGCCGATCGACACGTCGGCGCGCGCGGCCGCGGCGGGGATCGACAGCAGCGTGCTGCTGGAGTACGACGGCGGTCCCCACGGGCTCCTCGCCTCGCACAAGGCGCAGGTCCGCGACGACGTGCTGGAGTTCCTGGGGCGCTGACCGACGCCGCGCGGCGGATCCCGCCGGACCCCAAGTCCGCCGCGTCAGCCGCGCGCGGCAGGCGAGGTCGACGCGAGGAGCCGCGCGAGCGCCGCCGGGTCGGCGGGCTTGGTGAGGTGCGCGTCGAAGCCGGCGAGGACCGCGGCCTGCTTGTCCTGCTCCTGGCCCCACCCCGTCAGCGCCACGATCACCACGGACGAGCCGAGCGTGCGGCGGATGCGCCGGCACGTCTCATAGCCATCCAGGCCGGGCATCCCGATGTCGAGCAGGACGAGGTCGGGCCGCACCGCGAGCACCTCGGCCAGGCCGCGCTCGCCGTCGCACGCGACGTGCGCCTCCCCGCCGTGCGCGGCGATGAGCATGGCCGTGGCGTTGGCGGCGTCCGCGTTGTCGTCGATCACGACCACACGATTGCGCATGACGGGCGCCGCCGCGGGCGCGCTCACTTCCCGCTCCGCCTCGGCCGCGATCGGCAGCCGGATCGTGAAGGTGCTGCCGTGGCCCGGGCCGTCTGAACGGGCCTCGATGGTGCCGCCGTGCAGCTCGAGCAGGCGCCGCGCCAGCGCGAGCCCGATGCCGAGGCCGGTGTGCGAGCGCACCCTGTTGGCGCGGTCCTGCGTGAAGAGATCGAAGACGCGCGGCAGCATCTCGTGGGAGATGCCGACGCCCGAATCGGCGATCGTCAGCGTGAGCATGTCCCCGCCGGCCGCGCCCGCCGGCTCGACCTGCGCTGCAATCCGGATGTGGCCCGGCGCGTCGGTGAACTTCACCGCGTTGTGCAGGACGTTCGAGATCACCTGCACGCACCGCGTCGCGTCCACGTCGAGGAGCACCGGTGTCTCGGGCAGATCGAGGTGGAGCGCGATCCCGGCGCGGTCGATCTGCGCCCGGTTTGCCTCGACCGCCGTACTGACGAGCGCGGCCAGCGGCGACGGCCACCGCTGCAGGCTGATCTTGCCCGAGGTGATCCGGGACACGTCGAGCAGGTCGTCGATGAGCCGCACCATGTGTCCGACCTGGCGCTCCATCATCGCGCGCGTGCGCTCGACCACCGCCGGGCTGTCGCCGCCGAGGCGGATCAGCTCGAGCGCGGCGCGAATCGGCGCGAGCGGGTTGCGCAGCTCGTGTGCGAGCACGGCGAGGAACTCGTCCTTGCGGCGGTCGGCGTCCTTCAGCCGCTCCTCACGCTCGCGCAGCGCCGCCTCCGTACGCTTGCGATCGCTGACGTCCGAGGCCGTGCCGGCCATCCGCAGCGCGCGCCGCGGGTCGCCGCCGAACACGGTCCGGCCGTGGATCGCGAGCCAGTGGATCCCGCCGTCGGGCCACGCCACCCGGACGTCCTCCAGCAGCAGCCCCTCGCCGGCCGGATCGAGCGAGCGCTGGATCGCGGCGGCGTAGCGGGCGCGATCGTCGGGGTGGACGAGCCCGTCGAAGGCCGTCGCGAGCGCCAGCGGCTGCCCGGGCGCCAGGCCCCAGAGCGCGAGCATCCGGTCGTCCACGTCTTCGCGTCCTTCGTCGACGTGCCAGACGAAGGTGCCCATGCCCGCGGCTTCCAGCGCGAGCTGGAGGCGGCTCTCGCGGTCGCGGAGGGCCGCCTCCGCGCGCGCATGCTCCAGCGCGGTCCAGGTGCGCCGGGCGACCTCCTCGGCGAGCGCCACCTCCGCCGGCCGCCACTCGCGCGGCGAGCGCTGCTGGATCGCGAGCAGCGCCACCAGGCGCGAGGCCTTCACGAGCGGGACGGCGACCATCGCGCCGATCGACGACGCCCCGAAGGCGGCGAGCACGTCGGGGCGGGACGTGCGGGCGTCACGCCGCACGTCGGGCAGCACGATCGTCTGTCCGCACTTCAGCTCGTCGACGATCGGGCCGAACGCGGCGAGCGGGTGCCGGCCGGCGAGCGACGGCATCGAGCCGTCGTGCCAGTCGTGCTCCACGATCGCGACCTCGCCCGCGTCGTCGACGTCGGCATAGGCGGCACGACCGGCGCCGAGATGATGGCCGAGCAGCGCGGCGGCCGTGCGCACGATCTCGCCCGGATTGATCAGCGAGCGGACCGCGTCGGCGAACGCGACGAGGAAGGCGTCGCGCGCGGCCGCAGAGGCGACGACCGCTTCGGCCTCGCGGATCGCCGTGAGGTCGTAGAAGTAACAGACGACGCCGAAGCTGCCGTCGGGGAGCGTCAGGCGCTGGATCTGCCAGTCGTACGTCTCGACGCGCGGGTCGCGCTGCCGGGCGCCCGAGAGCCGCGCCGCGGCGTACGGCTCGCCGGTCGCGAGCGTGTGGCGGAAGCGCGCGATCGCATCCGAGGCGAACGGCTCGGGCCAGATCGCGCGCAGGATCTCGGCGAAGTCGCGCCCGAGGAGCGGCTCGACCTCGCGGAACACCGCGTCGGCCCCGCGGTTGACGGCACGCAGGCGGAACGAGGCGTCCACCACGAACACGCCGAACGGCGCGCATTCGATCAGCGACGAGAACGTTTCCTCGCTGCGCCGCTGCAGCGCCTCCGCCTGCCGGCGCTCGGTGATGTCGAACGAGACGACGAGCGCGGCGTAGATGCCGCCGCCGGCGTCGCGGAGCGGCATCGCGCGCGACAGGTAGGTGTGCCCGTGCGCCTCGTGCTCGTACGCGCACGGCTCGCCCTCGAGCGCGAGGAGGCAGTGCGCCTCGATGCGCGCGGAGAGCATCGGATCGAGCACGTCGGAGAGGTTGCGGCCGACGACGTCCTGTGGTGAGAGGCCGGCGACGCGCAGCGCCTCGCCGTCGGCCACGAGGTAGCGGAGGTCGCGATCGACGACGAACGCAGCGCCGCCCGTGAGGTGTGTCAGCGCCGGCGCGCGCGACGTGTCGTCGCGCAGCGGCGCGATCGTGCCGTCGTCGAATGACGGCGCCGTCGAGCCTCCGATCTGCGCGTCGAAGCCGGGACGAGTACGCGTCGCACCCATGTGAGACCCGTGCGTGGAGAGCGCATTCTAGCGCGGGCGGCGCACGATTCGATCGCTGGTTTTGCGCGCGTGACGCGGCGATGACGATCGATCGAGGTGTGCGGCGGCGGCGCGCAGGTCCGTGACGAACGCGCGCAGGGCGTCGCGGCGCGCGGTTTCGTCCGGAGCACGCAGGATAGATGATGGATGGACGGTGACCAGTACGGTAGATCCCTTAGGTCCTGCGAACGTTTGCCCACGATCGCGCAGGACCCGCACACTCGTGCCGAGCAGCGATCGCACCGCTGTGGCACCGAGTGCGACGATCAGGCGCGGCGCGATCGCGTCGATCTCGAGCTCGAGCCAGAGCTGACAGGCGAGGACCTCCTCGGTGTTCGGCCGCTCGTGGAGGCGCCGCTTGCCGCGCGCCTGCCACTTGAAATGCTTCACCGCGTTCGTGAGATAGACGCGACGCGCGCCCAGGCCGGATTCCTCGATCGCCTTGCGCAGCAACTGTCCGGCGGGTCCGACGAACGGCTCGCCCGCGAGATCCTCGCGGTCCCCCGGCTGCTCGCCGACCAGCATCACCTCGGCGTCTGCCGGGCCGTCGCCGAACACCGTCTGTCCGCCGAGGCGCCAGAGATCGCAGCGGCGGCATCCGGCCGCCTCCGCCGCGACGTCGTCGAGCGGACGCGGGCGGCCCGGGCGGGCCGGACCGGCGGACGCACGAGGAGATGACCGTCGAGCCACCGCGCCGGGTACCTGCAAAAACTGGTGCGGACGTGGAATAATCCCCTTTCGCGGAGGCTGCCGTGAACGTCATTCGCCTCGTCCTCGCCGACGACCACGCGACGATCCGGGAAGCACTCAAGCTGCTGCTCAGCGCCCAGCCCGACCTGCAGGTGGTCGGGGAGGCCGAAGACGGCCAGCAGGCCGTCGACGCGGCTGTCGCGCTCCGGCCCGACGTCCTGCTCATGGACGTCAGCATGCCCGGCATGAACGGCCTGCAGGCCACGGCGGCCGTGAAGCAGCGCGCGCCGTCGGTGAAGGTGCTCCCGCTCACGAGACACGCCGAGGAGAGTTATCTCGGCGAGCTGCTGCGCGCCGGTGCGGCCGGCTACGCGCTGAAGCAGAGCAGCTCGGCAGAGCTGGTGAACGCGATCCGCACCGTCGCCAGCGGCCGTCCCTACCTCGATCCCGAGTTGAACGGCGGCCTGCTGGGGCTGTTCGTGCAGGGCCGCACGGTGCGCAAGCCGCCCGACCTCACGCCGCGCGAAACCGAGGTGCTGCAGCTCACCGCGTGGGGCTACAGCAACAAGGAGATCGCCGGCCGCCTCGGCCTGAGCGTCAAGACCGTCGAGGTCCACAAGACCAACGGCATGCGCAAGCTGGGGTTGACGAGCCGGCTCCAGCTCGTTCGCTTCGCGCTCCTGCGCGGCTGGTTCCAGGACAACTAGGCTCCTCCCAGTCGCTGAGTTGAGCGGCACGGCGCCTCCAACGTTGAGCACGTGCGCGCTCACGACAGGCACGGCGCTGCCTGTGGCGGGCGCGGGAACGGACTGTCCCTCAGCTGGTTACGGGCCCTCGTCGGCCGTCGGCCGATATCCAACCGCGGCAACGTTGTTGCTATTGACGCCCTCATGGGCGCGGAGGCCTTGGGGCTGTCGGGATCCGTGACGTGGCCGTGCTGGGTCGCCCTGGTGCTGGCGGCGGGGCTGACGATGGCGTGGCTCGCCCGGCATCGCTCGTGGTTGACGAGCGCCGCGCCGGATGGGGCGGCGGATCGTACCGACGCGCAGCTCCAGGAGCTGCGCGAGACCGTCGACGAGCTGACTCGCGCGCGCGCCACCGCGGTCGAGGCCTCGGATCGACGCGACGAGTTCCTCGCCACGATCTCGCACGAGCTGCGCAGCCCGCTCAACGCGATCCTCGGCTGGACGCAGGTGCTCGAGCCGCGCCGCGACCTGCCGCACGAGGTCGCCGACGCGCTCCACGTGATCCGGCGCAACGCGCTGCGGCAGCGTCAGCTCCTCGACGATCTCGTCGACATGTCGCGCGTGGTCACCGGCGGGGTTCGAATCGAGCCGCGCCCGATGAGCGTGCGCGAGGCGATCGATGAGGCCTGCCAGGCGATTCGCCCGGAGTTGGAGCGCAAGGGCGTCAACCTCAGGTGCCGTGCCGACACGACGGCGTCGATCGACGGCGATCCGCGGCGTATGCAGCAGGTGTTCTGGAACCTCCTGTCGAACGCCGCCCGCTTCACCCCGTCGGGCGGCGCCATCACGATCGAAACGGCCGAACGCGACGGCGAGGTGACGATCGCCGTGCGCGACACCGGGGAAGGAATCGAGCCGGAGTTCCTGCCGCACGTGTTCGAGCCATTCCGCCAGCAGCCGAGGCCGGCCCCGCGCGATCATGCGAGCTTCGGCCTCGGGCTGGCGCTCGTCCGGATCATCGTCCTGGCCCATGGCGGGCAGGTGTCCGCGCAGAGCGACGGCGCCGGGCGCGGTGCGACGTTCACGGTCACGCTGCCGATGCTCGCGCACGGCGCTCCACCGCCGCGGCCGGCCGCCGCCGACGCGCCGGCCGAGGGGTCGGAGACACCGCTGGCCGGCGTGCGCGTCCTGGCGGTGGACGACGAGCCCGACTGGTGCGATCTGCTCGGCCGCATCCTGGCGTCGGCGGGCGCGGACGCGCGCGTGGCGCGCTCGGCGGCCGAGGGCCTGCGCATCTTCGACGAGTGGCGGCCCGACGTCCTCCTCACCGACATCGCGATGCCCGGCACCGACGGGTACGGCCTGCTGGCCGCGATCCGGAGCCGGGCGCCGCGCGGGGCCGACGTCCCGGCGCTCGCGATGACCGCGCACGCCGGCGCGCAGGAGCGGACGCGGACGGCCCGTGCCGGCTTCGTCGAGCATCTCGCCAAGCCGATTCCACCGCAGGAGTTGATCGAGTCGCTCCGCCGGATCGCCGAGCAGTTGCCCGGCCGGGGCGAGAGGGGGCCTTCTGGCTGAACGATCGATGCCCTGGGTTTCGCACCGGCCGGGAGCTCCGGCCGCCGGCATCGGAGTGGGGTTCGCAGTGTCCGCGGCCGCGCTGAGCGCGGTGATTGGGGTACCCGTGCGCGTGACGTTCATCGCGCTCCTGCTGGCGGTCCTGGCGGCGAGCCACTGGGCCGGGCGGATGTCGGGTGTCGTGGCGACGGTGGCCAGCGTGATCGCGGCGGGCGTGCTGCTGGCCTCGCAGAGCGGAGCCTTCCCGACGCCGATCGATCTCGCGACGCTCGCGCTGATTGCCCTCGCCGGCAGCCTGATTGCGGTCTGGACGGGCGCGGCGGCGGACCGCCCCGCCGTCGCCCCAGGCGACACCGGGCGGCTGAAGGAGGAATTCCTCGCCACCGTGTCGCACGAGCTGCGGACGCCGCTGAACGCGATCCTCGGCTGGGTCGAGTTGCTGCGGACGCCGTCCGTCCTTCCCCCTCACGAGATCAATCGCGGCCTCGAGGTGATCGAGCGCAATGCGCGCCGGCAGCTCGCGCTGGTCGAGGAGCTGCTGGCCGTCGCCGATCCCGCGGGGTCGGCCGCCGACTGGCAGCGCGTCGATCTGCATGCGCTGATGCACACCCTGCTCGAGCATCTGGCGGAGCCGGCTCGCGCCGCGCACGTCGCGCTGCAGGAGGAACCGGCCGCCGGGCCCCCGGGTGCCGCGGGCGAAGGCGCCGTGTGGGTCCTCGGCGATCCGGCGGGGCTGCGCCTGGCGCTGCGCCACATCCTCGAGAACGCGCTGAAGTTCACGCCCGCCGGCGGCCGCGTGCGTACCCGTCTTGCGCGACGCGGTGGCAATGCGCTCATCGCGGTGTCCGACACCGGGCAGGGGATCGATCCGGCGATCGGCGAACGGGTCTTCGATCCCTTCCGCCAGCACGACAGCTCGGCGTCGCGGTCCCACGGCGGACTCGGCCTCGGGCTCACGATCGCGCGGCGGTTGATCGAGGCGCACGGCGGCCGCGTCGACGTCCGCAGCGAGGGGCCGGGCCAGGGCGCGACGTTCCTGGTAACGCTGCCCCGCGCGTCGGGAGATCCGGTCAGGCAGTCTCCCTAGTCACGACGCAGACGAACGGGTCGTTGCGTGAGCATGCGCTCGCCGCCGGCGCCGATAGCTACCTCGTGAAGCCGTGCGGCGCACCCCGGCTGGGCCAGGCCATGGCCAGCGCCAGCCGCTCGCGCTTCCGCGATGCCGTGC
>AR_comb_assmDRAFT_10032529_pt1 | contig 15397 bp, 9 predicted proteins | sample ArasoioldDNA_FD_10543 | JGI IMG/M metagenome (IMG submission 10543) | reverse complement strand
TCGGTGCAGTTCTTCTGCATCACCTGGCTGGTGAAGGCGCGGCCGCCGACGACGAAGACCTTGCGGTCGTACTGCTTCAGTTTCTCGACGAGGGTGATGAAGTCGCTGTCGCCGCCGACAATCACGAACGCGTTGATGTGTGAGTGGGTGAACGCCATCTCGAGCGCATCGAGCGCGAGATTGATGTCCGCGCCGTTCTTGTCGCCGCCGGGCGTCGTGACGCGCTGGACCATGCGCACCGCGTGCTGCGCCATGGTGCGGCCGTGATCGCCCGATCGTTTCCAGTCGCCGTACGCCAGCTTGGTGACGACTTCGCCGCGTTCTTTGAGCGCTTCAAGGACGGCGCCGATGTCGAATTGGAGGTTGAGCGTGGTCTTGACGCCGATTTCGATGTTGTCGAAGTCGATGAATACTGCAATCTTCAGTTTTGTGTCCGACATTACTTCCTGACTTGATGAGGATCGTGTGCCCTAGAGCGGAGTGGAGACCGGGTCGGCCCAGGTGGGCAGTGGTGCAACCTTGGGGTCTTCAGGCCGTCTTAATATACGGATCATACCCTTCCTGCGATCGGTACAGAAATCGCAGTGAAGGGGACTGGAGTCAAATATGACCACGAAATGCACTCTAAACAGGTCGATATTCGCCGTTGTGGCCGTGCTGGCATGGTCCGGCTCCGCCTCGGCAGCCGAGCAGAAGCCTGAGGTGCAGCGGCTGTTCCAGTCGGGTTCGTACGAACAGGCCGCCGAAGCGGCGCGTGACGCGGATCCGGCATCGACCTACCTCGCGGTGCAGTCGCTGCTAAAGCTCGATCGCAACGATCGGGCGGTTGCTGAATTGGCTCGCCTGCGGGCGAACCAACAGCCGTCGTGGCGCTTGATCGGCGAATCCGGGGAAGCGCTGATCGGCAACGACGCCGGCCGCGCGATCGATCTGGCGCGCAAAGCCATCGAAGCGGACGGCGGCAACCCGTTCGCGCACTATCAACTCGGCCTCGGCGCCTCTAAAGCGAGCGATTGGGGCGCGGCGGTTTCCGGCTTCACCAAGGCCGTTGAGCTGAAACCCGATCTGGCATACGCGCACTACTACGCGGCGCTCGCCTATCAGCGCCAGCGCCAGCTCTCGAAGACCGCGGAACATTTCGACGCATTCCTGCGCCTCGCGCCGGACGCGCCCGAGCGGTCGGCTGTGATCGCGATTTTGAGGACGATTAAATAGGCCGTCGGGCCATCGGGCCATCGGGCCGTCAGGCGGTCGGCCTGACAGCCTGACGGCCGGACGGCCTGTCTAGAAGATATGCCCAAACCCGAAGTACCAGCGGGCGCTCTTGTGCGGGGCGTTCGGTAACGTGCTGCCGGGGAAACCGACGTCGCCGCGCAGCAAGCCGACCGGCGTGTCGAAGCGCAGCCCGAATCCGTAGCCGACCTTCAGTCCGCTCCAATCCTCGCCCTTCGCGAAGATGTTGCCGGCGTCGATGAACGTGACGCCGTTGACCCATCGATACAACGGGAAGCGCGCTTCCTGATTCACGATCATCAACCGATCGCCGCCAAGCGGAACGCCCTCGGGTGTTCGGGGACCGAGGCTTTCCTCGCCGTAGCCCCTGACGCTCGTCGCGCCGCCGGCCTGGAAACGATCCGACAACGCCAGCGGATCGCGGCCATAGGCGAAGCCGACTTGTGCCCTGGAGGCGAGCACCAGCTTGCGGAGCGGCACGAACAGGAACTGCTGCATCAGCAGCTTCCTGTTCTGGAAGTCGGAGCCAAGGAAGGGCGCCGACTGATCGAACGAGACCGAGCTGAACGTGCCTGTGCGCGCGTTGATGGGATCGTCGCGGCGGTCCCAGAGGACCGCTTCGCTCAACTTCGCGATGTTGGCGACGATGTCGAAGGGAATTGGATCGTCGACGGTTTGCGGATTGGTCGTGTGATTTCGCTCAAAGCGATAGCCGTAGAGCAACTGCAGGCCGCCGCGGCGCCAGCGTTGATCGGCGCTGACACCCTGCTGTTTCGTGATCGCGACCACATCGACACCCGCGTCGTCGAAGATCCGATCCCGCTCGTAGAAGCCGTAAAGGGTCGTGCGCGCGCGCCAGCCGAACAAGCGTGACGTGGCGATGAACACCGACGCGTCCTGGCTGTTGCGTTGATACATGCCGAACAGGCCGCCGGTCAGCGCGCGGCCGAAGAGATTGGGGTTCCTGACTTCGCCGACGACTCCGGCATTGCGCGTGCTCGTGAATTCATCGATCTCGAGATGACGCTCACCTTCGATCTGGAACCCGTAGCGCACCGACCATTGCGGCAGCTCCTCGACGGTCACGACCGCTTTGACCTGCTGAACGCCGTTCACCACATCGCCAACCGGCAGGGGCTGAATGTCGACCAGTCTAAACACGTTGGTGTCGTAGAGGCGTTTTCTGGCCAGCGTCCATTCGTCGAGGTCAACGGGCTTGCCGAGCTCGAAACGCAGCGCCTGGGTCAAGACCTTGCCCCGCGTTACTTCGTTGCCGCCGATCTCGACGCTTTGCAGGACCTGCTGGATGCCTTCGCTGACCGTGAAGGTGAGCGCAACCGTATCGTCGGGCGCGATGGTCGGCTCGATCTCGATCTCGACGTCGTTGAAGCCTTGCTTGCGGTAGCTGTCCTCGATGCGGATGCGCGCGTCGTTCACGTCGGCAGCGACATACGGCGCCGGCGTCTTGATCGCCGCGGCCTTCTCCACCTCGGGCACGCGGGACTCGGCGACACCCGCCCACTTCAGGCCGGTGATCTGGGTCCGGGGCCCTTCCTTGATGTCGAACCACAGCACGCCGATCGTACCGTCGATGGTAATCGGGCGGCCGACCACCTCGGCCTTGAGGAAGCCCGCCTCCCTGTAAACCTGCTGCAGCGCCTTCTCAACGACCGTGCGATCGAGCCACGCCTCGATTGCGAGGCCCGACTCGACGACCTCGGCGTTGAGCGCTCGGGCGTCGAACTCGAGGTTGCCGGCAAAACGAATCTCGCGGGCGGTGACCGGCGCGCCAGGCGTGACGTCGATCCTGAGCCGCTTGGTCTTGGCGTCTGGACGATCGATTCGTCCGACGACCACGCTTGCCAGATCGTTCGAGGTGACGAGGTGCCGCCGAACGCGATTGGTCAGGTCGTCGATCAGGAACTGGTCGAAGACGTTCTTGTGCCACGCCTCTTCGAGCTCGGCGACGAGGCTCGCGGGCGCGGTCATGCCATCGATCTGCAGGACCGTGCGCGGGCCGCTGTCGATGATGAATTCCAGCGCGATGGTGCCGTCCTCGGCCTCGGTACGCCTGGTTCTGACGCGCGCTTCGAGGAAGCCCTGCTTGTGGAAGGCCTCGCGAATGCGATCGATGTCCTTCTGCAGGTCGAGGAAGTCGAACTCATCCCCGACCTTGATTCTGGTGTGAGTGCGCGACTCCGCCGCGACCGCCGGATCCAGGCCGCCGAACGTGATCGCGCTGATGCGCGGCTTGGGCCGCCGCTCTGAGGGCGGCTTGCTCTCACCGCCGCCGAATGTGACCTGGTGGCGAATACCAAGACTGGCCGTGCCGTCGTCACGCGACAGGCCGCGAATCTCGACGTTGCGCCTTGGGAAGTAGCTGACGATGAACGTGGCCTTGCCGTTCTCGCGCAGGTTCTGCGAGACGGTGAACTCGACCTGATCGCTCAGCCGCTTCCCCACCGTCAACCGTGTCGTCGGGTCGGTGTTGTTGATGCCGGCGACGCTCGGATCTTCCTGGTATTCGCGGAAATCGCTGTCCTGGTAATCGCCGCGCTCGACGCGGAACGCATCGAGGCCGATGGCGCGGCCGGTAACGCCGAGCAGGTCGGCGGAGAGCAGGGTCAGCGCGGTGTCGGCATTCGTCGAGCCGACCAACTCGGCGGCGATCTCGCCGGGCGTGCGCGATCCTTCCTCCGAAGCCAGGTCGATGGTCGGGCGCTCGAGCGTGCCGGTCAGCGTCATCGTCACGTTGCCGCTGCGTCCGGCGCCAAGATTCGCCTCGGCGACGATGTTGAATTCGGGGTGGATGTGACGCCGATCGGCAAAGGAAATGTCGCCGCGCGTAATGCGGAACGTTCGACCGGCCAGGTAAACCTGCCCGCCTTCCCGGAGCGTGATGCGGCCATCCATGCCGGGCTGGGCGACCGTGCCGATCACCCGGACGTTGGCGCCCGCAGCAAGCCGTCCGTAGTTGTTGTCGACGATCACATCCTCGGTGGTGGTGACGGCGAGATTCAGCTGCAGCCGCTCGAGATATGGCCGCTCGGCCGCCGGTCCCACCGTGACCGGCAGCGCCGCCTGCCGCGCCAACGCCGCGATCGTGATGGTCTCGGTGTAGGCGCTCTGCACGACGCGGATGTCGCCGGTCAGCGAGGGGCTGCGCGGGTCGGGCCTGAAGGTCATCAGCGCATCGAGCTCGCTCCGCAGGCCCTTCGGCATCTCGATCGCCACGCCCTGCGCCTGGATGTTCAGCTCACCGCCGCTCGGCGACAAGGCTTCGAACTCGAGCGAACCATCGAGCGCGAGCGCGCCGCCATTGGCGAGACCGCGCACACCGTCGAACACCGCGACCTGGCCATCGAGCACGATCGAACCCGACAACTCCGACAAGACCAAGCGCGGCTCGGCGATCGCGATCTCCGCGCCGTCGAGGGTGATGCGGCCATCGAGCAGCGGCTTCGCGACCGAGCCCGCGATGCGGGCGTTGACGTCGGCGTTGCCGTCGAACGCTACCGCGCTGGTCAGGGCGGAGAGCACTCGCAGATCGACGAGGCCCTTCACCGAAAGGTCGAGCGGCGGGTCCTCGGCCGCGAGTCCGACGGTGCCGCCAAAGGTCAGGGGATTCTGGGCGACGAGCCACGACACATCGGTCATCGTGACGTTGCCTTTCGCGAACTCGATGCGCGACGGCCGTTGTTGCTCGACCGGAATCCCGGAGAAGGTGAACTTTGCCGAGTCGAGCACGATGGCGCCGTCGACGGCGGCGAGCGTGAGCTCGGGGAGCTTGGCGGCGCCTTTCGCCGAGAAGCTGCCGACGACGCCGCCAGTCGCGACGTTGCCGTCGATGCGCTCGACGGTCAGCTGCTCGCCATTGAGCTCCGCGTTGATGTTGAGGTCCTGCACCGCGGAGGTCGCACCGACCCACCCGAAGGTGCCGTTCTTGATCGCCAGCGTGCCGACGCTACCGAGCCGGCTCCCGTTGCTGTGCAAATCGAACTGCATCGCGCCGCTGCCATCGACGCTGGCCGGGACGCCGAAGGCCTTGCCAAGGCGAATCGCGTCCTGGAAGTCGCCGGCAAATTGCGCGCGGAAGTTTCCGTCGAGGCGCGTGTTCCATTGCCCAGACGCGGTCAAGCGGCCGGAACCGACGCGCACGAAGAGATCCTTGAGCGTCACATCATCGCCCCGCAGCTCCGCGTTGAGCGGCGACAGGAGCGACACCGGGACACCGGCAACGCCGGCATCGAGCTCGGTGATGTTGACGAAGGCGACCCGGTCGAGGCTGTCGGCGAGCCGGCCTGACGCGGTGATGGTGCCGTTGGCAAAGCCGAGAATCTCGGTTTCGATCGCGCCCGTGAACGGCGCCAGGCGCGTCAGCTCGAAACGATCGAGCTGCGCGTTGACGCGATAGTCGTACGGCGACGCCGTGGCGACGTCGGCGCTGACGAGGGCGCCGATCGACGGCAGGCGCGCGACGATGTGGGCCTGGTCGCCGGCGAAGTCGGCCGTGGCGTCACCGGCGCCGATGAAAGTCCCGGCCTTGCCTCCGGTCAGCGAGAAGTCCAGCGCCGCATGTCCCATGGGATGCGCGACGGTTCCGGCGCCCGCAACCTGCACCGCGAAGATCGCTTGCGTGTCGTTGGGCGAGAGCACGGTGCCCTGCCACGTCAGGCGATCGCCCTTCAGGCTCGCATCATAGGCGCCGGTTTCCCACGCATAGCGGACGCGCCCGTCGAGAAAGCCGGCGCCTTGATGCAGCTCGAGCGACGACACGTCGATCGCATCGGCCGTGACGATCGCCTTGGCCGTCGCGCGATCGATGGGCTGCCCCGCCCACTCGAGCGTCGAGCCGTTGATCGTGGTATCGAGCTGGAATTTGTCGAAGGTGCCGCCAAGAAGCGCGTCCGCGCTGAGGTTGCCGGCAACGCGCCAGGCGTCGGGGACGTCGGCCTGCAGCTCCTCGGCATTCGGCGCATCGACGTGGAGCTTGCCGCGCCACGTGCGATCGGTGATGTTGGCAACGACATCGCCCGTGATCGCCGACGTGCCGCGGCGGATGTTGATCGCCGAGATCGTCGCCGTCCGCGGATCGGCGACGACCGCGGCCGATGCGGCGACGCGGCCGAGCAGCGGCAAGTCGACGGCGTCACCGGTAATCTTCGTTTCGATTTCCGGGTACCGATACGATCCGCCGAGCGTGATCGGCGCGTCGATGGCGCCGTGCACGTCGAGCATGATGTCAGCGATCGGAAACCCCAGCGTGGCCGCGCTGCGCGCCGCCGTGGCCACGTCGGCGACGTGCGCATGCGCCGGCCCGTTCATCGTGCTGAGCGTGGCGGCGCCGGGCTTGATGGTGCCGTTCATTCTTCCTTCGATCCGGAAACCGGGGAAGGTGTTGTCGTGATCGAAGCGATAGTCGTTGCCGACAATCGTCGCGTCGATCGTGCCGGTCATCGGCACGGCGCCGGCGCGCGGGTAACCGCGTTCGCGATTGTGGATGACGAACTTCCGCGGCTCGCCGAACTCGAATGTGCCGTTGCCGTCGAACGTGGCGCCAATCGCCTGCGGATCGACATCGGCAATGCGCAGCGCGGTTTGCGAATCGAGGCCCGTCCACGCCGCGCTCGCGGTACTGATCGGCGCCTTGCCCCATGGCACATTGAAGGCGGCGCGAATCGATCCCCCGGACTGCGGCGTGATCACGAGATCGTGTCCGGAAAACTCCGCGAACGTGACCTTCACGGGCCCGGCGACCGTCAGCTCGCGCTCGCGGCCGGCGCCGACCGTGTTGCTGTTCACGGCCAGGTCGGTCGAGAAATCGCGCACCGGTCCGGTGATCGATCCATCGATCGTCGCCTGGCCGGTGACCGGCACGGGCGGAGGCGGCACCCACTTGATCGCCTTGTCGAGATTGATGCTGCCCTTGAGCGCGAGGTTGAGTGACGGCGAATCGAGGACGCGCTTGATGTCGCCGCTCAGGAACGCTTCGATTTCCGTCGACGACAGCCGCGCCTGCTCGAGCACGACGTTCGACCCATCGAACGTCATCACCGTCTCGAACGGCGACATCGTCATGGTGCGTTCGCGCAGGCGGAACGAGAGGTGGCCGCGCACGGCGAAGTCGCCCTTCGCGCCGAGCGCCGTGCTAAGGAGCTCCGATTCGATGCGCGGCACCTTCACGCCCCAATTGCGGAACTTGTCCTCGTACTCCACGTCGAGCCCGTTCAACGTCAGCGAACGGATATCCAGCTGGCGCGCGCGCTCGGGGGTTGGCGCGGTCGACCCCGGCGGAAGGTTGACGACGTTGTGCTCGTCGCGAAGGATGTCGACGATGCCGTTGTCGATGACGAGGTGATCGATCGCGAAGCGCCGCCGGTAGACGCTCCACGGCAGCTTGACCTCGATGCGGTTGGCGACGAGAAAGGGGCGATCCTTGAACCCCTCCGCCGCGAGGCGCACGTCGGTCAGCGTAATGCGGCGGGTGATGGCGTTGTAACCCAGGTTCCCCGCCTCGAGTTCGAGGTGGTACTGGCGGAGAAAGCTCGAGGCCCAGGCGAGCGCGCGGCCGCGGGCCATCGGGGTGTGGATCAGGGCGAACACGGCCAGCAGCAATCCGGCGGCAATTGCCCCCAGGATCATCAGCCCCCGCCGAACCCTGCCCCTCACCATTCGATTCTAGGCCGCGAATCGGGCCGGTAGCGCCGAGGTAAAGTCACCAGATCGTGAGGTGCAATTGGGATACCATTTGCGGGTGGAGGATCACCTGATGCGAGTGAAAGCATTGCTCAAGGTCGCGATGGGCGCGGCATTGAGTCTGGTGACGAGCGGAGCGATGGCCCAGACACCTGCCGTGGAATTGAAGGTTGGTGACATGGCCCCTGCGTTTTCGGCGCCGGGATCGGATGGCAAGACTCACACGCTGGCGGAGTCGCGCGGCAAGCAGGCAGTTGTGCTCGCGTGGTTCCCGAAGGCGTTCACCGGTGGTTGAACGGCCGAATGCAAGTCGCTCCGTGCGAGCGGCGATCTGATTCGGAAGTACAACGTCGCGTACTACATGATTAGCGTGGACACCCTCGAGGACAACACGCGGTTCGCCAAGGAACACGAAGCGGACTATCCCATCCTCAGCGACGTCACCAAGGAAATCGCAAACAAATACGGCGTGCTGATGGCAGCAGGGTTCGCGAACCGCTGGACCTTCTACATCGCGCCGGACGGGAAGATCCTCGCCATCGACAAGCAAGTAAAGCCGGCGACGTCGGGCGAAGACATGGTTGCGAAGCTCGCCGAGCTGAACATCGCGAAGCGGTAGCTGTCCGCGAGCGAGATTGAAGTCGAGGGGCGCACTCCGGTGCGCCCCTTTTTATTTGCGTGCGCGAACGCGCTTGACCGACACGTCGATCAGTTTCTGCAGGGTCGGCTTGTGCACATCGTCCAGCCGCTTGATGTAGAGGCAACCGGCGCTCATCGTCGTACCGCTCGTCGAAAACGGTCCCAGTTTCGCGAGAAGTTTTTTGTCCTTGCCGCCCATCAAGTAGAGCGAGAGCGCCGCCTTGCGCGGCGAGAAGCCGACCTCGAACCACTTGGTCGGCTTGCCGCTGGCGCCGGTGTATTCGTGATCGCCGAAGCCGATGATGGCCGGCCCCCACATGACCGGTTTTGCCCCCGTTGCCCTCTTCATCATCGACACGACCGCCTGGCAATCAGCGCGCTTCTGGTCGTCTTCTATAGCGTTGATGAATTCCGGCACGCTGGCCTTCGTCGCTTTCGTTTTCAGCTCAGCCATGGCGCGGATTTTACCGCCGAAGGCCGGTTGGGTGTAGAGTGATGCACCTTTTCCCCCGGGGGCTTTGATGAATGGGCACCTGCGTCTTCCTGTCCTGATCGCGGCGTTCGCACTCCTTACCTCGTCAGTTGCATTGGGTCAGGGCACCAAGCCGGCGCCGAAGACCGCCAAGCCTCCCGCGAAGGCGGCGCCCGCTCCGAAGAACCCTCCTGCGCCCGCGGCGGCCATACCGAAACCACCGCCGCCGCCACCGCCGTCGGACGTCCGCTACAAGACGACTTACGTGAATGCCGATCAAACGACCGAGAGCACGACGTTCGTCCGCGACACCCGCGAGCGCTACGAGCTCGGCGACACCATCCTGATCAAGCAATACGATCAGAAAAGAACCGTGCAAATCAGCAAGGGCGCGAATACCTACCTCGTCACGCCCGACGGCGCGATCGCGGCCGCTGCGGCCGTCGCAGCCGCGCAGCAGGCCACCCCGGGTCCTCCAGGCGTCGTGAACATCAACATCGCGATCATCGACATGGGGGATCGCAAGGCGGCGTTCGACCGCGAAGCGCGGCACGTCAAGACGTTAATCGTCCGCCAACCGCAGCCCGGCGCGTGCGATCCATCGAGGCTGGTGATCGAGACCGACGGCTGGTACATCGATCCTCCCAAGGCGGTGAGCGCGCCGCCCACGAATACGCCGGCGCCCGGCGGCGGCTGCAAGGACGAAATCAAGACGACCGAAACCGGCGATGCGCACTTGATCGGCTTCCCGATCAGCTACAAGACCACCTACAGCGAACCTGACAACAAGGAATCGAAGCCGACGGTGATCAGCATGGACGTCACCGAGTTCGAGGTGTCGAGGCTCGATGCCGCGTTGTTCGAGATTCCGGCGGGCATGACCGAGGCCAAGGATGCGCAGCAGCTCGCGAAGGCGATCAGCGACGCGAACGAGGCGCGCCTGGCGCAGGGCGAGCTCGGCGTCCGCAATCGCGAAAAAAAGGCTGGAACCCTGCGCGTCGGCGTCCCTGAAATCACCAACAAGACGGCGCAGACGGTCGATACGCGCGCGCTCAGGTCGCGCCTCGTGGCCGAGCTCGAAGAACAGAAGGTGGACGTCATCCCGATGGCGGCGGCGCCGCCCGCCGCGCTCAACGCCCTTGCCAACGAGCTCGCGGTCGATTACCTGCTCGTCGCCGAAGTCACCGATCTCAAGGCGTCGAAACCGGGCGGCCTGACCAAGATCATGAAGAACACGGCCGGTGAAGGATCCGGCAAGGACATCACCGAAGCGAAGTTGAACGTGCAGCTCGTGCCGCCCGGCGGCAAGCCGAGGCTGGCCAAGACCACGAGCGGCAAGGACGGCGGCGTCGGGTTCAAGACCGGCCTCGGCCTCGCGAAGTTCGCCGGGTCGCTCTATCTCAAGATGTATATGGGCGGCATGTACGGCAACCCGCTGACCGCGTTGAACACGATGAAGATGATGAACCTCGGCGCCATGGGCAACCCGGCCCTGATGCAAATGCAAGCCGGCCTTGGCCCGGGCATCGGCGGCTCGAACGTCGATCGCACGGCGGGCGCGGCGATGTACGTCATGCAACAGGCAATGGCCGGAGCCGGCGCCGGCTCGCAGGACGGCCCATCGTTCGACTCGGCGCTGAACGACGCGATCCAGGACGCGGGCAAGGAAGTCGTCGATGCCGTGAAGAAGGCAGCGCCCGTCAAGAAGTAGGGATCAGGGTTCAGGGAGCAGGCGCGCTACTTCCAACCATCGACCTTGCCGGCGCTCAAAGACGTACGCAGCGCCCGAACGCTTGCCGTCGCCGTTGGTCAGCATCCCCACGACGATCGTGTCACCGCCGATAGCAACTGCGTTTCCGAACCGGGTCGCAGGTGCAGCGTCGCCCGCGATGAGCTTGCCCGCCTGGTTCCACACATCGCCGCGACGTTCAAATACGTAAGCGGCGCCGGCGCGCTCGCCGTTGCCACTGTGATTGGGGGCCCCTACGACAATGGTGTCGTGACTCAAGGCGACGGCAAAACCGAACGAATCCCTCGTCGCGCCATCACTCGCCGTCAGCCGGGCTTGTTGTGACCACTTGCCGTCCCGGCGTTCGAACACGTACGCCGCGCCCGAATCGTCATCCCGAGCGTTGGAACCGGACGCGCCGAACACAGCAGTACTGCCTTTGAGGGCCAGCGAAATTCCGAACTCATCCCCGGCCATGCCGTCGCCGGCCGTGATCTTACCGACTTCCACCCACGCGCCTCGTTGATTCTCGAACGCGTACGCCTTACCGGCATTGCTTCCTCGATCGTCGTTGAGGTCCGCGGTCACCAGCATGCTGTCGGCATCGATGCTCACTCGTCCGAAGATGTCACCGGCGGCGGCATCACTGGCCATGAGTTTCCTGACCTGCTGCCAGTTGCCGTCGCGGTGCGCGAAGACGTAGGTGGCTCCAACATCGACCGCGTGGCTATCGGTTAGTCGCGCGCCCACGACGATCGTTTCGCCGCTCACGGAGACCGTAAGGCCAAACTGATCACCGGCTCTGGCGTCCATTGCCGATAGCACGGCGGCCGGGCGCCACTCGTCACCGCGCCGTTCGAAGACATACGCCAGCCCCGAATCGCTGCCTCTCGCGTCGGCGAACTGCGCGCCGACCACGAGCGTTTTGCCGTCGGTCGCCATTGAGACACCGAACGGATCCTCAGCCCTGGCCTCTGGTACGGCGAGGACACCGGCTCGGACCCACCCTGACTGCTGGCGCTGGAAGACGTGAACAGCTCCCGGATCACGCTGCCCATTCCTCATCGGGCTCGCGGCAACGAAAATCGTATCGGACACGGCCGCGACGGAGACGCCGAACTCCGCCCAGGGCGCTCGGTTGTTCGCCTGGCTGCGTGCCATCGTTCCCGATTGACTCACCGCCAGGACTGCGGTGACCGAGACGACACTAAGCTGTTTCAGCATCTATTCACTCGCGCTGGCGATCGTCGGGTCGCTGGATCATGACGATCACTGAGGAGGCCGCTGTTACTTCGCGGTCACGACGGTGGATTGCCCTCCAATACTCTGCCAATTACCGCCGCGCCTGACCCACAAGTCGGTGATGCGCCGCGCGCCGCTGGCGTAACCCTTCATCGTCCCGGCGAGTGTCTGGACCCCCGTAACGATTGCGACATCGCCATAGACCCGCACCTTCATGTCCGCAAAGGTCGAACCTGTCCAGGTCGAGGACATGCTCTCGGCAATCTCCTGCGCCTTGCTGTATGCCTTCCCGGTCGAGTGGGCATAGAGGTAATCGTCGGCCATCATGCGCTCCATGGTGGCTCGATCCTTCTTTTGAGTGGCGTCATCCAGGGCGTGGAACGCCTTCATGACTTCCTGCTCTGTGGCGCTTGGTGTTTGTGAGTACGCGGGTAACGAGACGAGCATGGCGAGCACTGCGAGAATGCCGATGGGCTTCATCGTGACTCCTTGGTAATTGATAACGGAACCGATACCGGACGAACGGCGAACGGACGAAACTGGCGGAGGAAGTCTAGCTGATCTGTTCTGCTAGATGGGCGATTGGCTTACAAAGTCGGCCGCCGGTCGATCGAGCCAGACCGTCAGGCGCGTCACAGCGGGAAACGCGGTCCGACCGCCCTTCGAAAGGCCCCGTGCGTGGGAATCGGCGGCGCCGGATTCACGCGCGAGCTGTTGCCACGTGATTTCGCGCCGTTTGCGTTCGGCGTCGATCGCTTCGTGCAACTTGCGCGTGTCGAATCGCAGCACCTCGTTTGGTGCTGCCGCCGGCAGGGCTGCGGCCTCGAGCAGATGCGGCGGGCACTCCCGGACGAAATGCTCCGGCGGGACGCCGAGCCAGCGCAGCATCTGGAGCACGCCGTCGGCTTCGGCAAGCTGCTTCGTCTTCAAGCTCGTGATTGTCGATGACGCGATCGGGCGAATAGAAATGATCGGACCGACAAGGCTGATTTGCCGCGATGCCGCGGCCCACGTCAGGCCCAGCTTCTGCCGGCGCTCGTCGAGCGCCGCGTAGAGCGCCAGCAGATCGAAGTCACCGCTGATCACGTCGGTAACAGCCTCATCGACACCCGCGGCCTCACCATTCGTCTACCGATTGTTCGCCTTCCGATACAACTTGACGAACTCCGAGCCAAAATTGATTGACGGGGCGCGCCGCATCGAAAACCGGCCTTTCAAGGAATGGTCTTGACCGGATGACTCCTAGGACGAAGCGCCCTCGATGAGCGGCACCGGCACTTCATTCGGAACGATGCGCGTGAAGCCGCCGCGCTGCATCAGCTCCTTGCCCTTGCCGCCGCGGCCGGTGACTTCGTACTTCGTCGTGCTGATCGTCTGCTCGCTGCCGCGCGTCGTCTCGACGGTCAGCAAATCACGATCGCCGGACGACACGATCGCGCCGATCACCTTGTCGTCGGGGAAGTCGATCTTGATCAGGATGACGCCGCGGCCGGGACCCGACAGGAAGTTGACCTCTTCCGCCTTCGACAGCATCGCGCGCGCGTTTGAGGTGGCGGCAATCACGACTTCCTCGCCGGTCGTGATGCCGACGCTGACGACTTCAGCGCCGTCCGCGGTCCGTGCGTAGCGGCGGCCGGACCTCGTACTGGCCTCGACGAAGCCCTGCAGCGAGAAGCGCATCGCGTAGCCGTCGCTCGTGACCGCGAGCGCGTGAACGGGCGGCACGTCGCCTTCCTTCTTCGCCTCGATCTTCTTGGCGATCCGCGGATCGAGGCTGAACGCGGCGACGATCTTCTCGCCGTCCTTCAGCTTGAAGAGCTTCTGCACGGGATCGCCGTAGCCCGTCGACGCAGGCACATCGACAATCCGGCTGGTGTAGGCCACGCCGAAGTTGCTGAAGAACACCATCGTCGCCCTCGTGCTGCCGGCAATTGCCGCGAGCACGCTGTCACCCTCGCGCAAGCGCGTCGTCGACAGGTCCTTCACTTCCTTCTGGCGCTTCACCCAGCCGTCGCGGGAGACGATCACGACATTGTCCTCCTCGACGATGAAGGATTCGGCGGTGTATTCGACTTCTTCGGCTTCCTCGATGCGCGAGCGGCGGGGATCGATCTTGGGGTTGCCGTACTTGATCTGGATCTCTTCGAGCTCTCCACGCACGAGCTTCCAGCGGCCTTCCTCGTCCTTCAGCAGCGTGGCGATCTGCCGGGCGCGCTTGCGCTTCTCGGCGAGCTCCTGCTGAATGACCAGGATCTCGAGGCGGGCCAGGCGATAGAGCTTGAGCTCGAGGATCGCGTCGGTCTGCTCGGCATCGAGCGAGAACCGCTTCATGATCTTCTCGGCCGAGTCCGCCTTGCCGTCGGACTTTCTGATGATCTTGATGATTTCGTCGAGCGCGTCGAAGACCTTCTCGAAGCCTTCGAGGATGTGGATGCGTTTCTTGAGCTGCTCGAGCTCGTGCTCGAGACGGCTGGTGACGACCTCCAGGCGGAAATGGAGGAAGTGCCACAGCATCTGCTTGAGGTCGAGGCGCTCGGGGCGGCCGACCTCCGCATTCTCGGTCGGGACAAGACACGTCATGTTGACGGCGAACGTCGTCTGCAGGGACGTGTTCTTGAAGAGATACGCCATCACCAGGTTGTCGTCGGCGCCGGCCTTCAGCTCGAGCTCGATGCGCACGTCGTCGGTCGACACATCTTTCACGTCGATGAGATGCGGCATCTTGCGGCTGAGCACGACGTCGCCGATTTGCTCGACGAGCTGCGCCTTGTTGACCGCGTAAGGAATGCTGGTGATGTACAGCTTCTTGCCCGATCGCGACGACTGCCCGGATTCCCAGGTGGATCGGAGGCGGATCGATCCCGATCCCGTCCGGTAGATTTCCTTGAGCTCATCGGGCGAATTCAAGATGTGGCCGCCCGTCGGAAAATCAGGACCCTTCACCCACCGGCACAACTGCAGGGTCGTGAGGTCGGGATTGTCCAGCAGTTTGATGAGCGCGGTGCAGATCTCGTTGAGGTTATGCGGCGGAATGTTGGTCGCCATGCCGACGGCGATGCCGGTGCTGCCGTTGACGAGCAGGTTCGGCACCCGCGACGGCAGCACGATCGGTTCGCTCTTCGTGCCGTCGTAGCTTGGCCGGAACGCGACGGTTTCCTGCTCGATTTCCTGGAGGACTTCGTCGGCGAGACGCGCCAGGCGGCATTCCGTATACCGCATCGCCGCGGCGCCGTCGCCGTCGAGTGATCCGAAATTGCCGGAGCCGTCGATCAAGGGATAGCGCAGCGAGAACGACTGCGCCATGCGCACTAACGTTTCGTAAATCGCGCTGTCGCCGTGCGGATGGTAGTTGCCCATCACGTCGCCGACGACCTTCGCGCACTTCC
>AR_comb_assmDRAFT_10041554_pt1 | contig 15399 bp, 10 predicted proteins | sample ArasoioldDNA_FD_10543 | JGI IMG/M metagenome (IMG submission 10543) | reverse complement strand
GACAGCGCCGTGTGCAGGCAGGCGACTGTGGCATCATTGCCGATATCGACCAGCGTCGCCAGTATCCAGGCAGCTTCAGCCATCTCTGCCTGGAGGCGTTGCTCGATATGCGGGCTGTCTGCGGCACTGGCACGATAGCCGCACATGCTGAGCCCTGCCAACACCCGAGAACGCACCGCCATCAGGCATATCGAGTGCAGTGCGTAAGAGCGCTATGGCTTGTTCCCCGCGGATCCGTCCACAGATCTGCGCGATGGCGAGGCGTGCCTCGCGTGGCTGCTCTGGCGCCACGAAGGCGGCCGCCAATGCTGGTACTACCGCTTCTCCGCCAGCCACGAGGGCCATGATGGCGGCTCGCGAGACCGTGGGAGCTGACAGGTGCGGCAAGACCAAGGGCCAGAGTCGACGAACACAATGCCTTCAATAAGCCGTATCAGAAGAATTGGAAGCCACTCCAAGGCATTGAGGCGGCTGGTGAAGTCAGTAATGAGCTGCAAGCCTTTCGTGCGTTGAGGGATTCTCCTTCGCAAAGGCGCAGACCTGTGTACCGGTCTGCCGAGCTTGTCCCTGGGCACAACACCTGTGCCCTCACACATGTTTGACGTCGTTGCAGGCACAAGGATGTAGAATCGCTCTGCAATAGCCTGCAGGCACAATGCGAGGGATAGCGGCGCAATTGCAATAGGGACAAGCCCGCCCGCTGCGTCTAGCGGGCAGGAGTCGGTGGACTTGGGGGGGTATCTGTAACGGTATAGATTTGGCCATTACGGAGGTACAGGCGCTGCATCTCTTCGAGGTTGAAGGGACGGGCGCCCACCCGCCCAATGACGCTCACTTGGTGACCGCTTTCATCCGCAGCCCGATCCCGGTCGAGACCTTTCGAGACCGCCAGGGCTGGCCCATGCGTATGATACGTGGCGATCAATTGTGGGGCGGGACGAGGGCTAAAACCCTCATACCATGGGGTACGCTCAGGCGAGGTGAGTTGCAACACCCGCAGGCCATTGCGCCCATCGGCCACGTAGATAAAGAGACTCGCATTCGTGAAGCCTACTTTCACGCCACGCGCATCGTTGATCTGGCCATCCGCATCATACACTTGATCGAGCACCGGCGCTTCAGGGCGCTCAACATCAATGATTACCAACCCTTGCTTGCCAGCGGCGACGTACGCATAGGTGCGCGCTACATAAATATCATGGGCGTCAGCAATCGATACCTGCGCCGCCGAGACAGCACGGGGGCGATCCGGGAAAGTGACGTCCACGACTTTCATACCCTCTTCGTCGACGATAAAGGCATAACGGAAGATCACGGTGATCGCACGCGGGTTGCGCAGGGACGGTTCGCCTACTTCGGCGACAATTTGCGGCTGGAGTGGATCATTGAGGTCCACCACCACCAAGCCACGGGGGCACAGGACATAGGCGTACGTACCGGCAATAGTCAAGTTAACCGCCCCAGTGAGCTGTCCATTCGGATTAAAGGTTACAGCACGCCGCAGGAAGTTGTTCTTGGGATCACGATCCGCCAGCGTATCGACATTGACCACAATGAGCCCTTCAGCTTTATCCGTCACGAAGGCATAGCGATAGATCTCGTGCATCCGCTGCTCTTGATTCTCCTGAAATTCCTTGGGGAGATTCTGCTCAGGAGGTAAGGGCTTGCGTGGGTCAACCTGCAGACCAGCATACCGATAACGGCGTGCGGGATCCACCGGCATCGTGGTGGGCAAAGCCACAGCGGTAGCAAACGTCGAGGGCACAACGGTATATTGACCGAGAGGAGAGACAGGCGCTGTCACATAGCGTTCAGAAAACCCCTTATTATCGACAGAGGCCACATCATAGACCCGCAGCCCGCCACGCCCACTGGCTGTATAGAGATACTCCCCACGGAGTTGGATCTGGAGCACATCTTCCCCATGGTGATGATGCGCGACCTGGAGCTGCTCGTGCTTGGCTTTGTGTGCCTGATACTTGTCAGGATAGGCCAGCTTGTGCAGGTAACTGCCAATCACCGCCTGCGGTTCATCCTCTTCTGTCACCGCCACCGCCTCGAGTCCGCCGTCGCCCTCAGCCACCCAGGCAAACCGTCCAATAAATGTCACAAAGTTCGTCCCCTGCCCCAGGACGGACTGCAGCCAGCCATTGTTATCGTTCTGGGCTGAGATGTGGCAGTCGGTGCACTGTTTGGTTTCCGTTTTGCGGACGGTATGCGGGAAGTGCGGATTGAACGCCTGACTACTATAGCCTGACGACGACAGAGGCGGTTGCTGGATATAAATGCGTTCGCGGTTAATATTCCTGGAACTGAGGACCAGAGCACTCGATGAACGCAGCGGCGCGATCTTGTACCCTTTGTTCGAGCCGTGGAGCCCCAGGATAAACTGGTCAACCCGAATCCCCTGTGGATTGTATGAGGTCCAGTTGCGGGTGAGGTCGCCCTCAAAATGATTCACAGTCTTTCTCCAGTTCGCCTGTACTGGCAGGTGACATCCGGCGCAGGAGGTCGTCCAGGAGAGGTGGCAGGTGAAGCATTCCATGCGCTCCTCGGAATGGGCCAGGGCACTCACCTGGGCTGGCGCACTGCCCCAGGTTTTACCATCCTTCTGTATGGTCTTGGCAAGGCGAGATTTCTCGTTATAGTGTCTGGAGCGTGGGTCGATGCTGTCCATCACCTGCACGACTTCCCATTCCAGATCTTTCGTGACATTGGAGCGCTGCAGGAGCACCGGACGCCCATCCCTCTCGCGCCACACGAAGCGTCTCTGGCCCCAAGGGTTATACATCTGCGCCAGATCGGTGCCGCCCTCTGGCGCAGCCAGCCCCGTAGTACGCAACGTGGCGCGCTGTTTCACTCCACCATGACAATCGATACACGTGATCTCAATCGCATCGACATATCCCCCGTGCAGCTTGCCAGTGCCATGGCCATCCTGGGTGAAATGGCAGTCAATACAGTGCATGCCTTTTTCGAGATGGATGTCCTTCAGGTGTACCGGGACTCCAGCACGCTGTTCAGGGCGATCGGTCGGTTCGCGGACAGCGCGCTGCAAGAGAGAGCCATTGACCGACTCAAAGGGGATCACCGTGCCCTTGGCATCAAGAAAATTGCCCTTACGGTCACGCTTGAAGACCGCCTTAAAGTTCCAGCCGTGGCCGTGGTAGTCGGCAAATTGCGTGTGCTTGAGTTGTGGATTGAGTTCCCAGACTTTGGCGAGGAATGCTTTGTCAGACCACAACCCACGCGCGGCAGCCTCCTCAGGATTATGATTAAGACTCTGGAACAGCTCGGCATCACTTGGATGTCGGGCTTCCTTGGGCCACATCACTTCCCCATCCGTCTCGTAATCCCACATCTGATATCCCAGAAACGGGTTCACGAAGACGTTCGGCTGGTGCATATGACACACCATACACTGACTAGCAGGAATAGATCGCGTCAATTCGTGGCGAATGGGATGGCCTGGCTCGTTTTTGGGGATCGTGGGATCCTGGGTAGCACTGAGGCCACCGTTCCCATACTGCGCGTAAGGGCCAGAATTCCATGGATCACGGTCATTGGCATAGACCGTATGACAGGCGGTACAGCCGCTCGAACGGTAATCGCCTGGATGATCGTTCGTACCCAGGAACGACAAATGCGGGTCATTCAGGCGTGTCTTATGGACATTCAGAATCGGCACACTGATACGCAGCCCGGTACCCAACCCGCGAATACTCTGTCTGAGGTCCGGCTTCCCGCCAGTGTCATCGGGCTGTGGGTTCCCGATGTCTGGAAAAAGTGGCGGGATCAACATACCACCATCTTCAAATACCCGAAAGACGTCCCCCGGCGCGAGAATTTCCCAGCGTGGCAGTGGCAACAGCTGCGGTATCACACCTTTACGTCTCTCAGCCTCGGTCGGGGGCGGGTTCATGACGATTTTCTGCGGTACCCCCTCACGATTGTAGCTTTCCCCAAAGATGGGCGTTTTGAAAGGCCAGATACCGTTATTATAGGCCGCTGCAGTCCAAAAAACACCACTCGTGGTATGGAGACTCGCCCGCACCTGCATCACTTCCTTGGCATGACACTGCCCGCAGGCTTCCTGGGCGATACGCAGGTCACCAGGGTTAATAAAGCGGACGAACTCTGGTGTCTCCTTCAGCAGCAATGTATAGGATTCCTCGGGATTGGCCGAACTACGCCAGGCTTGTGGGAAGCGTGGCTGCACGTGCGCCTGCGTCTTGGCCTGCTCGTAGGCTGCCGAACCCTGCGCCGCACCCGCGGGGACAACCACGCTGGCGGTGCCACCGTGGCAATCCGTGCAACCCGCCTGCACAGCAGGGTTGGTATGCATCGAGGGGGTCTCGATGGGCGCATGACAGGACAGACACCCAGCGCTCTTGCGGTTCGTTTCCTCGGCCGTCTGGCTGAGAAGCGCTAGCTGATCCTTCGGACGTGGGGAACTCGTCTCGGATGGATGCTGAGACGGCGCGCAACCTGGCACTACGGTTAATACAGCCATGAACCCTAGGCAAAGCGCCAGGCGCTGCAGTCCTAAGGTATTCCGTGCCATGCACTGAGCCTGCCGTAGCGTATCCGTGCTAGTACGTGAAGCGTGCATTGAGAAAACCTTGAAAGAGGGTTTCGCTCGTTAAGGCGTCTCGGAAACCATTACCTGGGACGAACGCCGCCACACCACCGGTGAGGATGATATTGTTGTTCAGCAGCGGGCGATAGACGAGCCCAAGACTGAAGTCAAGACCAATATCATGGCCAATCTTGGGCTGCTGCAAGAAGTGCTCCAACGGTTGCGCTGTGACGAAACGTAAATAACTGCCGTTGAGCAGGGCGCGCAATTTGGGTGTGACCTCTGCCTCGAGACCAGCGTGCAGGCGCAACAAACCAGGGTTAACAAAATTTGCCTGCCCCTCAATTTTGCTGCTGCGCAAGTTGGGGAAAAAGCTACTCTGTTGGACCAACCCTACGCCAAGGAGCCGTACTCCTTGCCGATTCCAGAAGCTAAAATCTCCACCAGCAAAATTTGGGTTGTCGAAGATGCTATCAAACCCGCGGGCCGTGCCGTTGGTAGGATTCGCATCCCCGGAGGCATATGTCAGTGAGACAATGGGACGCAGCCAGTCGCGGTCAATCGACAGTTCCAAAGCGGCAAACTGGGCATTAATATCCACCTTGCGCCCGGCGAGAGGGTTACGGTCATCGGTACCGACCGCTTGATACAGAGCATGGGTCACGTTGAGTACGCCAATGTGCCCACTGCTCGTCCACCCCAGGTAGACCACATTCAGTTCATGGGGGGTGAACACGCCCACAGGATCTGGACGGACCAGGAAGTTATTGGCGTCAAAGTGGAGCGTCGCCGCGTCATACAAATAATGCAGATTGAACTGTGTGGTATAGCCTGGCGTGAGAAAATCTTGCCAGTAGAAGTTCGCGATGGCGATGCGCTGATTGCGCCTGCCAAAGGTATTCAGCCCGCTGTTCGTCTGCTTCTCCAACATATCAAAGAAGGCCAGGTTGTATTGGTAGCGGTTATTACCCAAATTGCCAAAGAGGCGGGCGCCAAGATTCGTATCGTTAAAAATAAAACCGCGAAAATCGCTATTGAAGGGCTGGATACCTACTTTAATCGATATAGAGTCATAGCGGTCGCTCAAATTGGCGATATGATACTCAAAAGAGCCTTCTTGCAGGGCACCATCCCCGCGGGCCCTATTTGTACCCTGACGCACATCGATATTAATGCCACCGCGCTCTTCGAGATCGACATAATTGAAATTGATGTCCGGCGTGATGGTGAGGAGCCAATCAGGGGGTTTAAAGGCAGTATCGCCATGATAGAGTTCAAACCGCAGGAGGAGGTTTTGCCTGAAGATAAGCTGCCGATTGCCACCGAAGAAACCAATGCTGTCAGCATTAGCGGCGCTCACTCCACTGGGGGTTGGGAGCGAATGCACTTCAACTAACGTGTCGCTCGTGCCAGTGAAGACAAAAAAGGTGTTTTGGGTTCCAGGGATCGGATAATCACCTTTCAGGATGTTCTGATTGTATGGATCCACAATGTTACGCTTGTAGCCGATATGCCAGCGGTCCGGGACAGGCTCAAAGAGTAGGCGGTCTTCGACTTCGGAAGGCGGGGAGGGCACCCGCTCTGACCCTGGAATCTTTTCTTCATCAAACCGTCTGAGCCGCTGCGCCACCTGGGCCGGTTGGGGGCCCGGCACCGCCGGCGAGGCCAAAACCGGCTCTCCTGACTGCTGTCCCAGGAGTGCTGGCGGCCCCTGCCCGGCATTTTGTCCCCACACCACGCTTGCAAAGAGCCACAGGAATACACCTACTGTGGTGCTCTTCACCCCTATGCCTCTGGTATGTTGCTGTTTCACGCGATGTCCATCTGCAGTATGAGGTGCTTAGTGTATCCCTTCTTGCCATGATGTCATCCACATATATCGCACACTTCCAGCGTCTGTCAAGTATTCTTTTCATTTGTCCAAGGTCACTGTACCAGGACCATAGGTCGTAGTCTGCTCAGTCTGCGACCGCAGGGCATTTTCCATGCGGACCTGTTACAATGTGTTGGAGCGAGTAAAGCAGGACATAAAACGTATGGAAGAAAGGGAGCAGGAGCATGGCCGAGGTCGTCTGGGCACCGTGGCGTATGGCCTATATTCTGGGAGACAAGCCTACTGGCTGCATCTTTTGTGAAAAACTCTGTGCCCAGGATGACGCCCAGAACCTGATTCTCTGGCGTGGACCCACGGCCTTTGTGATGCTGAATCGCTATCCCTACAATAACGGTCACCTCATGGTCGTGCCGCATGCTCATGCGTCGTCACTCACGGCCCTGGAATCCGCCCAACGGGCCGAGCTTGGCGAACTCACCATGCTCTGTGAGCAGGTGCTCCGTCAGGCTATGCGTCCTGACGGTCTGAATATTGGTCTCAATCTTGGTTCAGCCGCCGGAGCCGGCATCGCCGAGCATCTCCACGTGCATGTGGTGCCACGCTGGCACGGCGATACCAACTATATGACCGTGGTTGGCGAGGTGCGTGTCATTCCGCAGCACCTTGACAACACTTACACCCTGCTGAGGCCATACTTTCAGGCACTGCGTCACGAGGCTCACCCTGCCTAAACTGCCCTATACCGGCTACGCAAACTATTGCCAACGCTTGTAATGGCCTGAAGCGACTCGTCGAGCGTGTCGCCTACTGCAGACAATGTGAGGAGCGAGGATGATGACTGAACGGTTAACTTTGATGGCAGTGCATGCCCATCCCGACGATGAGTGCGTGGGCACAGGCGGTGTGCTGGCGCGCTATGCGCGTGAGGGGATACGGACGGTGTTAGTCACCGCCACGCGCGGGGAAGAGGGCGAAGTGGTAGACCCGGACATGAATCCTGACGAGGTGAAGCCGCAACTTGGGGAGGTGCGCACCGCGGAACTCGAGTGCGCATGCAAACATTTGGAGGTCGAGGCGCTGCATATCCTCGGCTACCGTGACTCTGGCATGGCGGGATGGGAAACCAATAACCATCCTGCCTGCCTGGCCCGGGCAGACCTGCATGAGGCCACAGGACGCCTGGTGCGCCTCATCCGAGACCGCCGTCCGCACGTCATCACCTGCTATGATGCGCAAGGCAGCTATGGTCATCCTGACCATATTCAGGTGCACCGCATGACCGTGGCGGCATTTCACGCTGCTGGCGAGGCCACGCAGTATCCGGAGCTTGGCCTCGCCCCCTGGCAGCCATCTAAGCTGTACTACATCGCCTTTCCACGTTCCTATATTCTCACGCGCTACGAGATTATGCGTGCTATGGGGGCCAAAGTGCCGTCGGATCGCCCGGACTTCGATCCAAATCAGGTCGAAGGCACGCCTGAGGCACTCATCACCACGCGCGTTAATATCCGTGACTTTTTACTCCAAAAGATGAACGCTTTGCGCTGTCACCGGACGCAGATTCCTCCAGACTGGTGGTTTACACGCGTGCCACACGAGGTCCTGCGGGACAAATTTGGTCTGGAGTATTTTACTCGCGTTGTGTCACACATTCCCGTTGATGGCCCGGAGGATGACCTGTTTACCGGGCTGCGCTAAGTGCTGCGCAGTACCCCCGCCAGTTGAGCAGGGAAGGCGCCCCTCACTCCATAACGAGCATAATCTTGCCGACATTGCGGTTGTCCTCCATATACTTATGGGCAGCCGCCGCTTCGGCCAATGGAAAAGAGGTGTCGATAATAGGGCGGATATGCCCTTGGGCCAGCAGCGGCAACCAGCGCTCCCGGAAGCGCTGCGTAATGGCGATTTTACTTTCCAGTGATTGGCTCCGCATCACCGAGCCAATGATGTGCAAGCGTTGACGCAGGATCAAGCCCAGATCCGCCTCGACTTTAGCGCCGCCCATGAGTCCCACTAATACCAGGCGACCGCCCACTTTGAGGCACTGCAAATTCTGCTTCCAGTAGGCAGCTCCAATAAAATCCTGGATCAGCTCAACGCCAGCCCGGGTCGTGAGTTCGCGCACACGTGCCGCAAAATCTTCCGTCTTGTAGTTGATGCCGACCTCGGCCCCCAGGGCAGTAATCCGCTCCACTTTCTCAGGCGCACCGGCGGTAGCAAAGACCCGCGCCCCAATATGGCGTGCCATTTGAATCCCGGCCGTCCCCACACCGCTGGCACCGGCGTGAATCAACACCGTCTCGCCAGGCGCGAGTTGACCCAGCGTGAACAAGGTCTCATTGGCCGTAAAGAAGACTTCCGGTACGGCCGCAGCTTCGACAAAGCTCCAGTTGGCAGGGATGGGCATCGCCATGCGGTAGTCGATGACGGCTTTCTCAGCATAACCGCCGCCACCAATCAGCCCAAACACCCGGTCGCCAACGCGAAAGCCCTGGGTCATGGTGCCAACGGCTTCGACTTCCCCGGCGAGTTCCAGACCGAGGATATCCGATTCACCGAGCGGTGGTGGGTACTGGCCGCGCCGTTGCAGCGTATCGGCCCGGTTCAGGGCCGTGGCTCGCACCCGGACCAATAATTGCTCGGGACGAGGGGTAGGGTCAGGGCTCTCGGTGAGCTGCAGCACTTCAGGTCCGCCCGGGGTCGTAAAGGTAATGGCGCGCATGCTCTCTGTCTCCAGGCTAAAATCTTTAGATGCTTCAGGGGATTTGCGGTAGCTTTCATGCTACCGCGCTCGGCATTGTAGCAAACTTCTGCCCAGGTCGCATGGCTTCCGAGCCCAGGTGTACTCCTAACTCCTGGAAGACAAAATTCTAACTCAGAAGTTGAAAATCGCCCCGACTGCGCCAACGAAGACAGTAAAAATCCCCTGATTTCTCAGCGAAAATGACCAAAATCTGGGGAGAATATACTTGGCAAGATTTTTGCAGAAGCAGGTTCGTGCAGGAAACGAGATCACAACAATGCAGCCAGCCGGAGGCTAAGAGCCTGGAAACGGAGAATGCAGGAGGTTCTGTGAGAAGACGTCGTTTCACTATAGCACTGATCTCCTTGCTGGTTATCATCGTCGCGATAGTGTCATGGAGAATCATTGAGGCACCGCGAAAGCGTGAAAAATTGCCTGTTGTCCGTCTGAATATAGTGACCTGGCCTGGCTACGGGCCAATTTACTTAGCACAGGCGAAGGGATTCTTTCAGGAAGAAGGGGTCGAGGTAGATTGCCAGATTCAGGAGAGCACGCAGGCGCGCCATGCCGCCTTAGTATCGGGCGAGATTGACTTGATAGGCATCACTCTGGAATCAGTGATCCTGGCTAATGCCCAGGGTGTCCCCATGCAGGTTGTGGGCATCTCGGATATTTCAGATGGTGGAGATGGTATCATTGCTACGAATAATATTATGTCCATTCAAGGGCTCAAGGGGAAGAAAGTTGCCTTCCCCGAAGGACAACCGAGTCATCTGTTTCTCCTGTATCATTTGGAAAAAGCAGGTCTTGCTCCCACCGATATCCAGCCCATTTTCACCGACGATGCAGGGAAAGCAGGAGAGCTATTCGCCGCAGGGCAGGTTGATGCCGCGGTGACTTGGGAGCCCTGGCTCTCCAGGGCTTCTGAGAGCGGCAAAGGACACGTTCTCGTCTCAAGTAAGGGAATCAAGGATATTTTGATTGGCATCTTGGGTGCCAATCGCAACAATGTTGCCCAATCGAAGGACAAGTTCCAGCGGTTCTTTCGAGGATGGTATCGTGCGTTGGATTATGTCTTCGCACATAAAGAAGAAGCAATACCCATCATGGCAAAAGGTTTTCAGTTGCCTCCTGAAGAATTTGAGGCCATTATGAGTGGCTTGCGTTTTATTCGTAAGGATGAAGCTAAGCAAATGCTTGGTGCAGACGGAACAAAGGGCGAGTTCTACGAGATATCCAAATATGAAGAAAGATTGTGGCAGAAGGCTGGAGTCATCACAAAGTCAGTCCCCCCTGAGATGGTTTACACTGGCAGTATTCTAGGGGACGTAAAATGATAGGAAAAATCTTTGGAGTATAGCCATTCTTAAGTCGCAAAGTAGCGCCTGATCTTAGCATGTGCGGTGCACGCCTTCACCGGTAATTTGGAGGCACACCAGGTCTCTTTCAAGGAGCTACCTCATCTATGATCAAGAGGCAGACCGTCACAAAGAAGGATACGCACCGGCGCTCCCGGATGCCTACACGGGTTATCCGTCGGCCGGAAGAAATAGCCGCCAGACGTTTACGGACGGTGCGCTATCAACGCTACGCAGGTTGGTTATTACCTTTATGCGCACTACTAGGGTGGTGGTTCGCCACTACTACAGGGCGTATTGAACGTTTCTTTCTCCCGCCTCCAATCGACACGCTTACAACCGGCTGGCAGATGTTGCACAGTGCGGATTTCTGGTGGGATTTGTCCTTTTCAGCGTTGAGAATTGGCGCCGGATTTATCCTGGCAAGTATCATAGCAATCCCATGCGGGATACTGATGGGGCGGAGTCGCCTATTTAACGCTGTGGTGGAGCCTCCCATATCTTTTGTGCGTTTTGTGCCTATGCCAGCGGTCATTCCTCTGATGATTCTGTGGTTTGGCAGCGGTGAGTGGGGAAAAATCATGATCATTGCCCTGGGGGTTTTCTTTCAACTCGTTTTAATGATTGCCGACGCTGTTGCTGACATTCCAGAAGCTTACTACGATATCGCGCATAGTATAGATACAACCCTATGGCAGCGTTTATGGCATTTCACGCTTCCTGCTGCTATGCCAGAGATGTGGGATAGCCTGCGCATCAACTTTGGATTAGCCTGGGCAACCCTCATCTTTGCAGAGATTCTCGGGGCGACCTCGGGCTTAGGATACTTGATTGTACGATCGCAACGCTATTTATTGACAGAGCGTATCTTCGTGGCGGTACTGGTCATCGGGATACTTGGCATCATCACTGACAAATGGTTTGCGTGGTGCTATTACCAATGGTTTCCCTGGAGCGTCCAAGTTCAGCGTACCGAGGCACAGCAATGATACGATTAGAGCACGTTGGTGTGCAGTACAGGACGAGTAACAGTGTTATTGAAGCCCTGAAAGACTTAGACCTTGAAATCGGCACTGAATTCCTTGGGGTAGTGGGACCATCTGGGTGTGGCAAATCAACTCTGTTACGCGTGCTTTCAGGATTAGTGCCCCTTACAGAAGGCCGTATAGAGTTTAAAGTAGATACGGGTTTTTCCTACGGAATTGTCTTCCAAGACTATTCGCTATTGCCCTGGTTGACTGTCCAACAGAATATTGAGTTAGGCTTGAAGATGCGCCGGGTACCCTCGCCGCATAGAGCAGCAGTAAGCCGAAGATTGTTACGCCAGTTAGGGCTAGACGATGCTGGACATCTATTGCCCCATCACCTATCAGGTGGCATGCGACAGCGGGTAGCAGTCGGGCGTGCTTTTGCACCATCTCCCTCTCTCTTGTTAATGGATGAACCATTTGGTGCCCTTGACGCCATCACTCGAGAAGAGTTACAGGAAATCTTAACACGGCTCTACGAGTCCGAACCGCATACCGTGGTCTTTGTCACTCATGATGTGGAGGAAGCGTTGTTTCTGAGTGATCGCATTTGTGTTCTCTCAGGGCGTCCGGCTCGGGTACAGACGATGATCGAAGTACCTTTTGCGCGACCACGCCAGCAGGAGGTGAAGCGTACCTCGATGTTTTTAGCACTCAGATATCGTATAGAAGATATCCTACGGGGAAGGAAGGAACTCGTAAGGAACAATGGGAGGCATCATGAGTTATCCTGATTGGTTAGTAAATACCCTCATCCAATTTAACCATCGTGTAACTTGTCTGAATGAGTGGGAGTTAATGAATATAGCGGTCGATTTCCAACGCAACCCTGATCTACCAGAACGACTTAAAGTTCTCTTTCGAAGTCTTCAAGATGGTTTTGGGAAAGAGGTACTGATAACAGGAAATTTTTTGGCATTAGGATATTATGATGAGCCCACTGGTAATCAGGTTTTCCCAAAGTTCCTGGATTTTACAGGTGAATATTCTAAGTTGTTAGAAGTAGACAATATGGAGGACGATGAGGCTACTGTAGAAGCATATAAGAAAGTGCTCAAGTACATGCGATCAGTTGGACGGAAAAACGAACATCATTTATTAATAATTCAGCTCCCTTATTTTGTTAAAAAAGTGACATCTTATGCTCCTGGTACTGATTTTGAGCAGGATATCTCATTCTGTGAATTCCAGAAACTATTTGATGCGAAGAAAGTACTCTTTACTGGTTTCGAAAAAATTAGATCTGAAGAAGATGTGCAGCGTTGGTTCCGTGAACATAGGGCGAATTTGTATGAACAACGGTTTATCTTCACCCTTGGATTTTTCATAAACAATGGCATAGAAGATACAATTTTAGATGGGAAATATCAAGAGGTTTTAAGTTATTTCATTGGATCATTTCTTTCTTGGTCAGGGATGGGAGTTGCAGATGCGACTCGTTATATGATGGCAGCGGCTGCTGCCAAACTGGCACATTATTCCCATGAATTCCTCAAGCCATTTGCTGATTTGAGAGAATTTGCAAATCAAAATGCTGCATCTATCCCAAGTCAACTGCGACCGCTTTTAGATCGTGTACTTGCACAGGCACGGTTACTTGACTTATCTAGCATTACATTTAGATCTGAAGCTGGGTTCAGTTTCAAAACCCTTCTTAAAGAATCTTTTTTGAGAGATACCGACTTCAGTAGAACCATGGATTTGCAGGATGGAACACAGGAACTTACCCTTATGATTGAAGATGTGAGGGGAAAAACAATACAAATCGCTTTTGAGCACCTTCCTGATGATTCTGTCATTATTCAATTCGATCCTCTTTACTTTTACCGACTCATGCGAAATCTGTTGCGCAATGCTGCTCAAAATACATTGCCAGATGGTCTGGTCAGAATTTGCATATTGGTTGAAGTGGATGAAAACAACGGTTTTCTGACTATGGATTTCAAACATATGGGTTCGAAAATCCCCAGGGAAATAAGAAGAAAGCTGTTTCGCATGCCGATTCCCTCTGATAACTCTTCCAGGAAAGGCGGAATAGGGCTCTGGACTGTAGGAATGGCATTTGAAGCTCTGAGGCTGCCACGTCCAGAAATCATCCAGGAGGCAGATGATGTCTGTTTCATTTTTCACTTTCCACTGAAGAAAGGAGCAAGAGGAGGATGAGCCGAACTTATCGTATTATCTATGTTGAGGATGAAGAGACTTGGGCGAATCTGCTTCGAGACCAGATTGACAACATAAATAAGCTAAAGTTGAATAAAGATTTTGAGGCGAGATGCGAGCTCATCCACGTGAAGACCGGTGAGAGTTTGCTTTCTCTATTGGCGACTGATGGACCTTTTCACCTTGCTTTAATAGACTTGCAGCTCCAAGGGGTACCGGGTCAGATGCAAGGTGAAGACTTACTTTATCGTTTACAACGAATGAAAGAAGCACCACCACGTGTCGTCCTGACCGCAAGAGAGTGGATTCTTCCAGTACAAAAGGCATTAGGATTCGACATTAGTGAATATTATATCAAGGACAAACTCACAGCAGGAGGGGTGCAGCATGTTGGAGAGTCTCATTTAGAGGATTTTAGGAGTTTTTTTGAAACGTTCTTTGATTTGCCTTCACGATATGATTTTGCTAGCGAAGAAGGCCGCGAACGGTTTGGTCTGAGACGCAGTGAAGCGAAGCTTCTTCAAGAGACGCTTATTGGTAACGAGTTACGTATGTGGCAATTAAAAGCACGCATTGCTGCGGCAGCCCGATCAGATCTGCCTGTATTAATAACCGGAGAGAGTGGTACAGGCAAAGAGTTGACAGCCCAGATGATTCATCGACTCTCTGATCGCGGGCGCAAGAACCACGACTGGGTGGCGCTGAACTGTGCCGCGTTAGCCCCTGAGCTCCTTATGAGCGAGCTATTCGGTCATGTCAAAGGGGCATTCACAGACGCAAGAGTAGATAAGAGAGGGCTTCTTGAGGAGGCGGATAAGTCGACTCTTTTCCTTGATGAAGTTGGACACGCAGATCGCCAGTTCCAGGCCTCTTTGCTGCGTGCACTGAGTAGCGCACGTGCACGGCGCATCGGGAGTACAGAGGAATACACCTTCGACGTTCGCCTTATTGCGGCGACAGATCAGCCTATATTTGAATCGAATCGCCTGGAGCGTAGTTTTATTAATAGATTGGCGGGTATTCATATCGAGGTGCCGCCATTAAGAGATCGGAAATGTGATATTGATATTGACAAAGAAACCCCCAGCAATAAGCTCGTAAGCTTTTTGGTTGATAATATAGCTGGAGCCAAAAGTAAAAATGTAGAATTTACTCCTGCTGCTATTATGGCTCTGCAACGTTATGATTGGCCAGGCAATGTCAGAGAATTGAGCCATGTCATTAGGGCAAGCACTTTGGAGGCAATCCGGCAGGGTGGAACAGCCCCTGAAGTGACGGTGGATGCACCTCAGGTAAACTGGTTTCTGCAATCTATGGCCCACTTTGAATCTCAGGGGCACAAAGATATTGATATCTTTGAATTATATATGGAACAGGGTTACACATATAAAAATGTTGAACGTGCGTTACTTGCTCGCTATGTATATCATGTGCATCAAGAAATTTCTGATGGGGAGCGTACTAATGCTGCTTATGAGAAGACAGCTAAATTTTTAGATTGCTCAGTGAGCACAGTGAAGACAAAATTGGCTGATTATTCTAGATTTGTCCAAGAATAAATCAGAGTTCAGAAGCGCGGCCGCGGGATGCCCCATGTGCCGTTTCGGAAGATTTTGAATACTTTACTGTACATCTTGAGGGTACCCACTTAAGGCGGGACACTGTTATGCCGCAATGGTTTCAGGCCTCTAAAG
>AR_comb_assmDRAFT_10173276_pt1 | contig 15404 bp, 16 predicted proteins | sample ArasoioldDNA_FD_10543 | JGI IMG/M metagenome (IMG submission 10543) | reverse complement strand
CGGCAAGCCCGGCAACTACTTCGCGCGCCAGCTGGCGCGCTGGAGCGAGCAGTACGCCGCCAGCCGCACGCGCGACATTCCCGCCATGGACGCGCTGATCGAGCGGCTGCCCGCGCGCTGCCCCGCCGACGATGGCGTGGTCGCGCTCACGCACGGCGATTACCGCATCGACAACCTGATGTTCGCGCCGGAAGGCACGCGCGTGGCCGCGGTGGTCGACTGGGAACTGTCCACGCTCGGCCATCCGCTCGCCGACCTGGGCTACTTCTGCATGGCGCTGCGGCTGCCGCGCAATCCGGCGCTGCCGGGGCTGGCGGGCATGGATCGCGCCGCGCTCGGCATTCCTTCCGAAGAAGAACTGCTCGCGCGCTACGCCGCGCTGAGCGGTCGCGCGATTCCCGCCGACTGGCCCTTCGTGCTCGCCTTCAGCTACTTCCGCCTGGCCGCGATCGCGCAGGGCGTGGCCAAGCGCGTCGAACAGGGCAATGCGTCGAGCGAGCAGGCGGCGCAGGCCGGCGCCATGACCGAACTGCTCGCGCAGGCGGGCCTGCAGGTTCTTTCGAAAGGATGAAGCCGATGTTCCGATTCATGCTCGTGCCCACCTTGCTCCTGCTCGCGCCCCTTGCCCTCGCCGACGAGATCGAATCGCCCGATGCCGTGCCCAGGGAGCTGCGCGCCTTCGTGGCAGCGCACTCGAAGGCGATCTGGTATTCGCAGGCGGACCTGGACCGCGACGGCAAGGGCGACTACCTGCTGGTGCTGCAGCGCGACCGCAAGCCCGGCACCGACGAATACGAGATGCAGGAGCGGGAGCGACCGCTGCTGGTGCTGGTACGCGGCGCCGATGGCGGCCTGCACGAAGCCGCGCGCAACGAACTGGTGGTGCTGTGCTCGAACTGCGGCGGCACCATGGGCGATCCTTTCCAGGGCGTCGAAGCGGGGCCGGGAACCTTCACGGTCACGCACTACGGCGGCAGTGCCGAGCGCTGGAGCACCAGCGTGAAGTTCAACTACTCGCGCAAGGACAAGGCCTGGCAACTGGTGCGCGTGGAAGTGGAAAACTTCAACGCCAACGACCCCGACAAGGGCACTACGAAGGCGTACGCGCCGCCGAAGGACTTCGGCAAGATCGACTTCACGGCCTTCGACCCGGAGAAGTACAAGGGCGTGGGGCCGCGCTGATCCGGCCGGACCGCTTTCGCACCATCGTCGAGACCGCGGTCGGCAAGAACCAAAGCACGGCCGTGAGCGCCAGCGCGAACACCGCCGGCCCCACGACGGACGCGGCCATCAGTTTTGCGACGGTTGCTCGATTGCCGATCACTTCAAGTATGAGGGCGATGCTCGCTATCCATCCGATGAGGGCGGCGGCCAGTCGCCACAGGCGGCGCGCCAATCCAGCAGCACGAACTCGCTCTGCTGGTTGCGGCTCCGGCCCGAAGACGCCTATGGCGGCGAAGGCCAGTGCGACCACACCGACGAAGGCGATCTGCGAGTGGAAGTGCGCGACCGAGCTCCCGAGGTTGCAGGGCGGCTTGGCCACGAAAAGCGCGTAGGTGATGACTCCGGCCAGCGCCACGATGAGGCCGAACAGCGTCGTGGGCAGCAACTTGCGAATTCCCAAGAACATTTTCCCTCCCTATGCCTCGGCCGGAAGCACGATGCGCATGGGTTGGCCCGGGCGGAACTCCTGCTCGATCTTGCCGCCACGCATGACCAGTACCCGGTTTGCCGAAGCGATGGTTTCAGGACGATGGGCGATGATGATCCTGGTTACGTCCAGTTTCCTGATCGCTTCGTTGACGATGCGTTCGCGCTCGACGTCGAGATGACTGGTGGCTTCATCCAGCAACAGTAGCTTCGGGCGGCGATACAAGGCGCGCGCGAGGATGACGCGCTGTTTTTGTCCTCCGGACAGGACCGTGCCCATGTCGCCGACCAGCGTATGGAAGCCCATCGGCATCGTGGCAATTTCGTCGTGCACGGCGGCGGCCCGGCAGGCTTCCTCGACGCGCTCGAAATCGATTTCGGGCTCGCCCAGGGCGACATTTTCCGCAATCGAGCCGGCGAACAGCTGGTCGTCCTGCATCACGGTGCCGATGATGGCGCGGTAATTGTGCCATCCGAGCTTGCGGATATCGTGCCCGCCGAGCGTGACAACCCCTTCATCGCTCGGCAGCAGCCCCAGCAGCAGCTTCACCAGGGTGGTCTTGCCGCTCCCGGAAGCGCCGACGATGGCCACCGACTCTCCGGGCTCTACCGTGAAGCTGCAGTGCTTCAGGACCCACGGCTCGCCTTCGGCGTAGCGGAAACCCAGGCCATCCACTTTCAGCCGGGTGCTTGTGGGTGGCGGTGCGTCCATCTCGTCCACCGAGGATTGCTCAGGCGGCGTGAGCGCGATGTCTGCCAGCCGCTCGCCATGCAGGCGCAGCATCCGGAAATCGACCCACTTGTCGATCAGGCTGCCCACTCTGGCCGCGAACTGGTCCTTGTACGCCAGGTAAGCAATTAGCATGCCGACCGAAAATGCGTTCTGCAGCACGAGGTACGCGCCCAGCCAGATGACCAGGACTCGCTCAATCCCGAAAATCGCCTGGCTGGCCGTGCTGAATCCAACGCCAAGACGCGACAAGCGGAGATCGAAGCCGACGGTGTCTACGACGAGGTTCTGGTAGCCCGCGTGTCGCACTGCCTCGCACCCGGCCACCTTGAGGCTTTGCATTCCGCGCAAGGACTCCAGAAGGTGCGTCTGTTGCCTCGCCGCGGCAACGAGCTGCTGCTCGGTGGCGACACGCAGCGGGCGAAAGGCGAACGCGCGAAGGCCAAGGTAGAACGCCACGGCGACCAGCGTCGCGACCGCCAGTTTGGCGCTGTAAAGCAGCATCATGAACAGGGTGACGACGGTCATCAGCCCGTCGATGATGGCCTCGACAAAGCTGGTGGAGAGCGTCTTCTGGATGGCCTGTACCGCGCCCATTCGCGATACCACGTCTCCAAGATGCCGCTTCTCGAAGAATCCCATCGGTAGCTTGAGGACGTGGGCAAAAACGTTGCCGGTCCACTGCGAGCTCAGCCCGCTCGACAGGTGGGCAACCGACCACCCTCGCAACAATCCGATGGCGGCTTGCAGCACGATGCTGAGTCCGAAGCCCAGGCCCAGGACAACCAGCAGGTCGCGATCGGCCGATACCAGCGCCTGGTCCACCACCCACTGCATGTAGAACGGCGCCAGCACCACGAAGACCTGGAGTGCAAGCGAGAGCAGGACGATTCGCGCCAGCGATCGGCGCAGCCCGGTGACCCGGCCTGTGAGCTGGCGCAGGCCGATCGACGGTGGCGGGGGGCTCTTCTCGAAAGATTCGCCAGGTTGCAATTCAAGTGCCACCCCGGTGAATCGCGCGGAGACCTCCGCGAGGCTCAGCCGCCGTTCGCCGAAGGCCGGATCGACGACCGTGACCGTCGATTTCCCGACACGCGTGAGCACGACGAAATGGTTTAGTTCCCAATGGAGGATGCACGGCAGCCTGAGCTTCGGCAAATCCTCGAGCTCGAGTCGAAGAGGGCGGGCTTGCATGCCGAGCTTGCCGGCTATGCGGATCATGCCCGCCAGCGTCATGCCGCGCAGAGAAGGCCCGAAGCGCTGCCGGCATACCTGCAAACTGGAAGCGCAGCCGTGATGGTTGCCGACCATGACCAAGCAGGCCAATCCGCACTCGGAGGCTTGGGTTTGTAGCACCGGCTTCATCATGGTCTGGCCATTTCGCGTTGCAAGAAAGAAAGTGGGCGCCCGCGCGGGCGCCCACTTCCGGCATCAGTGGCCGATCAGAGCGGCAACATGCCGCCGTGGGACAGGGCGTTGCCCAGGGTCCACAGCGTGTACTCCGCCCAGCTGACTTCGCGGCAGGTGAGGCCGTCATCCAGCATGACGCCGCCAGCGGTGGCTTCGATTTCAACTTCGGTCAACAGACGCATTGCTTTCTCCTTGAGGTAAAAAAAATGCCGCACCTTCTGGGGCGGCCTGGGTACTCGGACCGTGTCCGGGCGAGTTCGATAATTATACCTGCGTCACAGTTTCGCGCAGCTTCATTCGGATCCGAGGCGACCAGCCACAGTGGAGATCGGCTCGACCAGCCACTCCCATAGCGCGCGTCGCTCTCCAATGATGTCGGCCTCGAGCAACAGCCCCGGCTTGAGGGCCTCGTCCTTTCCGTAGGCGCGGACGCTCTGACGATCGAGGGCGACAAGAACGCGGTAGTAACTCTCCCGGGCGTTGCCGGCAATGTCCGCTCCGCCCACTCCCAGTGCGCTGCGCGACACCGTCACGACCCGGCCATGGTGGTGGCCGAACTTCTGGTAGGGATATGCCTGGTACCGCAGCAACACCGAGTCGCCGGGTTCGACGAAGCCGATCGCGCGGCTAGGCACCAGCAACTCGGCCTGCAAGCCACCCGAGTCGGGCACGATGCTCAACAGTTGCTGTCCGGCCTGCAATCCCTGCCCGCTCTGCGCAAGCAATGCACTCACGGTACCGGACACCGGTGCCTTGACGACCGCTTGCGCACGGGACCTGGCCTCGAGGGATTGCTGCGCAAGACTCGCGGACTCGAGTTGCTCGGCGGCGTCGAGGGCCGCGGACTGCGCGGGCAGCTCCCGCAACGATTGCTCGAGCTGGGCGACAACCCGGCCCGCGGCGGACTGCTGGCGCTGTGCCGCCTGGAGCTGCGCGAGCTGCTCGAGTGTCGCCGCCTCCTGCGTCTGTAGCTGCAGGTCGGTGACGTAACGCTGCCCGTGCAGGACGCGAAGTCGCTCCGACGCACTTCGCGCCAGCTCGTATTGCTGGCGTCGCGTCGCCAGTTCGGATTTCACTTGCCCCAGCTCGTTGCGCGCGCGCTGAAGCTGCTCGGCGAGCCCGTCGCGCTGCGCCTGCATCTGCAGACGCTGGGATGCATAGGAGCGGGCGGTCCCAAGCCGCCGGGACGCCAGCGCTTGCTCCATCGCCTCGTCGGTGTCGCCCATCGAAAGGGTCGCGCGCGGCACCTGGATGACGGCGAGAATCTCGCCCTGTCGCACCTGTTGCCCTTCCCTGACGCGCACCTGCCCGAGCGTGCCGGCGACCGGAGCGCTCACGGCGGGCAATCCCATCGTGGGAACGAGCTGGCCCACCACGCGGTTCCTCCTCGCGTAGTCGCCGAAATAGATGAATGCGACGATCGCCAGCGCCGCCGAAACGCAAAGCACCGTCATCATCCAGCTCGAGACGGGGTTCTCGAGGGCGATGCGGCCCATCCAACGCGCGTTTCGTGCGTCGAAGACTTCTTTGCGGAAAAGCGTCGTGGACATGTCCCTCCCCCCGGAGATCCGGCGCGGATGGTCGACGCTTGCGGTCGTGCAAAAGCTCTAGTCGACTCGCGTATTTGCGGCGTGCATCACCTTTGACATTCGAACCGCGTCACACTAGGATCTTGCGCTGCAGCGAAACGGAAGCTGTTGCCGCCTGGGGAAGAGGCGGCCGCGCCGGGACCGTTTCCCGCCTTCGCAAGAATTTCGACGCGCGCGGGACGACGTCCCGCGATGCGGCGCATCCGTGTGCGCGAAGCGACAGCCTGCAGGAGCGACGCCAAAACCGCTTCCCGACCATCCACGCGAACAGGAAAGTGACAAGCAACATGAAGAAGCTGACCTTCATCTTCGACTACGACGGCACTCTGTGCGACACGCTCGATGCGATTTCCGACTCGCTCGTGCTCACTTTCCGCAATTTTTCCGGCCGCGCGCCGGAAGCCGCCGAAATCAAGGCGCTGATCGGGACCGGCAAGACGCTCGAGGAGACGATCCAGGAGCTTCGAGTCGACGAGGAACCTCTCGAAGCCGCAGCGCTGAAGGAATGGGTGACCTTCTATCGGGGCCAGTACAACCTGCACGCCGAGGCCAAGGTCACGCTGTTCGAAGGCGTGGTGGAGAGCCTCGATGCCGTCGGCCGTGTCGGTAATGTCGTCCTGCTCAGCAACAAGGGCATCCATGCGGTGCAGTCTTCGCTGCGGCATTTCGGCATCGAGGATCGTTTCCACCTGGTGCTCGCCGAGGAGCCGGGCCAGCCGCGCAAGCCGCAGGCCGACGTGTTCTCGATCCGGATCGCGCCGGTTCTTCCCGGCATTTCGGCCTCGGACTGCGTGGTCGTGGGCGACACCGCGGCGGATCTGGAGTTTGCCCGGAACATCGGCGCGCATTGCTGTTTCGCCAGCTATGGCTACGGCGACGTCGCGAGTTGCGAAGCCATTGGATACACGCACGTGCTGCGCGGCATTTCCGACCTGGTCTCGATCTACGCCGCCGACCCGGTGGATTCGCCCCGATCGATCGACGCCCTCGCCTGAACCAGGAGCGCCGGCGCCGCCGGCGACGACGGGTGACGGTCGGCAGTGCGGAAGACAAGCATGGCAGCTTCAAAACGTGAAGAAGGTGGCGTCGCCGCCTGGCATCGGCGCAGCCTGGAATCGGCGGCGCCGCGCGCGCGCCCGCCCGCCGCGTCCTGGCTGAAGCCGGACGCGCCCTTCCTGCCGAAGCTCGTGAACTTCGAAAACGTCATTCCCGCGTTTGCGCAGTTCAAGCAGGAGTTCTACGGGTACCTCGACCAGGCGCTGGCGCATGCATTCTCGACGCGTCCGGAATTGGCATCTATGGCCCCGCCCGAGTTGTGGCGCTGGTGCCTGGCCGCACAGAAGTACGGCGCAATCTATTTCCTGTGCCGAAGGGAGGCCCGCGAGCTTGCGCCACTCGCCCGGGACAACGCGGAAGCGATGCGCCGCCTGGCGCGCGCCCTCCAGGAGGATCGCCTTTCCGACCGCCTGTTCAACTTCGCGGTTTGCGCATGGGTGCATGGCGACCCGAGGCGTCGCAACTATTCGAGGATCAGGCTGCCCAGGAACGGGATCATGTCCGCGGGCGGCGGCGAGATCTACGTCAACAAGGGCGACTTCAAGGGCGTTTCGCCGGCGCAGTCCTTCGATCAGCCGGTGGCGCTCTACGACCTGCACGATTTCGTCCACCACGTCTGCTCCCGGATTTCCAGCGAACTGTACGGATGCCGCTATTTCGGCGTCTTTTCGCGATTCGATCGCAGCCTGCAATCCCTGGTTCGCGACCACAGGCACGCAAGTCCCGAGCCCAACCTGTTCGGCGACAGCCTGATGTTCAGGCAGCTTTCGCTCGGGCTGTTCGATTCGCTCTACGACTCGGGCGCCTCCGACAGCGAGCTCGTTGCCGCGATCAGCGAGGAGCTGAGCCGATACCTGCGCGCGGAAACGGCCCTGCTCCAGCCATCGACCGGACAGTGGCTTGCCGCCCATCGCGCGCTGGACCCGACCGCGCTCGCAGTGCTCAGCCAGAACAAGGCCTACGAACACACGGCGTCGGAGTGCGAGGAACTGCTGTTCGTGCGCGGAGGCGCCGGCACGGCCGATGCTTTTTCCGGACTGGACACGCCGGAGCGCATCCAGGCCATGGCCGAAGCGCCGCTGAATTATTTCGAGAGGCGGAATTTCCTGCGCCACCGCGCGCACAAGCGCGCCTATCTACTGCACTCGCGTTTCCTCAGGGAACAGCATTCGCCCGATTCCGCGACGACGGAATTCCTGGACGAGATCTTCGACAACCTTTGCTTCGCCGACCACCTGGCCGGGCGGCGGCTGGACCTTTTCAGCCGCGTTTCCGAACTCGGCGGCGCACTGGGCAACTGAGCGGAAATTCAAGGAGGAACAATCGCAAGATGGCCACGCAAACGCACATCTGTAGGGAACCTGGCTTCGCCGGACTGCTCGACCAGTTCAGCGCAGCCGATTGCAATGCGCTGGATGCGCAGCGGCTCGTGGTCGACATGGGCGACCTGCTCGGCGAATGGATAGCGCGTTCCGGAGAGCGGGTCGATGCGCTGTGCCCGATCCTGCGCGCGGGCTTGCCCCTGGCGGTCGGGATCAGTCGACACCTCAGCGGGCTCGACGTCTCCCCCATCCACGCCAAGCGTCTCCCGGGCAGGGACCGGGTGGCGATCGAACGGATCGGAAAGATCCGCAGCGGCTCCACCCTGCTGCTGACCGAGACGATCGCCGCCACCGGCAAGACGCTGACGACCGTCGCCGATCTGGTCCACTCCGAGTGGCGGGACGTGCGCCTGCTCGTTGCCGTTGCCTACGCTTCCCCCAAGGCGATCGCCGCGGTCGAGGAATGCGGCCTGGTGGCTGGCATGTGGATCGGCCAGGTCGCCCACGGCGTCGACGAGCACGGCTACCTGTTCCCGGCGACCAACGGGGACGCAGGCGACAAGCTGTACATGGACATGTTTTGAAGCCGACCCACGCACTCGCGCGACACGTACTTTATCCGGCGCCCGGGCGGGAGACGGACGTCGCCGGCATTCTCGAGCTGTTCGACCGCCACGGCCATGCCAGCTACGTTTGCGGCGGCGCCGTCCGCGACACATTGGCGGGCCTGCCCTTCAATGACGTCGACTTCGTGGTGCGGGCGGACTTCGCGACCATCCGCGGAATCGTTCGCGCCGAGTTCGGCGCCGATTGCGAGCGCAGCGCGAACGCCGGTTTCGGCCTGCTCAAGATCGGCCGCGACGCCGGCAGCGAGATCGACATCACGATGATGCGCAGTCCCGACGACGTCGGCGACGCCCAGCGAGTGGAGGACATCGTGTACGTCCCCCGAAGCAGCCTTCGCGACGACGCCAGAAACCGCGACCTCACCATCAATTGCGTCTACTGGAACATGCTCGACGGCTTCGTCGATCCCCTCGGATGCGGAGTGGAGGACATCGCGAGCCGCATGCTCGTGGTCGCCGCAGACCCTCGCAAGAGCCGGATCGATCCCCGCCTGAGCGTACGCATCCTGCTGTTCGCGGCCCGGGGGTACTCCGCGGGAGCTTCGGCCAGGGAATACCTGGCGCTAAACCTCGATCGCGACCTGCTGCGTTACGAATCCTTGGACCAGTACGTTGCCATGGTCGTCCGTGGCTCGCGGGACTTGGCGCGGCAAGTCCTCCGGGCAGCCCAGGAATTCTCCCGGGAACCGGCTGCCCTTGCGGCGCTGGACAGGGCCTGCGGCAATGTCTGACGGGGACGATCCGATCTCGCGTGCGACTGCGCGCGTCGACGCGCCGGTCACGCCAAGCAGCCCTCCGCTGCGCCGGGCCGCCCTGGGCGTTGGCGCGTTGCTGGCGGTCGTGCTGGCGGCGACATGGGCCTACCAACGCTCGCTCACGATCACCATCGACGACGCTCGCTTCGTCGCCGATATGACCAACGCAGCGAGTCCATGCGAATGCCTGGTGCAGGGCCTGCACGTGCACGAGGGAGAGCACGTTGCCAGCGGCCAAGCACTGGTCTCGCTCGACTCCAGTGACGCCAGGCTCGCGCGGATCGAGGCCCAGGAGCAGGTCCTGGCCACGCAGGCGAACATCGAGCTCCTCGAAGGGCAGGCTGCGCAACTGCGGCTCGCCCGTTCGAACGACGAAGCCGATGCCGTCGCGTCGACGGCGCTGGCGGACTCGCTGGAAGCGATCGCCCGGGAGTCGATGCAGGTCGCCGCGACGAAACTCGATCGCGCCCTCAAGCTAAGGCAGTCGCGGATGCTTTCCGATGCCGACGTGGACCGGGTGAGGTCGGAATGGCTCGAGGCGAGGCGCAACTTGCAGGCCGCGACCGGGCACAAGCGCGAGTCGGAAATCGGACGGAATCGTCTCGCCGAGGGTCGGCTGCAGCTCGACACCAAGGAATCGGAAATCGCCGCGCGCAGGCGCGAGCTGGCGGCACAGCAGGCGCACGCGGCGCGGCTGGCATTGTTCGAGGAGCGGTTGATCGTGCGCGCGCCGTTCGACGCAGTGGTCGACCGCGTGTTCGTGCGCAGGGGTGACCGGACCGCCGAGGGACGACGACTGCTCCTGCTGCACGACCCCGCCAGCGTCTACGTCGAAGCCAACCTCAAGGAGACCGAGTTGCGGTTCGTGCGGATCGGCACCCGGGTTGACATCAAGGTCGACGCGTACCCGGATCGTTCCCTGGTGGGCGTGGTGGAAGGCATCGGAGCTGTCACCACGGCGCAACTCTCCCTGCTGCCGTCGGTGACCCCGCCGGGAAGCTTCGTCAAGCTCACCCAGAAGATTCCGGTGCGTATCCGCGTGAATCCCAAGGGAATCGAAGTCCGGCCCGGCATGCAGGTCGAATTGCGCATGCGCCGCGGATCAGGTGGATGAAGAGGCTGCTCGGGACACTCCCGACGCACCGCGGACTGGTCTACGTCGCATTGGCGATCGCGGTCACCTTTCCGATGATCCTGAGCCTGACGATGATCAACGTCGCGCTTCCCGACATCATGCTCACGCTCGGAATGGGACTCGACCAGGCGCAGTTGCTGAGCAGCACCTCGCTGCTTGCCGCCACCTCGGCGACCTTGCTCGCCCCCTACTTGTGGCGAAGGCTCGGGGCGCGCGCCACCGTGCGATCGGCACTGGCCCTGTTCTCGCTGGCATCGCTGCTCGCCGCATTCGCCGCGACGCCGGAGATGATGATCGCCGGCCGAATCCTGCAAGGTGCCGCGGCCGGGATGATCCAGCCCCTGTCATTTCTCATCGTCGCGCCAGCGTTTCCCGTTCGGCAGCGGGGACTGGCGATGGGACTTGTCGGCGTCGGCATATTGCTGGCACCCGCCCTGGGGCCGATCTACGCCGGCTGGGTGACCGATCACCTGGGCTGGCGAAGCCTTTTCCTTATCCTCGTTCCCTGGTGTGTCGTGTGCCTGGCCGCGGTGCAATCCTTGCCTTCCCAGCCGGCCGCGACGACCGAGTCCTTCGATTTCCCCGGATTTGCGTGCCTCACTGGCGCACTTGCATTTCTACTTTGGGGTCTGGGAGGTCCTTCCGACGGACTGCAACCTTCGCGCGAGGCATTGCTCGCCGCGGCAGTCGTGCTGTTCGCAGCGTTTGCCTGGCTCCAGCATTCGCGGCCTTCGGCCCTTCTTGACCTGGCGTTGTTCCGGCGCGTGGATTTTGTCTTCTGCACGCTCGTGCTGTTCGTGCTCGGCTTCGGGATTTTCGGGTCGATCCTGCTGGTGCCGCTGTTCCTGCAGACGATCGCCGGCTTCACCCCGCTCGCGGCCGGACAGTTCCTGTTGCCCGCCGGACTGGTGATGGCACTGGCCTCCCCTGTTTGCGGCCACCTGTGCGATCGCGTCAACCCGCCGTTGATGCTGGCCATCGGTCTGGGCCTGTTCGCGGTCTCGTGCTTCCTGCTAGGCACGATCGATGTCCAGTCCGACGCGACGCTACTTTCGATGCACGTGACATTGGGACGGATCGGGCTAGCCATTCTTTTCCCGGCGATCTACGCGCTGAGCCTCAACTCCCTGCCCGCAGACAAGATGCCGCAGGGATCGGGAATCGTTAACTTCGTCCGACAACTCGGCGGCGCGCTCGGCACTGCGGCTCTGATCTTCGCCCTCTCGCACCGGGAAGCGACATGGCAGGCGGCCTGGACGCAGACCGACGCGGCCGCAAGCCAGGTCGCCGACGCTGTGGCCACGCTAGCCCCCGTCCTCGGCGCGGGAGGAGCGGAAAACGGCGACCTCCTCGCCCAGGCCTGGGTCGTCGACTCGATCGGCAAGGCGGCTGGCGCGCAGGCATTTCGCGACCTGTTCATGTGGATGGGGTGCGCCTTCGCCGTCTGCCTGGTGCCGACCGTACTCCTGGCGATCCGCTTCGGTTCCCGACCACACGCAGGCCGCGGCTGAGGACGCAAGACTCAGGAACGGGTACGCCATCGGTGGATGTGCTCAGCCATCTCGCGCACGCCGTCGGTGAGCGCAGCCGGGCCCGGCTGCAGGATGATCGGCGACTTGATCTCGAACAGTTGGCCGTCGCGCACCGCCGGCACGTTCGCCCAGCCGGGCCGCGCGGCCACCTGCTCGGGGCGGAATTTCTTCCCGCACCACGAACCGAACACGATGTCCGGGGCGCGCGCGATGATCTCGTCGTCGTTGGCGAGGATGCGGTCGCGCGCCAGCGATTTTTCCGCGCGCTCGGGGAAGATGTCGTCGCCCCCGGCGATGCGCACCAGCTCGGCGACCCAGCGGATGCCGGTGATGCGCGGCTCGTCCCACTCCTCGAAGTACACCTTCGGCCGGGGCCCCGGCGGCACGGCAGCGGCCACGGCATCGAGCCCGCGCTGCAACTCGTCGGCGTAGGCCGAAGCCTTCGCGCCGGCGCCCACCAGCGCGCCCAGCCGGCGTACGTAGTCGAGGATTTCCGCGACGCTGCGGTGGTTGGCGATCCACACCTCCACGCCCGCGCGCACCAGCTCGGCGGCGATGTCGGCCTGGATGTCGGAAAAGCCCACCACGAAATCGGGCCGCAGCTCGAGGATCTTTTCAATCTTCGCGCTGGTGAAGGCGCTGACCTTGGGCTTTTCCCGGCGCGCGCGCGGCGGCCGCACGGTGAAGCCGGAGATGCCGACGATGCGTTCGGATTCGCCCAGCGCGTAAAGGACTTCGGTCGGCTCCTCGGTGAGGCAGACGATTCGTACAGGCCCGCTCACGGGTACAGCATCCGCTCCGTCCAACGCCCGTCGGCGATCTCGTGCACGTGGCGCGAATGCAGGCGATGGCGCGCGCCGTACCAGAACTCGATGCGCGAAGGCACGACGCGGAAACCGCTCCAGTGCGCCGGCCGCGGGATCGCCGCGCCGGCATAGCGAGCTTCCACCTCAGCCAGGCGGTCTTCCAGGGTCTTGCGCGAGTCCAGCGTCTGCGATTGCAGCGAGGCCCAGGCGCCGGCCTGGCTGCCGCGCGGGCGCGTGGCGAAATAGGCATCGGCCTCGGCATCGGTGACGCGCGCGGCGCGGCCCTGCACGTTCACCTGCACGCCGTCGCGCAGCCAGCGCCAGTGGAACAGCAGCGCGCAGCGCGGTTCGTGCAGCAGTTGCACGCCCTTGCGGCTGTCGAAGTTGGTGTAGAACACGAAGCCCTGCGGGTCGGCGCCCTTGAGCAGCACGGTGCGCGCGGACGGCTGCCCGTCGGCGTCGACGGTGGCCAGGGTCATCGCGGTGGGCTCGGGATCCTCGGAGGCCCTGGCCTCGGCGAGCAGCGCGTGGAAGGTGTCGAGGATGGCGGGTTCGATCATCGGCGGATGCTAGCATTTGCGCATGAATCCGGCCCCGAACCTCGTCCTCGTCGGCCCCATGGGCGCCGGCAAGAGCTCGCTCGGGCGGCGCGTGGGCAAGCAGCTGGGCCTCGAATTCGTCGACGCCGACCGCCGCCTGGAACAGCAGGCCGGCGCGAGCATCCCGCTGATCTTCGAACACGAAGGCGAGGCCGGCTTTCGCGCGCGCGAAGAGCAACTGCTGGCGCAGCTGCTGCAGGGCCAGGGCCAGGCGATCGCGACCGGCGGCGGCGCGGTACTGTCGGCGGCTACGCGCGAAGTCCTGCGCACGCGCGCCTTCGTCGTGCACGTGCAGGTGGGCCTGGAGCAGCAGCTGGCGCGGCTGGAGCGCGACACGGCGCGGCCGCTGCTGGCGCAGGGCGACCGGCGCGAGACGCTGGCCCGGCTGGCAGGCGTGCGCGATCCCTTGTACGCCGAAGTCGCCGACATGGTCTTCGCCTCCGACGGGCTGAGCGTGGACGATGCCGCGCGCCGCCTGGCGGCGCAGCTGGCCAAGCAATGGCAGCGGAGCGAGGCGGCATGAGCCGGACCATCCCGGTCGAACTCGGCGCGCGGGCCTACGAGGTCCGCGTCGGAAAGGGCCTGCTCGATTCGCCGCAACTGGCCACGCTGGTCACCGGTGCGCAGGTCTTCGTGCTCAGCGACGCGAACGTCGCGCCGCTGTACCTCGAACGCGTGCGCGCGGCGCTCGCCGGCAAGACCATGCATTCGCTGGTGATTCCCGCCGGCGAACAGGAAAAGACCCTGGCGCGCTTCGGCGAAGCGATGCAGGCGCTGGCCGGCGCCGGCGCGAGCCGCGACGTCACCGTGCTCGCGCTGGGCGGCGGCGTCGTCGGCGACCTGGCCGGCTTCGTCTCCGCCTGCTGGATGCGCGGCGTGCCCTTCGTGCAGTTGCCGACCACGCTGCTGGCCATGGTCGACTCCTCGGTGGGCGGCAAGACCGCGGTCGACCTGCCCGCCGGCAAGAACCTGGTCGGCGCCTTCCACCAGCCGGCGGCCGTGCTCGCCGACCTGGATACCCTGTCCACCCTGCCCGCGCGCGAGCTGCGCGCCGGGCTGGCCGAGGTGGTGAAGGCGGCGGCGATCGCCGACGCGGATTTCTTCGCCTGGCTCGAGGCCAAGGCCGAAGGCCTGGTTGCCGGCGACGAAGGGTTGCTCGAGCACGCCATCGCCACCGCCATCGCCTTCAAGGCCGGCGTGGTCGCGCGCGACGAGCGCGAGCGCGGCGAACGCATGCTGCTCAACCTCGGCCACACCTTCGGCCACGCCATCGAAACGGCGCAAGGCTACGGCGGACTGCTGCACGGCGAGGCGGTGGCGGTGGGCATGGTGCTGGCGGCGACGCTGTCGTCGCAGCTGGGCCGCGCGCCGGCGGCCGACGCGCAGCGGCTGCGCGCGCTGCTCACGCGCCTGGGCCTGCCGACGGCCGTGCCCGCGGAGCTGGACGCGCGCGAGCTGCTCGCGCACATGCGCCTGGACAAGAAAGCGGTGTCGGGCGTGCCCCGCCTGATCCTGTGGCGCGGCATCGGCCAGGCCGAGGTGGTGCCGGCCGTCGCCGAGGACGCCGTGCTGCGCGCACTCGCCGAAAGCCGCGCGCGATAAACTGCCGGTCCCATGCGCCTGTTGCTGCAACAACGCCCGCTCGCCGGCGAATCGCCCAAGTACGTCCAGCTGATCCTGCAACAGGACCTGCTCGGCGGCTGGCAGTTGCTGCGCGAAAGCGGCCAGACCGGCGGCAAGGCCACGCTGCGCAAGGAATTGTTCCTGGACCAGAAGCAGGCCATCGAGGCCTTCGAGAAGGCCCGCGATGCGCAGCTCAAGCGCGGATTCCAGGTGATGTTCGCGCAGGGCGCGAGCCTTCACGGCGGCTAGACCCTCCCGGTCCGCTAAAATGCGCGCTTCGGGGCCACTGCCCCCGGGAGCCCTGCTTGAAACCTGCCAACGACCGATTCCTGCGCGCGCTGCGGCGCGAGCCGGTGGACGCCACCCCTGTCTGGCTCATGCGCCAGGCCGGCCGCTACCTGCCCGAGTACCGCGCCACGCGCGCGAAGGCCGGCAGCTTCATGGGCCTGGCCACCAATCCCGAGCTGGCCTGCGAGGTCACCATCCAGCCGCTGGAGCGCTTCGACCTCGACGCGGCGATCCTGTTCTCCGACATCCTCACCGTGCCCGACGCGATGGGCCTGGGCCTGCA
>AR_comb_assmDRAFT_10374548_pt1 | contig 15423 bp, 14 predicted proteins | sample ArasoioldDNA_FD_10543 | JGI IMG/M metagenome (IMG submission 10543) | reverse complement strand
GGCACCATCATCATTCCTGCTCTGGCGGGCCGGTCGGGCTGCACGTGCGCTGACAAACACTCGACACCACTTCGCAGCTAACCTGGCCCCGCTGGAAATATTCAGCGGGGCTTTTTATTTGTGGGCACTCATGGATTTTTCGAAGTTGAATGGCCTGATTCCTGCGGTCGCGCAGGACTCGACGACGCAGGAAGTGCTGATGGTCGGCTTCATGAACCAGGCGGCGCTGGATCGCACCGTGGAAAGCGGATTTGCGACCTTCTTCAGCCGGACCCGGAACGCGCTGTGGATGAAGGGAGAAACGTCTGGCAACACCCTCAAGGTGGATCGCATCCTGGTGGATTGCGACGATGACACGTTGTTGCTGCTCGTGACGAGGCTCGGCGACGGGAACGTCTGCCACACGGGTGAGAGGACGTGTTTTTTCAGGGTCCTTGAAGAAGGAACACCGAAGTAAAACGATATGTCTCATTCTCTCAAACTCGGCATTCCCAAGGGCTCCTTGCAGGACGCGACGATTCAGCTGTTCGCGCGCGCCGGATTCAACATCTACGCGAGCGCGCGGTCGTACTTTCCGGCTATCGACGATCCCGAGATCGACTGCATGCTGATCCGGGCCCAGGAGATGGCGCGCTACGTGGCCGACGGCGTCCTCGATGCCGGGCTGACCGGTCAGGACTGGATCGCCGAGCACGCGGCCTCAAACGGATCGACCACCGGAGGCGTCACGCCTCTGGCCGATCTGATTTACGCGAAGCAAAGCTTTGGAAAAGTGCGCTGGGTGCTCGCCGTGCCTGAGGAGTCGCGCTATCAGTCGCCGCGCGACCTGGAGGGCGCCACGATTGCGACCGAACTGGTGCGGGCCACGCAAGCGTACTTCGCGCGGCAGGGAATCAAGGTGAACGTCGAGTTCTCGTGGGGAGCCACGGAGGTGAAGGCGCCGCGGCTCGCCGACGCCATCGTCGAAGTCACGGAAACCGGGTCCTCGCTGCGCGCAAACCGGCTGCGAATCATCGATACCGTGCTCGAGTCGAACACGCAGCTGATTGGGAACCCGGCGGCCCTCGGCGATCCCTGGAAACGGACGAAGCTCGAGAACATCGCGCTCCTGTTGAAAGCCGCGATCGAGGCACAAGGCCGGGTCGGCATCATGTTGAACGTGCGCCGGGAGGATCTCGACGCGGTACTCGGGTTGCTGCCGGCACTTCAGCGGCCCACGATTTCCCCGCTCAGCGACAACGAGTGGGTCGCGATCAACACGATCATCGAAGAACGCACCGTGCGCGATCTGATTCCGCGCCTCAAGGCGGCGCGGGCCCACGGGATCGTGGAATACCCGCTCAACAAAATCGTCATGTGATGGCGTTCACAGTCCGTATCGTCGAATCGTCCAGCCCTCGCGCCGTCGATCCGCTCCTGGCCAGGCGGACACGCGATCAGGCCGCGCTCGTCCGTCGCGTAGCCAGGATCGTCGACGCCGTCAGGCGCCGCGGTGACTCCGCGCTCATTGGCTTCGCTCGACGGTTCGACACGCTCGCCCTGCCGATCGAGGTGACCGGCGACGAAATGATCGCGGCGGGGCGCGAGCTGCGCCGCGAAGTTCGACAGGCGATCGACGTCGCGGCCGCGAATATCCGCAGGGTCGCCCGCCAGCAGCTGCCTCGCCGCTGGACGTCGCAGCCCTCGCCCGGCGTTCACATCAGCCAGCGCGTGCTGCCTCTGGATCGCGTCGGCTGCTATGTCCCCGGCGGACGTTATCCGCTCCCGTCGTCGCTGTTGATGACCGCAATTCCCGCGCACGCGGCCGGCGTCAAAGAGATCGTCGCGGTGTGCCCGCGTCCGGATGACACCATCCTGCACGCCGCCCGGGTGGCCGGCGTGGCACGTCTGTTCAGGCTTGGCGGAGCGCACGCCATCGCGGCGCTCGCATACGGGACGGAGACGGTGCCGGCGGTTGACAAGATCGTCGGTCCGGGCAACGCATTTGTCGCGGCCGCCAAGGCGCTGGTCTCGCCCGACTGCGCCATCGACTTCTACGCCGGGCCGAGCGAGATCGTCGTGGTGTCCTCGGCTGGACGGGCGGCCTGGATTGCCGCCGACCTCATCGCGCAGGCTGAACATGATCCCGACGCACGTGCGGTTCTGCTGACACCGTCGCGCCGGCTGGCCGCTGCCGTCGGACGAGAGCTCCGCGACCAAATGCCGGCGGACGGTCCGGCGTCGCGGGCGATGAATATGAACGGCGGCATCGTGATCACGCGGACCATGGACGAAGCGATCGCGCTCTGCAATCGCATGGCTCCGGAGCATGTCGTCTGCGACACCCATGACGCCGCCGAGCGGATCACGCGGGCCGGAACCGTATTCGTCGGCGACTACAGCGCCCAGGCGGCCGGCGACTACGCGACCGGATCGAACCACGTGCTTCCGACCAATGGCGCCGCCCGCGCGCGCGGCGGCCTCAGCGCTGCCGACTTTGTTCGTGTCACGACAGTGCAGCGCGTGACCCGGAAAGGCCTGCAGGCGATCGGCGGTGCCGCCACGACGCTGGCGAACGCCGAAGGTCTGTCGGCCCACGCCGCCTCGATCGAGATTCGTCTGCGTCCACGCCCCCGGATCAACGCGCGCGCCCGGAGGCCTCGATGAGCTTTGAATACGAGCGCGTCGCGACGCCATCCGGGGGATTGCGGCTGCACTTGAACGAGAATACCGCCGGCTGTTCACCGGCTGTCGTCGAAGCGTTGCGCTCATTGACACCGCTGCAGCTTGCCGAGTACCCGGACTACGACGCGGCAATCGACGCCACCGCGCGCCGGCTCGGAGTCGGTCGGGATTCCGTGTTGCTGACCAACGGCCTGGACGAGGGAATCCTGGTCGCCGCGATGGTGGCGTGTCGCGATACCGCCAATGCCGAAGCCATCATTGTTGTTCCGGCATTCGATATGTACGCCGCGTGTACCGACGCCGTCGGCGGACGCATCGTTGAGGTCCCGCTCGAATCGGATTTCAGTTTTCCACTCGAGCAGGTGCTGGCGGCGATTAACGACCGCACCCGCATCGTTTGGCTCACCAACCCCAACAATCCAACCGGCCAGAGCATCCCGCGTGAGGCCATCGCACGGATCGCCGAAGCGTCAGCCGATGCACTGGTCTTCGTCGATGAAGCCTATGTCGACTTCGGCGGGGCGACTTTGATCGGTGATGCGCTGATGCAGCAGTTTCCGCGCCTGATCGTCGGCCGGACATTCGCCAAGGCGTACGGGCTCGCCGGCATTCGCGCCGGGGCTGTCGTCGGTCGGCCGGAAGCGGTTGCGGCTCTTCGCCGCGTGACACCGCCCTACAGCCTGAACGTCTGTGCCGCCGTCGCGCTGCCCGCGGCGTTCGGCGACACCGCGTTCTATGACTGGTATGTGAGCCAGGTTCAGGAATCCAGGCGTCTGCTCTACGGCGCGCTGGAGAAGGCCGGTGTCCGCTACTGGAAAAGCGACGCCAATTTCGTGCTGGCGCGATTCGAGGGACGGGGCACCGACGTGCAGGCCGGGCTCACTGGCAGCGGCATTCACGTTCGCGATCGCTCGGGTGATCCGGGCTGTGCCGACTGTTTACGGATTACCGCCGGCGTGGTCGCGCACACGCGCAAGTTCATCACGGCGCTCGAGTGGCTCATATGAGACAAGCCAGCATCAACCGGGTCACCACCGAAACACAGATCGCGCTGAAGCTGTCGATCGATGGGAAGGGCCGCTACGACGTTCACACGGGGATCAGGTTTCTCGATCACATGCTCGAACTGTTTGCGCGGCACGGCGGCTTCGATCTGAAGCTTGCCGCCACCGGCGACCTCGATGTCGATCAGCACCACACGGTGGAGGACATCGGCATCGCGCTCGGTGAAGCGCTTTCAACCGCGTTGACCGATCGTCGCGGCATCAACCGGGCCGGATACTTCGTGATGCCGATGGACGAGACGCTGGCCGTTGCCGCGGTCGATCTCAGCGGCCGTATTCATGCCGTTGTCGACCTGCGTCTGAAAGTCCGGAGGGTCGGTGATCTTCAGGCCGAGCTCGTGACTGACTTTTTCGAAGGGTTCGCGCAGGGAGCCAGGGCGAACGTGCACGTCAAGGTCCTGTACGGCAGATCGAGCCATCACCACGTCGAGGCGGTGTTCAAGGCGTTCGCTCGCGCGCTGCGGGTGGCCTGCGCCCGCGATCGGCGTCTCGCGCGCATGCTGCCCAGTACGAAAGGGCTGCTGTGATCGCGCTCATTGATTACGGCGCCGGCAACCTGACCTCGGTCCGAAAAGGATTCGCGGCCGCGGGTGCCAATCTGTTCACGCCCGTCGAGCCTTCCGACCTGGAGAGAGCCCGTGGCATCGTCGTGCCTGGCGTCGGCAACTTCGCGGCAACGGCCGCGCTCGAAGGTACGTGGACGTCGGCAATCCGCGGCACGGTGGACCGCGGCGTTCCCCTTCTCGGGATTTGCCTCGGCCTGCAATGGCTTTTCGAGGGAAGCGACGAGGCGCCCGGTGTGACCGGCCTGGGGGTGATCGCCGGCCGGTGTTCGCGGCTTCCGCAAGCCGGAAGCCTGAAGGTCCCTCATGTCGGCTGGAACTCGTTGCACATGCCGCGTGACTCGCGCCTGCTGCACGGCGTTGACGAGAGTACGCAGGTGTACTTCACCCATTCGTATGCCGCACCGGTGACTCACGAGGCGGCGGCAACGTGCGAGCACGGAGCCGTGTTTGCCGCGGCGGTCGAAGCGAACCACGTCTTCGGCGTCCAATTCCATCCTGAAAAGTCGAGCGATGCCGGCATTCGAATCCTGCGGAACTTCGTTGCCGCAACCCGGTCCTGACCCATGCTCTCGAAGCGCCTGATTGCGTGTCTCGACGTTCGGAACGGCTGCGTCGTCAAGGGTGTGAACTTCGAGGGCCTGCGAATGGCCGGTGACCCGGCGGAGCTGGCCAGGCGGTACAACCACGAGGGCATCGACGAGGTCGTCGTGCTCGACGTTACCGCTACGATCGAGGGGCGCCGCGCATTCGAAGCCACGATCCGGGCGGTATCGAGCGAGTTGTTCATTCCGCTGACGGTCGGTGGCGGGATTCGCAGCGAGTCGGACGCCGCCGCCGCGATCGACGCCGGCGCCGACAAAGTCGGCGTGAACAGCGCCGCGCTGACCGATCCGACCGTGCTGACGCGCCTGTCGGCACGCTACGGCAGCCAGGCCGTGGTCGTCGCCATCGACGCCAAGCGCGTCAACCATCGATTTCAGGTCTTCTCGCGAAGCGGCAGCACGCCGACAACTCGCGATGCCGTGGAATGGGCGATCGAAGCAGAGTCACGCGGAGCCGGCGAGGTACTCCTGACCTCCATCGATCGAGACGGCACGCGCGCCGGATTCGACTGTGAGCTGACCGCTGCCGTCTCGGGCGCGGTCTCGATTCCGGTCATCGCATCTGGCGGAGCCGGCACGTTCGAGCATTTCACCGCCGTGTTCAACGAAGGACGCGCCGATGCGGCGCTGGCGGCTTCGGTGTTTCACTATTCCGAGCACGCCGTATCTGATCTCAAACGTCATCTCCTTCAGCAAGGTGTTCCTGTCAGATGCTGATTCCCTCGATCGATCTTCAAGGCGGCAAGATTGTGCAGCTCGTTCAAGGTGAACGGCTCGCCATGGAAACCGCCGACGTGGATGCGTGGGTCCGAAAGTTTGCCAGCTACCCGAAGGTTCAGTTGATCGATCTCGACGCGGCGAAGGGTCAGGGCTCGAACGAGTCGCTGGTCGCGCAGATCTGCGCGAGGCTTCCGTGCCGCGTCGGCGGTGGGATACGTTCGATTGAACGTGCGGAAGCACTGCTCGCGGTCGGGGCGAAGAAAGCGATCCTCGGGTCGGCGCTGTTTCGAAACAACGAAGTGGACCTTCCGTTCGTCAAGGCTCTTTCGAGTCGCCTCGGCGCCGAGCGGCTGATTGGCGCGGTGGATGGCAAGGGCGGACAGGTCGTCATCCACGGCTGGCGAACGTCCCTCGACCTCACACCCGAGCAGGCGATCACCGAGCTCGAGCCTTTCGTAAGCGAATTCCTGTATACCCACGTCGATCTCGAAGGGCTGATGCGCGGGACGAACATGGACGCAATCCGTTCCCTGCGAGCGAGCACGACCCGGGCACTCACCGCGGCCGGAGGAATTACGACGCAGGAGGAGATCGATCAGCTGGACGCGATGGACGTCGATGCCGTCGTCGGGATGGCGGTTTATACAGGGAAGCTGAAGATCTGAGTCGTTCGGCTGCCAAAGAATAAACGCCGCCATCGCCTTTCCCGTCTAAGGCAGTGCTATGAAAAACACAGCCCTTGCCCTGCTGGTCCTCCTGCTCGTCTCCGGCCCCGCTGCTGCCCAGGGAAAAGAAACCGAAACGGTCGACAAAACCCTGGCGTTGTCGGGCGGTGGGACACTCAAACTCAACAATTTCTCAGGCAACGTGCATATTACCGGCACTGCCGACAGCTCGGTCCAGATCCACGCAGTCAGGCGCGCGACACGCGAGCGCCTGGACAACATCCTTCTCGACATTCAGGTGTCCGGCTCGACGATTGAGATCGAAGCCAATCGCAAGGCGCCGGGCTGGCACGAAAGGAACGACAACGTCGTCGAAACGGAGTTCGACATCAAGGTGCCGGCCGCGACACTGCTCGATGTGCACACCTTTTCGGGGGACGTCATCGCCAAGGGCACCACTCAGGACGTAAAAGCTCAGACCTTCAGCGGCAACATCGACCTCGACCTCTCCACTGCGGGCGCGGCGCCAGACGTGAAGGCCGAGACGTTCAGTGGCGACATCTCGACCCGGCTGCCGGCCGCGTCGAACGGACATGTCACCTTCAACAGCTTCAGCGGAGATTTTCGCAGCGATTTTCCGGTGATGCTGAATCGAAAATCGCGCCGGGACGTCTCCGCCGACCTCGGCAGTGGGGGCGCCGCCAACTTTGACTTCAAGACGTTCAGCGGAGACCTGAAACTGGTCAAGTAGCCGCCATTGAATTACGCTGGCCTCGATGCGCCAGCGTGCTCCTCTTCTCCTTCTGATCGCTCTCCTGCCGGCGCTCGGGTCATGCACCCGCAGCGCCGGTTTGTTTTCAGAATCGAATGCGCGCGCGCACATATCGATGCTGGCCGGGACGATTGGCAGCCGGCCCATCGGCAGCGACGCGAATGCACGGGCGCGCGCCTACATCATCGACCAGCTGAAGCTGTACGGGTACGAAGTCCGCGTGCAGGAGACCGATGCGACACGGCCCGAGCTGGGCCGGACGGCGCGCGTTTCCAACATCATCGCCGCGCTCGTCGGTCGGCGCCCGGAAGCCATCGGCCTGGTCTCACACTACGATTCCGCTTCGGAATCACCGGGGGCGGCAGATGACGGGTTCGGTGTGGCGGTCTGCCTGGAGACCGCGAGAGTGCTCGCCGCCCGCGCCGACCGTCAGTGGACGACGTTTGTTCTCGTGACCGACGGCGAAGAGTCCGATCTCATGGGAGCCGCGGCGCTGGTCACCGATCGCGTCGTGGCCTCGAAGTTGAGCGCATACATCAACGTCGAGGCGGCGGGCTCCGACGGCACGGCGGTCCTCTTTCAGTCCGGACCGGGCAATGCGTGGCTGGCAGCGCCATGGGCGCGAACGGCGCCTCATCCTCGTGGCGGGTCGTTTGCCGTCGAAGTCTACCGGCGGCTGCCGAACGACACGGACTTCACCATCCTCGCCCGCCAGAACCTTCCCGGATTGAATTTCGCTGCAGTAGACGACGGCTATAGCTATCACACGGCGAGGGATGTCGCGGACCGCCTCACGACCCGCGCGCTTCGGACAACCGGCGAGAACGTGGTGGCGATCGCCACGGCGCTCGACAAGACCGACATCACCACGCGACAACGATGGGGAGCCACCTACTTCGACATCGGACAAGTTTCGGCGCTCGCCTACGGGATGGTCGCCAGCTGGATCATTGCCGCGGCGGCGCTGATACTGGGGGCCGTCGCGTGCATGCGGACGATTTCGTCGGCGCTCCGACTTGCAGGGCCGCTGCGCTGGGGGTTCGCGCTCGTCTGGACGATCGTCGGATCGGCGGCGGTGGTCGCGGCGATGACGGGGACAACCTGGGCACTTCGCGCGGCGCGCGAGGTCTACCACCCGTGGTACGCGCACCCGGATCGATTGTTTCTTCTGCTGCTGACGATCGGCATCACGACGGGCTGGGGTGTCACGAGGACCGGCGCCTGGCTGCCAGCGCGGCTGCGCGCACCGAGAGATCCCGTCGTGATCTGGAGTCTCACGCTGCCGATCTGGCTGATTCTGGCAGGGGCCACCACGTGGTTCGCTCCGTCGGCAGGTTATCTCTGGACTCTCCCCCTCTTTGCCGCTGGAGCTCTCCTCGCCTTTGCCCGTCATGACAACGTCGCGCTGATGCGAGCCGCCTCGGTTGTGATCCTGGCGGTCACGGGCACGCTGTGGCTTCGCAACATCGTCGATCTCCTCCACTTCGCCACGGCGGTTCTCGGGAGGCTGCCGATCATCACGCCGGTCTACGCGTATGCCGCGATGATGGCGCTGGCCGGCGTGATGATCGTTCCCCCGCTCATGGCCGTGGCTGCGCGAGAGCGTCCACTCGCCAGGCCAGCGCTCGTCACCGCCCTGTGTTTGCTGACCGTCGCGGTCGCAACGAGCGCGGCGGCACTCGCCCCGGCCTACACCAGCGAGCGGCCGCAGAGGCGGCACATCCGAGCGCTGCAGGAAACGGACGACAGGACCATCTGGGAAGTGACGTCGCTGGAGCCGGGTCTCGATCTCGGGCCTGGCGCGCCTGGAGGGTGGACCCGGCAGGGCAACGGTGTGCCCACCAGCGTGCCGTGGGGCCGGTTCCGCGACCCGTTCGTATTCCGCGCCACCGGCATCCCGCTCGGACCCGCTCCGGCAGACGTTGCCGGCCTGACGATCAAGCCGTTCGAGGGCGGCAGCGAGGTATCGGTGACGATCGTTCCGCGCAGCAAGAGCCTGGCGATTTCCTTCGTACTTCCCGCGGGCGTGAGCCCATTGACCTCCAGCTTCCCTGGTGCCGAGCGGCTCGGGCAATGGACGGCGACGTTCATCGCGCCGCCGCCGGAAGGCATCGCCTGGCGGGCCACCTTCAGCCGCGGCGACGCCACCCGGCTGCGCGGCCTGCGCGTGGCGATCACGGATTCCGGATTTCCCGGCGGCACCGGCTGGCAGCGGCTGCCGCAGTGGCTGCCCCAGGAACATACCGTGTGGGCGGCGGCGGTGACCTGGGTCGTGGACCCGGCGACCCTGGCCGCGGTTGAACCCGTCCCTCCATTACGGTAAACTACGTAACGATTACGTTGTTCGGCGTAATCGGCCATGCCCAACCCTTTTGTCTACGGCGAGGTCGTGCCGCGGGCGGCGTTCGTCGATCGGGAGGTCGAGCTCGACCGACTCACGCGCGACCTGCTGGCAGGCCAGAAGATCTTTCTCATCTCGCCCCGCCGCTTCGGCAAGTCGTCGCTGGTCCGCCAGGCGCTCGCCGCCGCCGAGCGCGGCGGCGCGCTGACGGTCGAGGTGACAGTCAGCAGCTACAGCTCCTACGTCGCGTTCCTCGAGGGATATGCCCGCGCGCTTCTGGGCGTCGAGACGCGAATCGACAAGGCGCGCGCGTGGCTGCGGGAGATGCTCGGCGGCGTTCGTCCGGAAGTGCGGATTGAGGCCAACGAGGACGGGGACAGTCAGCTCGCGCTCTCGTTTCCCTCGGCGCGCACCGGCAGGGACGTCTCGAGACTGGCGCAGGAGGTGTTCGCGCTGCCCGGGCGCATCGCCGAGGCCCGACGGCGGAAACTCGCGATCGCCCTCGACGAGTTCCAGGCGGTGGCGTCGTTCAACGGCGGCAGCGTCGAGCATGCGCTCCGTGCGGCGGTTCAGCATCAGCGCCAGGTCGGCTATGTGTTCTCGGGATCCGAACCGAGCCTGATGGAGCGGATGCTCGGACGAAGCCGCCCCTTCTACAAGGCCGGGCCGGTGATGCGCCTGCAGAAGATTCCGGCCGAACCCTTCGCCGCGTTCATCGAGGCGCGCTTCCAGGCCACTCGTTTGCGTCCCGCTCCCGGGCTCGGCACGGCCATCGTCGAACTGGCTGGCAATCTTCCCTACGACGTTCAGCGTCTCGCGCATGAGGTCTGGGATGACGCGCAGGGAGCAAAATCGGTCGGGCTGGACGATCTGCACGAAACGCTGAAGCGATTGCTCGGCGAGCACGAGGCGCTCTTCGAGGCGACGTGGCAGCGCCTGACGCTCGCGCAGCGCGCGGCCCTCCGCGCGGCAGTGCTCGAAGAAGGACGCGAGCTGCTGGCGGCCGACGTTCGCACGAGGTATCGGCTGGGTGGTGCGTCAACCGTGCAGGCGTCCCTGAGCGCGCTCGTACGCGAGGACATCCTCGCACGCGAGGGCACGCGTTACGTTGTGGTGGATTCGCTGTTCAGAGAGTGGGTCGCGCGGCATACACACTGAATCGCTCATCACTGATCGCTCATCGCGAATCACTCATCATCGACTCCTTGAATCGCGAGCTTCGAGCCGCAACCAGACGCCAGCTGCCAGAAACCGGCAGCCCGCCCGCCAGCAGCCACGCAGCAAGCGGATTCGGTTAGAGTCTCGCTCATGCCGGCTTCACCGATCATCCGCTTCCTCGCGCGGGTCGGGTGTCACGTGTTCTATCGCGTTGACTGCGTCGGCAAGCCGCCGGAGAGCGGAGCCGCGCTCCTCCTGCCCAACCACGCGAATGCATTGCTGGATCCGGCCGTGATCTGGGCGACGGCAGAACGGGACGTGCGATTCCTGGCGAAGTCCGTGCTGTTCGAAGGTCCGCTCAGGTTCCTCGTCGCCGGCTCGGGCGCGATTCCGGTCTATCGAAAGCTGGATCAGGCCGATGTCTCGAAGAACTCGGAGGCATTCGCGGCCGTCGACCGGGCTCTGGCGGCCGGCGACGCGATCTGCATCTTTCCCGAGGGCGTGAGTCACTCGGAAGGACGGCTGGTGCCGCTGCGAACGGGGGCGGCCCGCATGGCGCTCAGCGCCGAACGAGCCGGAACCCGTGTCAGTCTCGTCCCCGTGGGCCTGAACTTCGATCGAAAGACCACGTTTCGTTCGCGCGTGACCGTGATCTACGGTCAGAGTTTTACCTGTGAGGATCTCGCCGATTCGGCGGCTCATCCTGACGCGGCCCGTGAGCTGACCGATCGTATTGGCGAGCGCATGCGACGGCTGCTGATCGAAGCGGAGCTGAAGACCGATACTGCTCTCGTCGATCGCGTCGACCGCATGTATTCAGCGGCGAGAGGAATCGGCCGAGATCCTCGAGAACGCGTCGAGCGCCGCCGCGTCATTGCCGCGGGCATCGAGCGGCTGCGCTCGCGAGACCCGCAGCGCTACGACGAGATTCTGATGCGGCTGCACCGCTATCAGCAGCGGCTCGAGCGGTTCGGACTGCGCGATCGACATCTCGACTGGACGATTTCGACCGGCGAGGCCGTGAGATTTGCGGTGCGCGAGATGCTGGCGGCGCTCGTCCTCGTTCCCCTGTCGGCGCTCGCACTGATCTTCTTCGCGGTTCCCTATCGTCTGACCGGCTATGGCGCGCGCTGGTTCACGCGCGAGCCCGACGTCGCCGCGACGGCCAAAGTCGTGGGCGGCTTTCTGATTTACGCCGCCTGGCTGCTCGCATTCGTTGCCGTCGGCTGGTGGTGGCGCGGCGCCATGGCCGGAGTCCTGACGTTCATCCTCGTGCCTCTCGTCGCCGTGGCCGGCCTGTTCGCGTTCGAACGCGAGTCGTCCGTGATCGACGCGGTCCGCGCCTGGTTCCTCCTTCAGCGGACGCGCGCGCATACCCGCGAGCGGTTGAGACGGAGACGATCGGAGCTTGCGGACGTGCTCGATGAAGTCAATGAGTGGCTGACCGAGAGCCGGTCGACCGACACTAGTTCAACAAGTACTGTTTGATGAACTGGATCCAGGTGTAGAACCAGAAGTTGTTGTTTGCCGCCTTGGCCCAGAAATCGTGGCCCTCATCGGCATACACCGTCATCCAGACGGGCACACCATTGGCGCGGACAATCCGAGCCATCTCCTCGGCTTGTGCCGCTGGTACCCGCGTATCGTTGGCGCCGTGAACGATGAACAGTGGAACCCGGAGCTTTGAGGCGCTGGTCACCGGCGAGATGCGTTTCAGGAACTCCCGCATCTCCGGATCTCTTTCGTCCCCGTACTCCGCCCGTCGATCCTCAGGCCGGGTTGGGTCGGTCGTTTCGAGATAGGTGATGAAATCAGAGATCCCCGCGGCCGCAAGCGCGCCGCGCAGGCGCGAACTGTACATCTCGGCAACCGCATAGGTCATGTATCCGCCGTAGCTGACGCCGGTGACCATCACGCGATTCTTGTCGAGCGTCGGCTGCGTCTCGATCCAATCCAGCAGCGCGCCGATGTCCTTGACTGAATCTTCCCGTCTCGTCCCATCATCGAGCCGGCCGAACGCCTTGCCAAAGCCCCAGCTGCCACGGACGTTCGGGTACACCAGCGCGATACCGAGTTCATTCAGCAAGTACGCACTGCGGCCCTGGTAGCGCGGACGTTCGCGTGAACCGGAGCCTGCAGGTCCGCCATGGATGCTGACGATCACGGGCCGTGGCCCGGTGAACCTGGTCGGCGGCCGATACAAAATCCCCGAAATCATCAGGCCATCGAAACTCTTCCAACGGACAATCTCTGGCTCCGGCAGTGTATCGGGATCGAAGGCACCAAACTCACTCTTCGTCCAGCGATCGACAGCCCCGGTGCGCGCGTGCACTGAGAATACGTCCGCGAACGTGCGGAGAGAGGAAAGGGAAAACGCCACCTCGCTGCTGTCGGGCCGCCACATCGGAGTGCGCGGTGGCACCAGTTGGCCCGCAGGTAGTTTGGGCGCCCAGCGAACGGCGAATGTGCTCGCGTCGAGCAGCTCGACGCGGCTGCTGATGGTGCTGTCGAACACCACGGCAATCGTCTTGCCGTCGGGAGAGAGCGCAAACGATTCCAAGTCGTCGGATTCGCCGGTAATCGGCTTCCACGCTCGGGTCGCCACGTCGCCGCGCCAGAGCCGCAGCGTCTCCGAGTTGCGGTTGCTCAGCGCGTATACGTAACGACCATCTGGCGAGTATTCGGCCATTCGCCACACGGCTGGCTCTCCGTCCGGACTGATTTGGGTCTTCTGCCCGGTCTTGACGTTGACGCGCCACAGAGACGTCCTCGTGTTGGCCTGCGGAGAGTTCACCACCAGCAGCTCGCTGTCGTCAGGAGACCAGTCGGCGACGTTCCAATTACCTTCGACCTCCGAGACCAGCCTGGCGCTCGATGGATCCCGTGGATTCATGACCCAGATGTCCCGATCGGCGCCGTCATGACCGCGGCGCCGCGTGGACTCAAATGCGATCAGGCCCGACCGGTGCGACCAGACCGGCATGCCGTTTCGCGACTTGCCATCGGTCAGTAACGTGGTCTTCTTCGTCGCGAGATCGAAGCGAAACAGCTGCATCGTCTCGCCGCCGCTGCTGGAGTCCTTGTTGAACACGAAGAACGAGGCATCTGGCGAGTAAAAGGCACCGACGGTGTTGGCCGCGACACCCGCTCCCGTGGGAAAGAACGTCAATTGCTGCCGGTCCATTCCTGGTCCGGCCACGGAATGGATTTGAAAGGTGTTTCCGTCGAAGGCGGTCGTAATGAGCATCTCCCGGCGCGTCGGATGCCATCCGAGCAGGATGGCTCGCCGGGATGACGCGTACGGGGCAAGATCCTGGACGATCGATGCCGGAATCGGCGGCAGCCCCTCAGCCTTGACGTTCGATGGAACCGGCAGGAATTCGGGTGCGGCCGGCGACGCCGCATTGCCTCCCGGGGAGGGCGCCTGAGCAGAAACAGTCGCGGCAAAGGCGGTTCCGGCAAGAGCCAGGAGCGCTGCGCGTCGAAAGTGATGCATGAATCTGCGGCGGTGGGAGCGAGTTCCATTATAGTGCAAACCTCGCTTCCCTGCCGTTCGTCCAACGCACCATGAGAATTGTGATAGCCGGCGGGACAGGCTTCCTCGGGACGCAACTCGCGGAAACCTGTGCGGAAGACGGACACGACGTTCGTGTGCTGACCCGCGCGCTGCTGCCCGGCGATTCCCGTCATGACCCGGGCACCGGCGTGCCAGGAGTGACGCGGGTCGGGTGGCGAGCCGACGGCAAGAGCGGCCCGTGGGCAGCCGTGGTCGACGGCGCCGACGCGGTGGTCAATCTCGCTGGTGCGGGGCTTGGGGACGAACGGTGGTCCGCCGAGCGCAAGGCCGTCATCCGCGACAGCCGAATCCGCTCGACGCGGAGCGTCGCCGCGGCGATTACCGAATCGGCGCTGCGTCCGCCTGTGTTTATCAGTGCCAGCGGCGTCGGCTATTACGGCGATGCGGGAAGCGACGTAAAGACCGAAGCGTCACCAGCCGGCAACGACTTCCTTGCACAGCTTTGCACGCAGTGGGAAGCGGAAGCCTTACGCGCCCAGAGCGCGGCCACCCGTGTCGTGCTTCTCCGCTCCGGGCTTGTGCTGGAAAGGAGCGGCGGCGTCCTTCCGCGCATGATGACGCCGTTTCGCTTCTTTGCCGGCGGACCCATGGGGTCGGGGGGGCACTACGTATCCTGGATTCACCGCATCGACTGGGTCGAGATGATCCGGTGGATCGTGGATTCACCCCGAGTGACCGGCGCGGTCAACGCGACGTCGCCCGTTCCGGTCACCAACCGCGAATTCGCCAGGGCCCTCGGGCGCGCCATGCACCGGCCTGCGTTCATTCCCGCACCCGCGTTCGCGCTGCGTCTGGTTCTCGGAGAAATGGGGGCGCTCGTCCTGACCGGACAGCGCGTGGTTCCACAGTGCGCGCTGTCGCACGGGTTTCACTTCAGATACCCGGAAATCGATCTGGCATTCAGAGGGATATTTGGTGAATAGACACAGCGTCAGAGTATATCTGGAGCGCCTCCCCTGAAGTTCCCGCCCAGCACCGGCACCGAGTCGCCTCCGAGCCACGAATCGACGACCTTGGCGTAGACCGAGCGGAAGTCGGTTTCGTAGTGAACGTCGTTTCCGCTGTTTTCGAGCGTCGGGTTGTCGGGAGCGACACGGAGATTCGGCGCCGTGCCGAAGATGCCACCTCGCACCGTCCCGCCCATCGCCATCATGACGCTTGCCGCGCCATGATCGGTACCCTGGCTGCCGTTCTCGTTGATGCGCCGGCCGAACTCCGAGAACTGCAGCACGACCGTGTCGCTCAAGAGTCCCTGGTTGACCAGGTCGGTATAGAACGCGAACAGGCCGTCGTT
>AR_comb_assmDRAFT_10397374_pt1 | contig 15424 bp, 15 predicted proteins | sample ArasoioldDNA_FD_10543 | JGI IMG/M metagenome (IMG submission 10543) | reverse complement strand
ATCCAGTTACCATTTAATTTATTCAGTTCAAGTGATGCAAAAACTTTTTCACCTGTTGCAACTTTGGTAATGTTTCCTGTTGCAACATCAAATGCCACGACATTGTTTTGCCGATCGTCTTGCATTAAGGCTATAATTGATTTGCCATCTTTACTCCATCGGGGATTTGAAATAGGTCTGTCAATAGTTTTTGATAACAACTTTGGATCTCCTCCGTCTTTAGAAACTATTGATAACTGATCTTCGCCATACATTGTAAAATATTCATTGCTGCTGCTTTGCAGATAAGCGATGTAATTTCCGTCAGGACTCCATTGCGGTTCATGATCTGCGCCAGTCCATTTTGTTAATTTTTTTATTGGTGCATCAGGAACAACATCCATTACATAAATATCTGTGTTCTCATTTTTGTCAGGATTTTCTGTGCGGTTACTTGTGAAGGCAATTTGTTTTCCGTCAGGACTCCATGCCGGTTCTGTTTCATCATAAATTCCCTTTGTTAGTGTATCGAGTTTTTGTGTTGATAAATTGAAGACATATAAATGAATGGCGCCGCTGTCAAGGTAACCAATGTAGTCTTGCTTGAAATGATAACGATCCATCACATAAGGCTTGCGCACTTTTGATTTTGCCGTATCAGAAAAATTTTGGTCTTTCATTGAAAGCAAAATTTTAGAACCGTCAGGACTCCATGCATAATCTTCGATTTCACCTTTTACAGAAGTTATTTTTTTGCCTTCACCTCCAAGCCTGTTCAATAACCACAACTGAGCATTATTATCATTATCATCTTTTTTGTTACCATCGCTTCGTGAAGAAAGAAATGAAAGATATTTCCCATCCGGACTCCAGCGAGGTGATGCTTCGTCTTCAGGACTATTGGTTAGTTGCACATTTTGTTTTCCATCCCAACTTATCATCCAAATGTCTTTGTTACGTTTATCTTTTACGCTGTCAACTGAACTCAATACATAAGCAACCCAGTTGCCATCGGGAGAAATTTGCGGATCACTTACATCCTGCATGTGATAAATATCAGAAGGGAGAATTGATCTTTCTGTTTGAGCATTTGCGGTGGACTGAAAAATAAAAATCAACAACAGGAGTGCCTGGATTTTTTTCATACGCAGAAAATTTACTGCTGAAAGTAGAAAAATTTTGTCAGTATCTGAATTCAACGACACCAATTACATTCACGATTTGAATGACCTTCATCATTTTTAAAAATTGATTTTTATCAGAGCTTTGGCTTTTATGAAAGAAATGAGCGGTAAAATAATTTTGTTTATATCTATTATAATTTCACTGTTTATAACTATTGTAAGTGTTACCGGATTGGTTTATCCTGATATTTATTCTAAAGAAACTTTTAATTGGAAAACACAATCCGTAACCCAGGATGCGGTTGATCTTTTTTTAGTAATGCCTTCATTAATGATAACAGCAATTCTTGCCTTCAAAAAAAATAAGATCGCCGGTTTGTTTTGGAGCGGAGTGATTTTTTATCTTATTTACACGTTTGTTATCTACTGTTTTGCACTTCATTTTAATAGATTGTTTATTGTTTACTGCACTACTCTTGGATTATGTTTTTATTCGTTCATGTATTTTCTGCTTTCGCAAATACAAAAACCAATTATAAAAAGTGTAACAAGTAAAAGTGTGAGAAGAACTATAGGAATTTATTTTATTGTTATTTCTTGTTTATTTTATTTATTATGGCTTGCTGAAATTGTTCCGGCGATTATAAATCAAGTTACTCCAGCAAGTTTAATTGAAACAGGATTGCTTACAAATCCTGTTTATGTGATTGATCTTTCAGTTTGTTTGCCCGCACTTTTTATAACTGGGTTTCTTTTGTTGGGCAAAAATGTATTAGGCTCATTGCTTACTCCTGCAATGCTGGTGTTTTTAATTTTAATGGACTTAACAATTGGCGCGTTGACAGTGTTAATGAAATCAAAAGGACTTACAGGTGATTATTCCGTTGCTGTTGCAATGTTTGTGCTTGCACTTTTAAGCATGGTGTTGTTGATCTGGTGTATGAAGCATGTTGAAGTTGTTGAATAAAGAACAAAGCGTACAAGTCCCGCAAAGCGGGATTCCGATAAAATCGGAAAGATGTGCGTCCGCCCGTGCCGTTACGGACGGGCAACAGAAGTTTAATTGTAACAATCAAGCGTGGCTCAAAAATATTTTCTACTTATTATATGCAGATACAGTCCTGCCTTCACTTTTTTGAACTTTCAATTTTGGATTGGATGTTTGTCTGTATTTTGAACGATTGATCAAAAACACACTGATAAGAACGACGACAAGTCCTGCAAGTTGAATCAAAGACATTTTTTCTCCGCCGATAAAAACACCAAGTAATACTGCGACAACAGGATTCACATACGCATAAGTGCTTACCTGGGTTGCGGAACGAACTTTGAGCAACCACACATAGGCGCTGTAAGCCGCAAGCGAACCAAAGAATATGAGATAAGAAAGATTAAGCCATGTAGCAATATTTACTGATTGCCATTGAAAGTTTTTTTGCTCACCGCTTATAAATGCGAAGGGCAAAAATGCAATGCCTGCCGCAATCATTTGCCAGGCAGTGTTTACAGAAGTGGAACCCGTTGATTTATATTTCGCATAAAGCGAACCTCCGGACCAACTGATAGAACCGATGATTAGAATTATCAATCCTAAAAATTGAAAAGCGTTTCCGGCGGAGAAAGCATTGATAGTGCTTTCACTGAAAAGCAGCACCACACCTGCAAAGCCAACAATAAGACCAATGATCGTTTCACGGCTTTTGAAATTTTCGTTCCATTTTGGTTTATCCAGCAGAACAAACCATAATGGCGCTGCAGACACGAGCACTGCAACAAGAGAACTTGCTAAAGTTTGTTCTGTCCATATCACTGCACCGTTGCCAATAAAAAGCATCATCGCTCCGCTGATCGCAGCGTTTTTTATTTGTTGTCGTTGCCAAACGTTTTCGCCTTTTATTATGCACCATGTGAGTAATAAAATTCCTGCTATTCCGAAACGAAGTGCACCCATAAAGAACGGAGGAATTTCACGTACCACTTTTTGTATAAAAAAATATGTAGAACCCCAAACGATATACACAATAGCGAATGCAATGATGACCATTATTTGCGAAGCATGGTGTTTTGTTGTGTTTGCCATAAGTTTATTTTTTCCTGATAACCAATTGCTGTTGCTCTTTAACCGTTTCAAGAACGATAGTTGTTTTGGTGGAAGCAATGTTTGGAATTTTTTGTAAAGAGCTGCGCATAAGATTCATGAGTGACGCAGAATCTTCTGTGCGCACTTTTACAAGAAAACAATCTTCACCTGCAATGTGATGCACTTCCTGTACTTCAGGAATTTTTGACAATGCCTGCGCCGTTTTGCTACTGCATGTAAAACCTTCTGAAGATCTTATAAAGATAAACGCAAGTAGTTTTTGCTGAACAGCAACAGGATTGATTTGAGTAAAGTATCCGGTGATGACTTTTTTCCGCTCAAGTTTTTTTACCCGCTCTAAAACTGCTGATGGCGCCATATTTAATTCCCGTGCAAGATCAGCATTTGAAATGCGTGCATTCTTCTGCATCAGTTCAAGGATATGAATATCTGTATCATCTAAAACTCCATTCATTTCGAAAAATTTTCTGTAAAATTAAAATATTTAGAATAAAATTCGAAATAAACTTCTAAAAACAGAATTTAATAGGATGAACGGTTAAGCGAAAGAAGAGATGAGTTAGAAATAAAGGCAAAACGAACCGGAAGTAATGCGGCGAAAAATTTTACAGATAATTCATGCTATTTTCAACGCATTTAATTGTATGAAGTTGTAAGAAGAAAATAATACGGATCGATGGAATACCAAAGATCAATAGCCTTTGGCTGTTCGCATAATTCTATTTGCAAACAAGATTCGCCATGCCGAATTTGCCACAGATAAAGTTGTTTACCTGCTGATGATCTTTCAACAATACCCGGAAACATTTCATACAATAAACCATTCCAGCATGCATCTTCCAATTGCTCAATAACAGAAAGTTTGTTGTTAGTTGAAAGATCTTTTTCGCACAACTGCTGTTTTGAAAATGTTGTGTTGGTCATCAGCAATATTTCCTGTTGTATAGATGTCGTTTTCATAACCCAACTTTTTTAATTGTGACGTTCATTTATAAGACGCAAACTATTCTCCTTTTAAGCATTTGTATAATTGAAAATTCCGTTAAAACGCAATACAGGCGCAGATTCTGAAGAGTTTCTGAAGTTGATGAAGCAGTAATAACGAAAGTTTGCAAAAGAGTTTATTTCACTTGAAAATAAAAGAGTAAATTCTGCAAACAATAAAAATTGTTGTTGCACATTTTCATAAATAAAAAGCTCCTCACTTTCGCGAAGAGCTTTCTCTCTCATTGATGGGGCTTCTATATGAATCTGTTGATTAAGTTCTCTAAATATTCTTGTCGTCCGCTGATCGTCTTCGGCTCACTATTATCAATTGCGTATTGACGCAGATCTTCAAGCGATAATTTTCCTTCTTCAAATTCTTTTCCTTTACCGCTGTCGTAAGATGCATAGCGTTCTTTTCTGAATTTGGCGTATTCACCATTCTGCAAAATTTTATCTGCAACGATCAATGCTCTTGCGAAAGTATCCATGCCGCCAATGCGCGCATAGAAAAGATCTGCGGGATCAGTAGAGTTTCGGCGAATCTTTGCATCAAAATTAATTCCGCCTCTGTTGTTTTTGTTTTGCATAATCAACCATTGTTTGCAAACGCTTATCATTATCGCCCACATCATTTGTATAATCTACTACATCCACATCATGAAAACAATAATAAAGCAATGTCATTTTTGTGATGAATTCAAACGCCGCATCCATTTTATCTTTCGCTCTTGCAACGGCATCACTCTTTTCATTCGAGGGGAATATATATGTGCCTTCACCAAAAGGGTCTCCACCAGTGTTCACAAAAGAATGCCAGTATGCACATGCGAAACGCAAATGATCTTTCATAGTTTTGCCGGCGATCATTCTGTTTTCATCATACCAGCAATGCAAGCGGGTTATCGCTTTCAGGACCTTCATATTTTATTTGTCCAATGCCTTTAAAAAATTCTTGTTGCCGATTAGTGTTGACATGTGATTAGTTTTTAGTTTATAGTTTGTTTATTTTATATTGAGCGAAGCCGAAGTATGTACTTAACTGTAGTGCTACTATCATCGCCTGTTGTGTCACTCACTTGTGCGCTTGGAAATACTATGGAACTTTTTTTCACCCCATAGAAACATAGGAATGTGGTGAAGGCTTCTACTCCATATCCTTCTCCAAATATTTTTTCCACTTCCCATACAACTCATTATACACATTTGCTTTTGTTGGTTCAACCAATTGCAAAGGTTTCATTTTTGTAAATGCTTCTTTTGCATCATTAAAAATTTTTGCTCCGATGCCTGCACCAAGTGCTGCACCGATACTTCCATCGCTTTCATACAATTCAACAGGAACATTGGTTGCATTCACAAAAGCTCCTGTAAATACATTGCTTAAGAACATGTTTGATCTTCCTGTGCGAATCACTGAAGGATGCATTTTGTTTTCACGCATAATATCAAGCCCATAACGAAAAGCAAATGCAATTCCTTCCTGCCCTGCACGATAAACATGTGCAGCAGTATGTTTATTCAAATCAATGTTATGAATATGCGAGCCGATAATTTTATTGTTCAGCATTCTTTCTGCGCCATTACCAAAAGGAAGAATAAACAAATCATCAGAGCCGGCTTGAATATAGGATGCAGATTCATTCAACGCATCATAACTCATGATGCTGCCCATCAAATTCTTTATCCACTTGTTGAAAATACCTGTCCCGTTGATACAAAGCAACACGCCAATTCTTTTTTCCTCTTTCGTATAATTTACATGCGCAAAACTGTTTACCCTTGATTGCTTATCATAAGTCAGTTGATCACTTACTCCATAAATAACTCCGGAAGTGCCTGCTGTTGCTGCCACTTCACCAGGTTCAAAAACATTTAACGATAATGCATTGTTTGGCTGATCACCTGCTTTGTATGTAACAGGTATTCCTTTTTTCAAAGACAATTTTTTTGCGACATCTTCACTCAGTTCGCCGTGAGAAGCGAAGACATTTCTTATTTCAGGAATAATGCTTTTATCGTAACCAAAAAATTTCATCACTTCATCTGATAAAGTATCTTTCTGAAAGTTCCAGAAAATACCTTCTGATAAAGCAGAGATGCTTGTAGTGATGTTGCAGGTTAACTTCATCGCAATAAAATCACCCGGCAACATGATCTTATCAATTTTTTTAAAAACTTCCGGTTCATTTTCTTTTACCCAGGCAAGTTTTGCAGCCGTAAAATTTCCGGGAGAATTCAATAAGCACGACAAACAATTTTCTTCACCAATATTTTTAAATGCTTTCTCACCATATTCTACAGCGCGACTATCACACCATATAATTGAATCACGTAAAGCATTTTTATTTTTATCAACAACAACCAATCCATGCATTTGATAAGCGATGCCAATAGCTGCAATATCTTTCGGATCATAAGCGTCACTTGTATTGGCATTGAGAATAGCTTGTTGAGTATATTCCCACCAGGTTTCGGGTGATTGTTCTGCCCAGCCACTTTTATGTGAGATAATTTCCGCTTCCGTTTCAGGATAATATGCCGAAGCAACACATTTTTGTGTTTGCCCATCAACGACGGAAACTTTTATGGAAGAGGTGCCAACATCGATTCCGAGCAACAACATAGGTATTAGTTATAAAGTGTTAATCAGACAATAATTTGGAAAGCGAAAAATACTTCATTATTACGAATAAAGTTGAACAATTAAAGAAGAAAAATTTAAGTCCTGAAAATAAAAAAGTTCAATGGGTTAAAAAAAGAGAGCTACTAAAATCGGATCAGGAATTCTGTTTGTTTTTCAGCAACTGTTTTTAAAGAAAACTCAAATCCATGATTCAATAAAATTTCTCTTACCAATGTTAAGCCAATTCCTTGTCCGTCTTTTTTTGTGCTGAAGAATGGACTGAATAAATTCTCTGCAATATGTGCAGAAATTTCTTTGCCAGTGTCTGTGATTGTCAAACTTCTTTTTTGAAGATTTGCTTCAAATGTTATTGTGCCTTTTTCTTCAATCGATTCAATTGCATTCTTCACAACATTGATCAGCACTTGTTCCATTTGTTGTGCATCTGCTGAAATAAAAAATGGAACATCAGCAAGTTTATAATCAAATTGAATTTGCTTTTCACCTGCTTTTAATTCCATCAATTTTGCAACTGATCTTATTAACTGGGTTAAATCAATTGTTTTTTTATTGGGCTCGGGAAGCCGCACCACATCCGCGAAATTCCGCATGAACAAGTTCAGGTTATGGTTACGGTTAACTGCTACCTGCAAAGCTGTTTGCAAAGAATAATTTTTCTTTTCTTTCCAAAGTTCATTTGCTTTTAACGCAGATTCAAGAATTGAATTTACCGGACCGATCGTGTTGTTTACTTCATGCGCCATCATGCGGATGACTTTTCCATAAGCTTTTTTTTCTGCAGCTAAAATCTCTGCTGTGAGTTCTTCAATCATTATAAAGTGCCGCGGAAAACCACGATCAATGAAATGTGATTTTTGAATTTTATATGTTGCAGAACCGGATAATGTAATAGTTTTTGATTCTCCCGACTTTAGCCGAATGATCTGTTGTGCAACCGGATGATTTATTTCGTGTAAAGATTTTCCTTTTACATCCATTTCATCAAGGTTAAGTAATTCCAGAGTCTTTGGATTTATTTGCTGCACATGATCTTCAAAATCGAGTATGATAATTCCTGTAGGCGAAGTTTGAATAAGTTTTTCAAGAAAGAAATGTTGTTCTTCCTGCTTTGTTCTTTCTTTTCGCAATTCATCTATCATGTGATTGTAAACATTTATTAGTTCATCCATTTCATATTTTCCTGTCTTCACAAACTTTACGTTGAAGTCTCTGTCTTTTATTGCATCGGTTCCCCGCATCAACATATTCAACGGTTGAATCAATTCATTATACAATCGCCATGAGATATAAACTGAAAAAAGGATCAACACCTCTGATGCAATAAAGAAAATTTTATTGTCCTTGAAAATAAGAAATGATAACACCAATGCAACGGCGTGCAGTATAATTACAAACAGAAGGAATTTAGTCCGAAGCTTCATCGTAAGGTATGTTGTATTTTTCTAATCGCCGGTACAAAGCACTCCGCGTTAAACCCAATGACATCGCAGCTTTCGAAATTTTATTTTTATGAAAGTCAAGGGCTTTCTTTATCATCAGCACTTCAATTTCATCAAGCGTTAACACGCCGACTTCCGGCAATTGCATGCTTCCTTTTTTGCCCGGTGATAATTCGAGTTGTGCACGAAAATCTTCTGTATCAAGTTGATCTTTTCTGGTCACCAAAACCGTTCTTTCAACAAGATTTTTTAATTGCCTTATGTTTCCGGGTAAAGGTAATTGCTGTAACCATTTCATCGCATCTTTTGTAACAGTCAGGTTCGGACGATTGTAAATCTCTTTCAAATTATTGATGAAAAAATTCACGAGCAATGGAATGTCTTTTGGTCTTTCTCTTAATGCAGGTAAATGAATCGTGATAAGATTGATGCGATACAACAAATCTTCCCTGAACGTTCCTTTATCAACCATCTCTTCCAAATTTCGATTTGTTGCGCTGATAACGCGAACATCAACAACTTTTGTTCTGCTGCTGCCAAGCACTTCATAAGTTCTGTCTTGCAACACACGCAATAATTTTACCTGGCTGCCTGAATCAAGATCACCAATTTCATCTAAGAAAATTGTTCCTTTATTTGCTAATTCAAAACGACCGATACGATCTGTTCTTGCATCAGTAAACGCACCTCGTACATGACCAAACATTTCGCTTTCAAATAAAGAAGTTGAAATCCCACCAAGATTTACTTTTATGAATGGTCTGTTCTTTCGCAAACTGTTCTGATGAATCGCTTCGGCAATCAATTCTTTTCCCGTTCCGCTTTCACCCATTATTAAAACGGACGCATCCGTTTCTGCAACACGACCTACTGTTTCCAGCAAATCAAGCATCCGCTTATCTTCACCAATGATGTGTTGAAAGTTGTATAAGTTATCGAGTTGTTTGCGTGTGTGATGTTCTGTTTTTTTCTCCTGGAGATTTAATAATGTTCTTGCTGATTGAAGCAGGTAATCGTTATTCCATGGTTTGGTGATAAAATCGTTTGCTCCAAATTTCATTCCCTGCACTGCAAGTTGAATTGTTCCCCAACCGGTAATTAAAATCACAGGAACATCGGTGTCGATACTACGAATCTTTTGCAGCAAAGCCATTCCTTCTTCACCGGATGTTTCGATAGAAAAATTCAGATCAAGTATGATGAGGGAAATTTCATGTTGATTCAAAATATTCAATGCTTCATCTTCCGAACCTGCAGTTGCAACTTTGTATCCTTCATTTTCGAACAAGAGCAATAATGAAGCACGCACAGCAATATCATCGTCAATAATCAGTATCATAAAAAGTGAGGCAATTTAGTGTTTTTTACAACAGCAGTGATAAGCTTCAGGCTGCAAGCTATGAGCTACGAGAATCAAGCTCACAGCTCATAGCTTTGACAAAGTACAAGAGTGCGACGCAACAAAATTTCAGACAAGCAATACTGTTGGGTTCATAATAATCCTCTTGTCAGCGATACACAACAATTCGTCACAGTGAATATGCAATTTTCTTTTTTCCATCTAACTTTAAAAAGCGAGAATAAAAATTGCGAGGAAATATTTATGAAAAGAATTTTTGTTTATGTCATTACTGCACTTGCTTTTGCGTGTCATGAAAAAAATTTGAAAGTATCAACGGATCATGAACCAGTTGAAAATATATTAAACGCAACAACACGGATTATTGCGAAAGGATTGAATTATCCGTGGGAAATAATCTGGCACAACAATCAAATATGGATGACTGAAAGAGGCGGAACGATCAGCAGGCTTGATCCTGCAACCGGCAAGAAAAATTTTTCTTACAAGATCGACGAAGTGGAGTCACGCAATGAGGGCGGCTTGCTTGGAATGGCGCTGCATCCCGATTTTGATAAGAATGGGTTGCTTTATGTTGCATACAATTATAAGAAGAGCGGCAAGCATCTTGAGAAATTGGTGCGATATCATTTTAGCAACAACACAATTTCAGAGCCATTTGTTTTGATCGACGGAATTGTTGGAAGTACCAATCATGACGGTTCGCGTTTATGGATAACGAATGAGCCTCATCCGAAGATTTTTATGACAACCGGCGACGCGTTTGATCAAAGTCTTGCCCAACCTACCAATACACTCAACGGAAAAATTCTACGTATTAATCTTGATGGAAGTATCCCCGCTGATAATCCTTTTCCAAATAATGCTGTGTGGAGTTATGGACATCGCAATCCGCAAGGTCTTGTAATGGTGAACAATATTTTATATGAATCGGAACATGGACCCGATATTGAAGATGAAGTGAACATCATTGAAAAAGACCGCAACTATGGCTGGCCTGATGTGAAAGGACCTTGTGACGGAGATGAAATTTCATTTTGCAAAGCGCATAATGTGAAAGAAGCGATTTGGAGTACAGGTAATGAAACGTTTGCAACAAGCGGTCTTGATTATTATAATCATGACTTAATTCCGCAATGGAAAAATTCTTTGCTGTTGATGACACTTAAGTATAGCAGCATTATGCAATTGAAATTAAGCAATGACGGAAGGAGTGTTATTGAAGCAAAAACATATTTTCAAAATGAGTGGGGAAGGTTGCGTGATCTTTGTATTTCACCCGATGGAAAAGTGTATGTATGTACAAGCAATGGCGGTAAAAGTGATGTGATCATTGAGATTAGTAAGTTGTGATTTATGAACCCGGCTTTATTACTACTATTATGCTGTTGTTGCGTCGCACTCTTGTACGTTCTATTCTTTAATCAGCAATGTTCAATCCACATTTAAACTTTCAAACAGTCAACCACTCAAACGTCTTTTTGTAAACATCTGGATTATGTTTTTGCATAAATCTTTTTGCAACATCTTCTGTGATTCTTGTCCACCCGAATTGTTCATATAATCTATGTGCATCTTTTGTTCCAAGCCACCATCTTCTTAAGTTTTGTAATTCAGGATGCGCATGGATCGTTTGCATCAAAAATTTACTTAAACCTTTACCTCTGTGTTTTGGTAAAATAAAAACATCACCAAGATAGGCGAAGGTGGCTTTGTCTGTTACCAGTCTTGCAAAACCAACCTGTTCATCATTGCAATAAACTCCAAAGCATAATGAATTAATGATTGATTTTTCCACAACTGCTCTTGGAATTCCTTTTGCCCAATAAGATTCTTCTGACAAAAAATTATGGATCATATCAACATTCAATTTTGAATTATCAGTGCTGATAAAATAATTTTCTTTTTTCACTTCGTAATGTTCACTCATGAAATAATTCTTTGTAGATCGATCTTTTTGATAACTCTTTTATTTCACCGGGTTGCATATTGCCCAGTTCAATATCTTCAATTCTGTAACGCACAAGGCGCAAGGTAGGAAAACCAACTTTCGCTGTCGTTTTTCTCACCTGCCGGTTCTTGCCTTCTGTCAATATCATTTTTATCCATGAAGTAGTGATATTTTTTCTGAAACGTATCGGAGGATTTCTCTCAGGCAAAAAAGGTTCTTCATTAAAAATTGAAATGCGGCAACGTTTTGTTTTATAAAGCTTGCCGTTCACATTTATCTCAACACCTTGCTCCAACTGCATTACAGCTTCTTGTGATATTATTCCTTCCACCTGAACCCAATATTCCCGTTCATGCATAAATAAAGGACTCAACAAGCGGTTGTTCAAATTTTCATCGCTTGTAAGAATTAACAAACCTTCGCTGTCCTCATCCAATCTACCAACAGGATAAACATTTTTTGGAAACAAAAAGTAATTGGCAAGTGTTTGCTTATTCAATTGAGAAGTGAATTGCGATAAAACGAGATAAGGTTTATAGATGATAAAATAGCGCTTCATATCAAAAACAAAAATCCCGCACGAAGCGGGATTTTCTATATGGATGGGTTAGTAAGTACAGGGAATTCAAATTCCCAACACAATATTATAAATAGTTTTTTCTAACTCAAAAAATTTTTGAAACTATTTTATGCACATTTTTTTTTAAGATGTGAATTGCAACATCAATATATTCTCTTATCACATGATTTCCCAAAATGAAAAACATAAAAATAAGGAACGTGTTATAAAAACAACAATTGCTGAAACATGCATGGACATTGCATTTCAATGCACATTGATTTCTTAAATCAAAAAACCATATTGCTATATTTAGTCTTTGCAATGATCAGAATAATAAACATACTCGCTAAGATTAAATAGAAATTAAAAAATTGAAACGATAGCCTATCAAAAAAATATGTGATGATGAACATGCAATAACAGCTTTTTAAATTGAAAGCATTGAGAGAAAAATAAAAATCCTTTACAGAGAATATACATTTGCAAAAATTATTGTCATGAGATTTCCAAAACCTGTAACAGTCAAATGGATCGCAGAACTTATTCATGGAGAAATTGTGGGGAATAGTTCAGCGCAAGTGCTTGGCATCAATGAAATTCATAAAGTAGAGGAAGGCGATCTGTGTTTTGTTGATCATCCAAAATATTATGACAAAAGTTTAAGCAGCAATGCAACGCATATCATCATCAATACAAAAAATGTAACAGTCCCTCAAGGAAAAAATTTAATTGTGGTTGATGAACCTTTCGAAGCTTACTTAACAATCGTAAATCATTTCCGTCCATTCAACCCCACGACAAAACCAATAAGTGATAGCGCAAAAATTGGTAAAGGAACTGTTGTGATGCCGAATGTTTTTATTGGTAAAGATGTTGTAATTGGCAACAACTGCATCATTCATCCGAATGTTGTGATTATGGATTACACAGAAATTGGCGATGACGTTGTAATCCAAGCCGGCAGTGTGATTGGAAGCGATGCATTTTATTACAACACAAAAAAGAACCGTGATGTTTGGTACAAGCGAATGCAAAGTTGCGGCAATGTTATAATCGAAGATGATGTTGAAATCGGTGCAGGCTGCACGATTGATCGCGGCGTAACTGCAAGCACAAGAATTGGCGCGGGAACAAAGATTGATAATCTCGTTCACATTGGTCATGATACAAACGTTGGAAAGAATTGTTTGTTTGCCGGACAGGTTGGAATTGCCGGCGCAACTGTTATTGAAGATGGTGTTACACTTTGGGGACAAGTTGGAGTAAGCAAAACTTTAACCATCGGCGCTAATGCGATTGTATATGCACAAAGTGGTGTTCCGTATTCTCTTGAGGGAAATAAAATTTATTTTGGTTCTCCTGCAGAAGATGCGCAAACAAAAAAGAAAGAATTTGTTTGGGTGAAAAGAATTCCTGAGTTGTGGAAGAAAGTGATGAACGATAAATAATTTTTTTTTTGCACTTAGCTGCAGTGCTACTATGATGCTTCTGTTGTGTCACTCACTTGTGCGTTCTGAACATTACTCAACAAGCTACGAGAAATCCAGCTCGAAGCTCGCAGCTAAAAGCTCATAGCTTTTTCACGGTACAAGTGTTCGACGCAACAGCAGTTGAAAAGAATTTCAAAAGCCGGCTACATAAAATTCTTACTGCAGATTATACATCTTCTTATACTCGCCGCAAATTCGTTGGATTGTTTCATCAACAGATGTGTAATGAAATTGAGGAAGAAATTTTAGCAACTTAGTGTTATCAAAAAAAACTTTTGCCTGTGCAGTTCTTGCAGTTTCTTTTGTGATCAAAGGAGCATGTCCATTCAATGAACTCTTTACTGCTTCTGCCCGCCAAACCAATTCTGCAACAAGAGGTGTAACTTTTTTGCGGGGAATTTTTTTATTGAATGTTTTTGCAATTGCGGTTAGAACCTCACCATAACTAAGATTGGCTGCACTTATAATAAAACGCTCTCTGCTGATATCGCTTTCCATCAATAATATCATTGCTTTTATAACATCTTCCACATCGACAAAGCCTGTAACACCGTCAGTGTACCACGGAAATTCATTGTAAACATTTTTAAAGATAGCAGAAGAAGTTTTATTCCAATCTAAAGCGCCAAGAATGATCGTTGGATTTACTATAACCGCATTTAAACCTTCTCCGATACCGCGCCACACTTCCATTTCCGCATAATATTTTGTTCTGCCATATTCACTGTTGTTTGTTTCTTCACTCCATTGCATTTGTTCAGAGATCATTTCTTTTTGGCGCATTCTTCCAATTGCAGACACTGAACTTACATACAATAATTTTTCTACATTAGTTTCTATGCATGCATTTACAACATTCGCCGTTCCTTCAATATTTGTTGTGTGTAATAATTTTTTTTGTTTTGGATCATATGAAACGATGGCAGCGCAATGATAAACTTTGTTTACATCCTGCATTGCATCTTGAAGTGAATAGATGTCAAGAATATCTCCCCGCATCCATTCAACTTTATCAGCATTTTCAAATTGAGGAATTGAAGTGCGGTATAATGCTCTTACATTTTTCTTGCATGCAGTCAGCATTTTGATTAAATGAGAACCTACCAATCCTGTTGCGCCGGTCACCAAAATTTTTTCCTGAGAAGAAGAGTCAATATGGATGATGTTTTCCTGCATGCAAGACTCAATTAATATTTATAAAATCCTTTACCGGTTTTTTTTCCAAGATCACCTTGCTGAACCTTTTCTTTTTGAAGCAGAGAAGGTTTTAAACGTTCTGGTTTGTCTAAAGATTCCCACACAATATTGCTTACAGAATAATTTATATCAATGCCAATAAGATCCATCAATTTGAAAGGGCCCATTTTAAAACCTGTTGTTTCCATTATTGCATCAATAGTTTCTATGTCTGCTAAGTTTTTTTCGACAAGCTTCAATGCTTCAAGATAATAAGGACGTGCAACACGATTAACAATAAAGCCCGGTAAATCTTTGCAAACAACGGGAGTTTTTCCAAACTTTTTTGCAAGCGCAACAATTATGTTCACCACCGCTTCATCATTTTGTTGCGTTCTTACAACTTCCACAAGTTTCATTAAAGGAGCGGGATTGAAAAAATGCATGCCGATAATTCTTGACGAAATATTTGTTGCGTTTGCAATTTCATTTACAGAAATTGAAGAAGTGTTTGTAGCAAAAATTGTTTCACTAGAATTGATAGAAGCAAGTTTATTGATCAGGTCAATCTTTTCTTTTTTGTTTTCAATGATCGCTTCGATGATCACATC
>AR_comb_assmDRAFT_10305022_pt1 | contig 15425 bp, 11 predicted proteins | sample ArasoioldDNA_FD_10543 | JGI IMG/M metagenome (IMG submission 10543) | reverse complement strand
CAAACCGGGCATGGTTCCTTTTCAAGTTGGGCATACTTCAGGGAGTATGCCCAACTCTTTTTTGAACGCTACACGACCAGCCGAAGCCGGGCGCTCGTTCAATTATGAGCGCGAATCGATGGCCCACGCCGCCCTGTTGAAATACCTGGCGAATCGTATTGCTCGCGTCCGTAAAGTCATTCGCGTAGACGATAAGATTCTGGATTCATATGTCGGAACGTATGCGCTGAGTGGCAAGTCGACCATTACCGTCAATAGAAACACAAATGGTCTATCGGTCGAATATCCGGGTCATTCAGCGTTTGATGTGTTCCCGGAGTCGGAAGATCAGTTCTTCGCTAAAATTGCGGATACCCAAGTTGCGTTTACGCGAAACAGCTCCGGTATCGTCACTCAATTGACGTTGCGTCAGGCTGGAAGGGAACGCACCGCCCAGAAGGCGCAGTAAACTCAGGGTCGAACCGTCAAGGTCGAAACATTCCGCTACGGGCTCAGTCTGTGATCGATTTACTACGGATCCAATAACCCAAAGATCTCGCCCCTTCGTTATACACCGCGAACTTCGGAGTTCATTGCAGATAACGCCTCCTGCAAGCGTCCCTTCTATAGGCGACTTTGGTTTTGATTCTCTCCTTGTCAGGGGCTCGGCTTATTGTGTCTAAACTTGCGCCCGAAAACCTCGGTTCCACGGGCACGTCAAGGCGGTGCTGAGGTTCCTTACTCCCTCGAGTTTTTACGACACCCCTTTTTGACAGATTCTGTCCCGGCAAAGCATTAGCAATGTGTTTGAAGGTATCACGATCACTTTAAACCGTTCTCCTTCTGCGTGAAAGGATCTACAAAAATGGCGCTGCAAGCATTGGTGATTGATGATGAGTCTCAGGTTCGTGAATTCGTTACACAGGTGCTCAGGGAAGATGGCTGGGAAACTAGCGAAGCAACCTCCGCTGAGCAGGCGTTCGAGATGTTGCCTGAACGAGACTGGTCGATCGTGATTTGTGATGTGATCCTTGGACGTGTTGATGGCTTCAGTGTGCTGCGACACTTCAAGCAGGAGTTGCCGCGAACAAGAGTAGTGTTGATGACTGGCTACGGCACTGCGGCAGGTGCTCTGGATGCGACTGCCTTCGGAGCCTACGATTACCTATTAAAACCCTTTGGGCTGGAAGAACTCCGGTCTCTCTCACGAGCTGTTCGAGAACAATTACTGCAGCGGCCGAATCTGCACCGCGTATCGCCACGTGGCGCGAGAGCTACATCTAACCCAGACATTGCTCTGATTGGGCGCAGCGTCGCCTTTATACAAGTGATGAAACAGGTTGGCCGAGTGGCCGGCACAACCTTGCCAGTGTTGTTAACTGGTGAGTCGGGAACTGGTAAAGAACTGGTGGCCTCAGCACTCCATTATCATAGCAAACGCTCGGGCAAGCCCTTTGTGGTAGTAAACTGCGGTGCTATCCCGTCAGAGTTAATCGAGTCAGAGTTGTTTGGACACGAACGCGGGGCATTTACGGGTGCCGATCGAGAGCGGCGAGGGATGTGGGAAGAAGCCGATGAGGGAACCGTGTTTCTCGACGAGATCACCGAGACAACTTTGGCCTTTCAGGTGAAACTTCTGCGTGCAGTTCAGGAGGGTGAGATCCGACGCGTGGGTTCGAATAAGACTCAAAAAGTCGATGTTCGTGTCATTGCTTCCAGCAACAGAGATGTTGAGGAAGAAGTGAAGGCGCAGAGATTCAGAGAGGATCTTTTCTATCGGTTGAATGCTGTATCCATAGTGCTTCCGCCATTGCGCGATCGGAAGGAAGACATTATGCCTTTGGCCAAGAGCTTTGCCGAACAAGTCTATTCGGTTAATAAGAGCGTGACGTTTTCACCGGCTGCTTTGAAACTTTTAGAGCATTATCCGTGGCCAGGAAACATTCGCGAATTGGAGAACGCTGTTGTGCGAGCAGTCGTGATGTGTGATGGGCTAATCCGACCCCAGGATCTACCGGATCGCGTTGCGAATTATGTTGATGATAACCGGGGACTGCTGGAGCAAGTTACGGAAACTATAATTGTTGAGAATGAAACGAAACTACAGCCGCTCGCCGAGGTTGAAGCGAGCCATGTAAGGCGAGTATTGGAGCATACGCGAGGCAACAAACAAGCGGCGGCAAGAGTGCTAGCGATAGATCGTAAGACACTGGATCGAATGATTAGACGACACAAAATCGAGCTGTCGAAACTGGCACACTTCCCTTCCAAAGCTGCTTAATAAAAGGCAGACCAAGCATAAAAGTTTAGAAACGGTGTTGAGAGGTTTGCTCCAAGCGTAGATGGGAAATCACAAGCCGCCGGGCATCGAGACGCAAGGCCCGCTCTCTGCAAATGAATGCGAACAGCGTTACCGTGCACTCATTGAGAATGCCGAGGAGATCATCTATTGCCACGATCTCAATGGTAATTACACCTTCATAAACAAAGCGGGCCAGAGACTCACCGGTTATACCTACGAAGAAGCGATCAATCTAAATCTAGCTGAGGTCGTCGCCCCGGAGTACAGACACCTTGTGCAGATGATGATCAAACGTAAACTGAGGAGTGATGAGCACAGCCTTTACCAAATTGAGCTACTTACGAAGGATGGACGCCGGATGCCGGTTGAGGTAAGTACGCATATAATCTATAGCGGCAACGATCCGGTGGGTATACAAGGCATTGCCAGAGACATAACTGAGCGCAGACGTCGGGAAGCGGCACTAGTAGAAAGTGAACAACGATATCGACAGCTCGTGAACGACGCTAGCGACATTATTTATCGCATCGATCAATCTGGACACTTTACCTTCGTCAATTCGATTGCAGGTAAGGTGATGAACCTTCCTCAAGAGCACCTCTTAGGTCTGCATTATCTCGAATTGATTCGGCACGATTATCGAAGCCGAGCCTCCGATTTCTATCGGAAGCAAGTTACTGAAAAGATTCCCACAACCTACTTTGAATTTCCCGCAGTAACAGGCACCGGTGCTCAAATCTGGATCGGCCAGAATGTGCAATTATTGCTGCGCAAAGGCGAAGCCCTTGAACTTCAGGCAGTTGCCAGAGATATCACCGAGCGCAAGCGAATAGAAGGAGAGCTTATAGATTCCGAATGGCGTTATCGCTCATTATTTAACGTCAGCCCACATCCTATTCTGGTCTTTGATCGGGAATCATTATACTTCCTGGCTGTCAACGATGCTGTTACACATACCTATGGCTACTCTCGCGAGGAATTCCTTGCAATGCGGGTTAGCGACATTTGGACAGCTCGAGATCTCTCGATCCTGATCATGAGTATTGCGGACGACAGTTTTACCCCTCGTGCCTTGCCAGGAACAAGTAAACATTTGCGGAAAGATGGCACATCTATCGACGTCGAAACGTCGCTGCACCCCATCACGCTCGAGCGCCGTAACGCCATTATCTTAATTGCCACAGATGTGAGTGAGCGGGTAAGGGCGGAGGCCGAGCGACAGGCGATAATAGATGTCATCCAAAGCGTGAATCTCACTGAAGACTTGGATGAACTGCTGAAGATCGTCCATTCGGCTCTAAAAAGGGTTCTCTACGCCGAGAACTGTTTTGTCGCCCTTTTCAATAAAGATACCGGTCTCTTTGAGATGCCCTTTTTCGTCGACTCGTCTGGTCCAACTTGTGGTCCGCAAGAAATGAAAAAGAGTTGCACTGCTTACGTTTTCCGTACTGGCGAGCCGATTCTAATGACCTCAGACGTCTTTGCCAGGCTAGTCGCCGAGGGCGAGATCGAGCTTGTGGGGAATCATTCCCCTTCATGGCTGGGAGTTCCGTTAAAGACACCTACAGAGACTATTGGAGTGTTGGCGGTCCAGCATTATCAGGATGGGAATGCTTACAGTAACCGTGATCTCCAGTTTCTTTCATCGATTGGTGGACAAATAGCGCTGGCAATCGAACGTAAACGTGCTGAAGAAAACCTAAAGCTGTCAGAAGAAAGATTCTCGAAGGCTTTTAACTTCACACCTCTTTCAATGAGTTTGACTTCGCTCAGTGACCTGCGCGTGATTGATGTCAATCACAGCTTTCTCTCACTGAATGGTTATGAGCGCGATGAGGTAATCGGACGTACGTCCCAAGAACTAAATCTCTGGGGCGATAATGAAGCGCAGGACGACTTCTTAAACGCACTCAGATCACGTCGCTCAATTAAAGATCGAGAAACTCAGGTCACACTCAAAAACGGAAGGGTGCGCACGTATCTCACGTCTGCTGAGGTGATTCATCTTAGCGGCGAGCGGTGCGTGCTTACCGTCAGCAGCGATATTACCGAGCACCGCGCGCTCGAGGAGCAGTTGCGTCAGTCTCAGAGAATGGAAGCGATTGGCCAGCTTGCGGGTGGCGTGGCCCACGACTTTAATAATCTACTCACGGCCATCACTGGGTACAGTGAGATGTCATTGCGTCGCTTGGGTTTTAGTCATCCGGTCAGCAAGAACATTGAACAGATTCAGAAAGCCGGCACGCGTGCTGCCGGGCTGACACGACAGCTTCTCACTTTCAGTAGGAAGCAAATACTCCAGGCCAAGGTCTTCGACATTAACGGGTTGGTTGCCGATATGAGCAGCATGTTGAAGCACTTGATTGGCGAGGACATCCAGCTAATCACAATTCTGACACCTGGTATTGGGCAAATCAGAGCGGATCCGGCTCAGATTGAGCAGGTCCTTCTCAATCTTATTGTTAACGCCCGCGACGCCATGCCTACTGGTGGAAGAGTCACGATTGAAACTGCAGAGACCTGGCTGGATCAGAGTTATGCGGGCAAGCATGTTCCGGTCGTTCCCAGACACTATGTAAGGTTGACAGTAAGCGATAACGGCACCGGCATGGATGCGGCGACCAAACAGCGCATTTTCGAACCCTTCTTCACGACGAAAGAGGTTGGAAAGGGAACGGGCCTTGGCCTATCTACCGTGTACGGAATTGTTAAGCAGAGCGAAGGCTATATTTGGGTGTCTGGCGAGTTGGGAAGGGGAACAACGTTTAAGGTTTATCTGCCCCGCGTCGATCAGCTAATCGACAATGATTCAGCAAGCTCGGTTGAGGTGCCCCGCGGCGATGAAACAGTCTTGCTAGTAGAAGATGAAGAGCAATTACGCTCGTTAACCAGGGAGATCTTGGAAGAATACGGTTATCAGGTTCTCGAAGCTGCCAATGGACATGAAGGATTGAGAATCTGCGAAGAGTTTTCGGGTCGGATTGACTTGATGATTACCGACGTAGTAATGCCGTTGATGAGTGGACGCGAGCTTGCCGAACTAGTAATAATCCTGCGACCTGAGATAAAGGTGGTCTACATGTCTGGCTACACTAATGATTCCGTAGTTCGACATGGAGTGCTGGAAGATCAAGTCGTATTTCTGCACAAGCCATTTACGGCTGTGACGCTCGCAGAAAAGGTCCGCGAGGTTTTGGACGCAAGATTAAGCTGAACCAGTTGAGAGGCTGGCAAGGGAACAGCCCACTGAAACATTTATAGAGCTTACTCCGGCATAAACGGAATTGAATTGTCGACGGATTTTGACCTGTGTTATTTCTTCTTGCACCTTCGAACCTTTTTATGAAGAGTTCACGCAACCAGGCAAAGAGCAACCACAGAAGCCGTAGTCAGTACCGCGGCTCAATCCTCCCAATTTATCTGGAATCCGAAGTCGTCGTTGCTGTAGGCATTATTCTGCTGATGGGCGGCGGATGACGACCGAGTTATTAACCCCAACAAAAGGGCCGTCATCCAGTCAAAGGATGGCGGCCCTCTAAGTTTTTAGGTGAATAAATGAACTCCATCACGGCTTTGGACCAGCAACATGAGGGTGTTCGCGCCCCGCAAGAGGACTATGAGTTAACCGGCGCTGAAATACTCGTAGAAACTCTGTTGCGCGAAGGCGTAGACACGATCTTTGGATATCCGGGTGGTGCAGTACTTCACATTTACGATGAGTTGGCCAAGAATCAGCACCGACTACGTCACATCCTCGGACGCCATGAACAGGGAGCAGTCCATATGGCGGAAGGTTACGCGAAGGCGACCGGCAGACCGGGTCTTGCGCTGGTTACGTCTGGACCAGGCGCGACCAATGCAGTGACGGGAATCGCGAATGCCTTCATGGACTCCACGCCGTTGGTCGTTATTACTGGTCAGGTGCCGCGAAAGATGATCGGCAGCGATGCTTTCCAGGAAGTAGACACGATCGGCATCACTCGCCCATGCACCAAATACAATTACTTAGTTCGGAATGCCGGTGAATTGGCCGAGATTGTGCAAGAGGGGTTGTATCTGGCCAATAGTGGCCGGCCCGGTCCGGTGGTGATTGACATTCCTAAAGATGTAACTGCGGAGCGCGCCTTCTTATCTGACTCAAAGACGATAAGCTTGCCCGGCTACAGACCTGCTGAACGCGCGAACCCAACCTCAATAGAAAAAGCGATTAAGAGAATCGTCAATGCGAAACGTCCAATCCTTTACGTGGGAGGCGGTGTGATTCATGCCGGCGCTTCCGATGAGCTACTGAAACTATCGGAAGCACTGAATCTCCCAGTTACACCCACTTTGATGGGACTCGGCTGTTTTCCTTCAGCACATCCTTTGTCTCTGGGCATGCTGGGGATGCACGGGACCTATTGGGCCAACATGGCGATTTCAGAGAGTGATCTGATCATCGCTATTGGGGTTCGTTTTGATGATCGCGTAACAGGCGCGCTGGAGAAGTTCGCGCCGCAAGCAGAGATCATCCACGTCGATGTCGATCCTTCTTCAGTTAGCAAAAATGTTCGAGCACATTTGCCGTTAGTAGGGGATGCGAAAAGTGCTATGCAGCAAATGCTCGAATCGCTTTCATCGGAGATGTGCGCGTCTCTCGGTGAAAGGCTTAGCTCGTGGTGGGAACAGATCAATCAATGGAAACGGTTTGCACCTCTCATCTACGAGAACTCCGAGGAAGTCATCAAGCCTCAGTTCCTGTGTCAGGAACTTCATCGTTTGACCGGTGGGAATGCAATCATTGCTACAGATGTCGGTCAACACCAGATGTGGCTCGCTCAGTACTACGGGTTTAATGGGCCTCGGCAATCGATCACTTCCGGTGGGCTGGGAGCAATGGGGTTTGGATTCCCGGCAGCGCTTGGCGCCCAGTTGGCTTTTCCTGATCGTCAAGTGATTGCTTTCGTCGGTGACGGCGGATTTCAAATGACTGCACAGGAGTTAGCGACTGCGGTCCAATACGGGACCAATACTAAAGTTATTGTCATGAATAACAACTATCTCGGAATGGTTCGTCAGTGGCAGGAGTTGTTTTATCAGCGCAACTATTCAGCCGTGGGAATGGATGGATCACCGGACTTCGTAAAACTTGCGGAAGCTTATGGTGCAGTCGGTTTGCGGGCAACAAAGCCACGTGAATTGAGCGGCGTGCTTGAAGGAGGATTGTCCCGTTCGGGTGTGGTCGTCATGGATATCGCTGTTTCTGCCGAAGAGAATGTTTATCCGATGATTCCACCCGGAGCAGGATTGAAAGAGATGGTCCTGGCATGAGGCACACGCTCGCAATCCTGCTTGAGAATCGTTTTGGCGAACTGGCGCGCATCGTTGGTTTGTTCAGCGCCCGTGGTTACAACATCGAAAGCTTAACGGTTGCCGAGACCTTGGAACCCGAGATTTCACGCGTAACTCTCGTTACGAGCGGCGACGAAAAAACTATTGAGCAGATCGTCAAGCAGCTCGAAAAGCAAATCAGAGTATTGTCGGTTACGGATTTAACTCTGAACGATCATATCGAACGTGAGATGGCGCTATTACACGTTGAGAGTAAATCTGGAAATAAGCGCTTGGAGATTATGAAGCTGGCGAGCATCTTCGACGCCAGAGTAATTGATGCCTCAGAAGATACGGTCACGTTGGAGGCAATGGCAGAACGAAATAAATTCGATGACTTACTTCGACTGCTGCAGCCTTTCGGAATTCGAGAAATAGCCCGGTCGGGAACCCTGGCCATCGGTCGAGTGTCAACGAGGACACCCTGATAGGGCGGAGCCCATTAAGCAAATGGTCGGTTAAAGACAGAAATCAAAAACGACAGCAAATGAAAATCTACTACGACAAAGATACAAACCTCGGGCACTTGCACGGAAAGAAGATTGTGGTCATCGGCTACGGTAGCCAGGGACACGCTCAAGCCAACAACTTGAAAGATTCGGGATGCGACGTTGTAGTGGGCCTCAAACCAGGCAGTCCATCAAGAGATAAGGCTAAGGCGGCTGGGTTAGAGGTAATCAATACCACCGATGCCGTCAGAGTTGCGGACCTGGTTGTGATGCTCGTGCCTGACGAGTTGGCGCCGGGCATCTATAAAGATGAGGTTGAGCCTCATCTCAGACGCTCTGGTTATTTAGCCTTCTCGCACGGTTTCTCAATCCATTTTCAGAAGATTGTTCCACGCGATGATCTGAATGTATTTATGGTCGCTCCCAAAGCACCCGGGCATCTGGAGCGACATGAGTACATACAAGGGCGAGGTGTTCCCTGTCTTATTGCGATTCATCAGGATAGAACAGGCGACTCTCACGACATTGCTCTGGCGTACGCTTCAGCAATCGGTGGGGGCAGAGCTGGCATCCTGGAGACAACATTTAAGGAAGAAACAGAAACAGATCTCTTCGGTGAGCAAGCCGTGTTATGCGGGGGCCTCACTTCACTTATTCGAGCGGGATTCGAAACTCTGGTTGAAGCTGGCTATGCTCCTGAGATGGCCTACTTCGAATGTCTCCATGAGCTGAAACTAATCGTCGATCTCATCTACGAAGGTGGTATCGGAGATATGAGGTACTCCGTTTCAAACACAGCCGAGTATGGCGATTTAACTCGAGGGCCGCGGGTTATCAATGAAACGACACGTAGCGAGATGAGAAAAATTCTTGAGGACATTCAATCAGGGAAGTTTGCTGACGAATGGATGTCGGAGTGTGAAGCAGGTAAGCCGAAGTTCGAACAACTTGAATTGGAGGGTCGTCAGCATCCGATAGAAAAGGTCGGCGCTCAATTGAGAGGAATGATGCCGTGGCTAAAGCAAGCGAGAATTGTAGATCGAACAAAGAATTGAGTCTGTCAAGCGTTCTGATTCCAAGCAACAAGTATCTTTGGGAAGTGTGACTATTAAAGACTTGCCATGACATTTGAACAAACAAAGTGGGTATGGGCGAATGGTGCACTAGTGCCATGGGCCAGCGCTACCGTACATGCGTCGGCACACGCGCTGCATTACGGTAGTGGCGTCTTTGAAGGTATACGTTGTTATGAAACCGTTGAAGGTCCTGCGGTCTTTCGCCTTGATGCTCACCTTCAACGCTTTTACGCTTCCGCGGAGGTCTACGGGTTAAAAATCCCATACACGCTGAGCGAGCTCACTCAAGCTGTGTATGCGACGATAGCTCGGAACGAATTCACAAGCTGTTATATTCGTCCAATCTGTTTCTTCGGCAGTGATAGCCTTGGCGTTCATCCGCGTAATTGTCCTGTTCAATTAATTATTTTGGCGTGGCCCTGGGCGACATATTTGGGCGAGGAAGGATTGAAGAATGGAATTCGCGCGACAGTCTCGCCCTGGCGGAAGTTTCATTCAAAGATGATGCCGGCTACTGCCAAAGCATGTGGTCAGTATCTCAACTCCATCCTCGCGGTTCGCGATGCAGTGGCGCGAGGGTACGACGAGGCTTTGCTGCTGGACAGTGAGGGCTATGTTACAGAAGGAAGTGGAGAGAATCTCTTTATTGTCGGTGATGGGAAGATCCTCACGAATGACGAGCGACACTCCATTCTGATGGGTATTACGCGCGATTCAGTTATCCATATAGCGAATGACCTCGGCTATTCCGTTCAAACGTCAGCCATTGAATTGGACAGTCTATTGTCTGCCGACGAAGCATTCTTGACTGGTACCGCCGCTGAGGTTGCGCCGGTCAGAGAAGTTGATGGAAGAATTATTGGAAGCGGTACGTCTGGGCCAATTACTAGGGAGATTCAAGAAGCGTTCTTTGCCGCTACGCAGGGACGGAATAACAGATATCACCAGTGGCTTGGGTTTGTAAGTGAGCAGTCTTTGTCAGGTAGCCACAAATGAACACGAATAACTTCGGAATCTGAGGAGGACACACAGCTTGGGAATCACTGTCAATTAATAACTCTTGCTGAAATTGAGTCTGCTTCGCACAGGATTGCGCCTTTTGTTCGTCGCACGCCACTAATTCGCAGTCAAAGTCTAAGCGACCGGTTCCGAACAAATATCTATCTTAAGTTGGAGATGCTCCAGCCTACGGGCGCGTTCAAAGTCCGCGGGGCTTTCAACCGAATGCTCTCGCTCACCAAAGATCAGCGTCGCCGTGGCGTCGTAGCCGTAAGTGGAGGCAATCATGCTCAAGCAGTTGCTTACGCTGCACGAGGGTTAGGTGCGCGTTCACTTATGCTCATGCCGGAATTCACACCTGTGAACTATCTCGAAGCGACACGATCGTATGGCGCAGAGGTCGTCCTAACGCAGAGTCTGGCCGAGGCTTTTCACTGCGTCGCCAAATACGAGGCTATGGGCTGGGAATACATTCATCCATTCGATGATCCACTCGTAATTGCGGGCCAGGGAACCATCGGACTGGAAATATATGACGACTTACCAGAGGTTACAGATGTTGTTCTTAGCATTGGTGGTGGTGGTCTGGCGGGCGGAGTTGCTACTTATCTCAAAAGTTTAAATCCCGGTATCCATATCTGGGGAACCGAAACGGCAGGCGCCGACTCGATGTCGCAAGCTCTAGCTGCGGGTGAGATTGTTCAGTTAAGCCCTGTTACCTCCGTGGCTCGTACACTAGGTGCGCCGGCTGTGACCGATACGACGTTGGCATTGGCACAGCGGTATCTCGAAGAAGTCATTGTCGTCACGGATGAGGAGGCGATCGATTCCTTGTTCATCCTCTTGAATGACTGTAAAATATTAACTGAACCCGCAGCTTCCTGCACGCTTGCCGCGCTCGATAAATTACAACTCAATTTCTCTCGAGACAGTCACGTAGTACTTGTGCTCTGTGGAGGAAATGTTGCAGTTGAAGACCTTTGCCAGTGGAGATCTGATCTCCCGCATACAACAGTGAAGCTTCAACCATGCCTTGCTAATTGATCTAAAACTCCCCGAGAAAAGAATGAATAATCGTCGCAGCCAGGCCATTACTCGAGGAATCGAACGCACACCGAATCGTGCGATGCTGCGGGCAGTTGGGTTTCAGGATGAAGATTTTCAGAAACCGATTGTTGCGGTAGCAAACAGTTATAGCTCCATCACACCTTGTAACTTGTCGTTGAATAATCTTGCGGAACACGCAAACGTTGCTTTAAGGGTAGCGGATACGATGCCGCAGATGTTCGGCACGATCACGGTCAGCGATGGAATCGCGATGGGTAGTGAAGGTATGAAGTACTCGCTTGTCTCTCGTGAGATTATCGCCGATTCAATCGAAACTGTTTGTCAGGCGCAGAGTGTTGATGGATTACTCGCACTGGGTGGCTGTGACAAAAACATGCCGGGGGCAATGATTGCTATCGCGCGGCTAAACATACCGGCGATCTTTGTTTACGGCGGCACGATTAAGCCGGGAAATTACCAAGGCCGCGATCTCACCATCGTCAGCGCTTTCGAGGCCGTTGGCAGTTATCGCACAAACAAAATCAATGAAGCCGAGCTTGTGGAAATTGAACGGCGCTCATGTCCCGGTGCGGGTTCGTGCGGTGGCATGTACACCGCCAACACGATGTCAGCCGCTATCGAAGCAATGGGTTTGAGTCTCCCTTATTCATCGACAATGGCAGCCGAGGATTCCGAAACTGTCCGGAACGCCTCGCGTTCGGGTCAAGTATTAGCTGAAGCGATACACAGACAACTCTTACCCGAACATCTACTAACTCCCAAAGCTTTTGAAAATGCCATTGCTATAGTAATGGCGGTGGGCGGTTCGACGAACGCTGTTCTACACCTGCTCGCGATTGCTCACGCCGCCAATGTTCCGCTTGTGTTGGAGGACTTTGAAGTGATTCGCGCACGCGTGCCTGTGCTTTGTGACCTGAAACCTTCGGGCAGGTATGTGACCACCGATTTTCATCGTGCTGGAGGAGTTCCCCAGGTGATGAAAATGTTGCTGGCGCATGGTCTATTGCATGGCGAAGCTCTATCGATAACCGGGCAAGCACTTTCACAAGTCCTGGAAGATGTGCCGGATGTGCCTTCGCCGAACCAGAATGTAATTCGACAGTGGGAAGATCCTATTCATGCGAGCGGCCATTTGACGATCCTGCGAGGCAATCTCTCTTCTGAAGGTGCCGTGGCGAAGATGAGCGGAATCAGATCCGCCAGGATTACTGGCCCGGCTCGCGTATTTAATTCGGAAGAAACGTGCCTTCAGGCAATTCTCGACGGAAGTATTCATCCAGGTGATGTGATTGTTATCCGTTACGAGGGCCCTAAAGGTGGACCGGGCATGCGTGAGATGCTCGCCCCCACCTCCGCTCTGATTGGTGCGGGACTAGGCGACAGTGTTGGGTTGATAACCGATGGCCGATTCTCTGGTGGAACCCACGGAATAGTTGTCGGGCATGTTGCTCCTGAGGCAGCGGTTGGCGGGATCATTGCCTTAGTTGAGGGGGGCGACTCGATAACGATCGATGCTCCAGCTCGATTGCTGCAACTGAATGTCCCTGAAGACGAAATAGCTCGTCGCCGCGCTGATTGGAGACCACCTGTTAGTCGGTACACACGTGGTGTGTTGGCGAAATATGCGAGGACGGTGTCAAGTAGTAGCCGCGGCGCAATTACTGACGGTTGAATCAGAACAAGTTATCTATTGGCCACCGGCAATCGACGGCACGATTGTGACTACGTCGCCGTCTTTAACGGCTGAATCCAAGCCTTGTAAATGCCGGATGTCTTCATCGTTCAAATACACATTGATGAAATTGCGCAGTTCATTTCCGTTGCGATATAACTGAGTCCGGAGTTCATGGTGTGCATCAGTTAATTGCGCAAGAGCCTCACTCACGGTCGTCGCTGTAGAATCCAGCTCCGAAGTGTCAGCGGCAAATTGTCGTAGCGCGGTTGGTATTTTGATTCTTACTGGCATTCGGAACTCCTTCTTGTGATCAAAAGAGCAGTTCGGTAGGATCTATTTTGCCGGCCAGCTCGAGAATTTCTTCCTGGTTAAATCGTGATCGATCTGCTTCCAGTTCCCACGAACGCATCTCGGCGGCAAAGCGTTCGCGCACTGACACGATAATGTAAGAATACGTGGGCCATGCGTGTTCCAAATCGTAGCTTGACGGCTTCGCTTCACAGTCGGGATGAGAGTGATAGAACCCAACGATTTCCAGTTCTTTCTCGCGAGCGTATCGCTCGCCGCGCAATAGTTCTTCCGGCCGAATTAGAAACCGGTTACGTTTGTGCTCCTCTTCGCGCGCATTGGAGATGGGATAGATCTCTGAAACACTCTTATCGCCATCGCCCAGGAACTTTCCGAGCAGCAAGCCACAGCATTCATGTGGATAATCGTGTTCTCCATGCCCGTGAATTGCCTCGACATGTTCAGTCAGCAAATTGATCACAGACTGCTCCTAGTTTCGATGACTCAAGTAACGCTCACCGCTATCACAGAGAATGGTCACGACAACGGATCCCGAAGGAAGAGTGCGCGCCAGGCGCAACGCGGCAAGCACGTTTGCGCCGGAACTTGTACCCACCAACAGTCCTTCCTCGAGACTTAACCGATCTCTCATCTCCTGAGCATCTTCGGTTGCGACGGTGACCGTCTCATCTGCAAGTGTTGAATCGTAGATGCCCGGAACGATGGCTGTGGGCAGATGTTTGAGACCCTCAATGCCGTGAATCGGGGATTCCGGTTGCACTGTGATAGCGCGAAGGCTCGGCCTGTACTCTTTCAGCCGGCGACTAGTGCCGACGAATGTGCCGGTCGTGCCTAGGCCAGTTATGAAGTGCGTGATGCGACCGTTGGTCTGTTCCCAGATTTCGGTTGCGGTTGTCTCGTAATGCGCGCGCCAGTTGTATTCGTTGTTGTACTGATCGAGGTAAACATATTTATGCGGAGATTTCCGCGCGAGTTCACAAGCTAAACGTTGCGCACTGTCTGTGGCTCCGGTGGGATCAGTTTCAATGATCTCTGCACCATACGAGCGTAAGATCAGTTTGCGCTCAGGGCTTGCATTCTTAGGTAAACAAACTGTCACTGGAAATCCCCATGATGCTCCAATCATTGCGTAAGCTATTCCAGTGTTACCGCTGGTAGCGTCTAACAATCTCTTACCAGGTCGAAGTAACCCACACCGCTTTGCCAGGCGAATCATATTGAGCGCAGCGCGATCCTTCACAGACCCGCCCGGATTGAGGTACTCGCCCTTTGCATAAAGCTCCACCCCGATGGGAGGTCCGCCGGCAACTCGATACAAGTGAAAGAGCGGCGTATTTCCGATACGTGATACAAGATCGCTCCGAGTTACTTCTGTAGGAGGTCCTGCGAGCAGTTGATGCATTTAGTGTTTTAGCTCTTGTTACGAAAAGTTCCGGTGTTCGATGTGGTTCATCAGTTAGCAAAACAGAGGCTCTCACGCTAAAGAACCTTTCGCGTAAGAGCCTGAATGAACCCCCGAATAGTTCTTTAGCAGTTTTTTACGTGGAGCAAGTCACCTTAAATCGCCACGTCTAACTGTCAAGTTCAAATCAAAAATCTAATGGGCGATTAGAGGCCCGTCAATACAATTGAATTTAAGCTGACTTAAGCGTGGTTTATTGAGTCCGGGCTCGAGCAAAAGGTGAAATCGAAATCCCGGCTTTTGCATGCAGGACCTAACCATCGAGCAACTGTGGTTGGTGAGTTTCAGACTTTATAAGAAGCGTGACAGACAAGTATCCACCTGCGTTACAGTATGTGCGTTGCAGATACCGTCATCTAACAGCCTCGGAGTATTTGACAAGACTCATTGGGTAACCTGAGATCATCGCCGATGAATAATTTACGGAAACAACGAATCGCAATCTTCTTTACTGGCGGCACCATTTCGATGCGCATTGATCCCAAAAGCGGCGGGCCCATTCCAGCGCTTTCGGGTGAGGAGATCGTTGCGCAAGTGCCGGGACTCAATGAGATCGCGGAGTTTGAAATAATCAATTTCGCTTGCTTGCCTGGACCACATATGACTCCGCTGACGATGCTCGAACTTGCACGAAATGTAGCTGCCACTTTGGAACGGCGGGACATTTCAGGCGCAGTCGTAACACATGGTACAGATACGCTCGAGGAGACTGCCTACTTACTTGATCTGTTATTCG
>AR_comb_assmDRAFT_10055485_pt1 | contig 15433 bp, 15 predicted proteins | sample ArasoioldDNA_FD_10543 | JGI IMG/M metagenome (IMG submission 10543) | reverse complement strand
GGACGCATCGGGTGCCTCCCTGTGACGAACTCGTAGCCATCGCGAGCACGGCATCCTGATTTCTCAGCGCTTACTATAATAATTCTGAAGTGCTGTCAATGTACGGTGGCACAACCGTGCGGGCACGTTGCCCGCACTCGCGCAACCTTCGCTGCGACAAAGTGCTGCACAAGCGGGTGGTCGCGCTGACGGTCGCCACGGCGCAGATCCCGCACGTGCCGGAGGAACGCCTCTATCCAACCCTCGGACACGACATGTTCCAACGTCCGCGTCCAGTACGGGTTCATGGAGGACCCGAACGTCCCCGAAGCGCTCGAGGTCCCGCAAGGCTGCTGACATGCACTGCACGATGATGAGCGACCACGACCTGCCGGTCGTGGTGAATCCGTTCAACTGAAGATTGCCGCCGCAGCGGCGACCGCTGCGGCGTCCGCTAGTCGTTACCGCGTCCCCAACGGCCGTCCGCGCAATGACGCGGCCGGCTCAACCCACTGACCGTTAACACGCACGACCCATGTCCCCGTTAGTCTGCCGAGAGTCTGCGTCTGCTGCCGATCGACGCGGAACCCGACGTCGCTCCCCGAAATGATCGGAGCAGCAGGATCGGGCTGCGGTGACGGAAACTGCGGGCCCTGAGCGGCCTGTCCATAAACCCATCCTGCAGCGCCGAAGGTCAGCGCGAGAATCAGGACGCCGATTGAAAGACGAAGCGTTCGTGGCATTCTGCCTCCCTCCGCCTGAATTTGACGAATCATCGCAGGGAGTGGTCGGCTATGCAGGTTGAGTTGTCATGTCGTTGACAGGACGCGGACAAGAGTTCATAATTTATGAATAAATGGCGCGCCAGCATCTCACAGACTTTGAGCTGATGATCCTCCTGGCCATCCTCCGCATCGGCGAGGATGCTTACGGAGTGCCCATCGCGAGAGAGATCGAGCAGACGGGGAACCGATCTGTGTTGCTCGGAGCCATCTACGCCGCACTGGACCGTCTTGAAGCGAACGACCTTGTGACGTCCACTTACGGCGATCCCACGCCCGAACGCGGCGGCAGGGCCAAACGGTTCTTCAAGGTCACGGGCAAAGGGTTGAAGGCGGTCAGGGAAACACAACGCGCCTTCACCGCACTCTGGAGCGGCATCCCGCAACTCAAAGGAGGAACGACATGACTTCGCGAAAACCTCCGAGGCTTGCAGCCGCACTGCTGCGGCACCTCACTGCTGATGACGGTTCTCTGGTTGGCGATTTGGAGGAGGGGTTCAAGAGCGGCAAAACATCGCTGTGGTATTGGTCACAGGTGCTCGGGATTGTGTTGACGAACTGCGTCCAAACCCACACGTGTGCCATTTCGCTTGTGCTCGCGGCGGTGGTGGTCTCGGTCGGGTCGACAGTTGGCTGGTGGCAAACGCGATTCGCGGTCCCCGTGCTGCTCGGGATGGCAATCACGAGTTGGAAGCTGTGGCGGCTGCATCGGACGTCGCTCGTCATCCTTTACGTCGCGTCGGTCGCACTGGTTTCGCCGTATTGGCTGAGCGCGGACACTCGGTCGATGACCGCAGCCAACCAAGTGTTCTGGACCATCACTCGTATCCTGGGCGGCTACGGGGTCGTGGGGGTGCTGCTCGTCCCGTTTCTCATCCTGCGTCTCGGCAGGTCAGGTCCGCTGTCGGATCCGCCTCTTCACATCTCCGTGACGCGGTGATGGTGTGGCAACCGCCAGGCCTGCAACCGCAGTTCACGTCCTGGCAAACACGTCAGTGACCAATTTCGAAGCTCGTTCGTCTCCACGTTATGACCACGATGTGCGCGTCTTGCAAAACGCCAGGATGGGTCATCGTTGAGCGTAATCCCGAGACGAATCGCCCATTGCTGCGGTGCTTGCTGTGCGACTACTCATCGCCGTGTCCCGAGCGGGTGGCGCGACGTGAGTTCGCGCGTGATCGGCAAAAGGAAAGTCGCATGGATGGGCGCTGCACGCTTGCTGAACCGGTTGACGAAACTTCAAACTGATTACACAGCGATCTCTGGACAGGAGACGGGGCCTCCAATGGCGGAGCGAGAATAGTTCATGCTGTGGTACAGACTGCTCCTCTGGCGGATCAATCGCTTGGTACACAGGCTGTTGTTTGGAGGACCGGGACCTGAAGGCGTTCCGCCCGTCGGCGTGCGCGAGCCGCACCACCGCCGTCCCGGTGGAAGGGGAGCGGCGATTGCGCTGAACGAGCCCGACGATAGGAATTGATCTATTTGGACTGAGGCAGATTCTTCGGAACCCAATCCTCGAACGGCTGCGACACCCAAGCGAAATCCGCCCAGTCTCGATGCGTTCGGCTTACCGCCTCGTCGAGGAGTTTCGGATTGTCGAAGTATTCGACGGTGATGTTTCCCTGCGCATCCGTGATACGCAGCTCCCAACAGTTGACACCGCACTGACGTGTCTCTGTTTGCACCGTCTTACCGTTAAGCTCGAAACGTCGCCGCATATGGCGCGATTATAAGCGGGCTCGCTCAGCGCTGAGCCGTCCTCGGACGTGCTACGCTTTTATTCCACTCGATGTCATCGCCAGCGCGCTTCCTTCTCGGCACCATCATCGTCGGCATCCTCGTGCTGTTTCTATGCGGGTTAGCTCTGCGCCGGCCGCCTGCCACCGATCCGTTCGACAAGCCCGCCCCCACAGCTGACGTGCGGTGACGACGGGTCGTAGAATGAACCGGTATGTGCCGGAACATTCGCACCCTCTTCAACTTCGATCCGCCGGCGACTGACGAGGAAATTCGCGCCGCGTCGGTTCAATTCGTCCGGAAGCTCTCGGGGTTTACGAAACCATCGAAGGCAAACGAAGCTGCGTTCGATCGCGCCGTTGACGAAGTAGCCGACGTGGCGCGACGGCTGATCGATTCCCTCGTTACCAACGCTGCACCGCGCGACCGTGAGGAATGGGCTCAGCGCGCCAAGGCGCGGACGGCCGAGCGCTATCAGAAGCACGCGGGGTAACGCCGCGCTCTAGTGGACCGCGGTTGATGCCCACGTGTGCTGTGCGCGACCTCGCGTCTGGCGGCGGGTGTCCCAGTCGTCCTTGAGAATCGACCAGACCACCTGATCCAGATACTCGCCGTCCCTGAAGAACGCGTGGCGGAGGACGCCTTCACGCTGCGCGCCCAGCTTTTTCATCGCGCCGTTGCCGCGTCCATTGCAGAGAGCCGCGCGTGCCTCGAGGCGATGCGTGCGCAGCACGTCGAACGTGAAGTCGAGCACCAGTTCGGCGGTCTCGCTGAACACGCCACAGCCCCAGAATTCCGATGCGATGGCGAAGCCCCAGTCCGCGGTGCCGAACCCGGGGCCGAGCGCGCGGATGTGGACGAGACCGAGGGGTTTCTCGGATCCATTCGGCACGATGGCGAAGCAGATGTACTGACCAGCGGCGCGCTGCTGCTGCGCCCACACGATGTACCGCTCGAAGCCTTCAACGGTGGCGGGAGGCCGCGAGATGAAACGCGCTACCTGCTCCGTCGAGAGGAGCGAGAAGAGACACGCCGCGTCGGTCGATCGCGGCTCTCTCAGCGTGATCGTGCGCCCGTGAAGCTCCGGCAGCGTGGTTTGCCAGTCCATTGCTAATGCACAGCCTCCAGATTTTCGCCCCACACGACGTTGTCGCCCCAGAGGATATTGCTGCCGGTCACCTCACCCCAGACGATGTTGCTGGCGTTCACTTCGCCCCAGACGATGTTTTCGCCCCACAGGATGTTGGTGCCGTCGATCATCCCGACCAGGTTTTCACCCCAGATGATGTTTTCGCCCCACAGGATGTTCTCGCCCCAGATGATGTTTTCGCCCCAGAGGATGTTGCCGCTCCAGACGACGTTCTCACCCCAGAGGATGTTCTGACCCCACGACTGCGCGTTCCAATAGATCGACTCACCCCACAGGATGTTCTCGCCCCACAGGATGTTTGACGCCCAGGCGTATGAGGTCTTGCCGATGGTGGAGGTCGAGGAGACGCCGGTAGCGAGCCACCACGACCCGACCGGACGCGATGTATCGATCGCGCGTGCAAGGGCGATGGCGCCGGCGGCGTTGATCTCGCCGGTGCCCTGCGTCAACCTGTCGGTATTCGCGAGGGGAATCGCACTGTATTGCAGCAGCGCCTTCATGAAATTGGGCGTGATGGCGTGCTGCTTGTGGAATCCGTTCTGGTTGTGCGCCTGCAGAATAAGCGCGACGACACCGGATGCCACGCCCGTGCCCATGCTCGTGCCGCTCAGCACGAGCAGCTGATCGCCTTTCTTGATCTTGCCGGCGGAGAGCGCCGTGTTGTACAGCGTCGAGCCGATGGCGGCGTCGGAAGCCAGACGGGTCCCCGGCGAAACAAGGTCCGGCTTCGGCAAGGCTTCATACCATGTTGGCCCGCGCGAACTGTACGGCGCGACGTTGTCGTCCTGACGCGTCGTCGTGTTCAGGGTATCCGTCGCCCCGATCGTGATCGCCGAATGTGCATTTCCCGGCGACGTGATGCCCGCATAGCCGGTCGTGCCGTCCGAACGCATGCCGAAGTTGCCCGCGGAGACCACGACGTACAGCCCGGCCCGGCTGGCCATTTCGACGGCTTCGACCAAAGGGTCGTCTTCGGGCCGCGCGAAGATTGGATGCCCCAGCGACAAGTTGATGATCTGAACGTTGAGCTTTGATTTGTTGGCCACGACGAACTCGATCGCGCTGATGACGTCGCTCGTTTTGCCCGCACCCTGCGAGTCGAGCACCTTCAGGCCGATGAGTTTGATGTCGGGTGCGATCCCCTGATACTCGTAGTTCGACAGCTTGCCGCTGCTGCCGACGAGTCCGGCGATGTGCGTCCCGTGGCCAAAATCGTCGTACGCGACCGTCGAGATCCCGCCTCGCGTGAAGTCCCAGAAGCCGGTGATGCGGCCGGTGAAATCGCCGGTCGGCTGGATTCCAGAATCGATAATCGCCGCGCCGATTCCGGCAGCGCCGGTCGGAAAGGACGTGTTCTGCGCCGCCGTATGCGGTAGTCCGAGGGTATCGCGCAGAGTGTTGATGCCCGTCGTCGCCTGCAATGTCGCTGACGCGTCGAGAACCGCCCCGCTCAACGGAGAGTCGGTTGCGGAGGCGTGCACCGTCGCATCGACGGCAACGGACCTCACGCACGCGCTCTTCGCGAGCGCATTGATGTCGCTCAAATGGACACGCGCCGAGAGGGCTTCGATCAGCGCGTGCTCCGCGCGGATTGCATCGCCGTGTTGCTCGAGTGCGCGGCGAATGTTCGGCCTGCAGCCAGGGTTCACGGAAACGATCACCGGCTGCGCTGCCGCGTTTGTCATCAGTGCCGCTCGAAGTGCACTGTCAACCTTGTCCGCGGCGAACGCGTGCGACGCAGAGAAGAGAACGACGAGGGCGGCGAGAGTACAGAGTCCACGGGTCTGGGGGGTGGTCACGGGGTCGTAGCTGAGCAATCGGTCGGCCGTACTCAGCCGTTGTTTCGTAACTGTATGCGTCGTTTTGGTTTAGACGTATGCGGAACGATCGGCACGGAAGACAAAACTGTGGGCGGGTGTTTAAGACTGGCACGCGCGATCTGGATGCCGCGCAGCTTTGCCGCAGATTTGTGAGCGAATTCACGGAAAACGTCGATGTCCTACTCTGAACCGTGTTGTCGCTGGATCGCACACATCAATTACAACTCTCAAGGGTTGACATTACGTGTGATAACACGTATTATTAGACGTGGCATCCGGACTCCAGACAGAATTGAAACAGCGCAAGCCCTTCCGCAGCCTCAAGGAAGAGGCAACGCTCAGTATCTGGCGAACGGCGGCGCTGCTCGAGCATGCGTTCGAGTCCGCATTGAAACCTCAGCGCATCACCAGCACGCAATACAACGTGCTCCGCATCCTGCGAGGCTCGGAGCCTGAAGGACTCTGTCGCAACGAAATCAGCGCCCGCCTGGTGAGGGAAGCGCCTGACGTCACGCGGCTGCTGGACAGACTGGAAGACGCCAAGCTGATCGCGCGGCAACGGGGCGGAGAGGATCGCCGCTACGTGCTGACGCGAATTACGCGCGCCGGCCTCGCACTCCTCGATGATGTGGAGGAGCAGATCGATCACATCCACGAGGCGCAGCTCGGTCATCTCGACGATACGCAGCTGCGCAGGCTGGTTTCACTGCTGGCCGAGGTCCGGCGACGCGCTTAACGGGAATTTTTTTCAACCGATGGGTGTTATCACAACTAGTGTTATGACATCGACCCTTCAAGACATCGGAGTTCGGCCGACCGGTTACCGGTTACCCGACGAAACGCACATCGGCCGCGTGCGGCTGCAGGTGAGCGATCTCGGCGCCTCGCTTCCGTACTACACGCGCCTGCTCGGCTTCCGCGTTCTGTCGCATGCCGACGCGATAGCGACGCTCGGACCGCAGAACGGCACGGCGCTGATCGAGCTGCATGAACGTCGCGGCGTGCGACCGGTTCCGCGCCGCGGACGGATCGGCTTGTATCACTTCGCGATCCTGCTGCCGGATCGCGCCACGCTCGGTCGCTTCGTCAGGCACCTCGCGGAGATCGGCGTGCACGCAGGATCGGCGGATCACCTTGTGAGCGAAGCGCTGTACCTCACCGATCCCGATGGTCTGGGCATTGAGGTCTACGCAGACCGGCCGCGCTCGACATGGAAGACGCACGGCCGCGAGATTGCGATGGCGACCGAGCCGCTGGATCTTCGCGCCCTCATTCGCGCGGCGGATGGGCAGCCCTGGGATGGGATGCCAGCGGGCACGACGATCGGCCACGTGCACTTTCATGTCGACACCCTCGACGCGGCCAAGGGGTTCTATCACCGCGCACTGGGTTTCGACACCGTCGTCTGGAGCTATCCCGGCGCGCTGTTTTTCTCGGCCGGCGGATATCACCACCACATCGGCACCAACACGTGGGCTGGCGATGCGGCGCCCGCTGGACCTGATGATGCGCGACTGCTCGAGTGGGAGCTGGTGCTGCCGACGACAGACGACATCACCGCCGTGGCGGCAAACGCCGCGAACGCTGGTTACGACGTCCGCCCCGAGGCGGACGCACAACTGATTACCGATGCATCAGGCACTACCGTGCGACTGACAGACTAACAAGGAGCAATCCGTGAGCACTGCAACCGCAACCAAGACCACGACCTACAACATCGACAAAGCGCATTCAGAGGTGACCTTCCAGGTGCGTCACCTGCTGACAAAAGTTCGCGGCCGCTTCGCGGAGTTCGAAGGTGCCATCGAATACGACGAGGAGCATCCGGACAACTCGAAGGTGAGCGTCGCAGTTCAGGCGGCGAGCATCGACACCAGCGAGCGGGACCGTGACAATCATCTTCGCTCCGCCGACTTCTTCGATGTCGAGAAGTACCCTGCGTTGACGTTCAACAGCCGCGCGATCGTACGCAAGGCGATGACCGGTTTCGATGTGACCGGCGACCTGACGATCCATGGTGTGACGCGTCAGGTAACGTTCGATGTGAGTTTCCTTGGCAAGGCGAAGGACCCGTGGGGCAACGAGCGGGTCGCGTTCGAGGCGGAGGCGACGATCAATCGGAAGGACTACGGGTTGAACTGGAATGCCGCGCTCGAGACAGGAGGCTTCCTCGTGGGGGACGAGGTGAAGGTCAGCCTCTCGGTGCAGGCGGTTCCCGCGAAAGCGTAACTACGCAGCCGCAGGCGTGGGATGGTCGTGATCCTCATGCGCCCAGATCTGCCGGCACGTCGTGCAGCAGTAGTACTGGGCGCGCGAGGTCGCGTAGAGCGGCACCCCTTCACTCGACTGACACACCGGACAGGGGGTCGGAGTGTGTTCCGGCGACGGTGGGGGAGTGAACGTAAAGAGCGGCATATGCCGATCCTCCGATGTCAATCCGCAGTGTAGGCGGCAAGCGTCCAGCCCGCGCGCCGCAGCTCGGACGCGATCATCGCGTGGCGCCGCAATGCGCTCCACGCACTGGTGAATGTTTCGGCGATGCCGCTTCCCGTCGTCGAGTGCGGCATAACAGACAGCGTGAACGTGTCGTCTCCGGGCTGCTGGTCCACGCGGCACGTAAGGCGCTGGTTGCCGCGTTGGAAAATCCAGCGGAGAAGACGTCGTGAGGGGCGCTGGCTTCTCGAACTGCTCATGCCTGGCAGCGTTCAATTGGTGTGCCAGCCAACCCATGAGCTTCAATCAACCTCTACTGAAGCGGCGGAGTCACCCGCGGTGGGACATTCTGTTCGACCGCGTTCATCATCATTGCCAGTGAGGCGTACGTACCGCTGAGCGCGAGCAGATCGACGAGTTGCTGTTCATTGAGGTACTGCGCCGCACGTTTGTACGTGGCGTCACTTACCTTGTGGGTCGTCGAAATCTCCATGCACAGGTCATAGACGGCAGCTTCGTCTGCCTTCATCGATGCAGGACGCCGGCGTGCCTTTAGATCCGCGAGCGTGCCCTCCGACACGCCCTCTTTCAACGCCAGCGGATAGTGTGCGAGCCACTCGACTTGTGACGTCCAGAGCCGTCCCTGGACGAGAATCGCGAACTCGTTGAGACGGCGCGGAACGGACGTGTTGAACCGCAGGTAATCGAGCAGCGCGAACATGCGCTTTCCGAGCTCTGGACTTCGCAGGAGCAGGTTATACGGGCCCCCGATACCGACACTCGACACCTTCAGAATTTCCTCAGCCAGCGCTTTCTGCTGCGGGGTCAACTGATCGACCGTCAGCTGCGGGAACCGAGCCGCGCCGGGCGTGGCGGCCTCTTCCACGCGTGCGACGTTGAAGACGCGCACCGCGCCACGCTCGACGTACTGGCGGGTGGCGAAGACGCCCGTGACGCGAACGGTGGCGCCGCTCGTCGCCTGGACGAGCGCTGATTGCGGCAGCACAACTTCAACCGAGTGCTCGCCCGTACTGTCGCGATACTGAAGAACCCATCCTGTTGTCTCGCCGCCAATTGCGATCCGACCGCCCTGAAGTGTGCCGGTGAGCGTCACTTCCTGAGCCTGCGAACCTTGAGCGCAGGCAACCGACGCAATGCCGAGAGCGAGAACATGCAGCAGCAGTGTTTTCATATCTTTCCGCCTATAGTGCTCGCGGCTTTTTCAGATGTCGAGCCGATTCACCGGCCGCACGTGTTCAAGGCTCACCCGTGGTGTTCGACGCCAAGGAGACAGTGTGTGTTTCGTCATTCTGACACGCCGTTCAGGAACTCTTCAGGCTCGGCTTTCGTCTCTCTGCACTAGAATTTCCTCGGATTCAACCGTCTCAACCGAGCGCCTGCGCTATGATGCGCGCGTCTTCCGGAGGAAAACGAATGCGGATATTCCACTGGTTCTTCGCGGTCACTCTCGCAGCGTTTCTGGGCGTTGCCGTCACTGCCCAGCAGGGGCCAGGCGGAACGACAGATACGGCCGCCGCGCCGCCGTGTGACCTGCCCAATCCGCCTGCCAACAAGACGGTCGCGACGGACACAACAGGTCCAACGACGCCGTCGCCGAAGGGCTACGTCAAGGACGTCATGAACTACATGATGATGACGTCAGCCGCCGGCGTCTGGAACGCGGTCGCGACGGTAACGGATCAGACGGGCGTACACGAGATTCGCCCGAAGAACGACGAGGAATGGAATCGTGTTATCGGCGCGGCCACGGAGTTGGCCGAAGTACCGAACCTGTTGATGATTCCCGGGCGCAAGCGGTGCGTGGGCGGAGAGATTCCTGCGGCGTTCAAGACCGACTTCGCACGGAAGGCGCGCGAGGTAACTGAAGCAGCCAACATCGCGCTGATCGCGGCGAAGAAGCACGATGTCGATGCGCTGGCCGAGGCGGGTGAGCGCATTGACGTGGCGTGCGACGAGTGCCACGAGAGGTATCAGCTGCTCGACGACGATCCGGAGGAGAACAACAACAAGGTGTGGGGCACGTGGAAGCCGAAGGCCGGATCGAAATCGAAGCCCGCTGTGCCGAACTCGACAGCAGCGGCCGCTCCCGCAGCGCCGAAGAAGGGATAATCGGTCTTAAGGGGGGCCCATGCGGAAAGCACTGTTTTCGTTCGCTGCCGCTACAGCGGCGACGCTGGTATCAGTCGGCGTCGCCACGACACCGGTTGCCGGGCAGGGCGGCACAGGCACGATCGTCGGTCACGTGCGGTGGATGGGACCGACACCGGTCAATCCCATTGTCCGCATGGGCGCGGATCCGCGCTGCGGCAAGCTGTACATCGGGAAGCGCCCAACCGCTCCGACCGTAGTCGTTGGGGCAGACGGCGCGTTCGCGAACGTGCTCGTGAATCTTGACGGTTCGTTCCCGTCGACGCCGGTTCCGACGACGCCGGTCGTCCTCAACCAGAAGGATTGCCAGTACGCGCCACGCGTGCTAGGCGCCCGCATCGGGCAGACGCTGCAGGTCACGAACGAAGATCCTACCGATCACAACGTCCATTCGCTGTCGAAGGCCGGCAACGACTTCAACAGGACGCAGTTGGTCAATGGCAAGCCGTTCGAGGTCAAGCTGACGGCGGGTGAAATGCTCCGCGTGACGTGCGACAACCACTCGTGGATGACGGCCTACATCGCCATCCTCGACAACCCGTATTTCTCTGTTACGGGTGCGGACGGCATGTTCACCATCGCGAATGTGCCTGCGGGAAAGCAGGCAGTAAAGGCGTGGCACGAAGTGATGGGCATGCAGACGCAGATGGTGGACGTTCAGGCCGGCAAGACGACGACTGTCGACTTCACGTTTGCTCCTGGACAGAAGACAGCGTCAGCACCGATTCATGAACTGACGGTTCCCGCCGACGGAAACCTCGTCGCGATCCTCAGATAGCAGGGAGCACTACTGGCGAATGCACGTCGTGGTCGCGGCGATCGCCTTCGTAATAGACACGCTCGAGAAACAATCCCGAAGCCGGCGCGGTTAACCGCGCCGGCAGTTGCGAGTCTTCCGTCAGCATCGCCGCCGCCGCACCAGCGGTCAGTCCACCGCGACCCACTTCCACGAGCACGCCGACAAGCCGGCGCACCATCTTCCAGATGAAGTGCGATCCTTCGATGTGGATGAGGATCAAATCTCCATCCTCGTAGATGTCCAGTGCATCGACGAGTACCTGCGTTGACTTCTCCTCAGGATCGTCGTCGGAGAACGATTGGAAGTCGTGGAAGCCGACGAAATGGGCGGCCGCGGCGCGCATCTTCTCAGCGTGCAGATCTTCTTTCACCCACCAGACGAACGGCTTCGCAAACGCAGTGCGGCGACGCGACACGTTGTAGACGTAGCTGCGCGCCTTGGCGTCGTGGCGCGCGTGGAATTTGTGCCGGACCTTTTCCGCGCGGAGGATGTTGATGTCCGAAGGCAGCGCGTCGTTCAGCCGGCGGCGGAGCAGTTCCGGCGCCGTCGTTGTCTGCACGTCGAGATGGGCGACCTGCGCCATCGCATGGACGCCCGCGTCGGTCCGGCCCGATCCGTAGAGTTCAAAATCTCGTACTCCGACAGCTTCATGAATTGCGCGCTCAATTTCCCCCTGGACGGTGCGCGCGTTCTTCTGAATCTGCCAGCCGCTGTAGCGGGTGCCTGCGTACTCGATGGTGAGCTTGAATCGCACGGTCGGCATTATCCCTGCACGGCCGGGGCTGACGGCTTTGCTTACGGTTCAACGGATGAGCGGACTACGGAGACGATACGCAGCCGGCGCTGAAATTCAGCCGGACGGTTCCATACATTTCCGCGTTTGGGCACCGCAACCTCGACAGGTAGCCCTTCGCATCGAAGAAGACACGAGGCATCGCGATATCCCCCTCGAGCAGGAGGAACAGGGCGACGGTTACTACTCAGTGTCCCTGGCCGACGTCGGCGCCGGGACGCGCTACCGGTTCGTCCTTGACGGTGAGGCGCTGCCGGACCCGGCATCGCGCTATCAGCCGGACGGACCCTTCGGACCATCGCAAGTCGTGAATCCTGCGGCGTTTCGATGGGAGCATGCTTCGCCGAAGGGGGTCGAACTCGCCGGTCAGGTGATGTACGAGCTCCACCTCGGTACGTTTACGCGCGACGGCACGTGGCGTTCCGCAGTCGAGAAGTTTGCGCTGCTGGTGGATTCAGGTATCACCACGATCGAGTTGATGCCGGTGTCGGATTTTCCCGGACGTTTCGGCTGGGGATACGACGGTGTCTTTCCCTACGCGCCGGCACATCAGTATGGAACGCCGGACGATTTCCGGTGGTTCGTCGATCAGGCGCATGCCGCCGGCCTGGGCGTCATCCTCGACGTCGTCTACAACCATCTCGGGCCCGACGGTTGTGTCTTCGGCCGCTACGCGAAGGGGTACTACTCGAGTGCGTATTCGAACGAATGGGGCGACGCCCTCAACTTCGACGGCCCCGACGCGCAGCCGGTGCGCGACTACTTTGCCGACAACGCGGCCTACTGGATTGACGAGTTTCAACTCGATGGACTGCGTCTCGACGCGACGCAAACCATCTACGACACCTCCGCGCGCCACATCATCGCGGAAATCGGATGTCGCGCACGCAAGGCTGCGCGCGGCAAGCCGATCCTCCTGATTGCCGAGAGCGAGACGCAGAAGGTTGCGCTGATCAAGTCGATCGATGCAGGTGGCTACGGCCTCGACGGTGTCTGGAACGACGATTATCATCACAGCGCGATCGTTGCGCTGACGGGGAAGCGGGAGGCGTACTACTCCGATCATCACGGCACACCACAGGAGCTGATCTCCGCCGCCAAGCGCGGGTATCTATTCCAGGGGCAGCGATACGCCTGGCAGATGCAGCCTCGTGGCACGAGGACCGACGGGCTGCCGGCGCGGGCGTTCGTGGCGTACCTCGAAAATCACGACCAGGTCGCCAACTCCGGCGACGGATCGCGCGTCCGCTTCCACACCTCGCCGGAACGGTATCGCGCGATGACCGCGCTGACGCTGTTGATGCCTTCAACGCCGATGCTGTTTCAGGGCCAGGAATTCGGCGCGTCGTCTCCGTTTCTCTATTTTGCCGATCACAACCCCGAGCTGGCGAAGGCCGTTCAGAAAGGTCGCGCGGAGTTCGTCAAGCAGTTCCCGAGTCTCGTCTCCGATGCGGCGCAGGCACGGATTCCCGCGCCGCACGATCCGCGGACGTTCGAGCGCTGCAAGCTGAATTGGGACGAGCGAAACACGAACGAGGCGTTAGTACGGCTGCATCGCGATCTGCTTCAGGTGCGGCGCAGCGACACCGCATTCCGTGCGCAGGACGCGACGATGCTCGACGGCGCGGTGCTCGGGCCCGAGATGTTCGCGCTTCGCTTCATGACAGCAAGCTCCGAGGATGAACGACTGTTGTTCGTGAATCTGGGGCTGGACGTGGATACCGGTTCGTTTGCCGAGCCGCTCGTCGCACCTCCCGACGGCCACACGTGGGCCGTGCGCTGGTCGAGCGCCGAGCCTGAGTACGGTGGGTACGGCACGCCGCCGATCCTCACCGACCGGGGGTGGCGCGTGCCGGCGCACTCGGCGATCGTGCTCAAACCGGTCCCCGCAAAGAGGAACCCGTGATGCTGGCAACGACAACGACCAACCTCGTTCGAGCCATCAAGTGGGAGCCGACCGACGAAGGGCGGCGCGTGCTTGTCGAGAAAGAGTGGCTCGTCACCAACGGTCTCGGGGGCTACGCGTCGGGCACGTTGTCGGGCGCGCTGACCCGTCGTTATCACGCATACCTGGTCGCCGCTCTGCCGACACCGTTTGGGCGCACGGTGATGCTCAATTACATCTGGGAGCGCATTCGCTATTCCGATGGCCGCGTCGTCTCGCTGCACAACATGATCGACACGCCTGGCGGCAGGGAATTCGATGCCGCCAGATGGTTATCGTCCTTCCGTCTCGAAGCAGGACTGCCGGTGTGGACCTTCGACGTGGAGAACATCCGCATCGAGAAGCGTGTGCTGATGCCACACCTGCAGAACACGACGCATGTCAGCTACCGGCTGCTGTCGAAGGAGCCCGTGCGGCTCGAGCTGCGTCCACTCGTGGCGTTCCGGCTGCATGAAGCGCCCGTGAACCACCCCGTTGCGGCGCCGTACGGCGTCTATGCGTACGGCGATCGGTTTGAATTGATGCCCGGTGGAGATCTGCCGCCGCTGCGGATGTTCGTATACGGAGCGGAGAAGGCCTTTACGGTGACGCCGGAGCGGTTCGACAACGCCGTCTATACGCTGGAGCAGAATCGCGGCTACGAATGCTGCGGCGATCTGTGGACGCCTGGCTACTTCCGCTTTCAGCTCACGCCGGATGAACCCGGCACGCTGGTCGCGTCCACCGAATCATGGGAAACGATCGGCGCACTCAATCCGACCGAGCTGCCGACCGCGGAGCAGCTTCGCCGGTCGCGATTGATTGCCACGTCGCAGCGCGCCGCCTCTGCCGGGTTCGCGGCGGAAATGGTGCTCGCTGCCGATCAATTCGTGGTCACGCCCGCCGGACGCGGAGACGAGGCGGCGCGTGCGCGTGCCGCAGGCGACGAAGTGCGCACGGTGATCGCGGGCTATCACTGGTTCACGGATTGGGGCCGCGACACGATGATCAGCCTCGAGGGGCTGACGCTCTGCACAGGTCGGCAGCGCGAGGCCGGCTACATCCTTCGTACGTTCGGCCATTACGTGCGTGACGGCTTGATCCCGAACCTGTTCCCCGAAGGAACGAAGGAAGGTCTGTATCACACGGCGGACGCGACGCTCTGGTTCTTCCACGCCATCCATCGATATCTGCTCGCCACCGACGATCGCTCGACGCTGCGGCAGCTGATGCCGAAGCTGAAGTCGATCTTCGAGCACCACATGAAGGGAACGCGCTTCGGTATCGCCGTCGATCCTGCGGACGGTCTGCTGCGTCAGGGTGAAGAAGGCTATCAGCTGACGTGGATGGACGCGAAGGTTGACGGCTGGGTCGTGACGCCGCGCCGCGGCAAGGCGGTGGAGATCAACGCGCTCTGGTACAACGCGCTCTGCCTGACCGCCTGCTGGTCGGAGCAGGTGCGCGGCCACAGCGCGGGCGCGCCCTATCGCGAGATGGCCGTCCGCGCGCGGAAATCCTTCAATGGGCGCTTCTGGAATGACGAGACGGGATTCCTCTTCGACGTCGTCGACGGAGAGAACGGCGACGGCGCCGAGTGCCGGCCGAATCAGCTGATCGCGATCTCGGTGGACAACCCGGTGCTCGATCGCGACAAATGGCCGGCCGTGCTGACGGCGGTGGAGGAACGATTGCTCACCCCGGTCGGGCTTCGCTCGCTGGCGCCGAGCGAAACCGACTACAAATCACGATACTTCGGAGACCTTCGCGCGCGCGACGCCGCCTACCATCAGGGGACGGTCTGGGGATGGCTGATCGGTCCGTGGGTCGATGCGTGGCTCAAGGTG
>AR_comb_assmDRAFT_10002689_pt1 | contig 15435 bp, 8 predicted proteins | sample ArasoioldDNA_FD_10543 | JGI IMG/M metagenome (IMG submission 10543) | reverse complement strand
AGAGGGCGGGCCCTCGACCCCGCCGCACTCCTTTCCGCCGGAATAACTTACGACGGACAAACAGCTGTAACAGCAATCCTGAAGATTGACATTCGGGTCTTCCGCGAAGTATACTTGCGTCACTCTAATAGTGTGGGATGGCGGCTTTCCCAAGCTGCCAAACCCCTCGGGGCAAGGATGCGCCCGGTCCTTTCCCTGCGCCGGCCGGTTCGTCCGGGGCGTTTCTTCCCCGGCCGGCCGAGTGTTGTCAGCTCGTGTCGTCCAAGTCGCCAGCTTGGGCGGGGCGGGCGGTGATGGGCCTCTCATGCCAGCACCGTTCTCGCCGGACCCCGCCGACCGACCACCCGGCTCGCGCGCCGACAAGTCGCCGTCTACCCGGACCGACCCGCCGACCGACCACGATCCGAACCTCGCCACGCCGCTGGCCAGCCCCGTGCCGGCCACGCCCGAGGCCCCGACCGTGATTACCGCGGCCCGGCCGCGGTCCGAACCGTTCGATCCCAACCTCGGCGACTCACTCGCTGGCCGCCGGCTCGGCCACTTCGAGTTGATCGAGGCCGTCGGCGCTGGCGGCATGGCCGCGGTCCTGCGAGCGCGAGATCTCGACCTGGGCCGCGTAGTCGCCCTGAAGATCCTTCCGCCCGACCTCGCCGCCGACCCAGAGAACCTGCTCCGGTTTAAGCAGGAGGCGCGAGCCGCCGCCCGGCTCGACCACGAGAACATCGCTCGCGTCTACTATTTCGGCGAGGATCAGGGACTTCACTTCATCGCCTTCGAGTTCGTCGAGGGCGACAATCTGCGACAGGTGATGGAGGCCCACGGGGGAACCATCCCGGTCCCGGACGCGGTCGCGCTCATGCTGCAAGTCACCGCGGGGCTTCAGCACGCGGCCGAACGTGGCGTTGTGCACCGCGACATCAAGCCGTCCAACATTCTCGTCACCCCCGATGGCCGGGCCAAGATCGTGGACATGGGCCTGGCCCGGTCGCTCGACCACCGGGGGCACAGCCAGCTCGCGGAGACTGGGGTCACTCTCGGGACATTCGACTACATCTCGCCGGAACAGGCGACCGATTCGCGGGCCGCGGACGTCCGTAGCGATATCTACTCGCTCGGCTGTACCTTCTACCACGCGCTGACCGGCCACCTCCCGGTGCCGGAAGGCACGCCGGCGCAAAAGCTCGACGCGCAGCAGAACGTGGTGCCGCCCGATCCGCGAAACTATAACCCGGCCATCCCGGCCGACCTGTCGGCCATCCTCGGCCGGATGATGGCCAAGGATCCGGACCGGCGGTACCAGGATCCGGAACACGTCGCCGCGCACCTCCGGGCGTTGGCGAAGAAGCTCGGTGTACCGGTCGCGCCGTCCACGGTCCGTCCCGCCTACGAGGACCGGCCCGGCGGCCGCCAGATTTCTCCCACGTGGCTGCTGACGAGCGTCGCCGTGCTGGCGGTCGTGGTGATCCTCATGATTAAACCGGGCGGCTGGTTCCGCGGCGGCCGGCCGGATGACAAGGGAGTGACGACGGGGACGACGGATCAGGGCGACCCGGGGCCGGTCGTCACCGGTTCTCGCGACGCGTTCAACGCCGACGAGTTGATGGCCCACCTCCGGCAGGGGGTCAAGCACATCCGGCTGACGGGTCCGGAATACGACCTCACCAAGTACCGCGGCGCGGACGGGCACCCGGTCGAAGTGATCTTCACCGGCGACGACATCGAGCTGGAAGGAGTCCACGACCCGATCGTCCGCCTGGCATACGCTCCCGACGGCAAGGCGCGGTCCAAGACTCTGACGCTTCGCGGTCCCGGCGGCGGCCGCGGGGCGGCCACCGTCCGCGGCGTGCGCTTTATCCTGCCCGAGAAAGACGATGACGACGAGCAAGTGGGATTGTTAATTGCGGGCTTCGATCGCGTGCTGGTCGAGAAGTGCACGTTCGCCACCGAATACAAGACTGCGCACGAGGGCCCGGCGGCCCTCGGGATCGCACTGCGGGGCGGGACGGCCGTTCTCAATCAATGCTACTTTGCTCGCGGTTGCGTCGGTGTCATGGTGGACGGACCGGGACGCGTCGGCGCGACCGAGTGCACTATTGGTCCGCAATACGCCGGGATTCGCGTGGTTCGCACCGCGGCGGATCCAGCCGGCGAAACCGAGCTTACGTTGACTCACTGCTCGGCCCTGGTGCGCTTTGGCGGAGCGGTCGTTGATATCGGCGACGAGGTGCCCTGCGTGATTCGCGCCGGGCACTGCCTGTTCGCTGGTCCCGATCGGCCGGGATCCGACGACACGCCGGTAGTCGTCCGCCAGCGCAAGGAGCGCGCCCCCGCCACGCGATACGAGGGTGAGCCAGACATCCGGCCGAACGCCTATTACCACATCGCCGCGCTGTCCGAGGGAGAGGAAACCTACACCTTCGCCGAGGCGGCCAAACAAAAGTTCCCGATCAAGGACGTCGTGCAGCCGATCAAGCACCCGTGGGAATCCCGCAATCCCTTTGCCCTGCTCCTTGCTCGCCCGCCCGACCCGAAGCGGGCGTTCACTCAGAACCTGCTCTTGCCGGAGCTGCGCGTCAAGGACGATCCGCAGGCGATCCTCGGCGCCCGCTACCTGGGCCCCGACCCGCTGCACCCGCCGACACTGCCGTCGCCGGACAGCGATGCTCGCGACGCGACGGTCAAGGTCTGGGACCCGAGTCTTTCGGAAATGGCCGACAACCTGCCGCCGGGGGAGTTCCCGACGCTGGCCCGCGCCCTGGCCGCCGTGCGCCGCGGCGACACGCTGCTCATCCGCTACAACGGACGGCTCGATGTCGATCCCTACGAGTTCACCAAGGAAAACACCAACCTGACCATCAAGCCCGCCACGAACTACAAGCCGGTCCTGGTGCCGGCCCCGTCCGTCCTCAAGCGCGCCGCGGGGCTGTTCAAGCTCTACGGCGGGCCGTCGAGCCGCCTGGTCCTCGATGGGCTGCACTTCCGACTTCCGGCCGACCGGGCCCCGGCTGTGGTCGTCATGCCCGGCGGCGGTACGCTGGAGATCCGCAACTCGGTCATCACGATGGAGGATGGCGAAGACCTCGCCGCCGTCACGCTCACCGACCCGCGCGGCGAGATGATGATGGGCACGACCGGGCAGCCATTCGGCCCGGTCCCGAAGGTCTCGTTTGAAAACGTGTTCGTCCGCGGCAAGGGGCGGCTGTTGTCGGTGAAGGGAAGCCGGCCATTCGATCTCGAAGTGAAGAACGCCCTGGCCGCGCTCGACGCGACAATGATCGAAATCGATCCATCCACGGCCGACCCGTCGATGGCCGGCAGCGGCTTGGTTCACCTGTCGCGCGTGACCGCGTACCTGGGCGGCAGCCTGCTCCACTTCCGCGCCGCCGAGCGCAAGAACGACGCGTCCGCGACCGGGCTGGCCCGGACCGAGGTGAACGCGAACGACTGTCTGTTCATTCCGGCCGGAATCGCCCCGGAGCCGTTCGTCCGCGCCGACCGCCTGGACTCGCGCGAGAACGCTGAGCGTTGGTTCTCCTGGCGCGGGCGCAACTCCGTCTATGGCTACGACAAGAAGCGGGTCATGCTCGAGATCCGCCCGCCGGACGTGGAGACCAACCCGGTCAAGTCCGTTGAGGGGAGCGGCTGGCTCGAAATCGCCCCGGAGGAGGCGGACCCGTTCTCGACCGTGTCGTTCGTGGACCGGCTGCCGGAAGCCGGACAGACGCGCCGATTCCTCGGGGTGCGGCCGAGCGACTTCCGCCCGAGTCGTTATGACCCGACGCGACCCGAGAATGCCGGTGAGGTCGGCGCCCCGGCCGACGTGCCGGCCCCTTTCCCAGACGAGTGAACCTTCGTCCCCGGCCAACAGTCCTTGTCATCCGACGCAGGGGTGCCATGCCCACGGCTTTGCGTGGGCATGGCACCCAGCGGGGTTCCTACGACGCCAACCATCAACTCTTTCGAAGGGCACGGTCGTGGACATCCGCCGCGCCCGAATCCCGGACGAAGTGCCCGCCGTCCGCGACCTGTTCCGCGAATACGCGGACCGGCTCGGCATCGACCTCTGCTTCCAGCGCTTCGAGGAAGAACTGGCGGGTCTGCCCGGCGCATACGCGCCGCCGGACGGGCGGCTTCTGGTCGTCGATGCGGGAAGCGAACTCGCCGGGTGCGTTGCCTGCCGCCGGCACGCGACAGGCGTGTGCGAGATGAAACGTCTCTACGTCCGACCGGCGTTCCGCGCGTTGGGCCTCGGACGCCGGCTCATTGACCGGCTCGCGTCCGAGGCCAAATGCATGGGTTATGAGGCAATGGTACTCGACACCTTGCCGGTTATGGCCGAAGCGATTGGCCTGTACCGCTCGGCCGGGTTTGTCGAGATCGAGCCATACACTTTCAACCCGGTGCCGGGGGCGCTATACTTCTGCAAGCCGCTCACGAACCCAAGTTGATGGACTTCAAAGCGTAAATGGCGATGGGCGGGTGTGCGCGGCCCTCTTACTCCCTCTCCGCCGCAAAGCCGGCGGAGAGGGAGTCAAGGCGTTGCCCTCACCACCGCGGCGAGGCCGTGGCATGAATCCCCGCTTCACCGGCGTCATCCCGCGACTCCCGGTCGCCGACCTGCGGCGGACCGTCGAGTTTTACTCCGGCATCCTTGGCTTCCGGATCAGCGTCCTCTGGCCGGACGATCAACCCACATTCGTGATCCTGGATCGCGATTCCGTCAGCCTCGGCTTCTTCACCCCGGATGCGCTCCGCGGCGCGGTAACGATCGGCACGGCCGATCTGTATATCGCGACCCAGGAAGTCGCCGCCTTGCATGCCCAACTCCAAGACATCGTGCCGATCGAGTGGGGACCGGAGGTCTACTTCTACGGCCGCCGCGAGTTCGCGGTCCGCGACCCGGACGGGTACTTGCTAATCTTCACCGAGCCGACCGACGACCCGCCGATGTGCCCGGAGGATTGACAGGTGCCTAAACCGACCGCCCGCTTCTCCGACCGCGTGGCCGATTACGTGCGAACCCGACCCGGCTATCCGCCAGGCGTGCGTGACCTCTTGCGGGCCGAGGCCGGCCTCACCCCGGCCACGGTCATCGCCGACATCGGCTCCGGGACCGGCCTCTCGGCCGAGATGTTCCTCAAGAACGGCAACACCGTGTTCGGTGTGGAACCAAACCGCGAGATGCGCGAAGCCGGGGAATCACTGCTCGCACCCTACACGAACTTTCACAGCCTCGCGGGTTCGGCCGAGGTCACGACACTCCCGGACGCGAGCGTCGATCTCATCGTCGCGGGCCAGGCGTTCCACTGGTTCGATGCCGCGAAATCGCGAACCGAATTCCGCCGCATCCTTCGCCCCGGAGGGTTCGTGACCCTGGTGTGGAACACGCGCCGCATCGGCACGACACCGTTTTTGCAAGCCTACGAGAATCTCTTGCAGCAGTTCGGGACGGACTACCGGGAGGTGGTGCACACAAATGTGAACCCGTCGGCACTCGCGGACTTCTTTGGCGGCGGCTACCGGTCACACAAGCTCGACAACGAACAGGTGTTCGATCGCGAGGGCCTTCGCGGCCGGCTGCGATCCAGCTCGTACACGCCATCCGTCGGTCACCCGAACCACGAGCCGATGATGCGGGAGCTCGATCGCATATTCGATGCGCACAACGATTGCGGTGCGGTGCGGTTCGAATACGATACCGAACTCCATGTCGGCAACCTCACCGGTTGACCCAACGACAACCGATGCCACTCACACCCAGGGCCCAAAAACGAATCCGCCGCGAGTTCTACCCCGGAGACTTCGCGCGGGCGATCAGACTCCTGTCGCGGTGGAATGTGGACGACTGCACCCCGGGCGAGTCCCATTCTCGGATGCACTCGGCTGCGCTCAATATCGCCCGCGGGAATTACGCCAGCTTGAAGCGGGCCATTCGCATGGCCCGGGTCGATTACCGCGATATTCTCCTTTGGGGCGACGACCCGGAAACCAGGAGCAGCCGCTACAAGTTCTGCCGGCCGGCCAAAGTGCTGCCGCACCCGGAGGAGGCAGCGTTCCTGGCGAGCATCCGCCGGAAACCACTCGATAACGCCATCCGGCTGGTTTACGCCGACTGGCTCGAAGAGCGCGGCGACGAGCAGCGCGCGGAATCCCTCCGCGTCCTGTGCAGCTGGATCGCCAGCCACCCCGCCGTCGACAAGCCATTGATCGCGCGGGAACGCAGGCTCCGACGCGGGCTGGTCCCGGTGTGGTTGGCCCGAATCCGCGGCCTCCCAGTGCGCGAGCGAAACAGAAAGGAGCAAGGTTAGATCGGGCGCGAATCGACGGTCCAACTTCGTCGGGGGGATCACACAAAAACTGGCGATCTTGGCGACCTTGACTTAGGCGGGCCTAAATCGGCCGGGTGCACCAGTCCAAAAGTGGCGACTTCGGCGACCATAAATGGGGCACAGGTCCGGAGTCGCCCCGCGAAAACCCGCGGGATATCCCCAAATGTCGCTTTTGGGCTGGGGCGACACTCCCTCAGACCGCCAAACCGACTGCGCGCGTGGCGGCCTGAGGGGCTAACCGATCGACACGTTCGAGAACCGGGCCGTCGCGAGCTGGCCGACGTCGTGCGACGTGACCGCCAGGCCTGCCCGCACCGAACTCGGCATTGAGATCGTCTGGGCCGGGCCGATTCGCGTCCACGCCCGGCCATCCGTCGAGTAGAACGCGGCGAACGAGTTGCCGCGCCGGATCAGTCTCAGATAGATCGGCCAGTCGGGGACCGAGACCGCGATCGACCGCGGGGCTGATCGGTATCGCGACCGCCACTCGAAGACGATCCCGTTGTCGGGCGTGCGGAAGAGCCCGGCGAACGGGGCGCTTTCGCCGATTCCGGCGCGGATCATGATGCCACCCTTGGCCCAGCCGTGCGTGTCCTCCATCGCATCGACGCGTACGGTTGCGACGCCATCCCCATCGAACGCGGTGTGGGCGAACTGGAACTCGTCGCCGGAGCCCCAAATGTTCGCGCCGGCGCCTTCGATCGTCCACTGGCCGTTCCGCACGGTCGTCCGCCCGCGAACCGCCGGAGTGCCAACGTCCTCATTCCGCCAGCCGCTCGGCAGTCCGCTGCTCGGCGACGAGGCCGGTGTGGGCGCCGGCGTGGCCGGAGGCGTCGATTGCGGGCTCGGGGTCGGCGCGGGCGGTGGCGATTGTGATGGGCCGCCGGTGCGGACCACTGTAATGCTCTGGGCGACGAACTCGCCACCCGCGCTCTGCACCCGGATGGCGTGAATCCCCTTGGTCAACCGGACCACTTCGCCGAGATTGGACGCACTCGGACCGTCGGTTACCGGGTCGCCGTCGACGAGAATTTCGGCCCGTCCGCCCGGGGTGGACGCCGCGGTCACCCGGTAGTCGCCCGTGCTCGGGACCACGATATTCCAACTGATCCACTCCCCGGCCCGCAGGAACCCGGAGTCATTGCCGCCGCCGGTTGCATCTGACGCCCGCAACGACACAGGCAACGTGCCCGGGACGATCACACCGGCGTTGCCCTCGCCCGGCAAGCCGCGTACGCGGGACTCGATGCCGCGCACCAGCGGGTAAGAGTCCGCATTCGCCGAATCGTCGTAATGCCACTGGTCGTACGTTCCCAGCACGTTCAGTTCGCCACCGGACCGGTGGAACATGTCGATGGCGTCCGCCATGGCGTCCGTCGCCCGCGGGTCGCGATACTTCGCCCAGCTTTGGATAGGCACCGACTCCGTGTCGCCGCCCAGCGACCACCCGCCTTCATAGGAGACGACCTTCAGCCCGTAGGCCTGGGCATATTTGGACTGGGCGTTCAGTTGGTCCTGGTACTCGTGGCTCGATACCTGTCCCGCGGCCTGTCCGCCGCCCGGCAGCCGGGAGGCGAAGATGGCGTCGGTGCTCGCGACGCGGACGGCATCGATCAACGTGGTCTGGTGGCCTTGCCCGCGGCCGACGATCTTGAACGTGTGCCGGCCCGGTCCGGGGATGTAGACCGGAACGGTGCCATACACGGCGAACTTGTTCGGGTCGCGGCCGTAGGTGCCCGGCCGCCAAGCGCCGGGATTGGGCGTCAAGTTTGCGCCGTTCGGAGTGACGCGCTGGTCGTCGAAGTAGAAGTCAAGCGGGTTGGTCATGTCCGGGCCGAACTCGGCCGCGGCGCGGAAGTCCATGGCGTAAATGCCGCCGCGGGGGAAATCGATGGTAACCGTAGCGGTGCCGCCGCCGGAGATGAACAGGGCATTGGCGCCGTCGGGCGTGGTTGGCACCGCGCCGAGCCCATCGACGCCGATGCGCTGGTTGTCGCCGTAACCGTCGGCGTCGCGATAGACGCCCGCGTCGCCACTAAATTGCCACGCAGACGGCGCGCCCGGCCAGGCGCGGCCCGCGGCCACCGGCGACCCCTCGAAGCTGCCGTCCGGCACATTGATGTCCGAGAGCCCTCGTGGATTGCTCGCACCGAAGTACGACGCGGCCCCGGCGCCCCAGATGTAGTAATCGACCGGCTGCGGGTTATTGACGTGCTGCCGGCCGTCGCCGTTGTTGAAGTAGTTGTCCAGGAACCGCAGCGCCTGAAGCGCTGTGTCCTGGATATTGTCGTACTGGTACTCAAGCAGCATTCGCACGCGGTCACCCATGGCCGCGTCGCCCCAGATCGACCGGAACGTGTTGCTCGCTTCGACGGTTTTCAGCGCGGCCCACCGGCGGAAGTCCCCGTCCGGCCGGGTGCCGTCGAAGTTGATGATCTGCCCTTCCCACGTGTTGCTGTGCACGGCGTCCTGCGCCGCCTGGACCCCGATGGTGGCCTGGCCGAACGCCCAGTTCCACACCTCGTTACCCCATTCCACGTAGATTCGGAGATTCGGATTGAGGCCGGGGAATCGCGGGTTGCTGACCGGGCCCTCGTACGGGTTGTTGCCGTCGGAGCCGTAGCGGAGCAGCTTCGCCAGCCGTCGCACGTAGTCGTCGGAGGCATTGATCGGGACGGTGACGTACAGGTCCTTGCCCGTTTCGTTGGCGAGCATGACCTCGTATTCCCAGACGCCATGCCGGTCGCCCCACGCGGTTTTCATCCCATCGGGGCGCTTGCGCTCCCACCACTCGCGCTCGGCGTTGAAATTGGCGGTGAGGTAACGGAGGGTCGTAAACTTGCCGAAGGCGGCCTTGACGTTGCGATCAAATATGTCGTCTGGCCGATACGTGGTTCCCGACCCGGGCGAGGTTGGCCGCAGGAACTGCACATTGCGGATGCCGGAGTTCTCGGGCGAGCCGCCATCCCGCTGCGTGCGGCGGAATGTGAGGCCGAACAGGTCGGCGTCACCGACGACCACCTGCGCGATCGTGGTGTTCGAGCCAGGATCGTAGCCGGCGCCCCACGGGAGTGTGGAACCGAATTCCTGTCCGTTGGCGCGGAACCGCCCTCGACCGAACCAAGCGGTCACCTCGGCCCGACCCTGGAAGCGGAGTTGATAAACGCCATTGGTCTTCGACGGGTCGGCCCCCTCCCAGAAGATGTGACTGGCGTCACTCGTCGGCCAGCCGTCGCTGTCGGTCCCGACGTTCGGCCGGCCGAAATAGTCCACCGGGTCGCCCCACTCCGCCCGCCCACTCTTGGCGGCATCGACGTAGACCTGGTAGTCGTAGGTGACCGCGTTGACCCCGATGTTCACTGCCGGGTCGATGACCTCTTCCGGGGTGCTCGGGCTGGACCAGGTAAGCTGGGCCGTCGCGGAGCCGCCGCGCTCGTAGTACTCCATCTTGATGTCGTACGTTTGCCCGCCGTTCATTGCGTAGGATGCGGCATTCTCCTCGACCGCGTGGGGGTTCCAGTTGTCGACCAGTTGAGCCCACGAGCCGGAGTTAGCCGGCTTGATCCAGAGCCGGACGCCGTCGTCGCTGGTGGTTCGGAAGGTGTAAGTTTCGGAGAACCGAGGGACGAGCTGCCCCGTCCAGCGCACGGAGAAGTTGTCGGCTCCGACGCGGCGATAGTCCGCGGATGGCGAGCCGCCGGGTGCGTTTCCCTGCCAGTCGAAGTCGATGCGCACATCCCTTCGGGAGAACGCAGGGCTGCCTGCCAGATTGGGATTGTCGAAGTAGTCGCCCTGAATTCCGCCGTCGACGAACCCGCCGCCCACGGCGGGTACTTCGCGCCCCTCGAGGGATTCGAGCGCAAGTCGGAGCTTGCGTTTCGTTCGCTGGGCGACTGACAAGCCGCGCGCCAGCGCGGCCCGGAAAGTGGTCAAGAGAGCCATACCCGCGATTCCTTTCGCGCGCGGACTCTGCGCAACAGTCCTCAGAGACATCGCGCCTCCGGGGAACCGCCGTCAAAACGGAGCTTGGACCGCCGGCCTTGTAAAATGCAAGAGGCGAACTGTCAAGACGCTATCGGCTAAACGCACCCCCGATTCCTCAGCAAAACCGGAATCAAGTGCAATCTTGGAGTCGCCGACCGATTGATGCGTTGCCCAGCTTCCCTGGCTCCCGTCGTTTGAAGACTCTCTCGCCTCTTCCGATCGACTCCGTGCTGCCGCAGCTTGTCGCCGCCTTGCGTGAAGCGCCGGCCGTCGTCCTTCAGGCTCCGCCGGGAGCCGGCAAGACCACACGGGTCCCGCCGGCCCTGCTGGATGCGGGTCTTGCCGAGCGGCAGATCCTCCACCTGCAGCCGCGCCGAATCGCCGCCCGCGCCGCGGCCCGGCGGATGTCCGCTGAACGCGGCACGGTGCCGGGGGACTTGTTCGGCTGGCACGTACGGTTCGAACGCCAGGCCAATCGCAACTCGCGCGTGCTGGCGGTCACGCCTGGCATCCTGTTGCGTACGCTGCTTGACGACCCATTTCTGGAATGCACCGGCATCGTCATCTTCGATGAATTTCATGAACGCGGCCTGGAGACGGACCTGGCCATTGGTCTCGTCCGCCTGATCCAGGCCAACGTCCGTCCCGACCTGAAGATCCTCGTCATGTCCGCCACTCTCACGACGGCGGACATCGCTTCTTACCTCGGCAATTGCCCTGTGATTGCGAGTGAGGGCCGGACCTTTCCGGTCGAGATCACCTATCGCCCGAAGTCGGAACACGATCGCTGGCCGCTCGCGACCGCAAAGGCCGTGGCCGGCGTGCTCGATTGCACCCCCGGCGACGTACTGGCATTCCTGCCGGGCGTGGGAGAGATCCGTGCCGCCGCCGAGGATCTCGACGAAATGGTCGGTGACGAAGTGCTAATTATCCCGCTCCACGGCGAGTTACCCTCCGAGGAGCAGGACCGAGCCCTACAGCCGCAAAACCGGCGCAAAGTGGTGTTGGCGACCAACGTGGCCGAAACGTCCGTGACAGTGGAGGGCGTAACGGCAGTCGTTGACACCGGTCTGGCGCGGCAGCTCAATTATGACCCGTCGGTGGGTCTGGATCGGCTGACGCTTGTCAATATCTCGCGGGCGTCCGCGGACCAACGCGCCGGACGAGCCGGGCGGACGCAGCCCGGCATTTGTGTTCGGCTATGGAGCGAAGTTTCCCACCGCTCACGGCCAGCGCAAACGGAGCCCGAGATTTGCCGCATCGATCTCGCCGGAGCCGCGCTGCAGCTCCTGGCGGTCGGAGAGCACGTCGAAACGTTTCCCTGGCTCGACCCGCCAGGCGAGCATGTGATACGTCAATCGCTTGCTCTGCTTGAACGGCTTGGGGCCGTTCAGGGCGGTGGCCTGACCGAGTTGGGCCGAGCACTGGCTCGGTTGCCCCTGCATCCGCGGCTCGGGCGGTTGTTGCTGGAAGGGGCCCGGCTCGGGGAGACGCGACGCGTCGCACTCGCTGCAGCGATACTCTCCGAGCGCGATCCGTTTCCGCGCGGACCGGTTCGGCACACGACGACCTCCGACTTGCTGGATCGTGTCGAAGTGCTCGAGGGCGCCGACTCGCCACTCGAGCCCGCGAATCGCGGCGCAGCGCGGTTTGTCCTGCGTGCCCGCGACCAACTTATCCGGTTGATCGAAGAAAGTAGCCGTCACCCTTCGGCTAACGCGCCCGTGCCCGAAGAGGCGTTCGGCCGCGCCCTGCTTGCGGCATTCCCCGACCGCCTGTGTCGGCGCCGCGAGCCGGGGAGCTCGCGAGGCGTTATGGTCGGCGGTCGCGGGGTGACACTCGCACCATCGAGTGGCGTGACCCAGGCCGAGTTATTCATCGCGGTCGAAGTGGACGCGGGAAAGGCGGAGACAATCGTTCGCCAAGCATCGGCGATCCAGCGAGACTGGCTGCCGGCGGAACGGATGCGCGAGTCCGTCGATGTCGAATTCGACGAGGTCGCCGGCCGGGTGGTAGCGTGGAAGCGGGTCCGCTTCGACGACCTGGTGATCGACGAGAAAGCCGCGAACGCCCCGAGCGAAGAACAGGTAACGTTGGCTTTGATTGACGCGGCGGTGCGAAACCTCGATCGCGTATCGCCGTCGCTGGGCTCGCCTGCCGAGCAATTCCGTACTCGCGTACGGTGTCTGCGGGCGTGGATGCCGGAACTCGGCCTGCCGGAGTACAACGAGTCGGAATTGCGTGAAGTCCTGTCCTGGCTCGCCCCGGGTTGCCGGTCGCTCGACGACCTGCGCCAGCGGGACTGGGAAGAAGCTCTTCGTGGCAAGCTCACTCACGCCCAGCGGCAGGTGGTCGATCGCGAGGCGCCAGAACGCATTGCCGTACCGAGCGGCAGCCTCGTCGCGATCGCATATGAAGAAGGTCGGCCGCCCGTGATGGCGGTGCGAATTCAAGAGATGTTCGGCCTGGCCGACACGCCGCGCGTTGCTGGGGGGCGGGTGAAAGTGCTGTTGCACCTGCTGGCCCCGAATTATCGCCCACAACAGGTGACGGATGACCTGTCCAGCTTTTGGGCGAACACTTATCCGATCGTTCGCAAGGAACTGCGGGCCCGATACCCGAAGCACGCGTGGCCGGACGACCCGCTAACGGCCGAAGCACAGCGCCGTCCGCGACGGAAGCCGCCCACCGAGTAAGCCCATGAGTTGGTTCCAAAGGCTCTTCAAGGCGGTGATGCCGCCGAAATGGTTCGCGGCTGCGGAGGCCGATTCGCGATCTTGGATGGTCCGATGCCCCTGCGGAGCGATCCGGTCGGTGTGGGATATCGGCGGGATTCGCTGGAAGGCCGTGGGCCGGCCGTGGTGGTTTCGCAAGTGCCCGTCGTGCGGCAAACGGTCCTGGCACGTTGTCGAGAAATTGGCGCCCGCGGCATGACCGTTCCGGACCTCCTTTCGGCACTCGAGCGCGACGGATACTTCCTGCTCCGCCGCGCGTTTTCGCACGGCGAGTGCCACCGGCTCCTGTCCGAATGGCAATCCGCCTCCGAGAGCGACGCAGTCGGAGTGATGCGGAGTCCGACCGGCGCTGTGTACGGGGCCCGGAACATTATCGACCTTTGGCCCGACGTACTACGGGTCACGCGCCAGCCAGCACTTCAGGAGGCGCTTCAGCGCGTCCTCGGACCGCACTTCGGCCTGGTTCGAGTCCTGTACTTCGACAAACCGCCGGGCGAGTCGTGGGCACTGCCGTGGCACAAGGACATGGCCATTGCAGTGCAGTACAACCGGATTCCGAGCGATCATTTCGGGCGTGCAACCATCAAATACGGCGTGCCGCACGTTGAAGCGCCGACATGGCTCCTCGATCAAATGCTCACGGCCCGTTTGCATCTGGATGAAGTGACAGAAGAGAATGGGCCACTTCGGGTGCTGCCCGGCTCGCATCGCGACGGTAAGGAGTCGGCCTCCAACCGAAACGAGGTTCGAATCCTCTGCGACCTTGGGGACGTGCTCCTGATACGCCCGCTGGTCTCGCATGCAAGCGGGCACTCGCACCAGGGCACGGCCCGACATCGGCGTGTGCTTCATTTCGAATTCAGCGCCGTGCGCGAATTGCCGGACGGTTATCGGTGGCACACGTTCATTCTGCCCACGGGCCCGCGTCATCAATGGGAGTCGGCATACCGGGAGACCGATTACCGGGTCGATGACTTCCCGACCGGGCCTTTCGCGATTCGCATCGGCGAGCCGTGTTCCGAATTGGCGGATGTGGAATGGGCGTTCGTGACGGCCTGCAATCCGCATTCACATCAACTGTCGGAGGCGGAAAACGCGCGGCGGATTGCGGAGATGGAGCAGGCCGTTAGCGGCCGCTGGCAGTTCCATCACGGTTGCGGCATCAGCCGCGACGGCTCGTGGCAGGAGCCCAGTCTGCTGATTCTCGGCATTCGTGAAAGTGACGCCATCGAGCTGGCGCGCCGATTTGGTCAGAATGCAATTGTCGCGGGTCGACCGGGTGAGGCGGCCCGACTGGTGTGGGTTTAACTTACCTCTTCTTCATCCGGCTCGTCGGTCTCGTCAGGCGCGCGGTACTTCGCAATCAACTTCCGCAACGTCGCGCGAGCCAGGCCGAGTCGCCGGGCTGAGGCCACGCGATTGTTGTTCGTCTGCCGAAGTACCTCGTCCAGGAGCGCCGGTTCCATGAACTTGAGCAACTCGTCGTAAAGCCCAACGGGCTCCTTTTGTCCCTGCGACCGCTCGCGTACCCAGTCGCGGACCAGAGCACCAATCCGCTGGGCCACGGTCTCGGCGCCGCCCACGGAGACGGGGGGCGGAAAATATTCCGGCAATAGCGCTCCCCCGCGGGCCACAATGGCCGCGTGCTCCAGGGCGTTGCGCAGCTCGCGCACATTTCCCGGCCAGGTCCGCGAGCGCAGGTAGGCGATTGTCTCCTCCGACAGTACCGGGCTCGCATCGAACCGGCGGAGGAAATGATCACTCAAGAGCGGGATGTCCTCCGGCCGGTCGCGCAGGGCTGGCAGGTGCACCTCAAATACATTCAGCCGGAAATACAAGTCGTGCCGGAATTGCCCGGCGTTGACCTGCCGCAACAGGTCGGAGTGCGTCGCGGCCAGGACGCGCACGTTGATCTTCGTCGGCACGCCGCCGCCCACAGGCAGGACTTCCTGGTGTTCCAGCACGCGCAGCAGCTTCGCCTGGACTGGCAGCGGGATGTCGCCCAGTTCGTCGAGAAAGACGGTCCCGCCGTCGGCAAGTGCGAGCAGCCCCGGCCGTGCCTGGGCGGCGCCGGTGAATGCCCCCTTCACATGGCCGAACAACTCGCTCTCGACCAGGTTCGGATTCAACGAGGCAACGTGGATCGGCAGAAACGGCCGGTCCTTCCGGGACGAGTGCCGGTGCACGGCCCGGGCGACCAGTTCCTTACCGGTTCCACTCTCGCCGGTGATGAGGACGCTGGCGTCGGTCGGGGCGACCAGGGCGATCCGCTTGAACACGCCTTGCATGGCGAGGCTGCGACCGACCAGTTCCTCGCCGTCGGGCTCAAGCGTCGCGGTCGGCTCCTCGACCGGGCGGGTCCGGCTCGCCAGAGCGCGGGCGACCGC
>AR_comb_assmDRAFT_10713912_pt1 | contig 15438 bp, 9 predicted proteins | sample ArasoioldDNA_FD_10543 | JGI IMG/M metagenome (IMG submission 10543) | reverse complement strand
CGCCATTCCGATCCCAAATGAAATCGCCATTCCGGCGGCGTAATACCCCGGCGGCGGGTAAGTGATGGGAGGATAGGGATAGACGGGAGCTCCATACACCACCGTCGGATTGTAGCTGGGCACGTAGACGACTTGTGGATTGGCTTGCTCGACGATGATGACCTGCTTGTTTTCGACAACTTTTGTTTCTACCTTTTGCTGCTCGGTGGACTTGAGATTTCCGCCGTCTTTCGCCTTCTTGCGCATACGTTGGACCGCATCCATGACATCAGTCTGCTGAGCAAGAAATGCGTTTCCGAGGTCTGTGGTCCACTTGATGTTGTCCGCCAGGTACTTTGCGACGTCCGGGAGTGCAGCGAGGGCCTGGATACTCGCATCCCACTCTTGTTTCTGGACAGCGTCAGCCAGAGCTTTGTCTTTCAGATCCTTGTTTTTCCCGAGCCACTGTTGGAGTTGTACGATCTCCAACGGGTACGTGGAGGCGACCAAAACTTGACTTAACAGTGGGTCGGGGTAGAGCGCAATCGGAGCCACCAGGGAATCCAGCTGATCAGCTGGGATTTTAGCTGCGTCCTTGTTCTGATCCTGCTTCTGATCCTGCGCGAAGGTTTGTGCCGGCAAGAAAAGAGTGAGGTCTCCTGGGATGAGAGCCGCGGCGCAAATAACAGCTACGGTGTTCCGGATGACACTACTCAGGAGCCGAGACTGGAAGATGTGGAGTTGCATGCGCCCTCCGCGTTGCTACTTCCTCTGATCAATGCAGGCAGTGATCAACGACTAACACGCCCGATTCAATGGAGCTTCAGGACGACGCCCTGTAGATTTCGCAGATGAGGACTTAGGTAATGAAGAAGTCGATTTACAGGGCTCGTCACGAAGGCAATGGTCGCGCAGAATGCAGGAAATCGCGACTGATAGTAATACCAGAGTTTTCATGTCTGGCAGGGGAGCGGGATTTGTCCCCTGCCGGGATGTCTGTCGTGGCTTTAAGCTAGCATTGCTGACAGTGGGAGATATCGCACCTTCGACCTACGCTGATTGCGTTTGTCCAAACTAAACGGCTTCAAAGGGAGTTCCGAATGCGAAGACTTCTGGAATGCCTTGCTATGCTCACGTTGCTTTTGTCGCCCTTCATTGTCTTAGCTCAATCCGCACAGGAGTTTCGAACGCTTGTCGTTAACGACCGGTCCGGCAAGGCAGTTATCTTGGAAATGGCAGGCAAGTCTTATGTCGATCTGAATCAACTGGCGCAGATAGCCCATGGCTCGATCTCTTACGAAGGAAATCGGATCGCCTTATCCATGCCCTGTACTTCGGAGAATCCTCCGGACAAGCCAGCGGAGCCTGAGCCGTCCACTACTCAGAGCTTAAGCCACGAGTTCATGCAGGCAGGCATTGAAGAGATCTCCATTATGCGCGAGTGGGCGAGCTCTTTGGCGAGCGTTCTTCGGAATGGTTACCCGGTCACAGACAGCTGGATCCTGGATTTCAAAGCAAAGGCCCAGGCCGGACTCGCACAAGCCTCATCGGCAGCATCCACCGACGCGGACCGGCAGGCATTTCAGCAGCTGAGCTTCGCGTTCAACGCCGTGCAGGAGTGGAGCAATAAGCTGGTTGACGCTCGCAAGTCGATGAGTGCAGCCAAGTATGCGCTTTCTCCAGACGAACTGCGTAACGATCCGCTGTCGCAGAAAATCATTAACTGCGCTCATTCTCTGGGACAGATGCTCGCAAGCGGATTGTTCCAGGACAACCCCTCTTGTCATTGAATTCGAGTTGACGCAATAAATCTTCGGGAAGCTTCGGAATTCCAAGTTCGCTGCGAATCGAGAGTTATTCGTTGCGTCGTCCGACCCGTGTAGTCCTCGTTCACGACCTCTTACCCAGCGCGCTACTCTGTAACTGTGCTGCAGAGAACCACCACTGACCTCGGTCCGGCTGGATAAGCCTTGACAGAGAGCGCTGGCGCATCTTGCCAATCGACGATGTCCTCCGGAGAATCAAGTGTCGTATCAATCCACCGTCGCCAGGACAGTCCCGGTTTCACTGCTGGCAGTTCGAATTGAAGCGGCTCCCAATACGCATTCAGGATGATGTAAATGCGCATGTTGTCGCCGGTCAGCTCAGCTTCAAATGCGAGACTATGCGAAGAATCGCCCCAATCCGGGCTAAACGTTTTGACCCCGTGCCACACCGTTCTCGCCTGGTGAATGAAGCGGTCCAGGCATATCTGTTCCCTTTGCGCTTCTTCGCTTCGCAGGCGCCGCCGGGAAATCAGCAGTTTCACAAAGCGATGAATATCCTGATGTTTCTCGATCAAACTCCAATCGAACCAGTTGGACTCATCGTCGTGGCAGTAGTTGTTGTTGTTCCCGAGTTGAGTATGCCGGACCTCGTCTCCCATCAAAATCATGGGCAAACCGAGTGAAAGAAGCGTGACGGTGAAGAAGTTCTTCACTTGCCGATTTCGCAGGTCTTTAATTCTGGCTTCGCTGGTGAGGCCTTCCACACCGCAATTCCAGCTGCGATTATCGTTAGCTCCATCCCGATTGTTGTCGTTGTTGGCCTCGTTGTGTTTTGTGTTATACGAAACCAGATCATTCAAAGTGAAGCCATCGTGACAAGTGACGAAATTGACGCTCTGCTCCGCTTCACGTTGTTCGTGTCCGTAAATTGCTGGACTGCCAACCAGGCGGTCAGCAATGCGTGAAACTGTTCCATTCTCCCCACGGAAGAAGCTGCGGAAATCGTCTCTGAACCGGCCATTCCATTCCATCCAACTATCACCAATGAAATTGCCGACCTGATAAAGGCCGGCTGCATCCCAGGCTTCTGCAATCAGCTTGGTGCCAGCAAGTACGGGGTCCGACTCGATATCCCAAAGCACAGGCGGGGTTGCCATACACTCCCCCGAACTGTCACGCGAGAGTATCGAGGCCAGATCGAACCGGAAACCATCGACATGCATCTCGCTGACCCAATAGCGGAGACTATCGAGGATCATGCGACGAACAACAGGGTGATTGGCGTTGAGCGTATTTCCACACCCGCTGTAATCGGCATATCGGGACCGGTCCTCTTCGAGGATGTAGTAGACAGCATTGTCAATTCCTCGAAAGCTGAGAGCGGGGCCGTCATGCCCTCCTTCTGAAGTGTGGTTGAAGACGACATCCAGTATGACCTCGATGCCAGCACGGTGCAGCGCCTTGACCATATCTCGAAATTCGTCGGTGGGTCCTTGCGGATCCTGACGCGAACTGTACGCTCGATGCGGTGAAAAAAAGGATACTGGTTGATAGCCCCAGTAGTTCACTACTCCCGGCGGGCAATCTGAAGCATCGAACTGGAAAATCGGCAACAGCTCGACCGCTGTTATGCCGAGGTCTTTCAAGTAAGGAACCTTCTCAATAAGGCCGGCAAAAGTACCTCGCGCTCTCTCCGACACACCCGAGTTCGGATGCCGCGTAAAGCCTTTGACGTGCATCTCGTACACAATTGTGCGAGCGGACGAAATGTGTAATGGCCTATCGCCCTCCCAGTCATATTTGCCTGGATCGATGACGATGCTCTTCATCGCGGACGAAAGATTCGCACCCGGCTTCCGGGCGGTCTCTCGGCTGTAAGTTCGAGGCACAACTACACCTTTGCCGTATGGATCGAGCAAGGCTTTTTCCGGATCGAACCGAAGACCATTCGAGGGTTCGAAGGAGCCGTGCGCTCGATATGCATAAATCTGGCCGGGGCGCAGATCCGGGACAAAACCGTGCCAGTAGTGGTAGGTTCGATTCGCGTACGGATCCAGTGGAACCGTGCGCGGATGAGCATCGTCTTCGTGATCGAAGAGCAGCAACTCGATGCGCGAGGCGCTCCGCGAGAAGATGCTGAAGTTCACGCCATTCGGATAGACTGTCGCACCAAGAGGAGAGCTTTGTCCTACTCTCCCTGTAGCGACTGCTGGTGTAGCGTTCTCAGGAATCACCTGGTCTGGCGGCTGCAATTCAATTAGACGAGTGGCGTGCATCGGGTGCCTCTTTCTTCAGTGATCGATATTGACGAATGAGACTGGCCGTCGAGCTATCGAAATCGAGCCTGATATTGTCAGCGTGCTCAAACTGCAGAGTTATGTCTCGAGCTAGTTCCTTACCGAGTTCAACGCCCCAGTGGTCGAATGAGTTGATGTTCCAGATTGCACCTTGCGTATGAACACTGTGTTCGTACAGCGCAATGAGTCTTCCCAGCGTTTCCGGAGTGAGTCTTTCTGCGAGTATGGTGTTGGAAGGCCTGTTGCCGTCGAAGACTCGGTGAGGCACAAGCCAGTCAGGTGTGCCCTCGGCTCTTATCTGTTCCGCCGTCTTGCCGAATGCCAACGCAGTACTCTGCGCAAATGCGTTCGCGACAAGTAGATCCTGATGGTGGTCCGCGGGACGAACCGGCTGTGCAAATACGATGAAGTCGCAAGGAACCAGCCTCGTTCCGTGATGCAGCAATTGGAAGAAAGAGTGTTGGCCGGTGGTGCCTGTATCTCCCCAACAGATTGGGCTTGTCTGTTGCGTAACTTCGGTTCCGATGAGTGTCACGTGCTTTCCATTGCTCTCCATGACCAATTGCTGCAAATAGCTGGGAAAGCGATGCAGGCCTTGCGCGTAGGGAACCACGGCGAAACTCTCGGCCCCAAAGATGTCGTTGTACCAAATGTTGAGCAGGCCCATAAGAACGGGCAGGTTGCGCTCAAATGGTGTGGCCAGGTAGTGGCTGTCCATCTGATGAAAGCCGTCGAGCATCGCGGCAAATCCCTTAGGACCGATGGCCAACATCATGGGCAGTCCTACTGCTGAGCAGATGGAGTAGCGTCCTCCTACCCAATCCCAAAATTCGAAGATGTTTCCGGCTTCAATTCCGTGTTGGGTCACTTCCGGGATGTTGGCCGAGACAGCTACAAAATGTTTGGCCAGACCTTTCTGGTCTCCGCCAAGTCCGGACAGCAACCATTCCTGCGCTGTTCGAAAGTTCGTCAGTGTCTCGAGGGTCTTAAAGCTCTTCGAGGAGACGATGAATAGAGTCTCTGCTGGATCCAGGTTCCGAACACCCTCGGAGAAGTCAGTCTCGTCGATATTGGAAACAAATCGGAAGGTCAGTGAAGCATCAGCATAGTTTTTAAGGGCATCGATAGCCAGAGAAGGTCCGAGGTGAGACCCTCCAATGCCTATGTTCACGATGTTTCGTATCGATTTGCCCGAGTATCCCTTCCACTCTCCGCCTCGAATCCGATCACAGAAATGGCCCATTCTCTCGAGGACGGCATGGACCTTCGGCACCACGTTTTCGCCATCGACATAGATGGATGTTCCCCTTGGGGCGCGGAGTGCAACGTGCAGGGCAGGGCGTTTCTGTGTAGTATTCACCTTCTCGCCGCGGAACATGGCATCAATCCGGACTTGAAGCGCTGATTCTTCTGCGAGATCGACGAGCAGTTTCAGTGTCTGATAGCTGATTCTATTCTTTGAGTAGTCGAGGTAAAGGCCACTACCTCGCGCTGCCATCCTTTCACCGCGAAGCGGATCGCTCGCGAATAGTTCTCGAAGGTGCACTCCTTTCAATTTCTTGTAGTGGGTCTCCAGGCCTTTCCATGCGGTCGGCTTGCTGCGCACCGGTCCAGCGGAAGTGAATGCACGCGTTGCCATCTCTACCCTTCTCGTGCCGAGAGAATTGTTGTTTCTGAATTGTCAGCGGGGACTGTTGCAGCGTTCATATTCACTGTTCCCCTCAGTCATTGCAGGCTGAAAAACACTTCCGGGCTGCTCGGTAAGTTCAATTCCATGAAGTTGTCGAACAAGTGTGCTTGCGGCACTCGATTAATGAGACTGACCGCTCATTTATTGCTGCCATCCGCCACCGAGCGCGTTGTAGAGCTGAACTAGTGCAAGGCGCTCATTAAGCTGAGCCTGGGCCAGCACGATCTGGGCATCGAAATAGCGACTGTCACTATCGAGAACCTCCAGATAACTGGTCACGCCTCCTCGGTATCGAAAGTCGGCCAACCGCGTTGCATCGCCAGCGGCGTGCGTTAGCAAAGCCTGCTGTTCTCTGAACTCGCGATTCTTGCCGAAGGCAACGAGTGAATCGGAGACTTCACGGAATGCCTGTTGAATGGACTTCTGGTACACGAACACTGCTTCTTGCTGTTGTGCTTCCGTCAGGCGTACCCCGGAGCGAATTCTTCCGGCAGTGAAGATCGGCTGGGCGAGCTGAGCTCCGAAGCTCCACAGGCCAGCTGGTCCGCTAAACAAATTGGTTAAAGCGTTGCTTTGATACCCGGCGAGACCAGTCAGGGTGATCTGCGGAAAATACGCGGCCTTTGCCACTCCGATCCGGGCGTTGGCAGCAATCAGATTCTGCTCTGCGGATTGCAGATCGGGGCGTCTTTCGAGTAGCGAAGACGGCAACCCGGAAGGGACGTCGAGGGGAACAGCCGTCTCGATGAGTGACTGCCCTCGAGTAATCGGACCGGGATTTCGTCCCAACAAGACAGAGATCAAATTCTCTTGCTGTTGAATTCGCCGCTCGAGATCAGGAATGGCTGCTGCGGCTGTGTAAACCAATTGTTCCGACTGCCGGACATCCATCAGGGATGTGTTGCCGCCCTTCTGTCGAATTTCAACCAATCGTAAGGACTCTCGGCGCGAGTCCAGGGCATGCCTGGAGATATCCATTTCCGCATCCAACTCCAGCAGTTGAAAGTATGAGGAGGCGACGCTGCTAACCAGTCCGGAAACGACGGCCTTCTGGCCCCACTCTGTTGCCAACAGCTCCGCTCTGGCAGCTTCAGTGGCACGTCGATATTTGCCCCAGAAGTCCAGTTCCCATACCAAGCCGAGGTTCACCTGGAGGGGGCTGTTCTCGAATTGTGGCGTTACCGTGGTCTTGGGAAAGCGCTGATTGTACCCGGAAACGCCAGCGCTGATAGTCGGATATTGGTCGGCTCGAGTTATTCCAAGAACAGCTTGCGCCTGCAGGACTCGTGACGCGGCAATGTGAACATCGTAGTTTTGTGCTAGCGCCTCACGAATCAATGTCTGCAATTGCTGATCCTGAAAAACCGTCCACCATTTCTGATCGCCAATCGATGATTCCGTAGGGGCGGTCGGGGGGGCGGCACCACGAAATGTGTCAGGTGCTGTCACGGCGGGACGTTTGTACTTTGGGCCCAGCGTACATCCTGTGAGGATAATGAGAAGCGAGAAAGCAATGTATCTGAGGCTGCTCATATTGCTAATCCCCTTCCGAGGGCAAAGGTGTGGGTAGATGCGCCGGCCCCGCGCCCTTGCGATGAGCGATTCGTTCTACAACCTCAAAGCTGACCGGAATCAGGAAGATCGCGATAAGGGAAGCAGCTAACATTCCACCGATAACTGCTGTCCCTAATACGCGACGCGAGATTGCACCTGCACCTGAAGCTGTCCACAAGGGGACGCATCCCAGAATGAAGGCAAAGGCTGTCATCAGGATCGGCCGCAGGCGGAGCTTGGCTCCGGTCAGTGCAGCTTCTTTGGCTGACTTGCCGGCGTCGAACTCCATTTTCGCGAACTCCACAATCAAGATGGCGTTCTTTGCTGCGAGACCGATCAGCATGACGAGACCGATTTGCGCGTAAACGTTGTTGTCCAGATGCCGCAACCAGAGAAAGCCAAATGCTCCAGCCACGGCGATTGGGGTTCCCAGCAGCACGCTGAATGGCAGGGACCAACTCTCATACTGCGCCGCGAGAATCAGGAAGACGAAGAGCAGGGACATTCCAAAGATCACCGCAGGAGAGACTCCTTCTGCAGCTTTTTTCTCCTGATACGACATTCCCATATAGTCGTAACCCATCTCCGGCGGCATCGTGGAAGCAAACACTTCTTCCAGAGCTTTCATTGCCTGCCCGGAGCTGTAGCCCGCGGCCGCACTTCCGTTTACCTGGGCACACCGATACAGGTTGTATCGCAAAGTGAATTCCGGCCCAGTACTGGGCTTAATTGTCGTCAGGGCGCTCAGAGGCACAGGTTGTCCGGCATCATTCGTCACGTAGAACTGGCCAACATTCTCGGCACGAGTTCGATAGTCACCTTCCGCCTGGACGTAAACCTGCCACTGGCGTCCGAAGCGATTGAAGTAATTGATAAGGAGTCCGCCCATGAAGGTCTGCATGGTTTTGTACACGTCTGAGAGCTGTACTCCCTGAGCGATTACCTTGGGACGGTCGACATCGACGTAGATTTGTGGCACGGAGGGAAGAGCTGTTGTGTAGACAGATCCCAACTCTGGGCGCTTCCGGGCGGCGGCAAGGAATTTGTTCAAATTGTCGCTGAGAAATTTCGGATCTTTGCCCGCTCGGTCTTCCAGCATGAATGTGAAACCACCGGACGCGCCGACGCCCGGAATCGCAGGAGGCGGAAAGGAGAAGCTCAGGCCTTCAGTGATTCCACTCAGTTCACGATTCAGATGGGCTTTGATTGCCTCATATTGTTCTTCGGGGGCCTTTCTCTCAGCCCACTCTTTCAGCGTGATCCAGTAGAAGGAGCTGTACGTATTCTGAACACCGCTCAACATGCTGAACCCGAGGACGGAGGTGACCGAGTGAACGCCGGGTGTTTTTAAGATCATTTCTTCGATCTTGCGTGATACAACATCGTTTCGTTGCAAAGAAGCGGCGTTCGGTAATTGCAGACCGGCGAATACATAGCCTTGATCTTCGTCAGGCAAAAAGCTCTTGGGCAGTCGCGAGCCGAACCATCCCGCAAGTACGGCCACACCAGCCAGAAGTGCCATACTCATTCCCGATCTGCGAATCAAAGCCCCGCAGATGCTGACATAGCCGTCCGTACTCCGGCCGAATACTCGATTGAACCATCGAAAGAATGCTCCCAGTGGGCCGCGACTTTCTTTGCGGGGACGAAGGAGCAACGCGGAAAGCGCGGGACTCAGAGATAGCGCGTTGAAAGCGGAGAAGATCACCGAGATCGCGATCGTGATGGCGAATTGCTGATAGAGTCTGCCGGTGATGCCTGGGATGAATGCGGTTGGAACAAACACGGCCGCGAGGATCAAGGCAATGGCAATCACAGGGCCGGAGACTTCTTCCATTGCTTTGAATGCTGCGTCCTTGGGAGTCATCCCATGCTCGATGTGGTGCTCCACGGCCTCTACCACAACGATGGCATCGTCTACGACAAGTCCAATGGCAAGAACCAAGCCAAAAAGCGACAGCGTGTTGATGGAAAACCCCAGAAAAGGAAAGATGACAAATGTACCTACCAGCGACACTGGCACAGCCAGCAGTGGAATTAGAGTGGCTCGCCAGCCTTGCAGGAAAACATAGACGACAACAATTACCAGAATGATAGCTTCGAACAGAGTGTGCTTGATTTCGTTGAGACCCTCGGTCACCGCCAGTGTTGTGTCAAGTGCGACTGCATATTCCAGGTCCGGAGGGAAACGCTGCTTTATTTCTTCCATCAGCTTGCGCACGCCTGCAGCAGCCTGAACCGCATTGGCTCCCGGCAATTGGTAGATTGCGACCACGGCAGCGGGTTTGCCACTGTAGCGTCCCATCAGGTTGTAGGTTTGTGAGCCGAGTTCCATGCGAGCGACATCTTTCAACCGAAGTATGGAACCATCAGGATTCGCCCGAATCACAATGTCACCGAACTCCTCGGCCGACGGAAGGCGTCCCTTAGCCAGTACGGTGTATGTGTATTCTTGACCGTTTGGAACTGGCTCACCACCAATCTGCCCTGCCGGGTTGACGGTGTTCTGAGACTGTATCGCCTTCACTATCTCAGGGACCGTTACGCCCATCTTCGCTAGTTTGTCGGGCCGCACCCAGCAGCGCATTGCGTACTGACCGGCTCCGAATACGGTCACGCTTGCAATGCCAGGGACGCGAGTCAACTGATCGTTGAGGTTAATGTAGGAATAATTTGCAAGAAAGATGTTGTCGTACGTCCCCTTTGGCGAATAAAGATTGACCAGCATCAGAGGGGCCGCAGTAGATTTCTGCACCGTCACGCCATAGTTCACCACGTCAGCCGGCAACTGTGAGTTCGCCTGATTCGTGCGCATCTGGGCCAGAATCTGATCTGTGCTGGGATCCGTTTTGATGTCGAAGTTGACGGTCAACGTGATCTGCCCGTTGTTGGCGTTGTTGGAATACATGTAGTTCATGTTGTCCACGCCGCTCATCTGTTGCTCAATCGGCGTGGCGACAGATTGCTCCACGGTGACCGCATCTGCTCCGGGATATGTGGCTTTTACTTGAACTTCGGGAGGAGCAATGTTGGGAAACTGCGCGGTGGGCAGTCTTCGCATCGCGACAATGCCGATCAGCACCATGAGGATGGAGATCACCATGGCAACAATCGGACGACGGATGAAGAAATTTGCCATGACTATTCTCCTTTTGTTGCGACGGGCTTGAACTCCTTCGCTTGCACGGGAGCTCCTTCTTTCGCTTTCTGCATGCCCTCGGCAACTACGCGCTCTCCGGGATGTAGACCTTCAGCGATCACCCACATCTGACCCACACGTTCGCCCGGTTTCACAGGACGAATGCTCGCCTTGCTGTCAGAATCCACAACGACAACGCTATAACTCCCCTGTGTTTCCATCACCGCCCTTTGCGGGACCAGTAGCGCACCCCTGGAGACGCCCGTAACTGCACGAAGGCGCCCGAACATCCCGGGCCGCAACATTGAGCCAGGGTTATCAAATGCGCCTGCCATGCGAATCGTTCCGGTCTTCACATCGACCTGACGATCGGCAAGAACCAGCCACCCTTTTTGCGGGTAAACGCTGCCATCCGATAGAACCAGCTCCAGGTTTCGCTTGCCAGCGCCGAGCTGCCTCCCCGTGGCCGCCGAGTTGATCTGAGTTCCAAACTTCAGATACTCCTGTTCGCTGAGCGCGAAGTAGGCTTTGATTGGTTGTACTTGTGACACAGTGGTCAGGATGCTCGTGGGACCCACCAGGTCGCCAATCTGTGCCTTCGCCAAGCCAGCGATCCCATCAATGAGGGAACGTACCTCGGTGAATCCCAGATTCAAGTGCGCCTGGTCGACTTGCGCCTGGGCAGCCGCCACCAATGCGTGCGCGGCTTCATTTGCCTTGATATCGTTGTCCAGTTGTGCCTGCGGAATCGCGCTTTCTTTCGCCAGCGGAGTGTCACGCGCCACGTCGAGATTTGTCTTCCCGAGCTGTGCCTGCGTCTGGGCAAGTTGGCCCTGAGATTGCGCAAGTGCTGCCTCGAATGGGCGCGGATCGATTTCGAAAAGAACGTCTCCCTGTCGGACCATGGTGCCTTCCCGATAGTTCTGCTTAATCAAGTACCCCGTGACTTGGGGTTGGATTTGAGCGTTTACAAATCCATCGAGAGTTGAAATGCATTCTGTGTAAAGAGGCACATCCTCTTGCTTCACAGGTGTGACCTCCACCTCCGGAGGCGGCGCTTCCGCACGAACTTGTTCCTTGCCGCACCCCAGCAACGACAACAGGAGCAGTGCCACAGGTAGAAGAAGAAGTACTCGACGGTGGTTATTTGCTGCTGTGTTCAATTTTCGGATCACTCTGAGAGAGCAAATATCGTTGAAATCGAACAGCTCATATTCTGCTCGCATGAGAAAGCTCCTGGGACTACTCCAAAGACTGTCTGACATCGTGCCGTCCTCGATTGTGAGGAGCACGAGTGGCGCGGCAAGTGACAACTCTCGAGTACCTGCTGTGCCCAACCAAAGATCGAGCAAAAGAGTAGAGGTTTCGGGCCAACCCAGAAACTGGCAGAAGTGCCAGAACAAACCGTGTTGAGAGCCAGCTACCGGTGCGGGGTAACAGCGCAAATAACCATTCTTTAGACAGGTGTCACACTTGAAGAATATTGGCGGCATACTCGTGCTTTACAGGTAAACAACTGGAGATGAATGAGGAGTCTCTTACATGCCTTGATAGGAGACATGGTGACATTGACGCGCTAGATTCTGAAACATGCGACGTGACTATTTAGCGCCAGACCCTTCAGCCGAGAGTAGCCAGGGGAGCATTTCGGCAGGAAAGGAGCCGCGGATTCTTCTGGCCGACGATCAGGAACAGGTCCGTCAAACGGTGGCATCCTTGCTTCAGAACGAGTTTCGGGTTGTAGGGATGGCTGGCAACGGTGCGGACATGCTTGAACTAGCTGCAAATCGCTCTGCGGATGTACTCGTGCTGGATATCGAAATGCCAGTATTGAATGGAATCGAAGCTGCTCGTCGTGCCAAATTGTGCGAGTTGCCTGGCCAGATTGTGTTCTTGACCGTTTATGAGGACACGGATTTTGTTGAAGCTGCCATGTCCGTAGGCGCCCTAGGGTATGTGGTGAAAGCCCATCTCGCCACAGACCTGATTCCCGCAATCTGGAGTGCTCTCGAAGGGAGAACCTATATCTCGCCTTCAATCACGTCCAAGCCGTCGTCGCGGACCTTCTAGAGTGGAAGAGGCAAGAAATGCCTCGCCGTCTTTAGTGGATGTGAGGCTCCTTTCAATCCCGCAAAAAGAGTCAGCGATCACTGTTACCACTAACAGTTATAGGTATGCCTCGTACCTTATATAACTTACCTCAGATGTAAGGTGTGACAGCCGTTTCTCTCGATGCGCGGCAGCAAGGGGGCTGCGTATGGTTTAACCCTGCATGGAACCTCGTCACAGAGCGCGCCTACTCATTGCGGATGATCACACGCTAGTGGCCGAGGCCTGTAAGACTTTGCTGGAACGTGAGTTTCAGGTAGTTGGCATCGTGAACAACGGGCGTGAGTTGCTACGTGTAGCACCAGAACTGAAACCAGACGTAGTCATTTTAGATGTTGCGATGCCCCAACTAAACGGGCTCGACGCAGGTGAACAGCTGAAACGATTGATGCCCTCCTGCAAGCTTGTATTTATGACAATGAATATGGCGCCAGACGTGGCGGCCGAGGCATTTCGCCGTGGCGCGTCGGGATATGTCGTGAAGAGCGCGACCGCAGCAGAACTAGTCACCGCCGTCTGGCGCGCGTTGCGATCAGAATCGTTTCTATCGCCCCTGATCACCAAAGATACGGTGGAGTTCCTTTTGCGGAAGGAGTCATCATTCAGTGAAGAGCGGAGACTCACGGCCCGCCAAAATGAAATCCTGCAGCTCCTTGCTGAAGGTATGTCGATGAAGGAGATTGCAAGTGTCCTGAACCTTAAACTCGGGACAGTCGCTTTCCACAAATACAATCTCATGCAGACGCTGGGAGTGAAGACGAACGCTGCTCTGCTTCAGTACGCTATTAAGCACCATTTGATTAGCTGAAATGCGCACGTTTGGAGACTGGAGTTGTCAGGGCCCGGATCCGATGATGGTCCCGACGGCTTGCATCCTCTCCCGAAACTATTAGTACTGACAGTGCGCAGTGTGGCATTTCGACCGTAAACTTCAAAACTGCGTGGAAGCCAGTCATGAGACCCACCCACAGAGGTCGCCTGCTTTCAACACTGTGTTCATCCTGGCAATTATCCATTAGCGAAAATCGAAAGCGTCGAAACTGGCTGGTAAAGTTGCTCGGAGTCTATGCCTTGGCATTGGCTCTGGCCCTTCCATTCGCACAATCCTCTGAAATCGATCAAGGCGAAGCGTCGAAAAACAACGAAATTCCGGTGGAAAACGCTGGAGCTGCAATCGAGGTCGACGGCAGACCAGTCCTCGCCGTTTATGCGCGTGTCGGAGGATTCACGCCCGCTGAGCGAGCGGACGCCATCCAGCAGCGCATCGTGTCGGTGGGGAAGAGGAGGTCTATCCCTATTGAGTCAATCCATGCCGAGAATCGTGGCTCCTGGTCCGAGATTCTTGCCGGCAATGAGCGAATCATGGGTCTCACCGACGTTGACGCAGTTGGCGCGAATCGCGCACGCGTTGAATTGGCCACTGAGTACACGGAAGTTATTCGACAGGTTGTGAAGGAGTACCGAGAGGAGCACACGCTCAAGCGCCTGATATGGGGAACAGTGTACGCACTATTGGCCACCATCGTGTGTTTCCTGCTGATTCGCTTTCTGTTCTGGGCACGACAGAAGCTGCGCTCCAGACTGGAAGCCCGGTTGAACTTAGCGGAAGCAAACAGTACGGTACCTTCGCTCGGAATGCGAATCGGACAGTACCTTGGGCAGCCACTCTTGGCGCTCAGTCGTATTGCATTCTGGGCCATAGTTCTAGCTGTGACGCAAGCATATATCACCGTGATCTTAAGGTTTTTCCCGGCGACGAGGTACACTTCATACCAGGTAACGAACTGGCTCTTCTCGGAACTCTCGGCATTTGGCAAGACGGTCATTGCCTACACTCCGAATCTCATCCTTCTCGCATTCATATGCATAATCACGTCGTATCTCATCAAAATTAACAGGTATATCTTTGGTGAGCTGCGTGATGGGAAGATGAAAATTCGAGGATTCTACCCGGATTGGGCTGATCCCACTGCTAAATTGGTCCGAGTGTTGATCCTGGCCGCGTCTGTGATCGTGGCTTTTCCCTACTTGCCAGGATCGCAGAGCCCTGCATTCAAGGGCATTTCAGTCTTCGTTGGCGTGCTCCTTTCGTTTGGGTCCACATCCGCCGTCGCACACGCTATTGCGGGTACGATCCTCACTTACATGCGCGCTTTTCAAATAGGCGATTTTGTCCGGATCGGATCCGACGTTGGAGAAGTCGTAGAGAAAACGTTACTCGTTACCCGAATCTGTACGCAAAAAAATGAGGTCGTGACGATCCCGAACGGAACCGTGCTCGGTGGCGTTGTGGTCAACTACAGTGCGGAGGCGCGAAAGAGCGGAGTTATTTTCCATACAGTTGTTACGATTGGATATAGCGCGCCGTGGCGGCAGGTACACCAGTTGCTGGTCTCAGCTGCTTTGCAGACGCAGGACATTTTGCATGAGCCCTCACCATTCGTTTTGCAGACTGCGCTGAACGACTTCTACGTGTCATACGAGCTGAACGCATACACTGCAAAACCGACAAAGATGCTTGATATCTATTCAGTGCTGCACCAGAACATTCAAGACAAATTCAACGAAGCCGGTGTCGAAATCAATTCACCGCACTATACGTCGCTCAGAGACGGGAATGACACCACGATTCCGCAAAGCTATCTTTCTCGCGACTACCAACGACCAGCCTTCGAGTTTCGGCGATCGGATGGCCAACCAGCCAAAGCTGATGCAGATCAAACTGAGAAGGTACGGGCCATGCAGTCGTGAGGTCGTACACTGACCTGCCACTCAATTCCAGCACTTCGCATTTCGTTGGGACGCCATTCGGCCTGGGCCATGTGCGTAAGCATCTGCACGAGTCACAATCTCAGGCACCCTGTGAAAGCCGATACAGCCCTTCTGGGTCATGTAGCCGAATCC